>Ga0194035_1000373_pt1 | contig 26215 bp, 23 predicted proteins | sample JunL2320m_MetaG_FD_148680 | JGI IMG/M metagenome (GOLD analysis project Ga0194035, IMG submission 148680) | Anoxic zone freshwater microbial communities from boreal shield lake in IISD Experimental Lakes Area, Ontario, Canada - Jun2016-L239-20m | ecosystem: Environmental > Aquatic > Freshwater >...
CCTGATCGCGATGCGACGGCTCCCATCCACCGAACCGGCGCTGAGTCTGAAAGCTCAGCAGACCCGCCTCACGGGCCATCCCGACCATTTCGTTGCGCAGGTCCTCGTTGGGACCGTGCCGGGTGAGTCGCGGGTCGCGCTCAAAGGGGACGATCTTCTCCGTGACGAAAGCACGGATCTGATCCCGTCGGGCCGCGACGTCGGCCGGTATCTCGAAGTCAATCATTGAAGTCTCCATCCATGGTGGCCATTGCCCGCTCGAACAACCGCACGGTGGCGGTGTGCAGTACGTCGCCGATCTCCCTGGGCGCCAAGCCCGCTGCGGCGCGCGCGTGAGTTCCCTCCAGAATGATGCCGAGTTTGAAGCAGGCCAACACCGTGTACCAGTCGATGTCCGACAAATCGCGAGTGGCGTTCTGCGCGTAGCGCTCCACCAGCTCATCGGGCGCGGCCAGGCCGCCGGCGACCATGAACTCATTGGGCAGGACCGGCTCGTCTCCGGGCCGATACCACGTCGCCAGCATCCAGCCCAGGTCCAATAGCGGGTCGCCGATCGTGCACATCTCCCAGTCGACGATCGCCACCAACTCGGGACCCGTTAGGGAGAACATGACATTGGCAGCGTGGTAGTCGCCGTGCATGATGCCGGGTGAGAACGTCGATGGCTGGCGGTCACGCAGCCAGGTTGCGACCGCGTCGACGTCTCCGATATCGGGCCCCGGGTAATTGTCGAATTTCGCGTAGGACTCCAGTTCTGACAGCCACCGTGGCACTTGTCGGTCCAGGAATCCTTCCGGCTTGCCAAAGTCGGCAAGTCCCACGGCGATGTGGTCAACGGCGCCGAGTCGCGCAATGGCATCTGCCATCGACAGACCCATGTCGTGGCGGATGCCTGCGTTGTCGGCGTGCAGTGCGGGTAGCTCGGAGCCGGCATTGAACCCACTCACCGGCTCCATTAGATAGAAGACCGCATCGCCGAGGACCGAGATGTCCTCGCACACCGCGATCAGTCCGGGGTGTGAGACATCGGTGCCGGCCAGGGCGCGGAGCACTCGGGTCTCGCGCAGGATCACCGAGTTGCTGACCGGCCGGAGGTGCTGTGGCCCGCGACGGAACACGAAGTCGCGGCCAGATCTGGTGAACCGCAGCATGATGTTCTGAGTTCCGCCGACGATCGCGGAGACGTTGTCGATCGGACCGTCGCCGAGGCCCTCGTTCGACATCCACTCGGCCACCCCGGTCAGATCGGAGGCCAGGTCATCCACGCAGGTGAAACTACCTTAAGCCGCGTTGGCGATGGCTTTCGCCCATGGCGTCCGGTTGTCGATCGTACGGAAAATGCTCCAGCCGACCAGTGTTCCCAGCGCGATCGACGCGATCGCGGCGCCCGCGACCCCCATGGTTGCCACATCGGCGTTGCCACCGGTGGCCGCCTGGCTCACCGACATGAAGCTCATCGCTCCGGGTACCAGCGACCAGAACGAGGCGAGCAACATCACCACGGCGGGCGGTGCAGTCCTGATCCGGGTGGCCGGCATCGCGAATAAGACCGCCAGGACCGCCCCGACAAAACCGGAGTGCGCGGCGGACATGACCGATTCCGCCAGCTTCTGGCCGAGAACCGCGACGGCGATCGCTGCCATGAGCCAGAACAGCGAGCCCTGAGGCGCCGACAGATAGATGTACAACCCCAGGGCGACCACGAGGATCGACAGGTAGAGCGGCCACCTCCAAGAGCGCGACGCCGATCTCGCGGAGCATTTCCGCAACCTCAATCGGATCGTAGGACTCCGGCGCAGCAAGCGAAGCGGGCGGCGTCTTACGCAGGGCGCCTGCCATCCGTGCCCGTCGGGCCTTCCGCAGCTGGCTGTTCATGGACCCGACTGGGGCGCGGTCTGCTGCTGGCGGTTCTTCTGCCAGGGCCAGTACCCGGTGACCTCGAGTTCCAGCGAGAAACTCAGGAACGTCCGGATCAGCACGATTCCACCGAGTACCGCGACGCTCCGAGCGTCCGGTGTGACCGCCACTGTCCTGATGATGTCGGCGGCCACCAGGAACTCCAGGCCAAGCAGGATCGAGCGTCCGAGTTGCTGGCGAAACACCCGGTAGACATCACCGGTTGCACGGCGCAGCCGAGGAACCGCGCCCGCGGCCGAGATCAACGCTCCGATGGCAATGACCGCCACACCGACGGCATCAATGGTCTTGCCGACCGTCTCGATGACCCCGTAGAAGCTCACCGGATGGATTCTATGGGTCGGCAGCGTTTCACAGCCGACACATAGCGATCACAAAGTGTCGGCTCATCGCTATGCCCATACTGGAGCAATGACCTCGTCGGCGACTTCCGACGCCTCGGGCCGCGTGGTGATGCGGCACCCTGACGGCAGTCCGATCAGGATCCTTGTCGTCGACGATGAAGCCGTGCTGGCCGAGATGGTGTCGATGGCATTGCGCTACGAAGGCTGGGATATCACCACCGCGGGCGACGGCACATCGGCGCTAAGGGCCGCGCGCGAGGTACGTCTGGACGCGGTGGTGCTCGATGTGATGCTGCCCGATATGAGCGGGCTCGACGTGCTGAGAAAGCTCCGCGAGCACAACCCTGCGCTGCCGGTACTACTGCTGACCGCCAAGGATGCACTTGAGGATCGCATCGCCGGACTGACCGCAGGCGGTGACGACTACGTCACCAAGCCATTCTCCATCGAAGAGGTCGTGTTGCGGTTGCGCGGATTGCTGCGACGCACAGGAATCAGCGTGGAGGGTAACGGCGCGCAGATCATCGTGGGTGACCTGATTCTCGATGAGGACAGTCACGAGGTGACACGGGGTGGTGAGCTGATCTCCCTGACGTCGACTGAGTTTGAGTTGTTGCGATTCCTGATGCGCAATCCGAAACGGGTGCTGTCCAAGAGTCAGATCCTCGATCGGGTCTGGAGTTACGACTTCGGCGGTCGCTCAAATATCGTCGAGCTCTACATCTCCTATTTGCGTAAGAAGATCGATAGCGGGCGCACGCCGATGATCCACACGTTGCGAGGCGCCGGATATGTCCTCAAGCCTGCGATCTAGGCCTTGGTCACTGCGAGCACGACTGCTCGCGGGACAGGTGGCGCTTCTGGCAGCGGTCTGTATCGGGATCGCGGGCGTGACCGAACTGGCGCTCTACCAATACCTGGTCGGTGAGCTTGACGGTCAACTGCTTCAGACCGCCCAACGCTCATCGAGGATGGAACACAGACCGCCGCCGCCACCCCCGCTTTATGACGGCCGACCGCCGAGGCCCATGTCGGGGCCCGGGCCGGAGTTTCTGGATGCCCCTGGCCAGCCGATTGGAATGGTTGCCGCAGTCCTCAGCGGCGGGGCGGTGAACAAAGCGGGCGTGCTCAATCGCGGGGGTGAGCGCGATGATTTGTCGCCGGCCGCCGAACGCCAAATGGCAAGGGTCGTCATCGGCCGCCATCCGGTAACCCGAGACCTCGACGGGCTGGGTCGCTACCGCGTTATCGCGGCCAGAGCGTTGCCCTCCGATAACACTCTGGTGATCGGCCTGAGTATGCATGGGGTCCGGCAGACCCTTGCCCAGGTGGCCCTGATCTTCGCGGTGGTGACCACACTTGCATTACTGGCCGCCGCATGCGCCGGAATTCTGATCATCCGCCGTGCCTTGGCCCCACTGACCCGAGTGGCTGCCGCCGCGGGTGCTGTGGCCGACCTCCCGCTAGACCGCGGAGAGGTCGCTCTGCCGGTGCGGGTGGCCGAAGCGGACACCAACCCCAACACCGAGGTCGGTCGCCTCGGTCTGGCAGTTAACCGGATGCTCGATCACATTGATGCGGCGCTGTCGACCCGGCAGGCAAGTGAGAGCCGAGTGCGCAGATTCGTCGCCGACGCCAGCCATGAGTTACGTACGCCGCTAGCCGCCATCCGCGGCTATACGGAACTGGCGCAACGTCAACGGGGCGACGTTCCCGCTGACGTCGCCCACGCGATGAGTCGAGTTGAGTCGGAAGCCCAGCGGATGACCAGGCTGGTCGAGGATCTGTTGCTGCTGGCGCGGCTTGACTCGGGCCGGCCGTTGGAGCGACGCCCCGTCGATCTAGCGCGCCTGTGTGCCGATCTGGTGAGTGACGCTCACGCGGCAGGGCCAGATCACCATTGGAATCTCGATGTGCCACCGGAACCGCTGCTGGTTTCGGGCGATGATGCCCGACTGCATCAGGTGGTGGCCAACCTTTTGGCCAATGCCCGTGTGCACACCCCGGCCGGCACGACGGTCACCACCTCGCTCGACTCCGATGCCGACACGGCGGTGCTTCGCATCGTGGACGACGGGCCCGGGATCCCGACGGAGCTACAGGCCGAAGTGTTTGAGAGGTTCGCCCGCGGTGATACCTCTCGCTCTCACGTGGACGGTTCGACTGGGCTGGGACTGGCCATTGTTTCCGCGGTGGTGCGCGCACACCGCGGCATGATTGCAGTCAACAGTGAACCTGGGCGCACTGAGTTCGTGGTGCGGTTACCCCGACTGGTCGGCGACCACAAGAACTAGGACGGCAACGTTAATCAATCGGTCGCATCCGCTCAATCGTGGCCTAGTCCGGCGATTTCGCGAAACAATCGAGTGTATGGAACACAAACCCGTGACACCCGTCATCGCGTCCGCCAACGCCGAGCAGATCGGCGCGCTGCCATTCGCCGACACCGCCGACTTCGCCGACGCCGACCGTGGCTTCATCGGGGCGTTGGAACCCTGCGTCATCAAGGCTGCCGACGGCCGGGTGGTCTGGGACAACGATTCGTACGGGTTTGTGCGGGGTGACGCACCGGCGAGCGTGCACCCCAGTCTGTGGCGCCAGTCGAAACTAGCTGCCAAACAGGGTCTGTACGAAGTCGTCGAGGGTATCTACCAGGTCCGTGGTTTGGACCTGTCCAACATCAGCTTCATCGAAGGCGATACCGGCGTTATTGTCATCGATCCGCTGATCAGCACCGAAACAGCCGCCGCGGCACTGGCCCTGTACCGGAAGCACCGCGGCGAACGGTCCGTCGTTGCCGTGATCTACACCCACAGTCACGTCGATCACTTCGGCGGAGTACTCGGGGTGACCACCCAATCCGATGTGGACGCCGGCAAGGTGGCGGTGGTGGCGCCGGAAGGTTTCGTCGGCCATGCCGTGCAGGAGAACATCTATGCAGGCACGGCTATGACCCGCCGGGCCACCTACATGTACGGAACGTTGCTTGACCGCGGCCCCAAAGGTCAGGTGGGGTGTGGACTCGGGCAGAACACTTCAACTGGCGAGATCGCGGTGATAGTGCCGACTCTCGATATCACCACGACCGGTGAGGTTCACACCATCGATGGCGTGGAGATCGAATTTCAGATGGCGCCAGGAACCGAAGCCCCGGCAGAAATGCATTTCTACTTCCCCCGATTCCGGGCCCTGTGCATGGCGGAGAATGCCACCCACAACCTGCACAACCTGCTCACCTTGCGCGGTGCCCTGGTGCGAGACCCCCGCGCCTGGGCGGGATATCTGACCGAGGCCATCGATACCTTTGCCGACCGTACCGACGTGGCGTTCGCCTCGCACCACTGGCCGACTTGGGGACGCGAGCACATCGTGGAATTCCTTGGCCTGCAACGTGATCTCTATGCCTACCTGCACGACCAGACTCTGCGCCAACTCAATCAGGGCTATACCGGTATCGAGATCGCCGAGAACTTCGCCATGCCGCCGGCACTGCAACGGGCATGGCACACACATGGCTATTACGGCTCGGTCAGCCATAATGTCAAGGCCGTCTATCAGCGGTACATGGGTTGGTTCGATGGCAACCCAGGTCGGTTGTGGCAGCATCCTCCGGAGGCGTCGGCCCCCCGGTATGTGGCGGCGATGGGTGGTATCGATCGGGTCGTCGAAATTGCTCAAGCGGCCTTTGATTCCGGTGATTTCCGCTGGGCAGCAACATTGTTGGACCATGCGGTTTTCGCCGACGAGGGCCATGCTAGAGCGCGTGAGCTCTATGCCGACACTCTGGAGCAACTGGGCTATGGCGTGGAATGTGCGACATGGCGCAACTTCTTCCTCTCCGGTGCCACCGAACTGCGGGACGGCAACTTCGGCACCCCGGTGAACACCACGTCGCCCACGATGCTGAGTCAGCTCACCCCGGAGCAGATGTTCGACATCTTGGCGATCTCCATCAACGGTCCGCGTGCCTGGGACCTTGATCTCGCACTTGATATGACGTTCGCCGACCTCGACGCCAACTACCGGGTCACGCTACGCAACGGTGTACTGGTTCAGCGCAAGCGCCCAGCCGAGCAGTCGACCGCAACCGCAACCGTGACCCTGGCTACCAAGATGCGGTTGATGGCCGCCGCTGCAGGCGATTTCACCTCACCGGGCATCGAGGTGGCCGGGGACGCCGGCGCCCTGCAGTCCATGCTTAGTGTTCTCGACGCGCCAGATCCAAACTTCAGCATCGTCACCCCGTAGGGGGCTAACTCGGTAGTCCGCCGTCGGCTCGCAGTATCGAACCGGTCGTGAAACTCGATGCATCAGACATAAGAAAGAGTGCCGCACCGACGATTTCCGATGGCCTACCGGCCCGCTGCAGGGGATGGCGGGCGAATGGATTGATATCACCGAAGTCCCACGCCTTACTGATATCGGTGAGAAACGGACCGGGCATCAGGGTGTTGACCCGGACCGTGGGCCCGTACGCGATTGCCAGACCCTCGGTCATCGCGTTCAGTCCGGCCTTCGCCGCGGCATAGGGCAGATACGACGGATGCGGCCGCAAGGAGCCGTGGGTGCTGACATTAATGATCACCCCGCCACCATCGGCGACCATCCGCTCACCGACCAGAGCCGACAGCCGGAACGGTCCCTTCAGATTGATGTTGATCACGGTGTCGAACAGCTTCTCGGTGACGTTGGTTAGCGCGTCATAGTTCGGTGACATGCCGGCGTTGTTGATCAGCACGTCGATTTTGCCGAACCTCTCGTATGTGGCGTCCACCAGTCCGTCGAGTTCGGCCCACCGGCCCACGTGCACGCTGTAGGGCAGTGCGGAGCGGCCGGTGGCTTGTCCTATCTCGGCGGCGGTGGCCACACAGCTGTCGTACTTGCGGCTGGCGATCACCACGTCGGCGCCGCAAAGGGCGGCTGCCAACGCCATCTCGCGGCCCAGCCCCCGGCTTCCTCCGGTGACCAGAACCACCCGGCCGGTCAGGTCGAACAGTCGCTCAAGGTAGCTCTTCTCGGCACTCATGGGAGATCCTTCCGATGTCGTTCAGGTCGGGCACCCCTATCGTTGCAGGCATGCAGCTTCTGCTGATCCGCCATGGGCTCCCGTTGCGCACCGAGGTTGGTGAAGGCGCCGATCCGGAATTGGCCGAGGCTGGTTGGGAACAGGCCCGGCGGTTACCTGATGCGCTGAGCCGATTTCCGATCAGCCGATTGGTGAGCAGCCCGCAACGGCGAGCCTTCCAGACCGCCGAGCCGGTGGCGGCCGCGTGCCATCTAAACGTTGACGTCGATGAGCGCCTAGCCGAATACGACCGTGGGACGTCGCACTACGTGCCCCTGGAGCAGGCGCGAGCCGAGCGACCCGATGAATGGAACCGCATGGCGGCCGGCAAACTTCCGGCTGCAGTCGACGTCGATGCATTCCGAGACCGGATCAACGCGGCGCTGACCGACATCCTGGCCGCCGCCGAGCACGAGGACACCATCGCGGTGTTCAGTCACGGCGGGGTGATCAACGTGATCCTGCACGAAATCCTCGGTACGGCAAGGGAGTTGTCATTCCCGATCGACTACACGTCGATCACCTATCTGCGCTACTCCCGCCATGGCAAGCCCACGGTGGCCGGGGTCAACGGCATCGAACATGTGTGGGATCTGTTACCCAGGAATGGGGATCGTCCTCGCAAACTCGAGATGTGACAGAATATTAGAAGCGACGTTTGGGTTCCTGGCGGGTTCTTGGCACATGGGAGGGATCGTGGCGGTACTGGGCCGGGCTTTCGCAATGGTGACCGCATTTGTCGCGACGGTGACGGTCGCTTTTGGCCTGGCCCCCTATGCCTGCTCCACCACCGTGCTGTTTGCAGGTGGAACCGGAGGAAGTCTGGGAAAACTGTTTCCCGACAATCTCTTTGGCTCCGAAGATTCATTTCTCGGAGGCGCCTACAAGAATGACCCCTTTGTTGTTCTGGACTATCCGAATTCGCTCTGGCCAATTACCGGCCCCTTCGATCTGACCCTGGGGAAGTCCGTTGAAATCGGCACCACCAATCTCGTCGCACTGGCGAAAGCCACGTCGGGGCCGCTCGTAATATCAGGTGTTTCGCAAGGCGCGATGGTGGTACAGCAGGCCGAGGCAGTTCTGAATGCTGACCCCGCTATCCCATCCGATACGACGTTCATCATCATCGCTAACCCGAACCTCGGTTTGGCTCGCTCCCTTTACGGCGTGCGGGTGCCGATCCTGAACTACGTACCCCAGGCGCTACCGGAAACACGGTTCGACACCGTCGTCGTGATCAATCAATACGACGGGCTTGCCGATCCGATCACCAAGCCGTGGCACCTGCTGACCGTGGCCAACGCCATGATGGCAGTGATCTACGGCCATCCATACGCTCAGAACTCAGATCTGTCGACCGTGCTGGAACAAGACATCACCACCACGACGAACGGCCAGGGCGGCACCGTCGTGACCTATTTCGTGACCACCGAGGACCTGCCATTGACCATGCCGTTGCGTCAGTTGCGTGTGCCGGCCGCGATTGTCGACGGCATCGACAACGCGCTGCGACCGATCATTGACGCGGGCTATGCACCTAGAGCCCATTATCCGCGGGCGGCTCCGACATCACCGGCTGTTCGTACGCCGCGCAGTCGCGCTTCGGCGCTTCCGAAACGACAGGTTTCGGTGCGCGCCGCGCATGACGCGGCACCGCATCGCGCTATCGATTCAGCGCGGCCTCGAGATTCTTTTTAGCCGCCCGCCGCAACTGGAACATCCTGGCAGCGCTGACCAATGCGGTGATCAGGCCGCCGCAGACCGCCGCGAGGAGGATCGCCACGCCCAATTGCAGGTTCCAGTGCCAGCTCAAGAAGGTGAACGGCGTGGAGGCGGTGTTCTGGGCGATGAAGATCAGCAGCACGATCAGGATCAGGAATCCGAGGATCAGTGACGTCCAGAGTGCCGCAGCCCGGGTGAACTTCACCTCCGATGCGGGCAGTTCGCTGCGGTCCGGCTCGGCCGCGACAGGCGGCACCGGCTCGCCCGACGAAACGTGGGGGTCGCTGCTCATGATTCCTATCTTCGCCTACTCGGCGACCGGATGAAAGCAACCTAACCGGCGACGGGTCGGTAACGTCGGGTCAGGACTCACAAGAATCGCCCCGCACACGCCGGTGGTAATCCATCCCTTACCGTAGAGGGGTGGTTACTGCAGCCGATGGTGAGAGCACCCGGGAGTGGCCGGCCATGTTGACCTGGCGGTCCCGCGACCTGACGCGGATCGAGTCCACCCGCGTCCACGTGTCAGGTAATCGAATCAAGGCCTATGGGCGTATTGCGGCGGCGGCCACCGACGCGCATCCGGCATTCAGCGCTTCCTACGACCTGGTCACGGATGACAATGGCGCCACCAATCGGCTGTCCCTCACCGTGAGCCTTGCCGAGCGCGATCGGCAGTTGTCGATCTCCCGCGACGAGGAGAACATGTGGCTCATCACCGACCACCAGGGCCAGTCTCGCGGCGCCTACGACGGCGCCCTCGATGTTGACGTGGTGTTGAGCCCGTTCTTCAACGCACTGCCCATCCGCCGCGTCGGACTGCACCGCCACGCTGACTCGCTGACACTTCCACTGGTCTATGTGAACCTGCCGGAACTCACGGTCGGCCCGGCGACAGCCAGTTACAGCAGCTCAGGCCCGGACAGCGGCGATGGAATCAAACTGCACTCACCGGTCGCCGACACTACCGTGGTCGTCGATGATGACGGGTTCATCCTCGACTACCCGGGCCTCGCAGAGCGGATCTGATCACTGCGCCGGCACGTCCGGCCGCCGCAAGCTCCTCGCGCCAATTGTCCTCGCCGAGCGCGACGGTGAGAATCTCGGGCCGTGAGAGACTTTCGAATCGGACCCTAGCGGCATGTCCGGCATTGACCAGTTCGGTCACGGAGCCGTTGTCCGCCAACGAATTTCGGGTGCGCTGCAGCAGGTCCAACGCACGGTCCAGAGTAGGGATCAGCTTACCGGCGTTGGATTCGCACATCGCACGTACCAGATCCGGTGCGGTTCCTGCGACCCGTGTGCCGTCGCGAAACGATCCGGCTGCGAGCGCGAAAGCCAATGGAACCTCCGCTGCAGTTGCGGAAATTACTTCGGCGAACATATGTGGCAGATGCGAGATCGCGGCTACGGCGGCGTCGTGCTCGTCGGACTTCGCTGGCACCACCACTGCGCCACAGTCCAGGGCGAGATGCATCACCTGCGACCAGATCGCGGGGTCGACATGGTCATCGACACTGACCACCCACGGCGCTCCGGTGAATAGTCCGGCCTCCCCTGAAGACCAACCGGAATGCGCGGTGCCGGCCATTGGGTGGCCTCCGACATATCGGTCGAGCAGACCGGCGGAGAGCACCTGCCCCAGCACAGCGCCCTTGACGCTAATGACGTCGGTGAGCCGACAGTCGGGAGCGAGCTGTTTGATCCGTGGCAGTAGCCCGGCGACCGCCGGCATCGGGACGGCCAGGACGATCAGCGCGTCACGCTCCGCGGCCCACGCCAGTGCCTCGGCCAGGTCGGTGGTGGCGGTGAAGCCGTCGGATCGGGCGGCCTGACAACCCTGCGCCGATCGGTTGTAGCCGAGCGTCTGCCTGCCCGCTGATACCGCGGCGCGCAACACCGACCCGCCGATGAGGCCGAGCCCGAGCACGCAAACGGGTGTCTTCGTCACGCTTCACAGGTTGGCACATCGGCCTGAGGGTTCGCTCGGGAGCTAGCCAACCCACCTGGTCAGCGACTACCGTAAGCGCCCATGGAGGCACAGCGGGCTGGGCGTGAACCAGGGGCACCGGGCTCCGGGGACACCCCGGACGGATTCGCCGTGGCCGTGATTCATGAGAATGCGACCTGGCGGTGTTCGCCGATGAGCTCTACGGCGTTGACCAGTCTTGCTGCTGCAGAGACCGAGTTGCGGGAATTGCGAAGTGCTGGCGCTGTGTTCGGTCTGCTCGATATCGACGACGAGTTCTTCCTGATCATCCGGCCCGCGCCGTCGGGCACCCGGCTGTTGCTGTCGGATGCCACCGCCGCGCTGGACTACGACATCGCCGCCGAGGCGCTGGAGAAACTCGATGCCGATATCGCCGCGGAGGATCTTGAGGACACCGATCCTTTCGAGGAGGGCGACCTCGGCGTGCTGGCGGATGTCGGGCTGTCGGACGCGGTGCTCGGCGTGATTCTCGCCGAAACCGACCTCTATGCCGATGAGCAATTGGGCCGGATCGCCCGCGAGATGGGTTTCGCCGAGGAGTTCTCGGCGGTTCTCGACCGCCTCGATCGGTGAGTGCCCTTCCCGGCGACGAGAGCCTCATCCGGGCGGCGATCTCCGCGGCCGGTGACGCCGGCCCCGACGACGTGCCGATCGGTGCGGTGGTTTTCGATGCCGACGGTGTGGAACTGGCCCGCGCGGCCAATGCCCGGGAGGCACTCGGCGACCCGACCGCACATGCCGAGATCCTGGTGCTGCGGGCCGCGGCGAAGATGCGAGGTGATGGCTGGCGATTGGAGGGCGCCACACTTGCCGTGACGGTGGAGCCCTGCACCATGTGTGCGGGCGCGTTGGTCCTGGCGCGAGTGGCGCGGGTGGTGTTCGGCGCCTGGGAGCCCAAGACCGGCGCGGTTGGGTCGCTATGGGATGTGGTGCGCGACCGCCGGCTGACGCACCGACCCGAGGTGCGTGGTGGTGTGCTGGCCGCCGACTGCGCCGCATTGCTGGACGTCTTTTTCGCCCGCCATCGCGATTTGGGGTAGTACGGGGCGAACCGTAAGCTTTCCCGCGGTGGCGTGTCCGAGCGGCCTAAGGAGCACGCCTCGAAAGCGTGTGACGGGTCACCCCCGTCCGAGGGTTCAAATCCCTCCGCCACCGCCATAATTACCCGGCTGAGCGACACCCCCCGACCATTGACGAGAGACGGCGCGGACGGCTATGGTCCTTTCGTTCACAGCAAAATCTCAGCTGTTAGCGGCAAGAGGGGCTTCCGATGTCTGCAGGTAAGCGTGGCGCACGCGCGGGAGCAGCGGCTTTCGCCCTCGGCGTGGCGTTGGCGGCAACACCTGCCGCAGGGGTCGCTGCTGCAGCGCCCAGCGAAGATGATGCCTCGTCGGTGTCAACCCCGAACGTAACCGCCGGGGTATCAACCGGGCATGTCGGCAGGACGGCCCGGGGCGGATCCCGGCGGGGCGATTCGTCATCGCCCGATCCGGTTGCCGTCGACGGCCCTGCTGCGCCACGAGTACGCGCGGGTGCCGCTGCGGCGACTCGTCGCAGCCGGCCTGAAGTTCGGCAATCCGAACCGAATTCCGCACCGCCACAGCCTGCGGAAGCAGCGAGTCCGGGCGTCGCGGTTGCGAATGCCGGCACCGGATCCGGAACCCTTCCGCCCGCCTTCGTACCGCCAGTAACGGTTGCGATCCCACCAGCCGCCGCGGCGACAGCGATTCCCGTCGGCCCTCGCGCGCGAGCAGCCAGGGCGTCGCGGGCCGCGGGAGTCCGAGCCGCTATCTCGGCGGATCCGGTGCGAACGATGGGAGCATTGGTCACCGGATTCCTCGACTCAGCCACGAACTGGTTCTCCGGATTGCCAGCCAACTACGCAACCGAGCTCCTGCAAGGCGCGCTACTGCTGATCCGCCGCACATTGATGGACCTTTTCCCTGCACTGAACCAAGGGCAGACGACCGGGCAGACGGCGAGCACGACGGATGGGGCCTATTTCACCGACCAAGAACTCCGGGACTACTTACTGGAGCTTGCCAAGAAGCAGTACGGCAGCCTCTTCGGGCACACCGTTCCGGTGTACGGCAATGGCGGACCGTGGGTGTACGACTACCTCAAGGTTGACAGCGCGGTCGCCGGATCCGGGGCAACCTCGGACACCAACACCCAGGTAGACGGTGTCGATGAGGCCGACTTCGTCGAGACCGACGGCCACTACCTCTACGTCGCTCATAACGGACAACTCTCTATCGTCGGCACCGACCTCACCGTCGCGTCCCAGTCATCGCTATCCGGCAACGTGGTCGGTGAGTTCCTGGCCGGCGACCGGCTGACCGTTATCACGCAATCCGGTTACGGCTGGTACGGACCGATGGTCAAGATTGCGGCCTGCGGCCCGTGGTGGCCGACGAACCCGCAGACCACCGTGACGGTCTACGACGTCACCGACCGGACAGCTCCGGCGGTCGTCACGCAGACGATGTTCGATGGTGGATTCCAGGATGCGCGCGCCGTCGACGGCGTGGTGTATGTCGTGCTGCAACGCGGGTTGAATCTGCCTGCGCTGCAGTACACCGACACTCCGGTGGATAGCGGGGTCGTCGCGCCTGCCGACGGTGTGATCGGTTTCGACCTGATGCCCGCCCGCTGGGGATGGGACCCGACCGTCACCGCGAATCGCACTTACGAGACCTGGGATGAGTACATGGCGCGGGTGGGTGACCAGATCGTGGTCCTGTCCCTACCGCATGCCTATAGGGTTGATTCAGAAGGTAATTCGGTGGATCTCGGCTTGGTCGCCGATGCCGGAAGCATCGTTCGTCCGTCCACCGGAGATGCGCAGTCGGTGCTGACGTTGGTCTCGTTGGACTCAGCGAACGCGTCGACTGGTTCGTCCTTCGCCGACAGTGTGGGCACCTTAGTGTCCCCGAGTGGGAACACTGTTTATATGAACCACGACGCGATGTACGTGGGCACGACGGAGTATCAGTACTCCGACACGGGTTCGTCCAATGGCACCCGGATCGACCGCTTCACCATCCAGGGAACTGACGTTTCGTGGCAGGCCAGCGGCGTTGTCTCCGGCACCTTGATCAACCAGTTCGCGATGGACGAGCAGGGCGGCTATCTGCACGTTGCTACCCACACCACCGAATACCACTACGTCAACGACACCTGGGACACCCGCAACGACAATGGGGTGTACACATTGGACACGGTCGGCGACACCCTTGACGTGACGGGAAGCCTCACCGGATTGGCCCCGGGCGAGCAGTTGTACGCCGTCCGGTTTGTCGGCGACAAGGCCTACCTGGTGACCTTTGTTCAGACCGATCCGCTTTTCGACATCGACCTCAGTGATCCGGCCGCCCCCGTTCTGCTGGGCGAACTGGAAATCCCAGGCTTCTCCAACTATCTGCAACCGGTCGGCGACTGGCTGCTGCTGGGCATCGGACAGGAGCGCGAAGCTGGCACACCGAACACCCATGTGCACGCGACACTGTTCGATGTCAGCGACGGATCCAACCCAACTCAGATCACCCGGCAATACCTGACCGACAACACCCAGTGGTCGTGGTCGGACGCGCAGTTCGACCATCACGCACTGCTCTACTCGGCTGAGGACGGTCTTCTGGTCGTGCCGGTCTACGGCAGCGGGTACGACGCCGAAACGGGCACCTATAGCTACGAGCAACTCCTGAAGGTCATGCGTGTCACCCCCACCGGTCTCGAAGTGATCGGTGACATTCACACCGACCAGTCCGTGTTCCGGACGGTGCGCATCGGTGAGGTGCTGTACGCGGTCTCCGATGCCTCGGTCACGGCCTACAGCCTGAGCGACCTGACTCAGATCGGAAGAAACCCGGCGCCCGCTGTGGTCTAACCTGAAGCTGACGGCAAGCGCCCTTGACATAGATCCTCCCGATCTGGCCGTCCGGGTTCCATGCACTGGGCACGTCGGGGCGCAGGGGAAGGCGAAGGTCATCGGATGGAACTGATATCGCCGTTTGATGCGATGTTTCTGCTCGGCGAATCGCGCGAGCACCCTATGCACGTTGCCGGACTGCAGGTCTTCGAGCCGCCCGAAGGCGTCGGTCCCGATTACATCCGGGACATTTACCAGGAATTGGTTATGCGCGACGACGTCAGTCGGACCTTCCGCAAGCACCCCGCCGAACTGCTGGGTGGTATCGCCAACCTCACCTGGGCCTTCGATCGCGATCTGGATCTCGAATATCACCTGCGCCGTTCAGCGCTGCCCTCGCCCGGACGGGTGCGCGAGCTGTTGGAACTCACCTCACGCCTGCACGGCACTCTGCTTGACCGTCATCGTCCGCTCTGGGAGAGCCACCTGGTCGAAGGCCTCAACGATGGCCGATTCGCGGTTTACACCAAGATCCATCACGCCCTGGTCGACGGCGTGAGTGCCATGCGGATGATGCGCCGGTCACTGTCCACCGACTCAAAAGATCACGAGTTGCGAGTTCCCTGGGGTACCAATGAGCGGCCGTCGAATAAGAGCAAGCCGGAATCTTCACGGATGGGTGAATTGACAAAGTTCGCTGAATCCATTGTTGGACTTGGTCCTTCGGCCTTCAACCTCGTCCGCAACGGCCTGATGGAACAACAGCTGACCCTGCCCTTTGGGGCGCCGAGAACCATATTGAATGTTCCGATCGGCGGCGCGCGCCGATGTGCGGCGCAGTCCTGGCCGATGCAACGGGTGATCGCGATCAAGCAGGCCGCTGGAGTCACCGTGAATGACGTCGTGCTGGCCATGTGCGGCGGGGCGCTTCGAGCGTATCTACTTGAACAGAACGCGCTTCCAGACAAACCACTCATCGCGATGGTGCCGGTGAGTCTTCGTGATGACGCTAGCTCCAGTGGCGGCAACCAGGTCGGCGCACTGTTGGCGACCTTGGCCACCGACCTGACCGATCCGGCGAAGCGCCTGGAGGCGGTGAGTGCGTCGATGCGCCGCAACAAGGAGGTTTTCGCGCAACTTCCAAAACTTCAGCAGATGGCGCTGTCGGCGTTCAATGTCTCTCCGTTACTGCTGAGCGCGCTGTCGCCGGCCCTGGGCTCCGCGTTACCGCCTTTCAATCTCGCGATCTCGAATGTTCCCGGGTCGCGAGAATCGTTGTACTGGAACGGTGCCCGGCTCGACGGCAACTACCCCTTCTCCATTGCCTTGGATGGCCAGGCTCTCAATATCACTCTGTCCAATAACGCGGAGAACCTTGACTTCGGGTTGGTCGGATGCCGACGCAGCGTGCCAAGCCTGCAACGGCTGCTCGGCCATCTTGACGAGTCACTTGCCGATCTCGAGCGCGCGATAGGGACGCCGGTGAAGAAGGCTCCGGCGAAGAAGGCTCCGGCGAAGAAGGCGACGGTGACAAAAGCGGCGTCATCCCGTCGAAGCACCGCCACTTCCCCTTCTAGGGGCAGGTGACGTCGATCTCGAACGGTCTGGTGATCGGCTCTCTCGGGTTAGTCATGTCGACCCCGCTAGCGATTCCGGAGATCCTGTAGGTCCCGCTGCCGTTCTTGGTTAGATATCTTCCGTGGCGGGTTCGTTCTTTACTGTTGAGGCTGAGATGCTGGGCGCTCGTGGGCGCAGTGGCATCATCCGTACTCCGCACGGCGACATTCAGACTCCGGCATTCGTCGCAGTCGGCACCAAGGCTTCGGTGAAAGCGGTATTGCCGGAGACGATGCGGGAACTCGGCGCGCAGGCGGTGCTGGCCAACGCCTACCACCTCTACTTGCAACCGGGTGCTGACATCGTCGCCGAGGCGGGTGGTCTCGGAGCGTTTATGAACTGGCCGGGTCCGACATTCACCGACAGCGGCGGGTTTCAGATCATGTCGCTGGGCGCCGGGTTCCGCAAGGTGCTCATGGAAGACGTCGACCGGGTTCAGGCGGACGACCTCATCGCCAAGGGTAAACAACGCCTTTCTCATGTCGACGACGACGGCGTCACCTTCATCTCGCACTTGGACGGATCCACCCACCGATTCACCCCCGAGGTGTCCATCGGGATCCAGCACCAATTGGGTGCCGACATCATCTTCGCCTTCGACGAACTGACGACGTTGATGAATACCCGCTCCTATCAAGAGGAATCGCTGGCCCGTACGCAGGCGTGGGCCGTTCGCTGCCTGGCCGAGCACCGGCGGCTCGCAACGCGGGAGACGCGCCCGGGTCAGGCACTATTCGGTGTGGTGCAGGGCGCGAACTATGAGGATCTGCGGCGACGAGCCTGCCGCGACTTGGAATCCATCGTCGACGCCGAAGGCTACGGATTCGACGGTTACGGCATCGGGGGAGCGCTGGAGAAGCAGAACCTGGCCACCATCGTCGGCTGGTGCACCGATGAACTTCCCGACTCCAAACCCAGGCACCTGCTCGGCATCAGCGAGCCCGATGACCTGTTCGCCGCCATCGCCGCTGGCGCCGACACATTCGACTGTGTGTCGCCGTCGCGGGTGGCGCGCAACGCCGCGGTGTACTCGCCGGACGGCCGGTACAACATCACCGGCGCGCGTTATCGGCGTGACTTCACCCCGATCGACGCCGAGTGTGACTGCTATACCTGCGCCCACTACACCCGCGCCTATATTCATCACCTGTTCAAGGCCAAGGAGATGCTGGCCGCCACGCTGTGCACGATCCACAACGAACGTTTCATCATTCGTCTGGTCGACCGGATCAGGGATGCGATCGTCGCCGGTGACTTCGGTGAACTTCGCGATGATTTTCTCGGCAGCTACTACCGCTCCTGAATGTGGGCGCGCGAGGGCGCGGGGAAAAACGAAAAATTGAAGGATCGAAAGCCGCAGCCTCTGTGGTCCTTCGCCAATATCCGCCCTAAAGCGTGATCCGCGCCCTCAGGGTGAATGAAACACCCACAATCGTGGTCATCGCAAGTTCTTCACGTTCACCAACGACACCAGGCCCATTTCGGTGTGAAGCATCCGCGGTGGCAGCAACCTGAATCCTGTGACGCCCGGCCGGCCGGTGGCGGCCTGGGCGATCTTGCGGGCGATGCGGAAGTCCAGATCTTTGAGCACGTTCCGGTCCGTCGTGGCGTCAAGCAGAGCGGGCAGGCCGGGAACCGCGAACACACTCGCGGTATCGAGCATCACGTTCGTCGTCGCAACCAGGTGCCGCGTGCGGTCGGGGAGCGGAAGTGACGTGACCGCCCCCGCGGCACCGTCGACGCGTGCGGTGAACCGGCCCATGAAGCGGCGCAGACGATGCGGGCCCACTGTGACTGCGCCAACGTGGCTGACCGAAAGTCCGAGACAGTCGATCCGGTTACCGCCCCGATAGGCGGGGTCCTCGGGCGAGGGCATGCCGGTGGCGCTTAAAGCCGTGCGACGCTCCTTGGCTTGTTTGCGCGTGACGCCAAGGCCGCCGAGTACCGAATCGATCCGCCCATCTGCCTCCTGCATCGCTGCCAGTTCGGAATGGGCGACCAGGAAATCGTCGTTGTAGCGAGCGTAGAAAATCCCCTCGATCCCCTGGATCGCCCGGTCCATCGGTAGCACTGCAACGTTCGATAGCACCGGGACCACCGGAGTCCCCATCGGTACGCCATTGAGTCGGGTGAACTGGGCACCGTCGGAGTCTCGTACAACCGGACGGACCAGAGCGGTGATGAGGTTCCACGTGTTTTCCGAGAGGTCACCATTCGGGCTTCCCAGTGCAGCGACCTCACGGAGAATGGGCCACACCGCCGCGTTCGGACCGACCGGTAGACCGTCCCCGTAATGATCGAAGTCGGACTGCATGACGAACACCGGTGGTCCGGTGGGTCCGACTCGCCTGCGGTGTTCACGCACGAAGGCGGCGAGCGCCCGCATCGCAGTGGCGTTGGTCAACCCGGGGAGGTAGGAGTACACGCCGGGAAGGCCATAGCTCCGGGCATTGCGGGTGAGCAGTTGGTAGAGCGCTGAACCGACGACATGGTCGGTGAAGCCCGGCATATGAGCGGCGCGGACCTTGTCCTTGCTTTCCAGTGACCAGAGTTCAACCGGCTGTGGCCGAAACTCACCTGCGGCAACCGTGTGCGCAATAGCCCGTGCCAGAGTTTTTCGCTTGGTTGCGGTGTCGAAAAAAGTTACACCGCAGTCAGTTTCGGTCTCAACGAAGGCCTGACCCCGCTGTTGCTTCTTGGTGAAGATTCCCAGGATGACCTCTTCGTACGTGTGGGGATCCTGTAGGCACTTGTCGACGTCGACGGGTTCAACCATGGGATGTTGACCTCCCCGGTTGGATGGCGTCGGTACCGGTATTCCAGGCCCGCATGACCTCACGCCAGGTCCGCAACCGTTCGGGTTCAGGATCGGCCGGTAGAACGAACAGCGTTCGCAGGGTTCCCCTCCGGTATATCGGGGTGAGCCAGCGGTTTGAGAGCATGATCATGTCGCCCCCGTCTTCGATGCTTGCCAGCACCGCGGGTAAGGCGCCGGCCAGTACCTCGGGGTCGAGCGCACGCATCGCTGTGGCACCGTCGAGGGTCTCGGTGTCGAAGATGACCCCGTCGGAGAATAGCTCGCGGAACGAGCTGGTGAGATCGGCGAGATCGCGGGGTTGCCCCGGTGCGGCACTGTTCGAGGAAATCCAATTCCTGTTCGCTAGGTCCTGAAGCGCCGCGCGGCCGTTAGGTTCTGCTTTTGGCATGCAACGGCCGTGACCGGCGGCACCGCCTGTCATTTCCTGGATTACCAGGTGGACCCGGTTACTTGAATCGCCGTTCGAGCGCGCGTAATACATGATCTTGGCGGCCGATCCGTAGGCGAAATATCCTTTGCCCTGGAGGGTTTCCCGTATCGCCGTCACCGCGGCGGATTTCTGCTTCGGGGTGATCGATGCGCCGATGGTGATCGTCCCGGCCACGGCCGGACCGGGTTCGGCGGCCAAGGACCGAATCCAATCCCGAAGCGGTACCAAGACGGGTAGCTCGTGATTCCGCCGGTCCCGCAGGTGCTGAACATTGATCAGCACCAGAAGCTGGACGATCATCGCGGAAGTGATCTGGATGAGGTCGCCCGCAGGGTTGGGATTCAGCCAGACCAGCCAGAGCAATACGGCGAGCAGTATGAAGGTCATGATGTGGGTGCGGAAGTGCCCTTCGGCGAACAGGCGCATCTGATACACGCCGATCAGGCTGCGCACCACGAACATCGGTATGAGCGCCAGCAGGAATCCAATCGGAACATCTTGCAGCACAACTAGACCCAGCACGGCGGCCAGGACCCAGAAGAACAGTGCGACTAAAGGTGCGGCCCATAGAACCTTGCGAAAGAATGACAACTGCATGCCACGGATTGCCGGCATAGTGCGTAGTCGGACGAAATCGAAATAGAAGATCGCCGCGCTCTCGTAGGTGCCCCGAAACAGTGGCAGGATCAGGTAGAAGAATTGGAATGCGTCTATCTGCTGCCAACTTGTGAGCCCGGCGGTGAGGTCGAAGGTGCGCGTGTTCGTTCCGTAGAACCCGACTAGGGCCAGAACCAGGATGGCGTCGAGGCGCAGGCTGAACCCGGAGAACGTCGTCTGAATCCCCAATCGGAGCGGGATCGACGGAAGGTGGCGCCAGAAGCGGAGGTCATCCGGCCACCATTTCGGATGCAGATCCATCAGCCGGTACACCTCGAGACAGAAGTGAAGAGTGATCCAGGTGGCGAGTGCGTTGCAGGCGATGATCGCGGTGATGATTGCGGCGGTGGGATAGAAGTAGAACCCGACCCCCAGTATCAGCAGTTGCACCACGGTCGGGAGGAACATCGACCAGGCAGGTTTATAGACGCGTCGGGTCGCGTAGATACCGGAGTGCAGCACCCGAACGGGTAGGTCGATCGCGAACTCGACGATGATGAGGAACGCATAGACGCGCGCGACTGGATCGGTGTCCGCCTGATGCAGCATCAACAGGACGATCGCCCCGCCCGCGGTCGTGACTACCGCTAGGAGTGTTGCGAGCACCAGCCAGCGACTGATCTCGTTCTCGGAGGCGTCCCGTTGGCCCGCCCGCGCGAATGTCCTCAGCCGCTCGCGCATGACCTCCAACAGGCCCCACCAGCCGCCGGCGACGAACAGGCTGCCGGCGCGCAACATCATCACGGTGAATGCCGCCACGCCGCCCAGGCTGGAGAGCAGAATGAAGAACTCCGCGACGTGAACGGCGAACCGGACGGTCGCAACCAGCAACGGATAGCGGAGTCGGTAACTCAGGTAGTGCGCAACCCGGCCGGTCAGCAGGCTCGGATAGAGGGCGACAGGCGGTCTACTTCTGCGCGCCGTGCGCTGGAACCAGCGATCAACATCGTTCACGGTAATGATCTCCGACCCGTCAACGCCATTGTTGTAGCCAGCGGGGGCGCTGCGCTGTTGAATAGCGAATCATGAAGCGGGGCGACGCGACGGTGATCTCGGTAACGGCCGGCCTGGCTGTCGTGGTCATCGCGGCCGTCGCCTTCAGCGTGCTCGTCCTCGATCGCAAACCTCGGCCGACCGAGACCGCGGCAAACAGCACCTCCAGCCTGCTGGTTGTGACTTGGGCGCCCAGTCTGTGCAAGGTTGAGCCCTCCAACTCCGGGTGCAGGTCCGGGCACGTCGGCAGTCTGGGGCCCAGCTTCGTGCTGCACGGGCTGTGGCCACAGCCGTCCACCGAACAGTACTGCGAGGTTCCGAAGGGGACCCCCGACCGCGACCGTAACCCGGTGTCGTTACCGCCCGATCTCCAAGCGAGCCTGAAAGCGATGATGTCGGACTCCGCGATCATGACGACCCATGAGTGGTACGCGCACGGAACCTGCTCAGGTGTTACGCCGCCGGAGTATTTCGGTGTCGCTGCCGCTCTTGCCGATCAGGCCGGTAGGGTGCTCGACCCGGTGTTCAAACAGGCTGCTGGGCAGCAGATTTCGGCACGTTCGGTGCGCCAGGTCGTCGAGGCGCAGCTTGGTGCGGGCATGGGTAAGCGGGTCGGGCTCAGCTGCCGCGATGCCTCGGGAGCAGGCAGCATCGCCTACGAGGTTCGGTTCTCCCTTCCGCCGGTCGCCCAACTTCAACGCGACAGTCCCTCGCTGGCCGGTGCACTCGCCGGGGGCCCGACAGTTGGCCCGGGGTGCGGCCAAGCCGGCGTTCCCTGACGCCGTGCAGACTGGACAGGTGACCCCTTCCGCGCAGACATTGCTGACACAACTGCTCGATCCCGCCCATCGTGCCGATCCGTATCCGGTGTACCGGCAGTTGCGGGAAGGCGGTCCGGTGTTGTTGCCGGAGGCCAATCTGGTGGTGTTCGCCGGCTTCGCCGACTGTGACGAGGTGCTGCGCCACCCGGCGTCGTGCAGCGATCGGCTGAAGTCCACCGCGGCTCAGCAGGCGATCGCCGAGGGAGCGGAGCCCCGGCCGTTCGGCACCCCGGGTTTTTTGTTCCTGGATCCACCCGACCACACTCGGCTGCGCAAACTGGTCAGTAAGGCCTTTTCGCCCAAAGTCGTTCGCGGACTTGAGCCCGATATCGCCGCGCTCGTCGACGGACTGCTGGACAGGGTGGCTGCCGAGGGTCGGTTGGAGGTGATCGGCGACCTGGCCTATCCGCTACCGGTCGCGGTGATCTGTCGGCTTCTCGGGGTGCCTATCGAGGATGAACCTCAGTTCAGCTGGGCCTCAGCCCTGCTGGCACAGGGGCTTGACCCGTTCATCGCGTTCACCGGTCAGCCGCAGGGGTTCGAGGAGCGGATGAAGGCCGGCTTGTGGCTGCGCGGCTATCTGCGTGACCTGTTGGGGCAGCGCCGGGCGCACCCGGGTGATGACCTGATGTCGGGGCTTATCGCGGTCGAAGAGGCCGGTGATCAGCTCACCGAGGACGAAATCGTCGCCACCTGCAATCTGCTGCTCATTGCCGGCCATGAGACGACGGTGAACCTGATCGCCAACGGGGCGCTGGCACTGCTGCGCAATCCGGAGCACTGGGCGGCCCTTGGGCAGGATTCCAGCCGCGCCTCGGCGATCATCGAGGAGACATTGCGCTATGACCCGCCGGTACAACTAGTCGCCCGCGTCGCGGGCGAGGATATGAGCATCGGCGAGCAGGGGGTTCGAGTTCCCAAGGGCGACAACATGCTGCTGCTGTTGGCGGCCGCTCATCGCGATCCTGCGGTGATCGAACGGCCGGATGAGTTCAACCCTACGCGGGCCTCCGTCCGCCACCTTGCTTTCGGTCTCGGCCCGCACTTCTGCCTTGGCGCGCCGCTGGCCCGGTTGGAGGCGACCGTTGCGCTCTCCGCGCTGACCAAGCGGTTCCCGAACGCGCGGATCGACGGTGATCTGGAATACAAGCCCAACGTCACGTTGCGCGGTATGGCCAGGCTGGACGTCGCGTTGTAAGCCAGCCAGAGCGTCGCGAAATTGAGTACCGTGCTGCCATGAGGATTCTCTTGGTAGGGGCGGGTGGCGTCGGTTCGGCGTTCTGTTCGATTGCGGTCCGGCGGGACTTTTTCGAACACATCGTGGTGGCCGATTACGACGGGGCTAAGGCCCAGGAGTCGGCCGACGCGGTCAACGATCCGCGATTCAGCGCCACCCAAATCGACGCCAGTTCGGCTGAGGCAGTTGCGACACTGGTGCGGGAGCAGGCGATCACCCATGTGGTCAATGCCGTCGACCCCCGTTTCGTGATGTCGATCTTCGACGGCGCATTGGCCGGAGGTGCTGACTATCTCGATATGGCGATGAGTCTGTCGCACCGTCACCCGGACAAACCCTACGAGTTGACCGGGGTCAAACTCGGTGATGAGCAGTTCGCGGCCGAGCCCAAGTGGAAAGCAGCGGGGCGGCTCGCGCTGGTCGGTTTCGGCGTCGAACCGGGCCTGGCCAACGTATTCGCGCGCTACGCGGCCGACACCATGTTCAGCGATATCGACGAACTCGGCGTCCGCGACGGCGCCAACCTCACCGTGGAGGGATACGACTTCGCGCCGTCATTCTCCATCTGGACCACCATCGAGGAGTGCCTGAATCCGCCGGTGATCTGGGAGAAGGACCGCGGCTGGTTCGTCACCGAACCTTTCAGCGAGCCCGAGGTCTTCAACTTTCCTGAGGGCATCGGTCCAGTGGAGTGCGTCAACGTCGAGCACGAGGAAGTGCTGCTAATGCCGCGCTGGATCGACTGTAAGCGCGTGACGTTCAAGTACGGACTTGGTGAAGAGTTCATCGATGTGCTCAAGGTGTTACACAAACTCGGCCTCGATCGCACCGAAAGGGTGAAGGTCGGTTCCGACAAGGGCCCCGTTGACGTGAGTCCGCGCGACGTGGTGGCGGCCTGCCTGCCTAACCCGGCAACGCTGGGGCCGAACATGAAGGGCAAGACCTGCGCCGGGCTGTGGGTCACCGGCACCGGTAAGGACGGCAAGCCGCGCTCGACCTACCTCTACCACGTCGTCGACAACGAGTGGTCGATGGCCGAGTATGGCCATCAGTGTGTGGTCTGGCAGACCGCCATCAATCCTGTTGTGGCGCTGGAACTTCTGGCCAACGGCACCTGGAGTGGCACTGGGATTTTGGGCCCGGAGTGCTTCGAGCCCGTGCCGTTCCTGGAGTTGCTGACCGCCTATGGCTCGCCCTGGGGCCAGATGGAGCTCCCGGTTTGATTTCCGCGGTAGATCCACGGTTCCCGCGGCAGTCGCGCCGGGTCGAACTGGGTCAGCAATTCCGTCATATCGGTTGAGCGCCAACCCAGTGACTCGGTAATCAACGCAAACGCCCCTGCGGCGCCGAGTTCGGTGAGTGTCACCGCACCGTCGCGCTTGGCCAGTCGCCTGCCGTCTGTGTTGAGCGCCAACGGAACATGTGCGTATTCCAGTCGGCGGTAGCCGAGTAGCTCGGCGAGGTAAGCCTGTCGCGGCGACGACGGCAGCAAATCGTCGCCGCGCACCACCTGATCGACACCGGAGTGCTCGTCATCGACCACGACGGCGAGGTTGTAGGCCGCCACGCCGTCGCCGCGTCGTAGCACGAAGTCATCGACCACGCCGGTGTAGGCGCCGTGCAGCAGATCGTTGACGGTGCATTCGGTTGCCTTGGCACGTAGCCGCAGGGCCGGCGGACGCCCGGGGTCCCGCTTGGCGTTGCGTTGGACCCCGGTGAGTGCCCTACATGTCCCCGGATAGGCACCCTCGGGCGCGTGTGGTGCCCGGGGAGCGTTGAGGATGTCTTTCCTGCTGCAGTAGCACTCGTAGACCAGACCGCGGCCGACGAGCTCGCCGATCACCGCGTCGTAGCGCGCCCGGTGCGCCGACTGCCACTGTGGCTCCTCGTCCCACGTCAGACCGATCGCCGCCAGATCGTTCAATTGACGCTGCGCCACTTCCGCGTGGGCGCGGTCGTCGAGATCCTCGATTCGCACCAGGAATCGCCGTCCGGTGGACCGGGCGAAAAGCCAGGCCAGCACTGCCGTGCGCAGATTGCCGATGTGCAGATCGGCCGATGGGCTAGGCGCGAAGCGACCCGCCCCAGGGATGGCGTGCATTGACAGAGAATGTACGACGCACGGTCGCCCGCGCACACAACCGAGACCACCGAACGGGCAGGTGAAGCCCTCGGATCTGAGGTTGCCCCCGGACGACCGGTACTATTCGCTCTCAGGAAAGCGTGGTAGATTTCTCAGGTAATATTAAGGTGTCTGGATGGCGACCCGAGGGAGCAAATCCGTGGCGAAGCACCGGCGTATCCAGCCGTACGCCTGGCTCGGCGCCGGAACGGTAGCGCTGGGAATAGGTGCCGCGATGGTCGGCGGAACCGCGGTCGCCGTCGCGGACACCGGTGCGACAGACAGTTCTGCCACCGCCGAGAGCGCCGCACCGTCGGTGAAGGCCGATTCCCCGGTGCGCAAGAGGGCGGCCAGCCGCGCTGCACGCGTCGCGACTGCGAGCACGGGCGACGTGTCGCCGGCCGCTTCGTCACACCTAACCAGCCTGACGCCGTTGACGCCTGCGCTGTCGACTCCGGTAGGGACAATCAATGTGGCCCGCCCCGCCGCCACGATCGCACCGCGGCAACCGGCCACCCGAGGCGGTGTCACCCGGTCGACAATCGCCAAGGTTTCGCCGATCCCGGCGTCGGCATTGCCCGCCGCAGCCCCGCCCGATCCGGGCGTGGATC
>Ga0194035_1000375_pt1 | contig 26139 bp, 26 predicted proteins | sample JunL2320m_MetaG_FD_148680 | JGI IMG/M metagenome (GOLD analysis project Ga0194035, IMG submission 148680) | Anoxic zone freshwater microbial communities from boreal shield lake in IISD Experimental Lakes Area, Ontario, Canada - Jun2016-L239-20m | ecosystem: Environmental > Aquatic > Freshwater >...
TCCTGCGTTAGACTTCGTTTATGCTCGTAATTATTGCTAGACCTTAAAGACACTCCTTGGGTTTGATACACCGCTCTGGTGTATTCTCGCCATCCCAATACTTGCCTTACAAATGATTCAAGACTTGGTAGACTTACTGGTGATTTTTCGTGTCTTTGAATCGCCAAATCTACAACCTGTTTTGGAGTAAGCAAGCCTGTGTTTAATGCAGAAGAAATTGCACTATGGTATGACCAAGGCGCTGTTCCGTCTATAGCTTCTTGGTACAATCCAAAATCTTCTAACCTATTTTTTAAAAATTCATTTAACCAAACCTCGGCTTCTTCATGGTTTGTTGCCCAGTTAAATTCCGAATCTACGCCTGGGTTATTAGGAAAGTTTTTTGCCACATAATGTCTGGCTTCTTCAACAAATTCATTACTTCCGTAAACTTCAAAAGTCGGTAATGTATGTTCTTTTGGTAGGCGTTTTCGGCTTTCTTGATCAAAGCTCCATTTTCCTCCGACTGGCTTATAGTTATCGTCAATTAATACATTAAACCGTTCGCGTTGCCACTGATAAAAATCCAAAAAAGGTTTGTTTTTTGATGAGCTTAAATAGTCTGTAACTTCTTGTTTTGTTAAATAAAAATTTGGAGTGTCTAAAAATTGAAGTTTTGGAATTTCTGGGATAGTATTAGCCGCTACCTGAAGTCTTCTTTGAAGTACATCGTCTACTACGTCAAAAACTGTTGCGCTCTCATAACCATGCAATCGCTGCAATATGTCACCACTATCTACAATATCTTTAAATTCGATATATTCTACTTCGTACCCTGCTGGCCATAAAACTTCTTTTATATAGCGCCGCATACTTGCCCTATGCAATATAAGTTTTTGCTTATGAAAAAATACTGGGTACTTTTGGTCTGTGCCAAAATACAATGGATCTTCGATTAAAAATATAGTGCCAACGCCTTGCGGTAGATACTCTTTTTTAAATAATTGGTGAGGATAAATTAAATGTGCTGATTTCATTACTTACCATTGTGACATAAGCGTAATGATTTACATAGATTCTGGTGCTTGAATGCCCAACAATTCTAAGCCTGTCTTTAAAACTTCGGCGTAGGTTTTAAGCAACCCAACCTTTTGGGCTTCGCGGTCCGACCCAATTACTTTTTCGTTTTCATAAAATCTATTAAACACCTGGGTAAGTTCGTACAAGTAGGTACAGATATGATGAGGCATTAGTTCGTACAGTACAACACTTATTACTTCTGGGAATTCGCTTACTTTTAGCGCAAGTGTTCGTTCGTGATCTGTAAAGTCAGTTGGCGACTCAGCTTTTTGTGTCGCTTTTTGCAAAATAGAACTTGCTCGTGCGTAGGCGTATTGTAAGTACGGACCACTGTTGCCGGCAACACTCACAGATTCTGCAGGGTCGTAAATAATGTCGCTACCAATACGCTGTTTTAAGAATGCATACTTTACAGCGCCCAATACAACCGACTTGTCGTCTTTGCCGCTTTGTTCTTGGTTAGCAGAACTTGCAGCTTCTAAAATATCTACAGCTCGCAGTATGTTGCCTTTACGGCTACTCATTTTTACGCCACCAGGTAGCTTAATAACTCCATGAGTTAAATGAGTAGTACGTTCTGTGGCTTCTGGGTAAAAATTCGACAATACCTTCATTACTACTTTCATGTACTGTTCTATGTCGTTAGCTGTAATAATAAAACTTTGGTCAAATTTATAATCTTGCCATTTTGTTGCAGCCAAACCCAAATCTTTTGCTTCATAGGTTGGCAAACCATTACTATTCATAAATACGCGAGTATGAAGACCAAATTCTTCGCCCTTAAATACAACTGCGCCATCTGATTTTTCAAAAATGTTATCTTGCAGACCTTTGTTTACTATTTCTATACCAAGCGGCGTTACTTCGCTTTCTGGCATATATTTTTCGAACGGCTGTATTTGAAGCTGCTCATATAATTTATCAAATCCTTCATAGCTCCATGTGCGACACGTCCAGTATATTTGCCCAAACGTGCTTTCATGATCTTTGGCTGTGTGAAGTTCGTACACTTTTTTATTTAATACAATTATTAACTGTTTAGCCTCTTCATTGGTTTCATAGGCTTCGTTACCTTCTACATACCTAGTGCTTAGCCATTCGAGTCTAGATTCTTTGTCTACGGATTGGAGTTTATCTGGGTGTTCCCCGCCTAGTTCTTGCAAAATCGCCCACATAGTTTTGCCAACATGCAGTCCAACATCACCCCCAAAGTTGACTCTATGAACATTAGCACCGGCCGCTTGTAAAACATTTGCCACTACATCACCTACAATACTGGTATACAAATGTCCGGCGTGAAGAACCTTAAAAGGGTTTGGGTCTGAATATTCTGCTACGACTACTTTGTCTTTTAGCGTCTGCTGGATTTTGGTACTGCTTTTAAGTAAATCTACTATTGCATTGTCTGCAAGACGAATGTTTAAAAACCCTGGACCTGCGACTGTTGCTTCAAAAATAGAACTATTTGTTAATATTTCTGCAGAAATTTGCTCTGCTAATTCTTTGGGGTTTTTATTAAGTGAACCAGCAAGTTGCATAGCAACATTACTAGCAAAATCGCCAAAACGACTGTCAGGACGAGACAATACAATTTCTACATCCAATTTGTACAAATTATTTATTGCTTCTTTTAATATACTTTTTAATTGATCCATATTAGTTCTATTCTATCTTATTAACTCAAAAACATACACGTCCAACTTCTTAAAGACAATAATATTGACTTACTTGGCTGCGGGATTTTACATAAAACTTACCTCTGTTTTAATGGTATACTTGGCTAATGGACAGATTACTAAATAAAATTGGTAGCACTGTAAGGGGCTGGATGATTATTCCGGCAAAAGTATTAAATAGTCTATCTGGTGGACTCATAAAACCTAACCACATTACACTTGTTTCGTTACTTGGTCATATTTTAGTAATTTGGGCACTTTGGTACAGTCGACCTATATTAGCAGCTGTTTTATTGGCATTTTTTGGACTTATGGACAGCCTTGATGGTGCGTTAGCAAGATTGCAAAAAACAGCCTCGTTAAATGGAATGCTATACGACGCATCCAGCGATAGAGCTAAAGAAGTTCTTATATATGTAGGGCTAACTCAGTACGTTTTTGTTCATACAAACGACTTCATTTGGTTACCTGCGGCAGTTTTAGGTGGATCGCTTGTTGTTAGTTACATAAAAGCCAAGGGTGAAATGGCACTTGCTAGTGTTAAAAAACACGATAAACAAATGCTTAACAAAATTTTTGCAGATGGAATAGCCAGATACGAAGTCAGAATGGCAATTGTTGTTTTTGGCTTACTGGCTGGGCAAATAATTTTATCGCTATGGTTGTTGCTGGTACTTGTTGGATACACTGCCCTGCAAAGAATTGTTCGCATATCTAGGGCTTTAAATAATGTATAAGGTCGACCTTCATACTCATTCTGTTGCTTCACCAGACGGAGGAATATCACCAGAACAATATGCAAAAATATTAGAATCCGAAAAACTAGATTATATTGCAATCACCGACCACGACAGAATAGATTTTGCTTTAGGACTACAAAAAGCTCTTGGTGACCGTATTATCGTTGGGCAAGAAATAACTACTTCAGAAGGAGAGCTAATCGGTCTTTTTTTAAAAAGTCGCATTACTCCTAATTTATCTGCCCTAGAAACAGCGCATGCCATAAAAGATCAAGGTGGCTTAGTATACGTACCTCACCCGTTCGAGATTGTCCGAAAAGGCATTCAAATAGACAACCTCCAAAAAATTACCGAACTTGTTGATATTATCGAAATTCATAATGGTCGAGCCCTTAATAACAAGCACTCATTAAAAGCAGCAACATGGGCAAAACTAAACAACAAATCTGGTGCATCAAGCAGCGACGCTCATGGATATAAAGGCTTGGGTTATAGCTACAGCGTCCTTAAAGAAGTCCCGGCAAGAGGCTCATTGGTTAGTAGCCTTAATATGACCGCATTGGCTCACAGACGCGCACCAGTCACTACATTTTTGTACCCCAAACTTAACCGCTTAGGCAAAAAAATAGGGATTAAAAAATAATGTTAAATCATTTATTGTTTGGACTTTGGTATTTTTTACCTGCTGGTTTTGCTAATGCGGCTCCTGTTTTTGCTAAAAAAATTCCCCTGTTAAATAAGCTTGATATGCCAATTGATTGTCATAAATCTTTTAAAGGAAAACGTATTTTTGGTGACCATAAAACTGTAAGAGGTTTTGTTGCGGGCACACTAATAGGATCTGTCACCGGACTGTTGCAATACGTTGCCTACTTTCATTTTGGATGGTTTCAGAATTTTAGTTTAGTTATATACACAAGTGTCTGGCAATGCCTTTTATTGGGCGCTCTGCTTGGTTTTGGTGCATTATTTGGCGATGCAGTTAAAAGCTTTTTTAAAAGACAATTTTCTGTTCCTTCCGGAAAAGCTTGGTTTCCTTTTGACCAAATAGACTACATTATTGGGGGCTTACTGTTTGGTTCTATATTAATAGACTTGCCTCATTCAGAATACATCTGGATTGTACTGGTTTGGTTTTTAATACACCCATTGGCAACATTTATAGGATGGCTAATGGGATTAAAAGACTCGCCAATTTAAACTAATATTTGTAAATAAATTGCGGGTAATCTTCGAGCTTTTCTAGCTTAACTTTATATGCAGCTAGTTGTTGGTTTAACGAAAATTCGTTTCCTGATGTTAGACCGTAAGTTATAAAAGGCTCAAGTACGTTAAATCCACAATATGCTAAAGTCCCGTGTAATAACGGGTATAACATTTGTTGGACTGTCGCCCTGTGTACGCCGCCGCTTTGATAATATTTTTCTTCGTCACCTACCGTTACAGTTACTCCGGCAATTTTTCCTCTGTAAAGTCCTGTGCTAAACATATGGTTAGCGTCCCATGCTGTTCCTTTTGTAAGAACGCGGTCAAACCAACCTTTTAAGATTGCAGGTGGTGCATTCCACCAAAGTGGAAAATGAAACAAAATAACGTCTGCTGCTTGTACTTTTTGAATTTCGTCTACGATGTCTGGAGAATAAGCCAAATCTTGCTTAGAAGCAGCTTCTTGTTCGTTAAGGTAGTTATAATGTTTACCTGTAAGAGTTCTAAAATCGTATTTTTCGGCAACAGGGTTAAAACCTACTCCGTGCAAATCCGATACAACTACGTTATGACCGGCAAGACTTAAAACTTCTTGGGCGACATTATTAAGAGCAGCTGTATACGAAGTCGGTTCTATATGTGCGTAAACCAGCAAAATGTTCATGCTTACTATTATATATCTATTTGCCCAGATTAGTTCATAAACGAACAATTATCTAGACGATTGTGCTCGATGAACAATAGCTCTTACTGTGCGGCGAGGCAATAATCTTACAGCGTATGCACCAAACTTGTTTCCGGCACCATGAATAGCGACTACCTTGCCGCGCTTCATTGCCCTGTAGCCATACCTAGCAACTGTTGCAGCAGTAGGTAGTTTTTTTCCTTGTACTAATTTAGAGCCAGACATAATTGCTGCTTCCTGAAATTTACTTGCAGTAGGTCCTGGGCAAAGAGCTGTTACGCGTACTCCCTTTTTATGTAGTTCGGTAGCGATTGCCTCTGTAAAATGCAGAACATACGACTTGGTAGCATAATAAACGGCCATTAAAGGTCCGGGCTGAAAAGCTGCAGTACTCGCAACATTTACAATGTGCCCGCGGCCTAACTTTTCAAATTGCTCTGCGTACACCTTGCTTAGATACGTTAAAGCCATAACATTAAGATTTATCATGTCTTGTTCTTTTTGCCACGACGTAGTAATAAAACTTCCATAATCGCCAGATCCTGCGTGATTAATTAAATACATAACGTTAAGCTGTTCACTTTTAGTGTAGCCATGCAAGGTCTCTGCATTTGCTAATACCGTTAAGTCCAGTGACAATATACGAACATCAATATTAAAACCTTCACGTAGCTCTTTAGAAACTTGCTCAAGTTCTGCCTTGCCGCGTGCAACCAAAACAAGATTAACTGCGTCTGCTGCAAATAATCTAGCAAACTCCAAGCCTATACCACTTGTAGCACCGGTAATAACTGCATACGCATTATCATTATTCATATTAATAACTATACCAGAGCGCTTAAGCTAAACAACTTACTAGCGTATTTAAACTAATTTAAGCACCGATAGGTTCGAAAGTCTTTTTAAGCACAGTTAATCGCATATCTGCAATCTTCCAGCGACCGGCAACTTTTTTAAAGGTGTACTTATAGACACCGCTCATTTTCATGACGTATCGTGTGTTTCCCTTAGCGGTGTAATATCTTGCTTCTACTTCGCTTTCGGCTTCAACTTCTTTTTTGCCTGTTCGTTCGATTTTCATGCCACCAATAACTTTTTGTTTGGCGCTATAATACAAGTCACGCACAATTCGACGCCAATTATATATTGCCATCGAACTAGGTCTTTGACCTGGTAACTGATCTGTTAATGCTTCGTCGTCGATAAACGGCTTTTCTACAAAATATTGCTCTAATTTATCCCATTGACCTTGATCTTGGTAAAGTAAAACCTGGTGAATTAACTCGGTAATGTGGGTTTGTACTGCTGAACTCATGAATGTCCCCTCTTTCTTGTCAGTTCTTATACTAACACATTTAATTGTAGTCTGAGTTTTAGCACTCGTCAAGTGTGAGTGCTAAATAACAGATATGTTAAACTTATTATTATGGCTAATAAAGTTCGAATAATAGTAGTTGGTAAAGCGCATGATAAATTGTTCCTTGCAGCTATATCAGAATACGAAAAACGCATAAACCCGTATTTAAAAATACAGTGGTTAATAATACCTCCCAAAACTGAAGCAACAATCGTCCAAACTGTTACCTCCGAAAGTAATTATATTCTTGCAAACTTAAAGGAAGCTGAATATGTATTTTTGCTAGACGAACACGGCACACAAATGACTTCAACCGAATTTAGTGCATCGCTTACGTCTGCACTGTCGGTAAGTAAGGATGTTGCATTTGTTATAGGCGGAGCTTACGGGGTTTCCGAAACATTAAAAAATCGAGCAAACAAAATTGTTTCTTTTGGCAAGATGGTAATGCCGCATCAGTTAATGCGCCTTGTGCTTGCAGAACAACTGTACAGATCCATTAGCATACAAAATGGAACTGGCTATCATCACGATTAAAGATTTTGAACTGTATCAAATAACTTATATGGACTGTCTATCAAAACAGTTGGTGGAGACTTTTTAAAGCCGTCTGGCCCTGCTACGCCCCAAGAAACTCCTATAACATCTATATCGGCCTTTTTACAAGCAACCGTGTCCCTTGTCTCGTCGCCAACGTATACGACCCCTCTTTTATCTAGAGCAAATTTTTTAATTATTCTTTTTAAGGCTTTATCTTTTCCGAATAAAGTTTTTTCAGAAATAATAAAATCGAACAAAGGATATTGGTGTGTTTCTAAAAATTCACGCACTAAGTGTTCTTGATTACTAGTTAAAACCCCTAGCCTGTAACCTTTTGCTTTTAAGTTTTCTAGTGCTTCGATGATTCCGTCGTATGGTTTAACTTCGGACATATGCGAACGCATTTCTTTGCTTATCGTCAAAACCATCGCTGGTAGTCTAGACAGCCTGATGTTTTTTAACTTCATAGCTTTGGTGTATCCAAGATCTCTTACTGCTTGGCGAAGGCCTGGTAATTCTGACTCTTCGACTGTATCTGCTCCAAACTGTTCGGCGTATTGATTATACAATCGCACAGCCAGACCTATGCTGTCTGCCAGTGTACCGTCAAAATCAAAAATTACGACTTGTTTCATTTGATATTTATTATACAGCAAATTTTTTATACATTTACGGTCAAGTATAGTAAAACTACTCTGCTTTTTTGAAGGCTTCTGTTCCTGCAGTGATTGGCATAACAAAACTAAACTTTTTTAACATAGTTTCTGTTTGTGAAGGCATTGCTCTAAGTGCATTAATTTTAATGTCATACAGTTCATCTTTTAAACAAAAACAAATATCGCAATCGGTATCTTTATAAATTTGAGGCTGATCAATGTTAAAAAACACGTTAAGTTCTTTGTCTGCTACTAGTATGCTTTTATACTGTTCTTCTGTTTGGATCGCATGATAAATTGTAGCGCTTTTTAAGGCTCTTTTATTGGCCAATCCAGCCCATTCAGAAACAGTTTTATGGTCTAAATGCCCTGTCATTCCGTCGGGCCCAAAGGTCAAAATCGTATCTGGACTATAGTCGTTAATAAGTTTCGTAATCTTATCTACTGCACTATTTAAATCTACGTCAACGCAGCACCCATCAGAATAATCAAGCCAATGGTGGTCGTCGATTCCTAATATTTTTCTTACTTCATTAAGTTCTTCTTCTCTTATTCCGGCAAGCATGTTGGCGGGCCATCTGGATTCATCTTGTACGCCAGCTTCGCCTTTTGTGGCAGTTATAAAAACTACTTTTTGGCCATTTTGTATTGCCGCAGCCATTATTCCACCAGAAGAATAAGTTTCATCATCTGGGTGAGCCCATATGCCCATAATTGTGCCCAGTGTAGCAATATCTTCGATTGTAGTTATAGACTTCATTAATTATCATTTTAAACTAGTGTACTCAAACATCAATTATTAATAATTTAAAATAAAAACACCGGGTTTTATGCCGGTGTTTTTATTTTGGCGGAGAAGGAGGGATTTGAACCCTCGATGGAGTTGCCCCCATACCGCCTTTCCAAGGCGGCGCACTAGGCCACTATGCGACCTCTCCGTACGTGAAAAATAATACCATAGTTACTGTGCAGTTGCATTGTGGTGCATTATACATCACATTAATTACCTTAATGCTTGCGACCGGTGTTTTTTAACAGGTACTATACATATTAACTATGTCTGTTATAAAAATTGAAGATGTTTCTAAATTGTTTGGCTTTGGCGACGCCGCTACTGTTGCACTTGATGAAGTTAGCGTAACCATAGAAAAAGGTGAGTTTTTAGCAATTATGGGGCCAAGTGGCTCTGGCAAAACAACTCTTATGAACATGATTGGGTTACTAGACAGACCAACTTACGGAAAGTTTATGCTCGACGAAAAAGATGTTTCTAAGATGCGCGTAAACAAAAGAGCAAAACTAAGAAGAGACAACATCGGTTTTATTTTTCAGTCTTTTCATATGTTGCCAAAATTAAGTGTCCTAGAAAACGTAGCACTTCCCCTTGCCTACAAAGGCGTGGGTCAAACAAAACGTTTAAAGCGTGCATCTGCAGTACTAGAACAAGTTGGTTTGTCGGACAGAGAATATTTTTACCCGCATCAATTGTCGGGCGGGCAATTGCAGCGTGCCGCAATTGCAAGAGCGCTAGTAAATAGCCCCAGTATAATAATTGCCGACGAGCCCACCGGAAACCTTGATACAGAATCTACAAGAGTAGTAATGGAGTTGTTAAGCGAAATCCACAGCATGGGTAATACAATTTTAATGGTTACGCATAATCCTATTTTAACTAGGTATGCGTCCAGAATAATTTATATGCGCGACGGCGGTATAGTTTACGACGAAGCCAGCGACGTAGGTCAATTACCTGGCAGAGTCGAAAGAGCCCTTCAAGCTGTACGAACAAGTCGCGAAGAAGATCGTATTGCTGGTGTTTCTGATTACTTAAAAGCAATGCCGCAAAAAAAATCCCCTAAACGCACAACTACAAAAAGCAAAAAAAGGCACAGCGCTAAACGAAGGACAAAATCATGAATAAAGAACACTTGAATATGGCCCTTAGTTCTATTAATGCATCCAGAACCAGAAGTTTTATGACTATGTTTGGAGTAATTATTAGTGTGTCGTCTGTAATAACTATAGTTGGACTTGGGCACGGACTACGAAACCAGGTAAGCGAACAAATTACAAAACTAGGAAGTAATTTAATAATTGTTCAACCCGGAAAACCCAACAGCAGTAGTGCCGTAAGCCTTCAGTCATTACAAAGTGTTGCGAGCAGTCCTGAAGGCATAATAACCGAGCAAGATCTTTCGGCAGTTGCAAAAACAGCAGACATAAACTTATTAAGCCCTATCGCTACAATTACAGGCCTACCGAGTTTTGAAGAAAAAACTATGACAAATACAGTAATAGTTGGCGCAAGCGAATCTTTGCCAGAAATAGTCGATAAAAAAGTTAAATACGGTAGCTTTTTTTCTAAAGAAGATTTAGCTAAATATTATGCAGTTATAGGCAGAGGCGTTGCCGAAGAATTGTTTAACGAAAACATTCCAATCGGTAAATCATTCAAAATCAGAAACGTAGAATTTATTGTACAAGGAGTATTTGAAGAAACACCCGTTACTCCATTGTCTCCATCTGTTAACTTTAATAATTCTATTGTTATACCTTATGCAAAAGCCAAAGAAATAAGTGCTGGCAGCATGCAAATAAGCCAAATACTAGTAACTACAAAAAGTGCGGACGTGACAGAAAAAGTGTCTAAAACTATACAATCTACAATACTAAAAAACCACGGTGGACAAGAGGATTTTAGTGTACTAAGGCAAGAGGAAACTTTGGCAATTAGTGACGGAGTATTTAGCCAATTAACTATTTTCATTGGTGGTGTTGCCCTTATTTCACTAATTGTTGGCGGTATTGGAATAATGAACATTATGTTTGCAACGGTTAGTGAACGTACGCGTGAAATTGGAATCAGAAAAGCAATTGGTGCAACAAATAAACAAATCATCGATCAATTTATAATAGAGGCAGTGACGTTATCTGCTACTGGTGGAATTGTAGGCATAATACTATCACTCATGATTATTATTGCAATTAGATCCACCACAAGCCTAGAACCGGCAATAGTGTTACCTGTAATTGGCGCGTCTTTTTTGGTAAGCGTTGGGGTAGGAATAGTGTCTGGAATATTACCGGCTATTAAAGCAGCCCGAAAAGATCCTATTGATTCGCTACGCGGAATTTAGAACTATTTTACAAGTTCTGCTTTTAACTTTTCTACCAAGTCTACAGGTGTAGGATCTACGCCGTTTAATATACCTACATACAAGCTAACAAAGTCGCCAAATACTACAGTCCAAACAAGCTGTTCAATCAAGGTATCCCCTTTTGCGTTAACAACATGCGCTGCTGGGCGTTTTCCCGACAATAATTTGTCTACAATTTCAAAGCGCTTAGTTACGCGGTCATTGTCAAAACTACTGCGCAGATCAACAATGCTATATGGCTTTTCGACTGGGTGGCTTGCCCAACCAATAAATTCGTTATGGCAAAATTCTGGATAACTGTTACACCATGCAACGTTTTTGGCGTTTTCGTTAAAACTAATCTTCCACTTATAAGCTGCTGGCCACAAAGTTGAGCCAGCATAAATTACAGGTGATGTACCGGCAAGCTCTAATGCAAGCTGTTTTGCCGGGTTCTTTGATGTAGGCACATCCACTAGCCAGTTTTTAACTGCTGCTTCTAGGTGATCTGCGGCTGCAAACAGTTCGGCATCCATATCTTTTGCATTAACAAACCCGACACTCTCTAAAATATCTATTAACGCCTTAAAACAATAAAGTACAGCAAACCTGGGCTGAGCCGCTTTTGGTAAAAGAATAAAAGGCACATTATGTTCTGACGCCAATTGTTGCAACTTACCACCCCCAGCAATTACAACCAGTTCGGCACCTGCGGCTATTGCCTCATGAAAAGCGTTGACCGTTTCTTCGGTGTTGCCCGAATAACTTGCAGCAATAACAAGGGTGTTTTTACCCACATAGGCAGGTAAATGGTAGTCAGTTACTATTTCAAATGGAACTTTGTATTTTGGCCAAGACGCAGACAATCTGGCGGCTAATGCTGAACCTCCCATGGCTGCATAAACTACGTTCTGAACATCTTTTTTTAAATTCAAAGGCTCAAATTTTTTACGAAGTTGCTCTGCAGCATGAGAAGCAATCTGTAGCGCGCCGCTACTATCTATTTGGTTAATATATTTTAAATCATCAAGCAACATACATTCCCCTTGTGCTTTTTTTGTTGTATACTACTCACTATAAACTATAATCTATAAACTATCGATATTGGGGGTGGGAATGTTCGGACAAAGAGACACAAGCAGTACAGACGATGCGAATCAACAAAGTAGCACTCCAGTTTTGCCAATGCCTGACTATAATTCTCAGATGCCGGCGAGCCTGCCCGTAACTACAGCTCCGTCAGTTCCAAATTTTGACATACCAGCACCAGAACAATTAAGCTCACCTGTTACTAACAGCCCGCAACCACCTGTTCAGACAAGCCCAGAAGTAACATCAGATATTACGCCCGAAGATTTAGTAAGTATGAAGCAAGAGGCATTGCAACACCTTCAGCCACTAGTAGACACCCTAGAACAATCACCAGAAGAAGAATTTAGGACAATAATGATGATGATTCAGGCAACTGACGATAAAAAAATGTTAAAAAAAGCACTTGAATCAGCTAAAAAAATTAAAGACGATAAAATTCGTGCGCAAGCAATGCTAGATGTAATTAACGAGATTAATTACTTTACTCAAACTTCTCAGGCAGAATAAATATATTAGTTTTTACTAATTAGAATTTTTCGGTAAGAACAAAAACCAATAATCGTGACTAGGGCAAACAACCCTGCCGACAAGCCAGGGCCAGTATTTGGCACATTTGTAGCTGCCGACACTGCCTTTTTATTAATAGCGTCTGTCTGACTTGGCGAAACACCTTGAGCCGGAGTTATATAGCCACTAATACTAGTTTCTACAACCGGTACAGAAACTTTTGCTGTTGGTTGTTCTACTTTTATGACATTACCGTCGTTTTTAGTTGCGTTATCGGTGTCTGCTACTAGTACGGTTGCTACCGAGCTTGATTTTTTGTTGTTTAGTTTTCTGTAGACCCATCTACCCCCAGAAAAAAGTCCAACAAATACTGCAACAGTAATAAATAAGCTAGTAAACGCTAATAGCCAAGCAACGCTGGTACTTTGCTTATTTTGTGTAGAATAAAATTCCTGAAGTTCAGGAATTTGAGTTGTGGTATTTTTTTTACTAAATATCGACATGACTTTAATATCTCCAATTAATGCCTATCATTTAAATATACAATACTACATTGATACCATTTTTGCAAATCTGGCTACAAACCACACTCTCTTGTACTAAAAAGGGGTCTTGTTTCCCAAGCCATGAATGGTCATTGTTTATGACCTTCCGTACCTTTTTGGACAATTGAGGGTGGCTTAGCGCTGCAATTCCCTCATGACACAAAAACTTTATGTTATAGGGGAATTGCGGTGGGATGGTTAGGATACGAATCGTAAAAGGCCCAACCTGCGCAACAGGCTATCGAGTCTTGCAATAGCTCCATCATCGCCCTTATAGGCGCCTATTACGTCTGCTACCATTCGTTCAAATCCCTTACTGTCGCTGGTATTGTCAATAGCCATAGTAACTACAGTAAAATCATATCTGTCGGCAGACTCAGCTGCCCCAGAACCGCATTTTACCTGCACGCGAGTTACTGCATCGCCCCTGTTAATAACAACATCGTGGGCTACTCTAGTGCCAATATTAGGTGGCATTCCTGCTCGAGGCTTGTCTTCGCGTTCATTAGCAAGACGAACAAAATTATTAGAATCTTCGCCTTCGTTTTGCCAAAGTTTAAATTGTGCACTTGCCATAACGGCAAATTCAAACAATTTTCCGTCACCTACTCCGTCATCTTTTTGTTCGCCAGGAAGAGGACGTTTTTTGCGTTGCTCTATTACTCGCTCTAAAGCCTTTACTCTCCACGACTCCTCACTATCAGCTACCCTGGTACGTTCGCCTGTTCTTGTTTGAGAAATTTTAACTAGTTGTACGCCCCTTCTAGAGAGCTCGTCCTTAGTTGTACTAATTCCCATAAAAGCATCTACTTTTTGAGCTCGTGTGCTTAATGGATCATTACAAACTGAACTTTGTAACGACAGTACGAAACGCAATAAACTGTTGCTATATTCATATTCCACAACTTGTTCAGGGCTTGCTCCCAAAGCAAGAACAATGTCGGACATCATCGATACAGCCTCTAGCTTTTCGCTAGGATTAGCTACAATACCAGCCATACTAACAAGGTTAGCGTTTAACCTAGCAGACAACTCACCTGCTGTTTCGCCTAGCTTAGGTTCTAGTAATGTAGTTGCCGCAAGGTTAAGTAAAGGCGCTGCGTCTTCAGGATTAAGTTCATAACAGGGTCCCATTCGGTGATATTCTGCCGCGGCTTGTTCGCGACTCATTAGTTGCACAGCCTCAGGTTGTGCTTCTTGAATAATTTCTAGTGGACTTGGTTGAATCGTATCTGTCATTGTTTTATGTTTGTGTTTTATGGTTTACTATGACATAATAGCATTAAGTACACATTTTGTCAATAAAGTTAAGGAACTATGAAAACGTACAGCGTCTTCCCAGCACTAATCGAATCGGACGTCGCTAATATTGAAGTTGGCGAGAATTTTATTGTATTGGCCACACCTGATTTAGTTGCGTTCTCTAAAGATTTTAACTTTGATAATGTAAGTCGTTTTGTAATACGCGCAACTAATAAAGAAGTCGATAATATCCACGCCTTTGTAGGGGGGCTTGTTCTTGAACCGCCTGTTCACATGGGGCAAAAAGCAGTTCTTACTGTTTCTTGGCTAAACAGTAAGGACTTCCGTAGTATATTAGACGTTCAATAAAAAAACGCCCCTATTATGAGGCGGATTTTTATATTATTTTCGATTTTAGTAGTCGGCGCCCATGCCACCCATACCAGCGGCTGCCGCTGATTTTGGTTCTGGTACTTCTACTACTAATGCACCCATAGTCATGCCTGTTCCAGCAATACTAACCGCATTTTGAATCGCTTCACGCGTTACACGCTTCGGGTCAATAATTCCTTTAGCCTTTAGGTCTACTAACTTAGCTGGATCGTTAACATTAACGCCAAATCCTTGTTTACCTGACTTAACTTGCGGTAACCATTCGTCTGGGTTAATTGCAGAGTTTTCCATTAATATACGAAAGGGTTGTTCTAGTGCGCGCTTAAGCAAAAACTTGCCGTTACTGTAAGCGACGTTATCTACGCCAACAATTAATTTTTCGTCCTGGACTATAAGTTCGGCAAGATTAACCATAGTTACGCCACCACCTGCCACGATTCCTTCGTCTAATGCGGCTTTAACGGCAGCAACTGCATCGTCTACTCTAAACTTCTTTTCTTCTATTTCTGTTTCTGTTGCTCCGCCTACTTTAATAACTGCAACCTTGCCGCCTAGTGCTGCCGCGCGCTTTACTAAAGGTTCGTTGCCGTAATGCGTGTCTGGTTTTTTAGAATCAACTTGAGCCAAAATATGCTTAATACGAGACTTAACATCTGCCGCACTTCCTGCGCCTTCAATTATTGTTGTGCTGTCTTTACCAACAATTACTTTACGGGCACGACCAACAACTTCTAGCCCAACCGTATCAAATGTCATTCCAAGATCTTCGGTCACTACGGTCGCGCCAGTTAGTATTGCGATGTCGTTGAGCACTTCTTTACGTCGGTCGCCAAACTCTGGAGCTTTTACAGCAACAGCGTTAAATACGCCCTTTAGTTTGTTTAAAATTAGCGCGCCAAGTGCATCACCTTCTACATCTTCGGCTATTAAAATAAGATTTTTTTCGCCTTTTGCTGCCAATTTTTCTAGAATTGGCAAAAATTCTTGGATATTGCTAAGTTTTTTGTCGGTTATTACAATTGCTGGCTTGTCATATACAGCCTGCATTCGCGTACTGTCGGTAACCATGTATGGACTTACAAAACCTCTGCTAAATGTAAATCCTTCTACTACTTCGTGTTCTAGATGTAGTCCCTGACCTTCTTCAACAGTCACTACGCCCGATTTACCAACTTTGTCCATCACATCAGCAATTAGTGCACCAATTTCGGCGTCACCTGCGCTAATAGTTGCCACTTCGGCGATGCGGCTCTTTTTGCCTTCTATACTTTCGGCCATACCGTTTAGTTTTTTAAGTACATCTGTCGCTGCTGCTTCTAGACCTTTTCTAAGTAGCATTGGGTTATGACCTGCTGCTATTAGTTTATTTGCTTCGTTTAAAATATGGTAAGTCAAAACAGTAACGGTAGTAGTACCGTCGCCTGCAACGTCGTTCATTTTGCTGGCCGCTTGCTTTATAAGTTCGGCACCTACTTTGTAGCCCAAAGTTTCGTCGTCAACGTCTGCAATCTCTACACCTTTTGCTACGGTAACACCGTCATGAGTAACCGTTGGCGAGCCGTAAGTTTTGCTAATAATTACGTTACGTCCCTTTGGTCCCATTGTCGTTTTAACTGCTTCGTACAAAATACGAGCTCCGCCTAATACTCTTCTGCGCGCATCTTCGTCATAAAAAACTTTTTTAGACATAGTTTAAGCCTTTACCTTTGCATATACGTTTTCTTCTTTTACTAAAATATATTCTGTTGATTCGATTGTTACTTCGGTGTTGCTATATCCGCCGTAAACAACGCGGTCCCCAACTTTTACATCTTTAACGTCTTTACCTACAGCTAATACTTTAGCTATTTTTGGTTTGTCGGCGGATTTTTCTGGCAAGTACAAACCGCTGGCAGTCTTAGTCTTTACTACTTCTTGCTCTATAACAACATAATCCGCTAGCGGAACTAAAGGTACACTCATATTAATCCTCCGATTTTAAGTTAGAAACGGTTGGTAAATCTCGCATTTTCACCAACCTCCACAGCTATATTAGCTTAGTCTAGCACTCACTATATATGAGTGCCAGTATAACGGTCAATACCTCTTAAAAACTAAAAAACCGCACTAATATGCGGATAAACAAACGAAGTGATAAATAAGAGAGATTGTAATTGAGTGTGAAGGTGGAGTGGGGGTTGCTAAAAAGCGATGTTGATCGATTTAAATCGTTCATAATCTTTTATTTAGCAATTCCCCACTCCGTATCGATACTATAAGCATCAATCCTTCCGCGTACAGCAATTTGCAGTTCGATGAGTGGTATTGAACAACACAGCAAATTTACTGTAAGCCTATTTTCATTTTTACCCCCAAGAGGTAGAAGTTAAAACAGATTCACCCGCTACGCGATGCTTCCTCCGTGTGCCCGAACATCTTCTAGGTCAAATTTAGCCAGACTTTCGGCGACACGAACGCGAATTGCGTCTATGTTCCCCCGGCCTTTGGTTGGCGTAAACAAAACCTCGCATGACAGTCCTTTGTGGACCTTGCGGGCATCCGGCGAGCGCGTCGGTTCGTTGCTTTTAACGAACCTGTTATTCAACTTGGCGTGCTGTCGTTGCCTTTCATGCCTTTTTGTTCGGGCCGGCTTATCATCTATGTAGCTTTTCAAGGCTACCCCCATTCCTGGATTGAGTGCATCGTTTCACAACGAGGCAGTCTTATGCATTTGCTCTAGTCTCACGACAGTGCACGCTATTATTAACCGTTTAATAACAACGTGCACTGCCCTGGATTTTTTATACAATCTCTCTTATTTGTAAATGAACAGCCATCGCTCGTGCGATAACACAGCGTTTATCTATATTTGACAAACTTGTTAGTAAATGTACTCCTACAAATCTTAATTGTCAATTTTTTTAATCTGTCAGAACACAACTATTTGCCATACAAGTTTTGATAACGTGGGTTTTGATACAATATAAACTATGTCTTTAATAAACAAACATGTGCTTATGAGCGGAACAGATTATTTTGACGATGGCTATGCCATTAATGCTCATATGGACGACAAAATACCCGTTGACCGGGTAAAAGCAGCGCAAGAACATGCCAAAATAGCAGAATATATGCAAAGTGCGGGCATAAAAGTAAGCAAAGTCGCAGCGCCAAAAAACTGCCAAGACGGAGTATATACCGCAAACTGGGCGCTAATTCATGGCAATACTGCCGTTATGGCAAACTTACCAAATATACGCGAATCCGAAGAATCTTATGCCGAAGATGTTTTAAAAAATATAGGCTATAACACAATTAAATTACCTAAAGAAATTCATTTTAGCGGACAAGGTGATGCTTTGCCGTGTGGTAAATATTTGTTTGTAGGAACAAATTATCGAACCAGTCCAGAAGCGCATAAACTGCTTGAACAACACCTTAAATTAGACGTAATTGGGCTACAAACGGTTCCGCAAACCAACAGCAACGGCAGCCTGGTTATTAACAAAGTTACCGGCTGGCCAGACAGTTTTTTTTACGACCTAGATCTTGCTTTGGCAGTAATTAACCAAAATACAATTGCCTGGTGTCCTGAAGCATTTACTGCAGAATCTTGTAAAAAAATAAAAGACCTAAAAGATCTAATTAAAATAGAAGTTAGTCTAGACGAAGCTATGAACGGCTTTGCTTGCAACCTAGTGTCTACCGGAAAATCTGTAATTATGAGTAGTCATGCACCGATTCTACAAAAAGCATTATTAGACTTAGGATTAACAGTTTATTGTCCTGATGTAACCGAGCTTTTAAAGGGTGGCGGTTTTATTAGGTGCACAACTCTTACACTAAATTAGTATTAATTTAAGCTGTTATTTCTTGGTGAACCCAAAATAGCAATTTTACAAAATCATCGGCTGTGTTCCATAAACGCTCCATTGTTCTTGGAGCATATTCACAACCAGAATTGGTGACTAGACTATTAGAACCAAACTGAAAAACTACGCTGGGAAATTCTGAATTTAGTTCTTTTGTACTAATAGCTGCATTTTTATATAAATTAATGGTCGCTACTTTGGTTAAATTTTTTAGGTCAGAATTAACCGCTAAAATCGTAGAATCCCTAAGAGCTAACGTCAAAGCTGTACTTTTTATGCCCGTATCTTCGTCTGTATCGGTGCATACTAATGTGTCGCTAAAATGTTTAGTTACTAATTTATGGTTCAGAACTAGATAGTTTGCTAGCCTAAGTGTTCTTAAGGCTATTGTATGAGGAATATCAGCAGGCGTATTTATCGCATCGACGTTATAAATGTCCACAAAAGGTTCGCCTTCTAAAAACGGCTGGTCAATACTCATGATTTATTTTTCATTTTTAGCGATATCGCTGATTTAGCAACAGACACTTCGTCGTATTCGCGTTTAAGTACACGTTGTTTATCTCCGTCGTTTTGCGGTAAATGTCTAAGTTCTGCGGCCTTTGGACCATTATACAAAATTGATTTTTCGTGACCTTTGCCAAGCAAAATAACCAAGTCACCTTTTTCTGCTAAATCAATTGCCTTTTTAACGGCTTCTTCTCTTTTTAAAATACTAAACAGGTCTTTATTCATTATTTTTCCGGACTCTTGTGCACCATCACAAATCTGATCCAATATTTTTAGCCCATCTATGTCACGGTCATCTTCTTCTGTGGCAATTACAATATCGCACCATTTACCGGCAATTTTACCTTGTTCAGAACGCTTAGCTTCGTCTCGTCTACCGGCGCTTCCAAATGCACATATTAATTTTCCTTGTGTTAGCTTTTTTACTTCGGCTAAAATTTTATCAAAACTTTCGGGAGTGTGTGCGTAGTCTACTATAACGTCAAAGTCTTGACCCTCGTCTACCTTGGTCATTCTTCCTTCTACTTCGTGAAGACTAGCAATTCCGTTTTCTATTTGATCCTTACTAAGTCCAAGCGCCCTGCCCACGCCAAGTGCTGCCAAGCTGTTATATACGTTAAAACTACCAGGCACATGACAGTCAATTTTATAATATGTATCACCTGTTCTAACGCTATAACTACTGCCCGCTGGAGTCATAAATATATCTGTTGCTAATAATTCACCCTGTTGAATACCGTAGGTAATAGAATTTTCTATGTCTTTTTTAAAATATTCTGCAACTTTATCGTCAGCATTTATTATTCCAATTCTTAAGCCGTTTTTGTTTTTATTAGTCTGTTTAAACAAAAGCCGTTTTGCGTCACGATATCGTTCAAAGGTTTTATGATAATCCAAATGTTCATGACCCAAATTAGTAAAAACTGCAATGCTATATGGCACTCCCCAAGTTCTGTGCTGCGCAAGTGCGTGCGAAGTAGTTTCTAAGATTAAATAATCTACTTTGTTGGCTTTGATTTTTTTAATTTTTTGCAGTAAATCGCGTGAACCCATAGTAGTTAACCTGGTTGGATTTGCGATTTCGCCCCTTCCGTCACCATAATCAATACTAATAGTCGTCATCATAGCTACTTTAGAGCCGGATTCGCGCAACATTTGTGCTATTAAGGCACTCGTACTGGTTTTACCATCTGTACCGGTTACACCTATGACCTGAAGCCCTTTAGCAGGAAACCCCATAACCACGTTCCATACAACCGCTTCGGCCCAGTGCCCCGCCGGCTCTATGCTCATGAATAATTTTGTTGGTACAATTTTTTTGACCACGTCGCGTAAACTCATAAGTTACAGTATACTCAACTTGCTCAAAATGGCGCAGTCTTACTATTTTTAAAACTTAATTAAAGGCTTTCGCTTGCAGACACATCTTGGACTTCTTTATCTAGTCCTAAAAATAAATCTTCTTGCTTGTTCTTTAACAATTTTAGCTATGCCTTCAGTGTCGTCAACGTGCATACCTAAGTATTTATTTTGTAATTCTTCTTGGCTTAAACCTTTCAAATCTGCATCGTCAATTTGTGTAAATTCTACAGAATCGGCTTTTTGTTCTGGAATATTAGTCTGCTCGGGCTTAACTACCGGTGGATATGTTCCGTAACTTTCCTCATTATCTTTAGTGTCTGTAATTTTTGGTTTTTCTGGTTCAGCGCTTTTGGCAATATCTTCTGTTACTGGAGTTGGTTCGGGTACTAGCATTTCGACTAATTTTTTACCCAAATTTGCTATTGGTTCTTTAAACGACACAACTTCTGGTTGTTTATTTAAGATGTTAAGCTGAAGTTGTGCGTGTTGGCTTTTAGCAAATTTTTGAAAATCTGACAATAGCTTAACAACGTCAGAACCGCTTTGTTTTGCAGCGTATTTTTCTGAATCACGAACTGTCTGTACTAAGTTTGTCCAATTAGACTCGTCGCCCGATGATACTTTTTTAGACATTTCGTCATAAAGTTCTTCGATGCTTACCAATGGCTTACCTTCGGCATTTAAATATTCTCTTACTTTTCTTTGTTTTGCAGATTTTGGAGGCTCTAGTATTGGTTCTTTAGTAGTTAGGTCTTTGGCATCTTCTGGCTTTACAGAAACTATATCGTTCGCCTTGTCAGAAAGCGTATGGTCTGGCAAAAGCAAGTGTTCGGCTGGTACACCTAATTCAACTAACATAGTGTCTAGTTGTTCTGGCGTTGCAGTCATTGCGTCTAATGTTTGTGTTGCTGGAACTGATTCGTTGTTCATATTTTTGTTTAAAAACTTATTTATTTTATGTTTTAATAGGCTTATAATAGCAAAATACTTATGTTTTGTCAATATGTACTGAAGCTACTTTGTAGTTTACACAAATGAGTTTTTTACAATATTTGGTAAACTAATACAATGATAGTTCTTGGTATCGAATCTAGTTGCGACGAAACCGCGGCAGGAATTGTAAGTATTAGTGACGACTTAGTTTGTACTTTGCATGCTAACGCCGTTCTTACAAGCATGGATCTGCACGCCGCTTACGGTGGTGTAGTGCCCGAAATCGCCGCCCGCGAGCACATTAAATCCATCAACCCTGTAATCGAACAGGCTTTTACAGAAGCCGGCATGACATGGGACGACATAGACGCCATTGCCGTTACTAATGGCGCTGGGTTGGGCGGAAGCCTTTTGGTAGGTGTAATTACTGCTCGCACGTTAGCAATAATTAAAAACAAACCACTGTATGCCATAAACCATGTAGAAGCCCATGTGTACGCTAACTTCATTACAAAAATAGGAGATATTAAACCTCTTACCCCCTATTTACTACCTCCCACATCCCCCGTGTTCCCTATGTTGGCGCTTATTGTTAGTGGTGGCCACAGTCAACTTGTATTGTTTAACGATCATTTTGACTACAAATTACTAGGTCAAACTCAAGATGATGCAATTGGCGAAGCTTTTGATAAAGTAGCAAAAATCCTTGGACTGTCCTACCCTGGTGGTCCAAGCGTGGGAACAAAAGCTTTAAAAGGTAATTCAAAAGCGTTTAGCCTGCCCAAAGCAAAAATGCCCAATAAATACGACTATAGTTTTTCTGGATTAAAAACAGCCGTTTTAAGGCAGGCCCAAGCGATGTGCGGTAAAGACTTCACTTTTCCTAGTTCTAGCCTTCCAGATGCACTTACAAGCGCGCAGAAGGCAGATATTGCTGCGGTGTTTCAGCGTATCGCCATAGAAACAGTGGTAGACAAAACAATAATGGCATATGAAGAATTTCAACCAGCAAGCGTCGTCATCGGGGGTGGCGTTAGTGCCAGCACCGAACTTAGGCGCCAATTGGCTGATCGATTACCAATTGAAATAAATTATACTGACCCAAAGTTATCAACCGACAACGGCGCCATGATAGCCACTCTCGGTGCATTTAAAGCAAAATTAGCCGCCCTACCAGCCGACCCATACAATTTAGACATAAACCCTAACCTGTCTATGTAACTAAAGTTCGGGGTCTAATGGCATCGCCAATCGACCAATTTGTTCCCTGGTTAGCGGGTTGTCGCTTCTTAGCCCTACTGGCAGTTCAAGACACATTTGTGCTAAATCTTGTAAGCCTTGTATGACGCTACTTGCTTCTTGGGGTGTAGATATACCAAATAACACCTTTAGGTGATCTGGTTCTTTGCCAAATTTTACGTGACCTTCAAAATAATCCAAAGCTGTGTCTGGACACATGCCGTATCTGGCAGGACAATCACTACAAGAATCGTTTACAATTCTCTGCTCTTCATTTTTCATTACTATCAATATACCATAAACGTTATGATATGTCAATATTGCTAACGCTTACCCTTCCCTGTTAATATTAATTCTGAAACAAATAGAGCGAATGAACAAACCACGTAAACAATGTGGTTAGAACATTTTAAAGTAGTGGGACAAAAAGTAGAGATTAATTAGTGAGGGCTTTCACATGAAAGATCTTGTTTGTTGATTTGTGCTTTTTCACGTGAAACACCACTGTTAGATACATGTATTACTTCCCTACTATTCTGGTATACTAAAGGGGAAGTTTTTTATTTTTTGAAGAAGGTGAATTTAATGCAATTACCAAAAGTCTACGAGCCGAATCTTTACGAAAAAGATATTTACGAATTATGGGAAAAGTCAGAAGCTTTCACTCCTGTATTTAGGCATGGTAGCAAGAGTGCTTTTAGTACTGTAATGCCGCCGCCAAATGCAAACGCTAATCTTCATATTGGTCATGCGCTAAATTACGCCTTAATAGATATTTCGGCCCGTTATCACAGATTAAAAGGGGATTCGACTCTAGTTTTACCAGGCGCAGACCATGCAGGGTTCGAAACTCAAGTAGTTTACGAAAAACACTTAGCCAAAGAAGGCAAAAGTCGTTTTGACCTAAGCAGAGAAGATCTTTACGACGGCATATACAAGTTTGTGCAAGGAAATAAAGATAATTTTGAAGGACAACTGCGTAGCCTAGGGGTTAGTTGCGACTGGTCTAAATTTACATTTACTTTAGACGAACAGATTGTAAAAACATCATACATTACGTTTAAAAAAATGTGGGATGATGGTCTTATTTACAGGGGTGAAAGACTAGTTAATTACTGCACAAACCACCGCACTAGTTTTGCAGATATCGAAGTCGTATACGAAGAAAAAACTAGTCCTTTGTATTACTTAAAGTACGGACCTTTTACGCTTGCTACAACAAGGCCTGAAACTAAATTTGGCGATACTGCGGTTGCAGTTCACCCAGACGACGAACGATACAAACAATACGTTGGCAAAGTAATAACAGTAGAGGGAATTGACGGTCCTTTTGAACTGCGGGTAATTGCCGACGAAATGGTCGATCCACAGTTTGGAACAGGGGCGGTAAAAATAACGCCAGCACACGACTTTAACGACTTTGAGGCCGGACAAAGACATAATCTTGAAGCTATTCGCGTTATTAATCATGACGGAACGCTAAACCATTTAACTGGTAAGTTCGAAGGTATGACCGTAGCCGATGGACGAATAGCCGTTGCCGAAGAACTTAAAGCCAAAGGGCTACTAGAAAAAGTAGACGAAAACTACCAAAACAGGGTAGGGACATGCTATAAATGCGGAACCGTTATTGAACCAATGTTAATGGATCAGTGGTTTATAGACATGAAAAAGCTAGCCGAACCTGCCATTAAATCAATTAAATCATCTAAAATTACATTTTACCCTGCGTCTAAAAAAGAACAGGTAATTACCTACCTGCAAAACGTGCGCGACTGGAACATTAGTAGGCAAATTGCTTGGGGTATACCTATTCCCGCTTTTCAAAATATTAACGACAGCGACGATTGGATTTTTAACGAGTCTGTAGATCAAGAGATTATTCATTTAGACGGCAAAACATACCGTCGTGATTCAGACGTATTCGACACTTGGTTTAGTAGCGGGCAATGGCCTTTTGCTACCCTTCGCTACCCTGAACATTCAGATTTTACAGATTACTATCCTACAAGTTTAATGGAAACTGGCGTAGATATTTTGTACCAATGGGTGTCTAGAATGTTATGCCTAGGCCTGTACGTTACCGGCAAACTACCGTTTAAAGATGTTTATTTGCACGGCATGGTCAGAAGCGAAGACGGACGCAAAATGAGTAAAAGCATTGGTAATGTTATTGATCCTAAAGACGTTATAAGCTCACACGGTTCGGACGCACTTAGAATGGGTATTATAGCTGGCCGAAGTGCAGGGTACAGCGCGGCTTACGCACCAAGTAAAATAGATGCTGGCAGAAATTTTGCCAACAAGCTTTGGAACATTGCTCGTTTTATATCTGACAAATTAGGCGAAGACACCAAAGCTTTAGACCTAAATCCTACATCTGTAGCAGACCACTGGATATTGAATAAATTACAACAGTCTAACAGGGAACTTAGTGAACATTTAGACAATTATAGGTTTAGCGAAGCCTACGAAACACTGCATCATTTAGTACGCGATAACGTTGCAGACTGGTACATCGAAGCGTGTAAGGGTCAGCAAAATGATTCCGTTTTGCAATATGTATTAAAAACAATTTTAGCCTTTTCTCACCCTTTTGCTCCATTTGTAACCGAAACTATTTGGCAAACACTTTCGTGGACAGGAAGCGATCTTTTAGTAACGTCCCAATGGCCGCAAGAAGTTAAGTTTGACAGCAAAAAAGCAAACGAATTCGACGATATTAAAACAATCGTAACTGAAGTTCGTGTAATAATTTCTAACCTAGGTCTACTAAAAAGTACTTTGTACTATTCGGACGTGCCGTTTTTAAAAGAAAACTCTGTTTTATTAGCTAAGCTTGCTGGATTAGTTGGCATACACGAAGTCGAATCGGGCCACGGACTGCATTTAACTAGTACTCCGTATACTTGCTGGCTTGACGTAGACGAATCTACCGCAAGACGCTACACAACCAAATTGAACGATCAAAAAATACAGCTTCAGTCTGTAATAGACAACTTACAGGGCAGGTTAAACAATAAAAAATATGTAAGTGGTGCTCCAAAAGAACTTGTAGTCCAAACACGCGACCAGTTAAAGGCTAACAATGACCTTTTAAGCGGTGTTCAGGCCGAAATTGAACGATTCCAAATAAACAAATAAGTTATTTGGTTCTTAGTGCGGTCTGGATTCGTTGAACCGAATCTTCTACTCTGTAATCGTCAAACCACAAAACCTTCCAGCCCATTTTTTCGGCGGCCATAAGGTTTGGTCGGCTATCGTCGACTAACAAGATTTCTTGAGGTGACACACCTGCCAATCCTGCTGCTATTTCGTATATTTTAACTTCTGGCTTAATTGCCATAACTTCAGAACTGTCGATAATTGTCTTGTAATTTACGTTTGGTAGCATACCTTTTGTTAACAT
>Ga0194035_1000376_pt1 | contig 26079 bp, 16 predicted proteins | sample JunL2320m_MetaG_FD_148680 | JGI IMG/M metagenome (GOLD analysis project Ga0194035, IMG submission 148680) | Anoxic zone freshwater microbial communities from boreal shield lake in IISD Experimental Lakes Area, Ontario, Canada - Jun2016-L239-20m | ecosystem: Environmental > Aquatic > Freshwater >...
AGCTTGCCTCGCGAGAATTCCTGCCGGTGATCAGAAGCATTGAGTCTGTATCGGACGGTGAACCCACAGAATGGCATGTAATAACCGATCGTGGCGCGACTCGATTCAAGGTAGCCCACGCCGACGATATTCTTCGCCAGTCCGACTCAGGCGCCTTCATCACAGACACGTTTGGCGTGCGGTACCACATCCCCAACGCGCTGGATCTCGATCCCGACAGCCGACGCCGCTTTGAGAAAAGTCTGTAGCGTACACGGGGGCACGCAAGACAATGGGAAAGCCTCGCAAGGCCGGCATGGATTCCAGCAACGAAACCAGACACCAAACTACAGCCGAACCTTGGCACCGAATATCGGCTGCGGGTACTTGTATAGAGAAGAGTTTGTACTCGCCGGCAGAGTTCGTGAAGCCGATGCCCATCCGACCGCCACGCATTGGATCCCACGCGGAAAGGAAGGGATTGCCATTGACCGGATCGAGCAACCCCCTTTCTGCCCCTGTTTTCCTAGACTTCCAGCACGCTTTCCCGCAGCCGTACAATGGATCAATTGCACCGTTGGTAAGGGGAACTAGCCATTTTTTTCTAAAAAAATCACAAAAAAAGTGAACAAATCGCTTGAAGCCAGCGTTGGGGGGATTAGTCTCAGAGGGTCTTTATTCAGGAGAAGAATTATGACTCTGTCCAAACTGTTTTCTTTCCTTCGTGCTTTCTTTGTTGTTGGAGCCTTGGGCGCATCGCTGGCACCTCGCTTGGCCGACGCTCAGTGCTGCGGAGATTCGGTTGCTTCGGTCGTCGCAACGCCGATGCCGACGCAAACCTACAGACTCGATTTTCAAACCGTATACGACGAGCAGCGAATGACTGCCTACCGTGTCTCGTACGAAACGGTCTACGATGCGCGCGTTTACACCGTCACAAAGCCTGTGTGGGAAACGCAAACCACCGAACGTCGCTACACGGTGCAGCGCCCCGTCTGGGAAACGGCTTCCCGCGAGGAACGATTCACCGTGATGAAGCCCGTGTATGAAACACAGGTGCGAGACATGAGCTACGACGTCACTCGCGATGTTGTTGAAACCAGTGCCCGTGAAGAACGATTCACTGTCATGAAGCCTGTCTACGAAACCGCGATACAACAGCAGACGAGCCTCGTGCGTCGTCCGGTGTACGAAACCTCCGAACGCGAGGAGGCGTATAGCGTCGCCGAGCAGGTCACTACGATGCGTACGACCTACGCCGACCAAGGCGGATACGTCGACACGGTCACGCCAATGGTGGCCCCAGGCACAACACAACTCAACTGGGTGCCAAGCGGTTGGGCGGTGAACCCCACCAACGGCCTTGCCTCGTGGCAGCGTGGGGGCTACGCGTGGACGGTCACGCCAGGCGTTGCAATGAACCAAGTCAATCGCGTGTACCAGCCCAACGTGGTGCCTGTGCAGGTGCCTGAAACAACGACGGTCAACCGCGTGATGACACGTCGAGTGCCGGTGCAAACCATGCGGTATGTCGATGAACAGGTCGTGCAGCAGGTGCCTGTCCAGACGATGCGCATGGTGGCCGAAGAGCAGGTGCGACAGGTGCCCGTACAGACCGTTCGCAAAATCGTCGAACGCGTGGAAAATAAAGTGCCGGTGCAGACGGTGCGAATGGTGGCCGAAGAGCAAGTGCGACAGGTGCCCGTACAAGTCTGCCGTATGGTGAGCGAAGAACGCGTGGAGCCTGTGACCACGCAAGTGTGCAAGTATGTGACCGAGCAGCGGACCACGCAGGTACCTCGCGTGGTTGAAAAGCGAGTGCCGTATGAGTACACGGTGCGTTCGCCACGCACCGTTGTCATGCGGGTGCCTTTGGATTCCTGTGGCAACCCGCTCCCGATGGCTTTGGCTACCCCACAGTCGGCAGGACTGCAGTCCATGCCTGTCTCGGCAGCTCGCAGCACAGCGACACCCCAGGTGGCAACCCAGTCGGCCGCGGCCGTGGCTCCTTCCCTCTCGTCAACCGAACCTGTTGCTGAGAAGACTGGTCCCACAAAAACGTATAGCGACAAACCCGCCGACGTGCCGGCAAAGGGCGACGAAGGCTGGAAGGGTTCGGGCCTTCAACATATTGATCCTGCAAAAACATCGGCTGATCCAAGTCAGTCTGGCAATGGCCGGGCTGATGCACACACCGACAATCCGATACGAACTCAGAAGCCAGCAGCCCGCGAGGGGAATCCTCGTCCAGTCGATCTGGGTGCCGATCTGGGTACCGCTGAGACTATCCCGACTCCACCAGGTACGGTGTTGCCGCCATCGCTCGTGGTACCGCAAGAGCCAACCATTGCACCGGTTGGCCCTGTCAGGGATTTGCAGCGAGGTCCAGCAGTCGAGCCAGCTCCCCCGGCTGCCGATGCGAGGGACGTGCCGGCTGCGGAGACAACCGGACGCTCGTCGCGGGTTGAGGTTTCTCACGCCGACCGCTCGACGTGAGCATAGGACCACCAACGGCGTAGAAATAACGCCCCGTTGCTGGCTTTCTGGCTGTCGTCGCATTCACTCTGTGCGAGCGAGGATGAGGGGGGTGACCGTTGGCTCGTGCACGACCATCGACTTGTGCACAACGATCGAGTAGAGTGTGCCGCACACTCAGGGAACTTTTTCTATGCCGAGCAAGGTCACGGACGACCATCCCAAGTCCAAAATAACACCGTCCAATCGCGAAGCAAAGAAAAGTGTTGCGCGACAGTCTCGCTCGCGAGTTCTATCCATGACAGGGATGACCGAACTCTTTGACGACGATATCGGCACAAGCCAGCCCGGTGTCAGCCGTCTCTATACGGTGGCGATGATCGCCGATGTATTGGATGTGCCGCTGGCGGCTGTGCGTCACTGGCTTCGCGGCGGATTGCTCGAACCCACGCGTCGCTCCGGCTCGCTGGCTTGGTTTGATTTTCAGCAACTCGTGGTGGGAAGGCGGTTGGTGCGACTCCTTGCATCTGGGCTTTCCCTCCGCGAAATCGATGCGAAACTTTCAGTTCTCACCCCGGGTGGTGCTGCCAAAGCCGCAGGCATGGCAGAACGGATCGTCACTGATGGCCGTCGCCTGAGCATCCGGCGTGGCAATCGGCTGGTGGGCGCGCACGGCCAGTTACAATTTTCTTTTTACACTGATGGCTTGCAGCCCATCGACGAGGCTTCTGCACCGATCCAGCCGCCGATCGCATGGAGCATCGAAACTTCTGTCGATGCCGACGACGTCAACGGCGTGGCGGAACTGCTCGACCTTGCGGCAGATCTGGAAGCCGCAGGCGAGTTTATCGAAGCTGGCGAAGCACTTCGCGCCGTGCTCCAAGCGGACGGTCCGTCTGCAAAGGTGGCATTCATGCTGGCGGAATTGCTCTACCGTTCGGGTGATCTGACTGCCGCACGCGAACGCTACTACGCCGCCGTCGAACTGGACGCAGACCATCTGGAGGCGCGTACCAACCTCGGCTGCGTGCTTGCCGAGCTTGGAGATCACGAACTGGCTATGGCCGCATTAGATGGCGTGCTGCGGCAACAGCCGGACTACGCCGATGCCCACTGGCACATGGCAGGCGTGCTGGTGGATGTTGGACGGCCAGCCGACGCACGCCGCCACCTGCAGGCATTTTTAGCGATCGCTCCAGAAAGCCCATGGGCTGCAGCGGCCAGAGCACGGCTCGCCGAAAGCCGTTGACTCCAAGGCCGTTGGCTCACCACGGCCCTCGCACGCTGTGAACGCCAAACTGGACGGTGTCGCTGGGCTGGTTGGGCGTTGGCAAAAGCCCCGATTGCCCTGGCACAGCCCCCGGCCCCGGATACGGCCTGTAAAACTGCTGGTAGAGCGGCATCGTCCGCGAACTTGGCACGCCCCATGAATATTCAGAGATGAACTCTGCCGTGGGCGGCACCACAAGGGCCATCGGTCGGCCCACGGAGGGGTCGTACCAGGTGCTGTGCCAGCTCTTTCCTTTGCTGCGCAGAAAATACCGTTTCTCCGTTGCCCGGCTTCCGCCCGCCATGGCCGCCGACACCATGCCGACCGCGCAGCCACCAAGCACTGCGGCAATGAGCCAGTTGCGGATGGTGAGGGAATTGCCTGTGCGAACAAAGCGGTTCATGGGGTTCATAAAATGTTCCTGCTGAGTCAAAGGATTCGGCTCAATCAAAAGCCGATGCAACATGTTCCCATCTTTTCAATACCAGTAGGCATGCACGGTTGTCTTCATGCCCATCGCCCCTGCCGGACGGATATAGCGGCGGCGATGTTTGTAGAGAAACTCGTGCGGCATCAATGGCGGATACGTGTTCCACGTGTGTCCAACGCGCGGAGGCACTGGCCTCGGCGAGACATAGAGTTGAGCACCGAAGCCTGGCGCAGATCCTGCCGGCACGGGAGGCGCATAAAAATTATAGAAGACGTCGGGAGTAGGTGCGTCGATGCCGCCGTTGATGGGCACTGCAAAGGCACAGGCCGCGTGAATGACTTCCATTGCAACAAGCATCCCAAACAGGGGCCGTCGCATCCTGTGGCACATTGAATGGATCATTGTGGTCGTCTTGGAATTCATGCCCTTTTCTCCTCGTTCCCGGCGCCTCATTTCGAAACACCTTCTGCCTGCATACGTTTCTCTGAGCAATGCTTGAGGGCGTTGCTCGTGGCCAGAGGATGGCTCCGACTGGCATCTTTTTCGGCAGATGCCGATTCACCCCATGACTCCGAAGATGCGGCCTCTGCCGCCCCTGCGCAGCAAGCAAGGTCTGCTGTTGCCAGTCGATCCCATCCCCCACACGGCTGCCGCTCTAACCGCTATACTTTGCCCCTCTTGCCACAGGCTGTCGATGGAATCAGAGTCTTTTCGGTCGCATTGGACCCTCGCCCTTTCTCTTTTTTACTCTCCGTATGACCACAAAAACCCTTCGTTCAAAATCCGCTGCCACCGTTTCGCCACAGTCCGCTGCGGCCCCCTCGCCGGAGGCTTTGCCCCGAAGCAACGGCCACGCACCCACCAAACGCCGCGCCAGTGCCCAGACGCTCGCCGCCGGCCAGCGAGACATCTCAGTCAGCGAGTTCTTTGCAAAAAATCGCCACCTGCTGGGATTCGACTCGCCTCGCAAGGCCCTGCTCACCAGCGTCAAGGAGGCGGTGGATAACTCACTGGACGCGTGCGAGGAAGCTGGCATCCTGCCTGAAATCTGGGTGCACATCGAACAGGTCGGCGAGACGGGCAACCGCTATCGAATGGGCGTGCAAGACAACGGCCCGGGTATTGTGCGGAAGCAAATCCCTCTCATTTTCGGAAAGTTGCTCTACGGCTCGAAGTTTCACCGTCTGCGAATGAGCCGCGGCCAACAGGGAATCGGGATCTCGGCAGCAGGCATGTATGGCGTCCTGACGACTGGCAAACCTGTAAAGATCATCTCAAAGATTTCTGCCAAGGAGCCGTCGCACTACTACGAACTCCGCATCGACACGAAAACAAACGAGCCGGAAATCCTCAATGGCAAGGGGGCGGGAGTTGATATTCCAGCCGGCAAGAACGGTGCGGATTTGATGAAAAAGCATGGCATTGAGTGGGTGGGAATCAACGATCGCGGCGAGCCAATCGACCACGGCACTCGCGTGACGATTGAAATGGAGGCCAAGTTTCAACGTGGCAAGGGCAGCGTCGAGGAATATCTCGAACAAACGGCGATTGCCAATCCGCATGCCCAGCTGCATTTTCAAGGTCCAGACGCGCCCGAGCGAATCCTCGAACGATCCAGCCACGATCTGCCGCCGGAGCCTCGTGAAATCAAGCCGCATCCCTACGGCATCGAGCTTGGCCGACTGGTAACGATGCTTCAAGAAAATCCAAAACTGACCTTATCGCAGTTTTTAACCAGTTCGTTTTCTCGCGTTTCACCGGGGGTCGCCAAGCGTCTGTGCGATGCGGCCAAGCTCTCCACACGCGTCACCAGTGCAAAACTGGGCCGCGGCGAGGCCGATGCGCTCTACAAGGCGATCCAAGACACAAAGATTCCTCCGCCAGCCACCGACTGCGTGGTGCCGATCGGAGAGCAGCGGCTCCTCGCGGGGTTGAGACAGGTGGTGCCGGGTGAATTCTTTGTGGCCGCCACGCGTCCGCCTGGGGTCTATCGCGGCAACCCATTTGTCATCGAGGCGGCCCTCGCGTACGGAGGAGGTCCGGCAGCCCAAAAGGTGTCGTTGGAAACCCTTTCCGAACTGGCTGGCGAAAGTGACTCGCGAAGTCTGCGGCAGTTTCTGACGACGACATTCGCTGGCCTAGGCGGCGAGGCGGCCGACAGAATTTTAGAAGAGGCACGGCTCGCCAGCCGGCAATCGCCTTCCAAGCTCAAGAAAGACACGCTCGCAGGTCTCCACACAGCAATGCAGCATGTGAATCTCGATGAGGGGCAAAGCATGACAGTGCTTCGCTATGCCAACCGAGTACCGCTCCAGTTTCAGCCTGCCGCCTGCGCCGTCACGCAGATGATTTTAGGAACCAACTGGAGGTCGTATGGCCTCTCGCAATCCAGAGGCAGCCTGCCGAGCGCCCCGGTGACGGTGATGGTGCACGTCGCGAGTGTGTGGGTGCCATTCACGAGCGAATCGAAGGAGGCTATCGCGTCGTATCCTGAGATCCAGAAAGAAATTCGGCTGGCACTCCAAGCCGTCGGCCGCAAGCTCGGCATGTATTTACGCCGGCGACTGCGCGTGGCGCAGGAAGGTCAGCGTCGAAGCATTTTCCTCAGGTATCTAGGCGAGGTAGCCGGTGCTGTTTCGGTCATCAATGGAGTCGATCGCACCAAGCTCTACGAACAACTCTTGGCCGTTGCCAAGCGAAAAACAGCCGAAGCCGATGTTCAACTCAACGACAGCGGCAAGCCGATCAACGAGGAAGATGACCTGGATCTTGGCGACAACTGCATCATCGTATCGCAGGAAGCGCCGGGTGCAGCAACCGCGACGAAAGCTTCGCCAATCGAAAAAAAGAAAAAAGCCAAACGACGCCGGTAAGCTCCGGCCCCCGTCGCGACGGATCGAAGTGAAGTATGGGGCTGTGACTGCCTCACTCCTGCAAACGAGAGAGAACGCTTACGTTTTTTCTCGTTTGAGTTGCTGAACCTCGGCTTCGAGTTTCTCGATCCGTTGCTGCATCTGCTTGAATTGCTTGCGTGCTTCTTCCATGCGACGCTGCCCCTCTTCCATTCTCTTGCGACCCTCTTGCATGCGTTCTTCAATCATGCGTCGCATACCGTCGGGCATCTGGTTGCCGTCGGGTATGCGCCTATGCATATCCTCGGAACCACCCCGTGGCCCACCACGCGCGTCGCCAGGCGAGCGGCGATCGCCTTCTCGGCTCCCCAACTGATTTTCGATCCGCGAAAGTGTGGCGATCACGTCATCTAGTCGATCCATCACAACCTTCCGCATATCGTGCGGCGGAGGAGGGGGCATCCTGCCCTCGGGGCGTCGCCCGTGCTCTCTCTCGGGGCCTCGTCCGTGCTCGTCTATCGATGGCCCGTGTGGTCGCTGCTTATGCTTGCGGTGTTTGCGGCCAGACTTTTTAGCTTGGGCATCATCGTCTTCATCGTCGTCCAGTTCATCGTCCTCTTCGTCCAGTTCGTCGTCGCTGTTGCCAGCAGCGTCGTCTTCGGATTGATCGCTGACCAGCGATACAACACCCATCCAAGCTTCAGCCGTGTATTGGAAGATGCCAGGCTCTCCGGCCACCGCCGACTGCGATCCAGACGTCATGGTCATTAACGCCACCCAAAGACAGCTCATACAGACAAAAAAGAGGGGGCTGCTGGCGAAACTCGTACGATTTTTTGCCTGTATGAAACTCATAAAACTCTCCTAGATGATGAACGAATCTTGATCGTCGGCTGGGAATCAGCGGCTGGGGAAGACAAGGAAAAGAGCGTATCCTATACAGCCTATGAACGCCCCAACTGAAAAAAAGTTTCGCGACCCGTCACTGGTGGATTGTGGTGGGGGCCGCAGGTTGGAGCAACTGGGTGGAGTGCTGGTCGATCGGCCACTGCCGCAAGCCGGCCTACGGTGCGCATTTCCAGCGATCTGGAGAGAGGCCGGGGCCGTCTACCGACCGCGGGCTTCCCACGCAACGGTTGCTCTGCACGATGGCCCCGGTGGATTACAAGGCGTGGACGGGCCAGGCGGACACAGGGGGGCCATTAGGCTGGCTAGATCCGCCGGGGAGTGGGAGCTCAAGTCCGACCTGCCCCAGCCTTGGTGCGTGGAACTGCCGCTGGAGGCCGCAACCCTGCGGCTGGAGGTGCGGCCAGCTCCGTCGGGACAGATCGGTATTTTCTTAGAGCAGCTCGCGCAGTGGCAATGGTTGCAACGCGTGACGCTCCGGGGCTGCGTGGTGCTCTCGCTCTTTGCCCACTCTGGGGCGGCCACGCTGGCTATGGCTGCGGCAGGGGCCACGGTCGTCCACGTGGATGCGTCCAAACCAGCCATCGCACTGGCCCGACGCAACGCTGAGGCTTCTGGATTAGCAGCGGCATCCATCCGCTGGGTGTGTGAGGATGCCCGCACATTTATCTCGCGTCAATTGCGTCGGGGAATGCATTTCGATGGGGCCGTTCTGGACCCGCCCTCGTGGGGCCACGGGCCCAAGGGGCAGGCCTTCGCAATCGATCGCGACCTCCTGCCACTGCTGGGAGATATCGGCAGATTGCTTGGCGTTGGCAAAGGTCAGGCCCGCACGGGCCCCGTTCTGCTCACGTGCCACTCGACCGGCTGGCATCCCAGCCGATTGCACGACACACTTGCAACGGTGCTGCCTCGTGGCCGCATCGAATCTGGTCCACTCACCTGCACAGATGCCGCAGGCCGAACCCTCGAAATGGGCAGCTACGCAAGGCAATGCCCCATCCCATGACCCCGCACGAGAACATCACCAGCGCCTCGAACCCTCGCGTGCGAGAAGCCTCACTCTTGCGGGAACCCGATGCTCGGCGGGCAACGGGCCTCACGCTCGTGGACGGCCGCCGCGAACTCTCTCGTGCGGCTGCCGCTGGCGTGGCAATCGTGGAGGTGTTTCTGGATGCCGAGACACTGCACAGCATGGCTCCCGGGACGGCCGCTGGTGGCAATCGTTTTCCAGATCCATCTCCTTTCACCGATCCAGCGACCGAAGAAGCCCTGATTCATGCTTGGCGTGCCGACTGTGCATTGCCAAGCACACGGCTGACGATGCTCTCTCGGAAGGCCTTTGAAAAGCTCGCCTTCGGAAGCCGCAACGAAGGGTGTGTGGGGGTGGTTCGCTTTGCGGGACAACCGCTGGAGCATTTCACTGCTGCACCCGACAGGCCGGTCTTGATTGTGGAAGGGATTGAAAAACCTGGGAACCTGGGCGCGATTGTACGCACAGCCGATGCCACTGGCAGCGGCGGCGTGATCGTGTGCGACGGCCGCACCGACCCCGCCAATCCAGCCGTCATCCGCGCCAGCCTTGGCACAGTGTTCTCGGTGCCGCTGGCCGTGGCAACCGCCACGCAAACGATAGCCTGGTGCAAGGCCAACAACCGACGAGTTGTCGCGGCAATGCCAGGTGGCACCCGCCTCTGGCACGAGGCGAATGTCAGCGAAGGCGTGGCGATCCTACTGGGCAGTGAAGCCCATGGCATCACTCCCCTGTGGGAGCAAGCTGCAGCCGACGGCACGATCCGCTGGGAGTCAGTGCGGCTCCCAATGGCCGGCGCTGCCGATAGCCTCAACGTATCGGCCACCGCCGCGGTACTGGCCTACGAAGCGATGCGGCAACGCATATGACCATTTCAATATTCCCTCCACGATCCAGAAGCACTCCATGACAACCCCTCACCGCGACGGTCTGCCTTCAGACGAAGCTGATCTGTATGCACGGCTCACCACCATCGCCGAGACCGACGGCACCGACGCGATGTTTGATAGCTTGGCACGATCGCTCCGGGATCGCCGTCGCTGGCATGCGCTCTTTGATCTCCGGCTCATGCAGGCCCGCACTTCACTCGGGATTCCGCTGCACGGCGATCTGACGCACCTGCCTCCGGCCACCCGCGACGCGCTCGACAAACACTCCATTGCAGCGTGCCGCGAAGCAGGATGGCCGCTCATCGATGAGGGGCACGTGGCTGCGGGTTGGATGTATCTCCGCGCCGCGGTCGAACCGGGAGAAATGTCGCTCCGACTGGCTGCGATCGCGGATGCCATTGCGCAGCCTGCCGGCCACAACACCGTCGCCGCCACGCATCCATCCCTCGAGACAGACGCGATGGCTCCCGACGGCATGGCCGCAACTCCAGCAGATGAGGCCGCCGATCAAACGATTCAGGAAGTCATCCACGTTGCACTCTGGGAAGGAGTCGACCCGGCTCTCGGGCTCACGCTGCTGCTCGCTCGCAACGGCACGTGCAATGCAATCACAGCCTACGAGCAGGCTATTTCGCGGCTGCCATTCCTCAAACAGCAGCCGGCGGCACGCGTGCTCGTCGATCACCTCCATCGCGAGGTGCTCGCCGCCCTCGCCGGCGACTCTATCCGCCGCGGGGTTCTCCCTCAGGCCGACAGCACGTCTGCCCAATCGCATCCAAACGCCTCGATCGTCGCGATGATGGAAGCGGCCGGTGGAATGGATGGCGATCAAGCGATCCACGTGGATGTGTCGCACCTGCAGTCGGTGCTGCGGATCGCACGGGTCTGCACGGATACCGATACGGTTGACAAAGCCTGGGAACTGGCCTGCTACGGCTGCCGGTTGCCGACGGATGCCACGTATCCCGGCGAGCCGCCGTTTGAAAATGTAGCAGCGGCCTCGCGGCTTTTTTTCAACGCGCAGCGGGGCCATGACATTCGAGAAGCTATTGCGTTTTTTCGCAGCGCGGCCGTCACGGCGCAGGTGGCAGAATCGGGCACGCTCCCTGCCGACACACTGGTGCTCCTGCTCTGGCGGCTGAACCGGCCCGCAGAGGCCTTGCACGCCGCGCTCCAGCGGCCGCAAGACGAAGCCATGGCCAGCACGATGCAGGCCAGCGGCCTGCTGCCGTCGTTGGTAGAACTGGCCGCCGCTGGCAACGCGTGGGACGCTCTTCGCGAAGCCTGCCGCCTGCGTGGCGATGAAATCACATTCGCTGCCACGCTGGCCGAGGCGGCCCGCGCACCGTTTGATCCCCTTCGGGCAGACGCGGACAACCATTCCTGACTCATTTCCTCCATGAGTTTCCTTACGAGATAAGTGCCTTCATCACATGGCCGTGAACATCGGTGAGGCGGAAGTCGCGGCCCTGAAAGCGGTAGGTGAGCTTTGTGTGATCGAAGCCAAGAAGGTGAAGGATGGTGGCCTGCAGATCGTGGATGTGCACCTGATCGCTGGCTGCCTTGAATCCGAGTTCATCGCTCTGTCCATACGAGAGCCCGCCTTTCACGCCACCGCCAGCCATCCACACAGAATAGCAGTCGGGGTAGTGGTCGCGGCCCAAGACGCTGCTACTGGCTGTGCGTCCCTCGCGGAAGGGAGTCCTCCCAAATTCGCCAGTGCAGAGAATAAGCGTGTCGTCAAGGAGTCCACGCTGTTCGAGGTCTTCGATCAAGGCTGCGGCCGGTTTGTCAAACGTGGCCCCCTTCTGTGTGAGTCCATCACGAATATCCTCGCTGGGGCTTGTGCCGTGAAAATCCCAGCCCCAGTCGAAAAGGTGGACGAATCGTACCCCCTGCTCAACCAGTCGGCGGGCCAAGAGACAGTTGTTGGCGAGGCTCGATTGGCCCGGCTTGGCACCGTAGGCTTCGAGCACACGTTGCGGCTCTCTTGATATATCCATCACCTCTGGAACGCTGTCCTGCATCCGGTAGGCCAGTTCATACTGAGCGATCCGCGTGAGTGTCTCGGGGTTGCCAAATTCCTTTGCTTGCAGTTCATTCAAATCTCGAAGCGCGTCGAGGCTCTTTCGCCGAAGCGTTCGGTCCATGCCGGGAGGGTCTGAAACATAGAGCACCGGATCCCCCTTCGAGCGACACTGCACGCCCTGATAGACGCTCGGCAGAAACCCCGAACCAAAGCTGCCCGTGCCGCCGTTGGGCATCACGCCCGAGGAGATCAGCACGACAAAGCCAGGCAGGTTGGCATTCTCACTTCCCAAGCCGTACGTGGCCCAACTCCCAAGGCTCGGCCGGCCCGCACGGGGCGAACCTGTGTAGACCATCAGTTCGGCAGGCGCGTGGTTGAACTGATCTGTGAACATGCTCTTGACGAGGCAGAGCTTGTCGGCCACGCGGTGCAGATTGGGAATCGCATCGGAAAGCTCCATCCCGCTTTCGCCGCATCGCACCCAACTGCGCGGCGTGCCGAGCAGCTTGGGCGTGCCGCTGGTGAACGCAAACTTTTTGCCAGCGATGGCCTCAGCAGGGCAATCTTCGCCGCTGCGCTTCACCAACTCTGGCTTGTGGTCGTAGAGGTCCAAGTGGGGTGGCGAACCAGTCAGGTGGATCACGATCATCCGCTTGGCCCTGGCTGGAAACGCAGGTTCCTTGGCTGCCATCGGATCGGCCGATGCTCTGCGATTCCCACCGAGCAATTCGCTCAGTGCTATCCCACCGATGCCGCCTGCCATCCCGCCCAACAGATGCCGACGGGTGGCGAGCAGATGCTTTTCGAATTGAGGATCCATCGCTGTAGGCTTTTGGTTTATGGACACATGAACGTTTCATCGAGGTTCAGAATTACATTGGCGACGACCGTCCACGCAGCCAGATCGGCAGCGTCGATCTTGAAATCGGTCGGGAGCGGCCCTAGCGGATCGGTCGCCAACTTCATGGCATCGTGAGGCTTGTCGTTCAAAGCATTGCGCGTCTCTTCGTGCAGCCTCACGAGCCTCTCAACCTCGTGGGGGTGCGGTTGCCTGGCCAGCACGAGCCGGAATCCTCTGGTTGCGCGCTTTGCAGTCGTAGAGCCACCTTCCTTGACCATGCGGCGAGCGATCGCTTGGGCTGCTTCAATGTAGACGGGGTCGTTCAGCGTAACGAGTGCCTGCAGGGGCGTGTTGCTGCGAGGGCGTCGCACGGTGCAGACCTCGCGGGAAGGGGCATCAAACGTGGCCATCGACGGGTAGGGATTGCTCCGCCGCCAGGTTGTGTAGAGAGCGCGACGGTAGCGGTCCTCGCCCTGACTTGTCTGCCAATCGATGCCTTCGCCGAAGGCCGCCTTCAGTCCAACATTTGGTTGCGGCGGGTTGACGCTCGGTCCGCCCTTCTTCGTTGAGAGGAGTCCGGCGGCAGCCAGAGCCTGATCCCGAATCACCTCAGCAGACAGTCGAACTCGCGGCCCGCACGCGATGAGCCGATTCTCTGGATCGCGGGCCACCAGTGCCGCCGACGCCTTCGAAGTCTGCCGGTAGGCCGCGCTCGTGACAATCAGCCTTTGGATCGCCTTGATGTTCCATTGGGTATCGACAAGCTCACACGCCAGCCAATCGAGCAGTTCCGGATGGCTTGGGGGATCTCCTTGGGTGCCGAATTCTTCGCTCGTCGACACCAGGCCGATGCCAAAAAGCCGTTCCCATATCCGGTTCACAATGACCCTGGCTGTGAGGGGATTTCGCGAATCCACCAGCCACTTGGCAAACGCCATTCGGTCGAGACCGCCTCCGTCTGTGAGCGTGGGAGAACCAAACGCGCTCGGCACACCTGCCGCGATCTCCGGACCAAGATCCTGCCAATTGCCACGGTGCTGGAGTTTTGTAATCCGACGCTTGTCGCCGGAGAGTTCCTCCAGCACGGGGACCGTGGCGGGCACATTCTCAGCAAGCTTTTTTTGCAGCGTTGCGATCATTGCGCGGACCGGCTGAAACTCTGGTGGCTCTACCCCACCCTTTGGTGCCGGCGGAATCCGTGCCTCGATGTCTTCAAGTTCATTCTGAATCGCGGCCCGCCGGGCGTCGATCGGCTCCCATGCAATGCGAACCACCGGTTCTTCGCTTGTCTTGTCAGAGTCGGCCGTGTTGTTCAAAATGGCGTAGATGCCGAAGTATTCCCGCTGCGAGAGCGGGTCGTACTTGTGGTCATGGCACTGGCAGCACGCCATCGTCGTGCCCATCCAAGTGCTCATCGTCGTATTGACTCGGTCCACAATCGCGACGCTGCGAAACTCCTCGTCGATCGTGCCTCCCTCGCTATTGGTGAGCGTGTTGCGATGAAAGCCTGTCGCCACCCTGTCATCGAGCGTAGCCGAGGGTAGGAGATCGCCTGCAATTTGTCGAATCGTAAACTCATCAAAGGGCATGTTGTCGTCAAAAGCCCTGACGACCCAGTCTCGCCAGCCCCAGATCGTCCGCGGAGGGTCGTCGGCGTAGCCGGCGCTGTCGGCATAGCGGGCCAGGTCGAGCCATTGTCGGGCTTGGTGCTCGCCGTAACCGTTGTGAGAAAGCAACCGGTCGACGCAGTCATCAATCGCATTGGGCGATGGATCGTCTGCAAAGGCATCAACCTCCTCGGGGCTCATCGGCAATCCCGTGAGGTCGAGCGCCAGGCGGCGGGCGAGCGCGGAGCGATCGGCCTCCGGCTGCGGGGACAATCCCTCTGCCTCGAGTCGTGCCAGCACAAAACGATCAATGTCGTTCTTGGGCCATGCAGTCGCCTTCACAGGCGGCACGGCGAAACGCACCGGTGGCACATGCGACCAGTGGGGCTCGTACTGGGCTCCGGCGGCGATCCAACGCGTCAACAGATCGATCTGCTGGGCCGAGAGCCGCTCACCTGCATCCGGCGGCGGCATCATGAGTTCGGGGTCGGTGGAAGTGATTCGAGCGATGATCTCGCTCTGCGTGGGCTGGCCAGGCACGATCGCCGCTGCGCCGCTGCTATCGGCCGTCGCCCCTGCGAACGTGTCGAGCCGAAGGCCATCGTCGCCGCCGCCTTGGCCTCGACGGGCTGCCGCATCGGGCCCATGGCACCGCACGCAGCGATTGGACAATATTCCCTTAATGTCGCGAGTGAATGATGGTGTCGCTCGCAAGGCAGGGGCGTTTTCAGCCACCACCTGCCTGGCCATTACGAAGACGCAAACACACCCAATCATCAGACACAGCGAAAAAAAGAGTTCTTTTCGGGATGTGATCATGCCAGGATACCGTTGAGTACAGTGGATGCCATGCGATCCTCGGATGAGCCATGGCATTTCGTGAGGATTCTCGTGGCGAACACTCGTGCGTCCTCGCTGGAGCTGGTGTCATTGAGCAGCGAGAGTGCTTATCAAAGAGGAAAACCTCTTTGATGATACCCCGAAACTAGCGGTGGCAAAAACGTGGCCGGCATTCTGGGCAGGGCCCGCCGACGGCGTAGCCCGTCTGGGCAGGGCTTTGAAAGCCGCGACCGGGGGGAAGTTGCCACGGGGCGAGCATGTCGGGCATTTCACGAGCCCCATTGCAGCCCCGCCAGCGGTTGCATGCATCGCATGGATCGGGGCAGTTTGGTTCCTCGTGTACTGCCCCTCGATAACGCGGCCCGCAGCCAGTGTCGCCGCACGGGCTTTCCACACCGTGCGCCTGCACGGCTCCAGCGCAGCCGCACACAACAGCCAGCACTAGGCTACCGGCCCACGCGCCAGATTGTATTGTTCTGCCACCCATGCAAATGGGTATCGACCAATAGCCCCACGTGGCAACAGAAAAACGTCTTTGAGTCGCTGTGGCTGCTGCTATTTGCTGCGTACACCGACCCATACACAACTGAATCAGGATGGTCTTGGACGCTTTTCCAACGCTGAAAACATCTGGAGATAGTCGCGGGCACTGGCCTCCCACGACCAATCCTGCCCCATTACCTGCCGCACGAGTCCGCTCCAGAGGTCGCGGTTGCTGTGGGCATCGAGCGCACGGACAAGCGCGTGCTCCAAAGCGATCGCATCAAACGCTTCAAACACAAATCCGCTGGCCTTGCCGCTGCGCAGTGTTTCTGGAGTGGTATCCACCACTGTGTCAACGAGGCCGCCGGTGGATCGCACAACCGGCACCGTGCCGTAGCGAAGAGCGTAGAGTTGCGTCAACCCGCACGGCTCAAACCGGCTCGGTACAAGCATGATATCGGCGGCGGCTTGGACTAAGTGGGCGAGGCCCTCGTCAAAACCGATGACCAGATCGATCGTGCCTGGAAACGATCCAGCCACGCGTCGCAGCGCGTCTTCGGTGCCGCTCTCACCCGTGCCGAGCACGACGAAATGAGCCCGGCCGGTTCCGCCCATGCGACCCATCAACTCAACTACAAGCTCCACGCCCTTCTGCTCGACGAGCCTGCCTACAAAGGCCACCAGTGGACGGGTATCTGGCGCCGCATGCCCCAGCCGTGCTGCCAAGGCCACACGGGCGGCATACTTCCCTTCATCAAAATCCTGCTCTGAGTATGGGCGAGGGATGTGCGGGTCGCTTCTGGGATCCCAGAGAGTGGTGTCGATCCCATTGACGATTCCGCGAAGTACGTCGCTGCGCGATGCGAGCACTCCCTCCAGGCCGCAGCCGCCTGGGGTTCTTTGAATCTCGCGAGCATACGTCGGACTCACCGTGCTCACGCCATCGGCAAAAACAATTCCTGTCTTGAGCAGATTGAGCTGGCCGTAAAACTCCATCTGCTGCCAGTTGAAGTATTTCCAGTCGAGGCCCGTCAGCAGCATGTCCCAGTGCCAGAACAGACCCTGATACGCCATGTTGTGGATCGTCATCACACTGCGCGCGTGGCTGAGCATCGGCCACGACTGGGCGAGCAGTTTGTGGTAGGCGGGCACGAGGCCTGTCTGCCAGTCGTGGCAGTGGATGATGTCAAAAGGCCTGTCCTGACGGGCCGCCAACTCCATCACTGCACGCGAGAAAAAAATAAACCGTTCCGCATTGTCGGAATAGTCTTTGCCGCCACCGTAGAGCGTGGGGCGGTCGAAGCATTCGTCGTTGGCGATCAGAAACACGGTCGATTGCGAACCGGGCAGTCGGCTGCGAAACACGCGTGCCGACACCTGCCGCGTGCCAATCGGCACGTCGAACGAAAGGCCTGTTGGTTCGATTGCAAGCCCCTTGGCAAAAACTTCCCGATAGGCCGGAATCACTAGCGTCACATCGCAACCCAGCCGTGCCAATGCGCCGGGCAGCGAGCCCATAACGTCAGCCAGCCCGCCCGTCTTGGCGAAGGGAGTCGCTTCGCTGGCTACCATGAGAACTCGGAGCACTCGCATGATGAGATTCTCGCAATCTGAGAATGTGTGAAGCGGCAGTCGGTGCTATCAGCGTGTGTCGCGCAATGTTTCAAGCCAGGCCACGAGATCCACGAGTTCTTCGGCCGATAGCGCGGCCACGAGGTCAGCAGGCATGAGTGAGATGGGTTGCTTTACGAGTTCCTCGACATCCACTCTTGGGATCGTCACATCGATGCCATCGGCAGCCCTGATCACCACCTGCTCGGTGGATTGCGAGACCGACAAACCCGTGATGCTGCGGCCATCGGCAAGTACAGCCGTCCATGTTTCGAAATTATGACTGATCGCGGCGGAAGGCGCAAGCATCGATTCGTAGAGAGCTTCTCGCGAGAGCTTGGCTCCGATACCAGAAAGATTTGGGCCGACGGCCTTCCCCTCGCTGCCCACAACGTGGCATTTGGCACACGTGCCGACCCCTGCAAAGACTCCCTTACCCCGCTCGGCCTGCCCATTGCGTTTTAGAAGATCGGCCACGGGCGGGAGCTGTGCCCCTCCTTTGGCCTTGGGCATCGGCAGCACGTCGGCGGCCAACTGCCGCACGTCGCCCCAAGGCGATGCCGATATCGCCACGGCGGCAGCCTGCGGCAAGGCGCCGGTGAGGGCGCCTGCTTTCGCGAACTCGACGAGCTTTTTTGCCCCTCCCTGCGTGCGTGCCATAGCCCGCACCGCAGCCAGTCGCATGCTGTCTGGCGCGCTCGAATCGCTGAGCAATGCTTCGACATATTCCATCGCCTTTCCTTGCCCTCGGATACCGCAGGCGACGAGAATTTTTTCGCTGTCTGGATCGGCGGCAGCCAACCGACGGCTGATCAGTTCGTGGCCGCCAAGTTCAATCGTCAGGCCAATCGCAGCCGAAGCAACCGCGTCGCTGGTGCCTACGTTGGCGCCTTGACTGGTATCTTGCGCACCTACTAATTGAAGCAGTTCATCCACGTGATCCTTGAGCCCGAACCGCCTCACGATCTCGATATATTCAGCCGAATGATGCGTGGCCGCACACAACGTGAGAGCCTCATCGATCCGCTTGGACAATACGGGATCCGCTGCGTCGCGGCGATCCAGTCCCATCACAAGCTGCGGCAGGATCACCTGCAGTTTTTCTTGAGGCCAGGAAAGGTGCCTCAACAACAGCCGCATGACGTCTGGCACGCTGGCGGGGTCCTGAAAATCGAGTGCCCGCAACAACGCCAGCGACTCTGATGTGGTGAGAGCCGGGTCGGCCAGCAGTTCGCCGATCAAAGCAGCCGACGACGCAGCACGGCTCCGCCAGACAATTTCGCGACCCGCGGGCGACTTCCACTCGCTGCCAATGTGCGACTGCCATGCGGCCAGCCGAGCGTCCCATTGATTGCCCCCATCAGGGCCGCGTTGCAAGCCACCTCGCAAACCATCGGCGCCGATGCCCAAAGCTTCCAGTTCGTAGCGATCGCCAGCAGCATGCCTAGCAGCCAGAGCGGCCCACACCCGGTCCGCCCGTTGGCCCGCGAGGCCCCGCAGCGCAAGGGCCACCTCGCGACGCACTGCCGGCGACGGATCACCGGCCATCTTCTCGGCTATAAGAATCACATCGCCCCGCACAGCGCGGCACAACCGAAGCGCCACCACTCGGAGAGAGTCTTTCGGCGACCCGGCGAGCTTTGCAACCCATCGCTCAGCTTGCATCGGCAGCATGCCAGCGGCCCACGCCAGGCGGGCCTGCATGCGGTCGTCCGTCGCTTTTTCAAATGCTGCGGCCAGAAGAGGGGCCGCCTGTTCCGGCTGCTTTCGAATCGATTCAAGTGCCGTAGCCCGCGTGCACAAATTGGGACTCCCCAGCGCCGCCACGGCTCCAGCGACAGAATCAAAATCGGCTGCCGGGATTTGGTACGCAGAAGCCTTGGGCGCAATCCTATAAATGCGGCCCTTCTGAGTGTCGGCCATACCGTGGCCTCCCACGCCTGGATCGTACCAATCGGCCACCATCAAAGAACCATCCGGCGCTACGCAGACATCCGATGGGCGAAACCATTGGTCGGCAGCGCCATCGGCAATCGACTCGATTGAGGCTGCATAGCCGGCACCCGAGACTGTGACCGGATACCCTCGTACAACATTCATCCCGGGCTCGCAGTGCACCAGTGCGCCGCGAAACCGTTCGGGCAAAAGGCTCCCTTCGTACACGCAAATCCCGGCCGGTGAGCCGGCACCTGTGAGCAGCAGATTTGGCACAACGCCCGGATCATTTTGATGCCAGTGGCGACGGGGGATCTCCGCTTCGAGGTTGGTGCGAGGCACCTGCCACCCTTGGCCGTTTCGCTCGTCCACATAACCGTAGTTGCCATACTCCATGAGCCAGTTGATCCGCACGCCGCGGTTGCCGTCGTCGTCGTTGTCGCTCTGCCACAGCGAGCCAAAAGAATCGACCGCTACTTCGTAATTGTTGCGGAAGTTGTGGCCGAGCACCTCGAAGTCACTCCCGTCGGGGCGGCAGCGAAACGCCATCCCCTGACGGTATGGCTTGCCCGAGTCGTTCACGGTGTTGCCGGCAAGATCAACCACGGGCTTGCCGTCTTTATCGTGTACCGAGTGACCGTAGTTTCCGAAGTTGAAATACCAACGCCCGTCGGGGCCAACCGAAAACGCATGCACAGAATGGTCGTGCTGCGGCTGGCCTGTTTTTGTGAACAGAGATTCCTTGCGATCAGCCACGAGGTCGCCGTTGTCGTCGTGAAAAATAAAGATATTCGGCGCACATGACACAATCACTTTTCGCCCGGCCCCTTCACCAATCACGCAAATACCTAAGGCTGAGTTCACATCTAAACCCTGATAAAATACCGTCTGCTGATCGGCCCGACCGTCGCCGTTGGTATCTTCCAGCACGAGGATCCGATCGCCTTCTTTGCGGGTCTGCTGCTTGTCGCGATAGTTCATCACTTCGCACACCCAGACGCGACCCCGTGCATCCACATCGATGTCTGAAGGGCTCGAGAGCATTGGCTCGCTGGCGAACAGTGTCGCGGTCAGGTCGGCGGGTGTTTTGAGCGTTTCGGGGCCCTTGGCTGGCTCAACTGGGCCAGCCGCCACGCCGCACAGCGGCAGCAGCAAAAACCATACGCTCATGCCAGCCAGTGGTACACGGATCGGATGTGTTGGGGATGCCATGAGCTAGAACTCTCCGAATGGGCCGTAGGGTCTGCAAACAGCTCGGGATGCCACAGGGGACTGACACGAGCCAGACTGCTTCAAAACTCCTCACAGTCTCGGGCGATAGTATAGATTGAATCGCGACGGACACCTATGCTGGACGCTGGTTCTGCGGAACCCCCGTTGCCCCTTTCACTCGCCGATTTCGGCCGTTTGGGCTGGGGTGGTCTGGGAACCCTGTGCTGGTCCATCTCCCAGAAATCGGCCTTCCGCCCGTTCGTACTGTCCAAGCCACGAGTTTGCCGCGAGTCTGCCATGTGCCCACTGGTCAACCCCGCATCGCTGTTCTCGTTTCGGCTCTCGTGCCCTCGCCGAAAAAAACTCTGGCCACCGGCGGCCTGGGATCTCGACACAAGCTGTCGACTGCCGTCGCTGGCTGCGGTGGCTGGCGTGCCCGATCTCTTAGAGCTGTGGGTGGCATGGAACGAAGATGGACTGGCTGTGCGTGCCATTGCCCGCGGCATCGGCTCATCCCTGTGGTGCCAGCCAACGCGGCCCGAGGACAGCGATGGCGTGCACCTCTGGATCGCCACCCACCCCACAGGGGAGAGCCACCGCGCGGGCCGCTACTGCAGCAGGCTGGCACTCTTACCCACCGGTGGCGGCCTCCGCGCCGACAAGCCGATTGCCGTTGCTGCGGTGATCCCACGCACGAGCGAACTACCCGCACCGCTCCCAGAGACAGCCGTTTTGATCGAGAGCACGATCAACCCCGATGGCTGGCAGATCGATGCGTTCGTGACAGCGGCTGCGATGCCTGGATGGGATCCGCTGGAACTGCCCTGCTTGGGTTTCTTTGCTGCGCTGGTCGACCGTCGTCTGGGCCAGATTCCGAGCTATGCCCCGCCCGAGTTTCCGTGGACCAGCGACCCTACGACATGGGCCGAATTAAAACTCCTCTGAGCAAAAAGAACGGTAGCGAAAATGGGTGCGCTACTTCTTTCACTGCACATGCGATTGGATGGCTGCGGCCTTCTTTCTGTCTGCGGGAGCCATATAAAAATCTTCCTCAATTCGACGATCGACCTCGCCATCTAATTCTCGAATTGTGGCAGCGTGCTCTGGCCGATCGGCCAGGTTCGTGAGTTCGTGGGAGTCCGCATCGTGATCATAGAGTTGCCGGCCCGCTTTACCGCCGTCCCAGCGGGTGTACCGCCAGCGTTTGGTTCTCATGCTCATGCCGTGCATGCCGTGCCGCCCACCAGTGATCACCTCCGTCAATGCGGACCGGTCGTCGAATCGCAGCGATGCACCATCTGGTGTTTTGGTTGGATCCGGTGCGCGAAGGAGGGCCGCGAGGCTCCGGCCATCGGCACCCTTGGGCACCGGCACGCCCGCGAGATCGCAAAGAGTCGGCATGAGGTCAACCAGTTCCACGGTGTGCTTCACTGCGACTCCTGCCCGTCCACCAGGCGCCGCAATGATCAGCGGCACGCGGGCGCTCTCCTCAAAGAGGCTCATCTTCTGCCACAGTCCATGCTCGCCTAAGTGATAGCCGTGGTCGCTCGTAAATACGATCAACGTGTTGTCGCGAAGCCCGAGCTTTTCGAGCGATTCCAGCACGATCCCCACCTGCGCATCCACGAACGACACGCTCGCGTAATAGGCCTGCACCGCCTCTTTGCCCAGCTCTCCGGTGAGCCGATTCTGTTCTGGCATCCGGCCGACCAGTGCGGCCGGCGGCACGTGTGTATCGTGATCGGGTGGCACTGTCGGCAGTTGCACGCCATCGAGTGGATGTTTCTGAAACCACGGCTTGGGCGCAACGTAAGGCGTGTGAGGCCGGTAGAAACCAACTGCTAGAAAAAACGGGGTGGAGTTGCGAGCGAATTGCTCCAGTCGCTCCACAGCCTTGGCCGCACCGATACCGTCAGTCTGCTCCGCATCGGTGCCATCGGCAGCCAGCCAACTCACCGTCCCACCAAATGCGCCTGGCTTCAACGAAAAAATCTTTGGCTGGTCAGCCACGTCCCTACCCTTGGGGTTGAAGACGGCGTTCCAACTCGGCGGATCGTCCATCCCGTTGGTGCCAATCTGATTCGGTACGCCGTAATGGTAGAGCTTTCCGATCCGCTCGCTTTGCCATCCGGCCTGCTTAAAGGCTTGCGGCAGCGTGACTCCTTCAGGATTGGCATCCCGAAAGTATTGTTTGTTATCTCGTACGGTTGTATGCGCGGGCCGGCGGCCGGTCAGTAGGCTGGCGCGGCTGGGATTACAGAGCGGATACTGGCAGTACGACCGTTCAAAGAGCACACCTCGCGAAGCCAGTGTGTCGATGTTTGGCGACATCGCGGCTGGATCGCCGTAACAGCCAAGGGCGCAGCACAGATCGTCGCAGATGATGAATAGCACGTTCGGACTGCGGGTGGCTGCGCTGGCTTCCATCTGCACCGCCATACCACAACAAACTGCCACGGCCTGCATGGCGACCACCCACGGAAAACGCATTGCCAAGATCTCCTGTGGTCTACGCGGGACACATGCGAGTTGCCAAAATCTATTTATGGTTTTTCAATCTCGGCGATGACGTTGGCGTAGGCAACAATTCTCGCCGGTGGCTGCATGCCGCGAATCTCGAGCAGCATCGGCCGCAGGCCCGTAGCCCACTGTGCATTGCTCGCAATCTTGGCATCGGCACGGGCACGCAGGTCGTCGGCATTCTTTCCCGTGGCAGCCGCCGCGGCCGCTACAACGCTTCGCACATATTCAGCCGCCTGCACCGTGGGATTTGGGTCAGCCGGGGCATCCAAACGCTTGAGGGCCCAGGCGATCCCGTCGCTCATGTGCCGCTGAAACATTGGCTCTTTCCATGTGGCATCGTTGTGCCCAAAATTTGTGTAGAAGACGCGGCCCTTCCCGTAATCCCGCACCCATGACACCGGCACGTACCACGGTTCCTTGGGCGTGCTGGCCTGCATGTCGAGGCTCACAAGCACGCGGAGATTTTCGGGCTTATACCGCAGGTCGTACTGATAAATCTCGTCCTTCCAGCGGAACCGCTCTGGCAGCATGACCGAGAGCCTGTGCTTGGGTTCGTGGACGACAAACGCATGTTCGCCGCCGCCGTTCCATGGGTGTCCCGCGAAGTGGCCACCAATCAAGTCACAGTAGGCGTCAGAATTCTTGAGCGTGTCGCTCGCAGCGTGAAAACCGATAAACGCCTTGCCAGTCTTGATCCACGCCAAGAATGCGTCGATATCAGGAATTGGCAGTTCACCCGTTGTGCTGGCAAAGATCACGCCATCAAAGTTGGCTAGCGACTCCGGAGCAAACGCCTTGCGAAACTGCTGCTGCAAGCTTTCCTGCCATACGGCATCAGCCACTCGAAACTTCTCCTGCTCGGCCTTGAATGTATCTTCCTGCTGTTTCCACTCCTCATCGCTGGCTCCCTCTGCCCGCTTGGACAGTTTGGGCTGCGACGGACGATCAGGTGGCATGCGTAGGAAGTCGACGTGAAAGAGCCCGTTGGATCGGCCGAGTTCTTCGAGCACGGGTTCCGCAGTGTTGATGGAACTGTGCCTGAAGCCTTGCGTCACCGTGACAACGAGCAGCCGAGCCGGTCGGGCCACGTCTGTAGCTTGCGAAGCCCCGCACGCCATCCCACTCACAAGAGCCAGCACGCCACACGCCTGAGCCGCAACAGTCAATCGCATAAAAACCCTTGCATGGGGTGAAAGGAAAGAGCCCATCACTGTAACACTTTAAAACGGTGGCAGCCACCAAATATGGCAAAGATCGGCAAGGTGGGGTGTTTCTGCTCGGTTGAAATCAGGGCTACAATACTTGACTCTACAATCTCAAGAAGTCGGTCAGAAAGATTCTTTTGTTGTCCCGTGTTTCATTGTGACTGAAAAACCCAAGGCTCGCCCATGCTCTGCTGTTCCCCTAAAAACTGTCGCGGCCGGTCGATCCGCGCACGCGCAACGGTTCTGCCTGCCCTGCTCCTAGCACTCCTTTTTACCCTCACCGTGACGCCTGCTCCATGCCAGAGTCCGCAGACGTGGGATCAGGCCGCCGAGACGATGCCGTCGCGAGTTGCCGGTGCAACGGACCCCGCCGCCGAACCAGCAACTGATCATTCAGCAGAGGTTTTCACACTGCCGAAAGGATTCAAAACAGAGCGACTCTTCGTCGTGCCCAAGGATGAACTGGGTTCGTGGGTTTCGCTGACGAGCGATCCGCAAGGCCGCCTCATCGCGAGCGATCAGGAGGCCAAAGGCCTCGTGCGGATCACTCCAGCGCCGCTGGACGGCTCACGGCCCACACGCGTTGAACGCATTCCCGTCGCAATCACAGGCGCGCAGGGACTGCTCTGGGCATTTAATGCGCTCTATGTTGTTTGCAACGGCGGCACTGGCAGCGGCCTATACCGTGTGACCGATTCCGATGGCAACGATACGCTCGACACCGTGGAAAAGCTCCGCACATTTGACGGAGCCGGCGAGCATGGCCCACACAACATCCTGCTTTCGCCAGACGGTAAGCGACTGTTCATCCTCTGCGGCAACCACACGAAGCTGCCTTTTGCGATCCAAGATACAACCCAACCGCAGACGCTCGGCGGCATCCGTACCACACAACGCCGCACCGCACTCCCGGCCGATGGCACCAGTCGGCTGCCAGCCAACTGGGACGAAGATCAAATGATCGCCCGAATGTGGGACGCCAACGGCCACGCCGCCGGCATCCTCGCGCCTGGTGGCTACGCAGTGAGCACCGACCCCGATGGAAAATCGTGGGAGGTTTGGACAGGCGGCTACCGCAATCCATACGACTTCGCCTTCAACGCCGATGGCGAACTGTTTGTCTACGACGCCGACATGGAGTGGGATTATGGCACGCCGTGGTATCGCCCGACCCGAGTCAATCACGCCACGAGCGGCAGCGAACTGGGCTGGCGAAGCGGCACAGGGAAGTGGCCCGCCTGCTTTCCAGACAGCCTGCCGGCGATGGTAGACCTGGGCCCGGGCTCCCCGGTGGGTGCGGCATTTGGCTACGGCGCGAAGTTTCCCACCGCGTATCAAAAGGCTCTCTACCTCTGCGACTGGACGTTCGGCACGATGTATGCGATTCACCTGGAACCGGCCGGTGCAACATACAAGGCGACGAAGGAGGAGTTTGTCTCTCGAACGCCGCTGCCACTCACCGACATGACGATAGGCAAAGATGGCGCGATGTACTTTACGACCGGCGGGAGAGGGGCGCAAAGCGAACTCTACCGCATCAGCTATACCGGCGACGAGCCGACGACCGCAGCGACCGCCACGCACTCCGCCGGTGCCGATCAACGCAAGTTGCGTCGCGATCTTGAAGCTTTTCATCGGCCAACCGTCGACCCGACAGCGGCGATCGATCTCGCGATTCCGGAACTTTCCAGCACCGACCGCTTTCTTCGCTATGCGGCCCGAGTAGCCCTTGAACACCAGCCGATCCACCTCTGGCAAGAAAAATCGCTCTCGCAGCAGAGCCCGCATGCAGTGATCGCAGCGGCGATCGGGGTTGCCCATCAGGCTGAGCCAACAGCACAGTTGGCGGTGCTGGCGGCACTCGACCGCATTGATCCCACATCGCTCGACACCGCCACGCATATCGACCTCGTCCGCGCCTACGAACTGGTGATGATCCGCCTCGGCGAACCCCCGGC
>Ga0194035_1000377_pt1 | contig 26064 bp, 22 predicted proteins | sample JunL2320m_MetaG_FD_148680 | JGI IMG/M metagenome (GOLD analysis project Ga0194035, IMG submission 148680) | Anoxic zone freshwater microbial communities from boreal shield lake in IISD Experimental Lakes Area, Ontario, Canada - Jun2016-L239-20m | ecosystem: Environmental > Aquatic > Freshwater >...
TGCTGAGCAAGCCTCTACCTATTGGGCCAAGAAGATTCGGTGGCGATTCTGCACAGTGCGGGTGAGTGACGCATCCGCGTGCGAGATGCCGAAGGATTAGCGGGATCGGTCTAAATGGATGCGTGCGAACGGTTGAGCTTGCATGGCGTCAAGAGCCTTGTTCGTAAAGCACAATGGAGGAATGATGAATCGTGTGCTTCAATGGTCCGTCCTCGTGGGGGCGATCGCGCTGCTCGGCGGCGCGCTCCCCGCAGTCGCCGCCGACAAAAAGCCCAATATCCTCGTCATCTGGGGCGATGATATCGGCCAATTCAACGTCAGCGCCTACAACCTCGGCATGATGGGCTACAAGACGCCGAACATCGACCGCATCGCAAAGGAAGGTGCGCTGTTCACCGACTGGTACGGCCAGCAGAGCTGCACCGCCGGACGCGCGGCCTTCATTACCGGGCAATCGCCCATTCGCACCGGCCTCACCAAGGTTGGCCTGCCGGGCGCGCCCGAGGGTTTGCAGAAGGAAGACCCCACGGTCGCCGATTTACTCAAGGCTCATGGTTATACCACCGGCCAGTTCGGCAAGAACCACCTCGGCGATCGCAACCCGTTCTTCCCAACTGTGCACGGGTTCGACGAGTTCTTCGGCAACTTCTATCACCTCAACGCCGAGGAGGAGCCGGAGAACGTGGATTACCCGAAGGATCCCAAGTTCAAAGCGATGTTCGGCCCGCGCGGCGTATACCATTGCGTTGCTACTGACAAGGACGACCCCACCGTGGACCCGCGTTTCGGCAAGGTGGGCAAGCAGAAGTGCGAAGACACCGGCCCGCTCACGAGGAAACGCATGGAGACGGTGGATGAGGAAATCACCGCCGGGGCGCTCAAGTTCATGGACAAGGCGCAGAAGGACGGCAAGCCGTTCTTTGTCTGGTGGAACTCCACCCGCATGCACGTCTTCACGCACCTCAAGCCCGCATCGGTCGGCAAGACCGGCCTCGGCATCTATGCCGACGGGATGGTCGAGCACGATGGCATGGTGGGGCAGTTGCTCGACAAGCTCAAGGAACTGGGCATCGAAGACAACACCATCGTCATGTATTCCACCGACAACGGCGCTGAATCCTTCACTTGGCCAGACGGCGGCACGACGATATTCCGCGGCGAGAAGAACACCCAATGGGAAGGCGGCTTCCGCGTGCCCGCCGCCATTCGCTGGCCCGGCGTGATCAAGCCCGGCACGGTCATCAACGACATCGGCGCGCATGAAGACATGCTGCCGACGCTAATGGCAGCGGCGGGCGACACCACCGTCAAGGAAGACCTGTTGAAAGGCAAGAAAGTCGGCGACACGACCTTCAAGGTGCATCTCGACGGCTACAACCTGATGCCCTTCTTGCAAGGCGAGGCTAAGGAATCGCCGCGTCACGAATTCATCTACTGGACCGATGATGGCAGTGTTGCGGCCTTGCGCTACAACAACTGGAAGATGACCTTTCTGAGGCAGAACGCCGAAGGATTCAAGGTTTGGGAGACCCCGTTCGAGGAACTGCGCTTACCGAACCTGACCAATCTACGCATGGATCCGCTTGAGCGCGCCCCGGAGTCCATGGGTTATGTGCCATGGATGGCCGATCGCATGTTCATGTTGGCGCCCGCGGGTGGCTACGTCGCGCAGTGGCTGTCGAGCTTCCGCGAGTTCCCGCCGCGCCAGAAGCCCGGCAGCTTCAATCTCGACAAAGTGATGGAAGCGGTGATGAAAGGCGCGCGAGACAAGTAACGCCGGCCAATGAAACGCGAAACAACTTCAGCAGGGCCGCCTCCCTCCTCGGCGAGGGAGGCGGCTGTTTCGAGACGATGTCATGCGCGAAAAGCCGCAGGGCTCACATGAATCGTGGAATTGACAAGCCCTGATCGTTGACGTGTATTGGATTCAGAACTGCCTACGCAACACACAAGGAGGAATAGTGATGAATCGTGTACTTCAATGGTCCGTCCTCGTGGGGGCGATCACGCTGGTTACCGGCGCGCTCCCTGCGGTCGCCGCAGACAAAAAGCCCAACATCGTCGTCTTCTGGGGCGATGACATCGGCCAGGCGAACCTCAGCGCCTATACGAAAGGGGTGATGGGCTACAAGACCCCGAACATTGACCGGGTGGCCAATGAGGGCATGCTCTTTACCGACTACTATGCCGAGCAGAGCTGCACCGCCGGACGCTCGGCGTTCATCATGGGCCAGAGTGTCTTCCGCACCGGCTTGAGCAAGGTCGGGCTGCCGGGCGCCGCCGCGGGGATGCAGGCCGAGGATCCCACCATCGCCGAGGTACTGAAACCGCTTGGGTATGCCACCGCCCAGTTCGGAAAAAACCATCTGGGTGATCGGGACGAGCACCTGCCGACGATGCACGGGTTCGATGAGTTTTTCGGCAATCTCTATCACCTCAATGCCGAGGAGGAGCCGGAGCTGCGCGACTACCCGTCGGCGAAGGACTTCCCGAACTTCCGCGCAAAGTTCGGTCCACGCGGCGTGCTGCATACCTGGGCCAATCCCGACGGCACGCAGAAAATCGAGAATACCGGCCCGCTGACCAAGAAGCGCATGGAAACCATTGACGACGACATCACGGCCCTGTCAATGGCCTGGATCAAGAAACAGCACGCGGCCGGCACACCCTTCTTTATCTGGATCAATACCACCCACATGCACTTCCGCACGCACGAGAAACCAGAGAGCGTGGGGCAGGCGGGGCGCTGGCAATCCGAATATCATGACGTGATGATCGATCACGACAAGAACGTCGGCCAGGTGCTGGCCGTGCTGGATGAACTGGGCATCGCCAATGACACGTTGTTCCTCTACAGTACGGACAACGGACCGCACATGAACTCCTGGCCCGATGGCGGCATGACCCCCTTCCGCAGCGAGAAGAATTCCAACTGGGAAGGCGCGTTCCGCGTGCCCGCGATGGTGCGCTGGCCCGGTCACATTAAACCCGGCACCGTGTCCAATGACATCGTCAGTCACATGGATTGGTTGCCGACGTTTGCCGCCATGGCCGGGGAACCCGACCTCAAGGCCAAGCTCTTGACGGGCTACCACGTGGAGTCGCCCCGCAAGAAGACCTTCAAAGTCCACCTGGATGGCTACAACCTGCTGCCGCTGCTCACGGGCCAGGGTGCCGAAAGCCCGCGCAAGGAGTTCTTCTACTTCTCGGACGACGGCGACCTGTTGGGCCTGCGCTACGACAACTGGAAGCTCGGGTTCGCTCAGCAGCGGGTCCAAGGGACCTTGCAGATCTGGAGTGAACCCTTCGTGAAAACGCGCATCCCCATGATCACCAACCTGCGCACCGACCCGTACGAGCGTTCCTCCATCACCTCCAATACGTACTGGGATGATCTGATCAACCATGCATTCCTCCTGGTGCCCGCCCAGCAGTACGTCGGCCAGTTCCTCGGGACGTTCAGGGAGTATCCGCCACGGCAAAAAGCGGCGAGCTTCAGCATGGACGAAGTGCTGCAGATGCTCCAGCAGCCCCAAAAGTAACGGCAGACTCGGGGATACGCGATACGGGATATCCCGTATCGCGTATCCCGCATCTCGGATCACGCCTCCCGAATCGCGCATCGCAGTCACCGCCGAAGAGGACCCATCATGAAAATCATCCGCGCGCCATATCTCATTGCCATCGCGCTCGTCTGTGCGCTGACGATGACCACAACCATCGCCCGCGCCGCTGACGCGCTCCCGTCCTGGAATGACGGAGCAGCCAAGAAGTCTATCGTGGAATTTGTCGCGAAGGTCACCAAGGAAGGCGGACCGGATTTTGTCCCGCCTGCCGAGCGCATCGCCGTCTTCGATAACGACGGCACGCTCTGGGCCGAGCAGCCGCTGCCCGTTCAATTGTATTTCGCACTCGACCGCGTGAAGGCGCTTGCGCCGCAGCATCCCGAATGGAAGACCAAGGAGCCGTTCGCTTCGCTGCTCAAGGGCGATCTGAAAACCGCGCTCGCGGGCGGCGACCACGCGCTCCTCGAACTCCTCATGGCCACGCACGCGGGCAATACCACAGCGGAGTTCGAGCAGATCGTCAAGGACTGGATCGCCACCGCAAAACATCCAAAGACCGGCAAGCTCTACACCGACATGACCTATCAGCCGATGCTCGAAGTGCTCGCCTACCTGCGCGCAAACGGGTTCAAGAATTTTATCGTCTCCGGCGGCGGCATCGAGTTCATGCGGGTGTGGACGGAGAAAGTCTATGGCATCCCGCCGGAACAGGTCGTCGGCAGCAGCATCAAGACAAAGTTTGAGCTGCGCGACGGCAAGCCCGTGCTCGTGCGTCTGCCGCAGTTGAACTTCAATGACGACAAGGCCGGCAAGCCCGTCGCCATCAACCAGCACATCGGACGCCGTCCCGTCATGGCGTTCGGCAATTCCAATGGCGACAAGGAAATGTTGGAATATACGCAGGGCGGCAGCGGCGCGCGGTTCGAGCTGCTCGTGTTGCACGACGACGCGGCCCGCGAATTCCCCTACGGTCCGGCACAAGGGTTGCCAGACGTCAAACTCGGCGCTTTTAAGCAGGACCTGTACGACCAGTCAAAGAAGGCGGGCTGGACCGTCGTGAGCATGAAGGACGATTGGAAGACTGTCTTCCCTGCCGCGCAGTCCGAGATCACCGCCATCGACATCCTGCTGCTGCCGGACGCCACGATGCTCAAGCAGGCCGCAGCCAACAACGCTCGCCTGCTCGGGGTCTTCCCGAAAGGCTTCGCGCTCGACGCCGCACACCACCCGCACATCACGATGCTCCAGTGTTTCGTCCGCACAGTGGACTTGGATAAAGTGTATGCCGCGGAAGAAAAGGTATTCGCCGCCGCCAACATCAACGCCATGAAGCTGGAGGCCGTCAAGTTGTACTACATCCCGGCCGGGGCGCTTGGGCTCGCCGGCATTGTCGCGACGCCGACGCCACAACTTAGCAAGCTGCAAGCGGACATCATTGCCGCTGCGAAGCCATTCATGCTGGAAACCGGCCCCATTGGCGCATTCACTGCTGGGCACGATAATCCCGCTATCGACGTGGCCCTCATCCAGTACGTGTCGACGTTCGATCCGAATGCGTCTGGCGCGAAGTTCAATCCGCATGTCAGCACTGGCACCGCGCCGAAAGAGTACCTCGACAAGATGCTCGCTGAACCGTTTAAGCCGTTCACCTTCTCGCCGGCAGGCGCGGCCGTGTACCAGCTCGGCCCGTTCGGCACGGCGGCGAAGAAACTCAAAGAATGGGACTTGAAGCCCTGAGGCGTCGATCGCGGGATACGAGATGCGAGTCGCGGGATGCAGGATTCGCGATACGAGATGCGCGCTTTGAATCCTGAATCACGTATCCCGGATCACGCATCACGCATCACGTTGCCCGGATCGCTTCTCCCGCATCGCGTCACCTCTGTACCTCCATCTCACTGCTGAACTCGCCTCAGTCAGGCATTGAGAGATATAAAGTTGAGGTTTAGAATACTCATTCATGCGCTATATCAGACGTCAACTGCAGGAGCAGGTGTTACGGGCGGCGAAAGGCTTTCCGTCCGTGGTGCTGACCGGACCGCGCCGGCACGAGGATGTTCCTTGTCTATCAATCGCCGCAGGCGGGAACACCGACCGCTATCAAGGCCAACGACTGGAAGCAGACCGACGCTGCAACCCATTGCGGTGTCACGCAGCCCCGCATCAATGACCTCTTGCGCGGGCGCGTGTCGCGGTTCTCTCTGGATGCGCTGGTGAATATCGCCACGGCGCTCGGCAGGCGCGTGCATGTGGAGTTGGACGTAGCGTAACGCGAGCGATGAGCGGGATACGAGATACGAGTCGCGAGATACGCGATTTGAGTCCCGGATCACGCATCTCGGCTTCCGCTGCGTGAAGTCTGTGGGGAGTGACGGTTGAGGAGGTTCGATTCGGTGGAGTTTATCTCACGAGTTTCTCCAGCGTTCCAACATCCGTGAGGGGCAAGGCTGAGATTTTCTTGTCAATGGGGTACGGGTGTTTGCCTGGATGGATGATCCAGAGATGGTGCAATTTCAGGGTTTGCAGGGCTATGTGCATGGACTTTGTGGTCTCCGGGGCTTCGCTGAACTTGAATTCTATGCCGTATCGGCGTCCGTGATGAAGAAAGAATAGATCCAGTTCCGCACCGTTGTGCGTCGCCCAAAAGAACACTTGAGGTAGCTTGAGACGCTGAAGAGTTTGCTCAAGAGCAAAGCCCTCCCAGGATGCACCGATCCGAGGATGCCCGGTTAGAGAATGAAAATCGGAAAGGTTGAGCAAGCTATGAAGAATCCCGGAATCCCGAAAGTAGACTTTGGGCGATTTTACCTGGCGCTTCCCGATATTTTCATACCAGGGCTGAAGCTGCCTGATCATAAAGGTCCCGGTCAGAATATCGAGATACGCGCGCACGGTCTTGTCCGACAGTCCCATGGAGCGGGCCAGTTCAGAGGCGTTCCAGGTCTGTCCGTGATAGTGGGCCAGCATGGTCCAGAAGCGGCGCAACGCCGACGAGGGGATGGAAATGCCGAGGCGTGGAATGTCGCGCTCAAGAAAGGTCCGGATGAACCCTTCCCGCCACGCCATACTGTCTTCGTCAGATTGAGCGAGGAAGGAACGAGGGAATCCGCCTCGCAGCCAAAGGGTTTTAAGAGGATCGGCGCCGACCTCCTGGAGGTTGAATCCGCTGAGCTCGATAAATTCCACACGGCCGGCGAGAGTTTCTGAAACGTTCTTGACGATATCCGGAGATGCGCTGCCGAGGAGAAGAAACCGTGCCTTGCTGTTCGGGCGATCGACAATCACTCGCAGGGCGCTGAAGAGTTCAGGCATCTCCTGGATTTCGTCAAGTATGACGATGCCCCGGAGGGAGCCGAGTATGAGTTCCGGATTTTGCAAGCGCCTGACGTCAGGTTGGGACTCAAGGTCAAAGAATGTCGAACGTTTGCCTTCTGCGAACAGACGCGCCAATGTCGTCTTGCCACACTGGCGAGGGCCGATGAGCGACGTAATCGGAGAGCGCTTAACGGCGCGGGCGAGCTGTTTGAGAAAAGAGGGCCTGACAATCATGATGGGGATTGTACCATGAATATTCGGAATGTAAATCCGAAGTTTCATAATTCAGGATTGCTCGCGCTACATGGTGGGCACGCGGGGGGAAGGGCGCCGGCGGGATGCGGGATGCGCGCTTTAAATCCCAGATCGCGAATCCCGGATCACGAATCGCATTTCCCGGATCGCGAATCCCGTATCTCGCATCGCGAATCGCATGTCCCTCATCTGTCTTTAGGAGAAAAGATTGAGCTACAAGAAGCTTGAGATTTGGCAACTGGCAAGGGACGTCTCAATCGGCGTGCATCGGATGACCATTGATCTGCTGCCAAAGATCGAGATGTACGAGGAAGGCTCTCAAATTCGCCGGTCCTCCAAGTCAATCAGGTCAAACATCGTTGAGGGCTATGGTCGCCGTCGCTACAAGCAGGACTTCATCAGGTTTCTAACGTATGCCCATGCTTCCTGCGATGAAACGATCGACCACCTGGAAACATTGCAGGAAACTGGTTCACTGAAAGATGAATCGTTGTTTAAGCAACTCCATGACCAACTGGATCGGTTGGGCGGCACACTGAATCTGTTTATCCAGAGCGTCGAATTGCAACACCAATCCGTGCGCGAAGAAGAAGCGCACTATACGGTGCTGGAGGAAACTGAATAAGAGTGAGATACGGGATACGGGTCGCGCGATACGAGTCACGGGATACGAGATACGGGCGACGGGATACGAAATACGAGATGCGAGTTCCGGGATGCGGGTTTCGGGATGCGAGATATGCGATGCGGGATTCGTGATCCGAGATTCACAGCGCGCATCTCGTATCCCGTATCTCGTTTCTGCATCCCGTATCGTGAATCTCGTATCTCGTATCCCGTATCTCGCATCGCGAATCTCGTGTCGTGCATCATCGGCAGGACAGTGAACGGGCGCAGAGGGGGCCTTGATGGCAGAACGGCAATTTGATCTCACCCGCGATACGCTCGCGGTCGTGTTCCTGTTCGCGTTGATCGCGGCCTCGGTCTGGATCCTTTTGCCGTTTCTCACCGCGGTCGTGTGGGCGACTATGATCGTGGTCGCCACCTGGCCCTTGCTCTTGATGCTCCAACGCTGGCTGCTGGGGCGGCGGTGGATCGCCGTGACGGTGATGACGCTCCTGTTGCTGGCGATCTTCCTGCTGCCTTTCGCGTTCGCCATCGGCGCCTTCGTAGAGAATTTCAAGGAGATTGCTACTTGGACAACCACGCTTTCCACTCGCACACTGCCTCCCCCTCCCGACTGGCTGGGAAAGATCCCGCTGGTCGGCGCGAAAGCGGCGTCGCAGTGGCAACAACTCGCCGCGCTGAGTCGTGAGGACCTGGCGACGCGCCTGTCACCATACCTGGGCGGTGTCGTGCGATGGGTCGCCGAGCAGGTCGGGGGTCTCGGGATGTTGCTGGGCCAAATCGTCTTGACCGTGCTCATCTCGGCCGTGCTCTATGCCACGGGAGAGTCTGCCGCAGGGATGGCCCTGCGGTTCGGCGCTCGACTGGCAGGGGAACAGGGGGAGCAGGCCATCCGCCTGGCCGGGCAGGCAATCTACGGGGTGGCGCTGGGGGTGGTGTTGACGGCATTTGTGCAGGCCGTGCTCGCCGGGATCGGTCTGGCGGTCGCCGGGGTGCCGTTCGCCGTGATGTTGACCGTGGTGATGTTCATTTCAGCGGTGGTGCAGGTCGGGGTGGTCCCCGTGCTGCTCTGCGCGGTTGGGTGGCTCTATTGGACCGGCGACACCACTTGGGGAACCGTGCTGCTCGTGTGGACCCTGCTCGTCGCCCCGGTGGATAATATTTTACGACCCATTTTGATTAAGCAAGGGGCGGATCTCCCGCTGCTACTAATCATTGTCGGTGTGCTCGGAGGGATGTTCGCCTTCGGCATCATCGGGCTCTTTGTCGGTCCGGTGATCCTCGCGGTAGCCTACACGCTGTTCACGGCCTGGATCAACCAGGGTGGGGCAATCAGCCGGGCAGAGAAACCACCAGTCACAAAATCTTCCTAGCCCGCATTATTCACGAAGACTTCTACTGCAACTGCCGATACGCCGCTGCGACGAGCCTGACGGCGGGCGGGCTCGCCGCTCAGTCTGTCAACATACTGTTTCAAGTATGCTTCCCTCCTTCGCGGCTCCGCGCGCCCGTCTCGCCTGGCGTCTCGGCGGTTTCGTGACGAACTCTCGTGAATAATGTGGGCTAGCCGTCGGAAAGAGATCGTGGAGACAACTGGCTAGTTAGTTTTCTCTGCATATCATGTGGTATAAGGCCCCAGACCGTTATTTGGTTTGTTTGGTTGATCTGGTTCATCTGATGTATCCGGTTAGTCTGGCCCAACCAAATAAATCAAACAAACGAGATAACAACACAAACCAGATCAACCAGAGAGGAGGATCCAGATGAAGACGAGAATCATGGCACTTGGGATACTCTGCGGGATGGCCGGAATGTTAGCCAGCTGCGGTGGGGGTTATTATCGGGTGAACGATCCGGCCGGCACCAAGGAGTATTACACAAACGACATCGATCAGACGAAGACCGGAGCCGTTACCTTTAAGGATGAGAAGAGCGGCAGCGTGGTGACGCTGCAATCGTCGGAGATCAAGGAGATTTCTCAGGACGAGTTCAAGGCGGCGGTGAAACCCGAGGAGAAAAAGACCAAGTAACCAGGGTCACAGGTAGGATGACACAACAGGCCTCACTCGACTCGGTGCGTCAGGATGGCCCCGCAGGGTTGTGGCAAGCCTATCTGCAGCATCGCTACGCATTCCTGTTCTATTCGCTGATCCTGACGCTCGTCATTGCGCCGATCCTGAAAGCGATCGGAATCCACGGCAATTTCATGCAGCTGTTCCTTGGCCTCAATTTAATGGCCGCGTCCGTTCCGCTCGAAAGTCGAAAGGGGCGCTGGGTTCTTCCGGCGATTGTCCTGGTCGCCATCGTGCTGAGGATTACATCTCTGCAAACAGGCCACGCGGGACTCTCAACTCTAAGCCTCTGGCTCTGGACGGCAATCGGCCTGTACGCGGTGTTCATTGCTCTGCGGTTTGCTCTCCGCTCGCTCGTCATCACGTCCGAGCATCTCTATGCCGCACTGAGCGCCTATCTGTTGGCCGGGGTGTTCATGGGTGTGCTGTACTGGAGCTTGGATCAGGTGTGGCCGAACTCGATCATCGTCAACGGTCCTGGGGCATCCGACCCGTTCCTCCCGGGGGAAGGCATTTACTTCAGCTTCATCACGCTTGCGACCGTGGGCTACGGAGATATGGTCCCGGGAAATGACGTAGTTCGCAATCTTGCGATTGTGGAAGCCATTGCAGGACAGTTCTACCTCGCCGTGATGATCGCGCGTCTGATGAGCCTCTACATGAACAAGGCGCGGTGAGACCCCGGCGCATTCGCAGGTGAAAGGGATCTGATGCAAGGAGGAGAATTCGTGCGGCGGAAAGAAACGACGGCGTCCGTCAGGTTTGTGGGTGTCGTGCTGGCCGGAATGATTTTGTGGATCGTAACCGGCTGCGGCAGCATCGGCCCGAGCGCCGTCAATCGCGACCGGTTCGATTACATCACCGCGATCAGCGACTCCTGGAATCAGCAGACGCTCTTGAACATCGTCAGGCTCCGGTATGCAGATGTCCCGGTATTTATGGATGTGGGCCAGGTTATCAGCAGCTATGAACTCGAGGGTAATCTCTCGGCCGGCGGTGGTTTCATGACCGGCAACAAGGGCGCGCAGGGAAACCTCGGAGACTTCCTGAGTTTCGGCGCTGGTGGGCGCTACCTCGACCGGCCGACCGTGACCTATACGCCGCTCACGGGTCCGGACTTCATCAAGACGATGATGACACCGTTTCCACCGGGCGCGACATGTTTCTCATCGAGGCTGGGTGGCCCGTGGATGTTCTGTTGCAAGTGAGTGCCCAGGGGATCAACGGACTCCGAAACCACAGAGGCGGGCCGAACGGCCATCCGGCAGATCCGGAGTTTCTTGAGGTGATTCGGCTGTTAAAACGGATTCAAGCGGCAGGCGGTGCGGGAGTCAAGCTGCAACGAGAGAAAGATAAAGAGGACGCGACCATATTCCTGTTTCATTCGCGCCGCTTGACACCGGAGATCGCGCACGATGTCGCGGAGGTCAAGCGGCTGTTGCGGTTGAATCCTGAGGCATCGGAGATCCGTATCACCTACGGGGCCGACTCGCAAGGGGATCAGGAGATCGCCATCCATACCCGTTCCGGGTATCAGGTCCTGATTGAATTCGCGAGCCTGGTGGCCGTCCCTCCGGAACACGTCGCGGATCACCGGACGTACGGCCTGGGGCCTACGTCGGAGAAAGGCACAACGGGACTGTCGGCGGTCGTGGTCATTCAAAGCGGCACCGAACGACCAAGCGATTCGTTTGCACAGGTCAAGTACCGAGGCCACTGGTACTGGATCGACGACCGGAACTTCATGACGAAAAGGCTTTTTACGTTTCTGACGATCCTGTTTACATTGAGCGAAACGGGCCATCAGATTCAGCAGCCGATTTTGACGATTCGTGCGAATTAGCCAGTCGGTTCTTGGGCAGCATCGGTCACCGAGGAGTGAGGAACTGCAGCAATCCATCGACGAAAGGACATCGTAATGAACAGCGTATGGAGACGGAATATTTACGCCACTGGTCTATTGATTCTGAGTGGACTCATCATGGGCCTCGAGGCAGGCTGTGCGATCAATCCCGTCAGCGGACAGCCTGAACTTACGCTCATCTCTGGGAAAATGGAGCAAGAACTCGGCGATGAAGAAGCCAAGAAGGTCGAAGCGGGGATGGGCTTTGCTGACGATTCGAGCTTTACTCCGTTTCTCGATCAGCTCGGCCAACGTCTCGCCGAACATTCTCCGCGCAAGAACATCACGTTCCAATTTCATATCGTCGATATGGCGGAACCGAACGCCTTCGCGCTGCCGGGGGGGTATATCTACGTGTCGCGCGGCCTCCTGGCCCTGACGAATACCGAGGGGGAATTGGCCGGCGTCGTCGGGCATGAGATCGGTCATGTCGCAGGCAAACATGCCGTGCAGCGGATCTCGAAGCAGGCTCCGTTTGCGGTGGTATTCGGCCTTGCCTCCGGCATCACCGGACTGGTCAGTTCAACCGTCGGTGATCTAATCGGCGGCGTCGGAAATCTTGCGCAGAGCGCCATCTTCTCGCCCTATAGCCGGTCACAGGAAACTGAGGCCGACGAAGTGGGCCAGCAGATCGCCGCAGAAGCGGGCTGGGATCCCGTCGAACTGTCTACGTTTCTCGCCAACCTAGGGCGTGAGGTGACCCTGCATGAAAAAGAACCGCGGAAACCGAGTTTCTTCGACTCGCACCCTGCGACTTCGGACCGGGTTGCCGATACTATACGCCACGCGAAATCGTTGACTCGTGCTAAGCGGGACCCGATCAGCCCAACCAACGAAGCCTATCTGGCCAGGCTGAACGGCGTTGTCGTGGGCCAGCGCGCGGCGAACGGCGTTTTTCAAGAGACGTCGTTTCTGCATCCGGACTTGGGTTTCTTCGTGAAGTTTCCAGAAAAATGGCTGCACGAGAATGCGCCGGAGAAAATTGTGGCTGTTGCCCCGGACAAAGATGCAGCGGTCGTGCTCGAGGCCGTCGCAAAAGGCGATGATCCGCTCGAGGGCGCGCGGGTGCTGGGCAAGGCCAGAAAGATCGATCTGGCCGCAAAAGCCAAGTCCCTTACCATCAACGGTCTTCCGGCAGCGCGAACGGTGGTTCCCGCTGACGGCAAAGCACACATCGAGATCACCTGGATCGCTCATGGCGGGTTGATCTTTCAACTAGCAGTCGTTGCATCCACTGAGCAATTGAAGACGTTTCAGCCGGTGTTCGATGCGGTGGCCGGAAGTTTTCGTCCGCTCACGGGTCACGATCGGGCTGGCATTACGGAAAAGCGAGTCAGGTTAATCACAGCCCGGAAGGGCGAGACGATTGAGGCCTTGGCCGCTCGTGCCCACTCGGCCTGGAAGACGGATGAAGTCGCGGTCATCAATGGGCTTGTGACGACTGCGGCGCTCCGAGAGGGGCAGGTGCTCAAAGTGGCGGTTGAGGAACGATATGAGGCGCCAGAGCCGCGGCGATAGGGAGACGGGCGAGACGCATGAATAATGCGGGCTAGCACAACGCCTTAAAAATTGGTATGCTCGCCTGTTGTGCCCGTGGAAGACACACATCAGTGAGGTATGAGATGGTGATTGCCGTCGTGCTTTCCATGATCTTGGGGCTCTCGATGCAAGTCTCGATGGCGGTGGCAGGGGAGTCGGCTGAGGCCGTGCAGATCGATCGCGAGGTGGACGCATCGCTCAAGAAGTTCCTTGAGGACACGCCGGAAGCGGACATCTTTCGGAAAGACGCCAAAGGCATCCTCGTGTTTCCGAAAATCGTGAAGGGCGGGTTTATGATCGAAGCGCAGTATGGGAAAGGCGCGTTGCGGAAACATGGAGAAAAGGCCGGCTACTACAGCACTGTGGCCGCGTCCTACGGTCTCCAGGTCGGCGTGCAGACGTTCGGATACGTCCTGTTTTTCATGAACGAAAAATCGTTGGAGTATCTCGACGAGAGCGAGGGGTGGGAGATCGGTGTCGGTCCCAGCATCGTTGTGATGGACAAAGGCATGGGAAAGAACCTGACGACGACGACAGGTCGGAGCGATGTCTACGCGTTTATCTTCGACCAGCAGGGGCTGATGGCCGGCTTGGGGCTGCAAGGGTCGAAGATTACCAGGATTCACCCGTAAATGATGGTGCCAGGAAGGCGCCGGTGCGGGTGGTCGGTGAGCAGTGGTGAACCAACAGAGAGGAAGATTCGTTATGATGATTCTGCAAATCGGGGTGCTCATGCTGTCAGTCCTGTTCATGGGAACGGTCCAGGCTCAGGCTCAGGAAGCGGCCCAAATGAACATGGAGATTCTGAAAGAAAAGATCAAGGCGGACAAGAAGCTCGTGGTCGCGGCCAACATGAATCTGAATGACGCGGAAGCCAAAACCTTCTGGCCGCTGTACGAGGGCTATCAGAAAGAATTGGAACAGATCCATCAGCGGCTGCTCATCACGGTCAAGGGTTATGCGGAAGCCTTCAATGCAGGCAAAGGCGAGATTTCCGACGACCAGGCCAAGAAACTACTCGGCGAAGCGCTGGCGGTCGAGGAGTCGGAAGTGAAGCTGCGGCAATCGTATGCGGCAAAATTGGGGAAGGTCTTGCCGGCGACGAAGGTTGCCCGGTATCTGCAGATCGAAAACAAAATTCGGGCGATCGTGAAGTTCGAACTGGCCGCGCAGATTCCATTGGTGAGTTAGTCGGTCTGAGGCCGTTGCCGATGGACGAAATGCCGGGGTAGTTCAACCGGCATGAGCCATCAGGGCGTCCGTTGTGCGAATGTCACCTCGATCTTCCATGTTTGCAGGGTCAGTCCTCGAAAGGGGGCTGGCCCTGTTTAATTTTCTGGCGTCACTGAACAGGTGAGCATCCCTCAGCCCACGGAGTGTCACCTCAGTTGGGAGTTCACGACAGCATGGGCCAACAGCTTCTGGAAGACAACGATAGAACCTGATTTATATAGGGTGGACCAGTATTTTCAATACCGCATATTACCGAAAACTCGAAGTGGGGCGAAGATCGGCTGACCACTTCCTTTATGGCTCCGCCCGGCAGCGGGATTGTGGGGCATGGGTATGTTCTGTGCCCCTGACCGGTTTACTCAAATTGGAATTCGGTATATGGTCTGAGCCGTATGTTGTCTGAACAAGACCTCATAGATCTGTAGAAGGGAGACACAAGATGAACATCAGATTCCTGGTCGCGGGGCTGGCGCTGGGGCTGCTCGCCGCTGGAGGCTGTGTGGGACCAAAAGTAATGACAGATTTCGATCCCTCCGCTGAGTTCTCTGCGTTTCGCACGTTTGCCTTCACGGGGCTGACGGACCGAGATCAGGGCGGGGTATTGGACAATTCGCTCTTGCGGAAGCGGATCGAAGAGATAGTCGTCCGACAGCTTACCGCCAAGGGGCTTCGGCAAGTCGGCGTGGAAGAACCTTCCGACCTGCTAGTACACTTTTTCGTCGGCGTGAAGGACAAGCAACAAATCCAGAGCACTGGCATGGCGGGGGCCCCCTATGGTGGCATCTACGGGAGGGGGGGCGGCTATTATGGTGGTGGCGTGACGACCTATGAGTATGAGGAAGGCACCTTGATCGTGGATCTGACTGAGTCGTCGAAAAAGGAGTTGGTGTGGCGGGCCACGATCAGGGGAGTATTGGGGGACAGCGTGGAAAAGAATTCTGAAATGGTCAACAAGGGAGTCGCCAAGGCATTCGAAGCCTATCCTCCGACCAAAAAGAAGTGATAGGACTGTCTAGCAGGCTGTTGACAAAGTCCGCCAGCGGCGTTCTCGCATCGTTCAGACCCTCAACGTACCGCAAGGGTACGCCTCGGGCCTTCACTCGCTGCGGCCTTGCTGGACGGCCTTTCTGAACAGCCTGCGAAGAATCGTGAATGAAGTCTGTGGGCGTCCAGGTGCTCATGGTTTCGGGGTGTTCAAGTAGTTTGTAAACAACCGCTAGCAGGCTTCGGAAAAACCATTGCAGCATCCCGCTAAGCCTGCATTCTCTGCGCAAGATTTCATAGTAGAAGGGAGACACATGAAGAATTTCAGATTCCTGATCGTATGGCTGGCGTTGGGGCTACTCGCTGCCGGAGGTTGTGCAGCGGGGCCAAAGGTGGTCACAGACTTCGATCCGTCAGCCGAGTTCTCCACGTTTCACACCTTTGCCTTTTCGGGGATTACTGACCGAGGGCGTGAGGTCGGGCCGTCTGACCATTCGCCTTTGAGGGAGCGGATCAAGCAGATGATCGACGAGCAGCTCGCCGCCAAGGGATTCCGGCAAGTCAGCGTGGAAGACCGTCCCGACCTGCTGGTACACCTGTTCTTTGGCGTGAAGGGCCAGCAACATGCCGAGAGGACCGGCACGACGCCAGGCCTTTATGGTCCCAGGTACGGGTGGGGACCCGGCTTTTATGGTCGTCCCGTGGAAACCTATGAGTATCACGATGGCGAGTGGGACCGTGTCAATAGTAGTCGCGTAACTATCCATGAGGATCGTGAAGGTACCTTGATCGTGGATATGGCTGAGCCGTCGAAAAAACACCTGGTGTGGCGAGCCGTGATCAGGGCAGTGCTGGGGGACAATATGGAGGAGAATTTTACATTGGCCAACAAGGGAGTCGCCAAGGCATTCAAAGACTATCCCCCGGCCAAATAGAAGGGATCGGAACGTCTATTTGGTCTATTTGGTCTGTCTGGTCTGTCTGGTCTGTCTGGTCTGTCTGGTTTTTTGGTTGAACGAAACTAACCAGATAGACCAGATCAACCAGATAAATAAAACAAACCAGACCAACCAGATCTAAAGAGCACCTGTTAATTCTGACAGGTTCTACTTTTTCTGGAAAATGGCAAGATTCACAGAACGTAACTACTCAGGTAGATAGGCTGAAGGCTTTTAGGGGTCGGGCTTCCTGCACAACGAGGAATCATCTCTGCTTGAACCTAACCCGCATTATTCATGAACGCTTCTGCTCCAATCGCCGATCCGCTGCTGCGATGAGCCTTCGGCCGGCGGGCTCGCCCATCGGACCCTCACCGTACTGCACGAGTACGCATCGGGTCCTCAGGGCTCCGCGCGCCGGTCTCGCGACGCGGCTCAGCGATTTCGCAACGAACCGTCATGAATAATGAGGGCTAAGGTCGTAGAAACCGAGAAGGTATTGAATGGCTTGATTCGTGCGTTGCGAGATAATTTATAGTCTTCAGCTTTCAGGCTGAATACCTGAGCAGTTATATTGATTGAGGTTATCTGGTCAATTCCCATTGAAACCCAAGCCGCGGTCTCCTAGAATCACCGAAAATTTCGAACAGTGCGAGTAAGAGGGGCAGTTGGCACCACAATGACAGCCGTTACGTTCGACTATTCTCCCCTAAATCCTTCTGTGGAGAAAAATCCGGCGTTCAGCAGACCATAAGAGGAGACGCGTATGCATAAGATGGTTGGAGCGATTCTGGCACTCATCCTTGTTGTGACTGGCTGCGCCGCGACCCAAGAGGCGAAGTCGGTGGAAAAGTCCGGGTTCTTGGGCGACTATTCCCTGCTGCGTGAAGGCGAGCGCAGCACGATCTCGGAATCGGCTGAGGATCAAGCCTTATGGATCTATAGGAATCCCGCCGCCGATTGGCGCAAGTATAGGAAAGTGTGGCTGGATCCGGTGACGGTCTGGATGAGTCAGACGGACTCTCAACTCAAGGACGTGTCCGTTGAAGATCGGCAGCGGCTGGCTACTACCTTGTGGTTGAGGCTCGACGCATCCCTCCAGAAAGACTACGAGATGACGAGCCAAGCTGGCCCGGATGTGCTGCGAGTCCAAGCTGCCATTACCGAAGCGGGAGAATCCAACGCCATCCTGGATACGGTGACGAGCGTCATCCCACAGACAAGGCTGCTTTCAGGCATGAAAAGCCTCGCGACCGGGGTGTCGGCATTCACCGGCAGTGCGAGCATTGAGATCAAGGTGACCGACAGCACCATGGGAACGATCCTTGTTGAGGCGGTGGACCGCCGGGGCGGCACCAAGAGTCTGAAAGGCGTGACCTACTCCTGGAATGATGTGGAGGAGGCCTATCGTTTCTGGGCGGAGAAGGCCCGCTACCGATTGTGCCAATGGCGTAGCGGGACAAACTGCGTCGAACCGAAAGCCTAACAGGCTGTGGAAAAATATATTGGCACGCGAGACATGCGAGACGAGCGGGAAAGGCGCGACTCAAAATGCGAGATGCGAGTTTCGGGATGCGAGTAACGAGATACGAGTAACGAGATACGAGATGCGCGCTTTAAATCCCGCATCTCGTATCCCGCATCCCGCATCGCACTCTGACATCCCGCAACTCGTATCCCGTATCTCGTATCCCCTCTCCCCCGTCGCGCTTTTCGCGCAAGTCTCGCGCTTCACGCGCCACAACTGTGAACAGGAAGACAGAGATAGATAGTTGGGAAACGGCTAACAATCCAAAAAAATAGAAGCAGTGAGAATATGTTGTGGAAATTCACATTGGCACTGGCGATAGTTGTGGTGAGCCTGGCGCTGACGGAGGCGTCTGAGGCCGGCGGACTATTCATGGAAATGGGCACGGGCCTCGCGGGAGCCGGCAACGCGGCGCGCGCCCAGGATGCCTCCACCCTGTTCAAGAATCCAGCCGGCATGAGTCACCTGGAAGGCAACCAATTCCAGGGTGGAATACAGATGCTGTATTTCCAGGGCCGCTTTAGCCCTGAAGTCGCCCAGTTTGGCGGTGATGGTGGCGGGAATCCGATCGGCGTGGCGCCAGGCGCTGGCGCCTACTACGTGCATAGACTCGGCAAGGATTTCAAGGTCGGGATCGGTGTGCTGTCGAACTTCGGCCTCGCATTGGGGTATGACGACGGGTGGGCCGGACGCTACTACGTAAAGCGGGCGGCGCTGGTCGGGGTGACGTTTGCCCCGGTGGCGAGCTATCAGGTGAACGAACAGATCTCCATCGGAGGCGGGCCCAACATTATGGTGGCTTATCTGAAGACCACTGTGAACATCAATGACCTCCCCCCTACGGGCGCCGGCGCCGGGCAGATGGAGGTCAAGGATATGACCGCGGGTGTCGGTGGCCAGTTCGGCGTCCTGTATGAACCGACAAAAAGCACCCGCGTTGGCGTCACCTATTTTTCTCCGATCAAATTGAATTTCTCGGACACCCCCGGCTTCTCGAACCTGGGGGCCATCGGCACCACGTTGCAAAATAACGGTCTGCTGAACCGCAATCTCGATCTGGGCATGACGGTGCCGCAGCATGTCCTCCTCAGCGGCTATCATGAACTCAATAACCGGTGGGCGATCATGGGCGACTTCGGATGGGAAAATTGGAGCCGGTTCGGCGCGGTCGACGTCGCAATTACGGGCGGGACACTCAACCCGTCGCTGACCACCAACATCGATTATAACGACGTCTACCATGTGGGGTTCGGCAGCCAGTACAAGCTGAATCCTGAGTGGTTGCTCAACAGCGGCTTCGCCTACGATTCCTCGATGGTCAGCGCGGCGAATCGGCAGTTAGCGCTTCCGACCGGCGCGTCCTATAAATTCGGTATGGGCGCCTATTGGCTGAAGAGCCCGAAGGTCAAACTGGGATTCAGCTACGAGGTATCGTATCTGGGCGATCTGGCAATCTCGGAAAATCGCGGGCCGCTGGCCGGGCAGGTGTCAGGTGAATTCAAGGACGTCATGGTTCATTACTTTGCCGTTAGCTTCGCCTGGGGTTCGGAGGGCGTGTCGTTCGGATCCAGCGGATCGGCGTCGTAACGAGAACGGGATACGGGATACGGGCGACGGGATACGGGAAATGAGATACGAGATGCGAGTTTCGGGATGCGAGTAACGAGATACGAGTAACGAGATACGAGATGCGCGCTTTGAATCCCGGATCGCGAATCCCGTATCTCCCATCCCGCATCGCGCATCTCGCATCCCGTATCACACAACAATAAAGGAGAGGTTATGAATCGACGTCTAGTCTCTGCAATCAGCCTCGTGGGACTGCTGCTGCTGCCCCTGGGAATCGGCTGTGAGGCCTTGGCAGAGGAAAAGGTCCATGAATCCGAAACGGAACTGGCCAAGAAAACGCAGAACCCCGTGGCCAACCTGATCAGTATTCCGTTGCAGAACAGGATGAACTTCGGAATCGGCCCGAACCACCGCACGCAGAATATATTGAACGTGCAGCCGGTCGTGCCGATTAGTCTGAGCTCGGAGTGGAACCTGATCACCCGCACCATCATGCCGATCATCAAGCAGCCGGATATCAGCACGACGAACGACAATACCTGGGGAATCGGGTCCACCAGCTTTACGGCGCTCCTCTCGCCGGCCAATCCCGGTCCGGTCATCTGGGGAGTCGGGCCGGCAATCCAGATTCCGACGACCACCGATAACCAACTTGGGTCCAGGGATTGGGGCGCGGGGCCGTCGGTTGTAGCCCTGACCATGCAAGGCCCCTGGGTGTTTGGGGCCATCGCCAACCAAGTCTGGTCCATCGGTGACAACAAAAACAGCCCGAACACGAGTGCGTTCTTTACTAACGCCTTCATCAACTACAATTTATCGGATGGCTGGTACCTCACGTCCTCACCGATCATCACCGCGAATTGGCAGGCGACCTCTGGAAACAAATGGACCGTGCCGGTCGGGGGCGGCTTCGGCAAGATCCAGCGGATCGGGGGGCTGCCCTTCAACCTGTCAGTAGCCGCGTACGAGAATGTCGTCCGACCAGATCCGGGAGCGGACTGGGAACTGCGACTCCAGATTGCCTTGCTGTTGCCGAAATCGCTCTTTACGAAATGACCAGAATGACTGAACGAAACGGAGACACATGAAGCCAATGCAGGCTAGCCCAGATTCCAGAACAATGACGATAGGGGTTGGAGTCACTGTATGCGCCGTCCTCGCTGGAGCGGGGTATTTCTTTGCCATTGCGCCAAGTGCATCAGCAGAAGAGGGAATGCGATCCGGCATGACCTGCGGCATGGGTATTTCTGCTGCGAAGGCTGGCCTCGGCGCTGCTGCTGTCACTCCGCAACCGACCCAGGCCACGAGCCAATCAGCCCAGCCTGCTACCGACTCCCTTCCCAGGAAGGTTCCGATGCCTTCTGGCCCAGCGCCTGAGGGCATGGTCTGGATTCCCGGCGGCGAGTTTTGGATGGGTGCAGAGGAGTTTCCCGACGCCCAACCCTGGCATCGGGTCTCGGTGGACGGATTCTGGATGGACAAGACCGAAGTCACGAACGACCAGTTTGAGAAGTTTGTGAAGGCAACGAAGTATGTGACGGTTGCTGAGCAGGCGCCGCGGGCCGAGGATTTCCCCGGCGCGCCACCGGAAAATCTCGTGGCCGGGTCGGTCGTCTTCTCACCCCCGAACCAACCGGTAAAGTTGAACAACCACTTCCAATGGTGGAGCTATGTGAAGGGCGCTAACTGGCGGCACCCGGAGGGACCGAACAGCACGGTGAAGGATCGCGGGAAGTATCCCGTCGTTCACATCGCCTACCAGGATGCAGTGGCCTACGCAAAATGGGCCGGCAAGCGCCTGCCGACGGAAGCCGAGTTCGAATTTGCGCAGCGCGGCGGGTTGGAGAAAAAACCCTATGCCTGGGGTGACGAGTTGAAACCGGGCGGCAAGTTCATGGCGAATACGTTTCAAGGTCACTTCCCGGAGAAGAACACGAAGGAAGACGGCCACGAGCGTGCCGCGCCGGTGGCTTCATACCCGCCCAACCAGTACGGGCTTTACGACATGGCCGGCAATGTCTGGGAATGGACCAGCGATTGGTACCGCCATGACTACTATCAGACGCTGGTCTCGCAGGGACCGCTCGCACGCAATCCGCAAGGGCCGGTCGACAGCTTCGACCCCACCGAGCCGGGCGTAAAGAAGAAAGTCCACAGGGGTGGCTCATTTCTCTGCACCGATCAGTATTGCGCGCGCTACATCGCAGGCGGCCGTGGCAAGGGTGAGCCGGACACCGGTACGAACCATGTCGGATTCCGGCTGGTGCGGGACAAGGGCTGATCGCTGAGGATGTTGCCGGGTTTTGAGAAGGTGCTGTGACGATGCGGGAAACGGGATACGAGAGGCGAGATACGGGATACGAGTTTCGGGATGCGAGATATCCCGGATCGCAGATCCCGCATCTCGGATCGCGGATCCCGCATCGCGGATCTCGTATCCCGGATCCCGCATCGCGGATCTCGTATCCCGGATCCCGCATCGCGAGTCGCATCTCCCGTAACGCAGTGACTGAAGGTTTTGAAAGGCTTGCCTCCTGACAGCGGCGGCGGAATTGACAGGCTGGAGCTGATGTTATCCCAAGGCAAGAAAGGCTGCTTGCTCATCTCGCGCGAAAATTTGCAGGTCGTCGAAGTGATGACGGAGGAGCAATGCGATTTCGTCGGTTGTGCAGTTGCCGAGCCTGATCCAAACAACCTTCGGTGGCGGCCCAAAGAGAAAGCTCCGTTGATGAAAATCGGAGTCCTTCGACACGATGGTCAATCCGTGTTGAACGGCATAGTCCTAAACGACCTGGTCGTCTGCCGCATGCAGCGCCACATCTCGAACGTGGACCGAGCTTGGGTAGAGATCACTGACGAGTTTGATCAGTCGAGGGGACAGATTGTGGTCGAAGAGCAGGTTCATTCGGGAGGAACAGACGTCAGCTTGCGCTCACGATCAGCGGCAAACGCAAGACAGGCGTGGATGTCTTCCCGAGTGAGGTCGGGAAAATCGGTGAGGAGCTTGTCTTCGGTCATCCCAGAGGCAAGGTAGTCGAGGACCTCGTACACGGCCGCAATCCTCGAATACAGGGCTAGCCGCCTCGCTTTTCTGGTTCGATGGTAATGCGGTCTCGGTACGTCATGGCCAAAACCTACGACAACGGCGCCGTCTTGTCAATTTTCTCCGGACACGTGGCTGCGGTCGCGTCATTCGAGGAACTCCTCGATGACCGATGGGATGTCCTGCCAAGGCAGCGCCACGATACCGCGAGCCAGTTGAAATCGTTTCGGCGTGCGGCAGATGACAAGGCCACGATGGACGTTGCGATGTTCACGAAGAAACGTCTCCAGGTGCCGGGCGTCCGTCGCGGTGGGAGTGTCGCTCCATTTTACTTCGATGGGCAGGCAACGGTCCTCGCGCGTCAACACCCAGTCCACTTCGGGGCCGTCCGGGTCGCGCCAGAACCGCACCTGTACTTCGGGTTGCGCCTGGCGGCCCAGTCGGATGAACTCCAGTCCGACGAACTGCTCGAACAAACCGCCCAACACCCGTGGCGGCAGACGCCGGCCTTCCTCTGCCGCCGCTCGGCGAACGCCCAGGTCGAAGAACAGGTAGCGCGGCGACTTGGTCAACTTTTTTCGCGTGCGGCTTTGTGTAAGCGGTTCCACCCGTTCGGCGATGAGGCAATCTTCGAGGATTTCGTAGTAGCCTGCGACGGTGGTGTGCGCCACGCCCAGCTCCTGTGCCAGGCCCCGAAAGTGGCTGATGCCGCCGGACTCCAGCGCAGCCAATTGCAGGAAACGGGAGAACCGGCCCAGGTTTCGCACCAGGGCCTCGGCGCGAATCTCCTCTTCCAGGTAGAGCGTGGCGTAGGCCCGCAAGTCCTGTTCGCGGGCCGCGTCGTCAGCTACGCTGACGATGCCGGGCAACGCTCCAGTCAGCAGGCCTTCCTCCAGCCTGTGCGGCATGCGCTCTGCCAGCGTCAGCGGGTCTAGCCGCAGCGGTACGAGCCGCCCTGGGAGCCAGTTGGTACCCCTGCCGCGCCGCAACTTGCGGGCGGAGGAACCGGTCAGGATGAACTGCGCGGCCCGGCGGTCAATCAAGTCCTGCACGACGTTCACCAGCTCCGGCACGCGCTGTACTTCATCGAGCAGGACAAGTGGCAGTTTGTGCTTTGGCGGAACGGGGAGGCTTTCGATTTCCGCTCCGAGCAGTTCCGGGCGCCGCTCATAACGCTGCCGAATCTCCGGCCGGATGAAGTTCAATTGCATGTCTGGGTTCAGTCGTTGCGCCAGCGTCGTCTTCCCCGTCTGGCGAGCGCCCAGCAGCAGGGCCGACCGGCCGCGCGCCAGCATGTCCGCCAGCCGCTTCTCCACCATTCGATCAATGTATTCCATACGCTCCAATATCGCCGAAAATGGAGTGTGTGTCAACCATATGCGCCATCAAACAAGAAAAACCACAGGGGCGGGTCGTTCCTCTGCACCGACCAGTATTGCGCGCGCTACATCGCGGGCGGCAGAGGCAAGGGCGAGCCGGATACGGGGACGAATCATGTGGGATTCCGGCTGGTGCGGGATGCGAGATAGGAGATACGAGAAGCGAGATCCGAGATACGGGATACGAGTCGCGGGATGCGAGATATTCCGGATCGCAGATCCCGCATCTCGGATCGCGAATCCCGCAACGCAGTCACTACTGAAAGAATACAACCATGAAAACCACAACCAGGACGCCGATGAAAGCGAGTGATTCAGCGCAGCGAAGGCGGTAAGGCTAGAAATGAAGGGATAACCATGAAGAAAATACCAGTCGCCAAACTGCGGGCTGGCTCTGCGGTCCGGATGCCATCGGTACAGGAGCGCAAGGCCAAGAGCAAAACCCTCCGCGTGAAAGCGCCTACGGAAGTGCCGTATCGTTCTGCGGCCGAGCGCCGGGCTGACGGCAAGATGCTGCGCGATGCCGTACCCCGTGCGCAGCATAGCGGATGGAACCCTCCCAAGGAGCGACGTGATCCAGTCGAGCTGGTGCTGGCACAAAACGAGGGCAGGCTGCTGAACCTTGTGCCGATACGCCACGGCCGGATGATGCAGTCGCCCTTCGCTTTTTATCGCGGGACCGCCGCGGTCATGGCTGCCGACCTGGCCCACACCCCAAGCTCCGGCCTCAGGGTACAGGCGTGTGGTGATGCCCACCTCTCGAACTTCGGCGGTTTCGCCACGCCCGAGCGCAATCTGGTCTTCGATATCAATGACCTGGATGAAACGCTTCCCGCTCCGTGGGAATGGGACATCAAACGGTTGGCCGCCAGCGTGGTTCTGGCCGGACGTCATATCCAGCTCAAGCAGAGCGAGTCGGCAGCCGCCGCACGCGCCGCAGTGCGTGCCTATCGGGAACACATGGCGGAGTATGCCTTTATGAAGGTGCTGGAAATCTGGTACGACAGGATCGACCTCCAGCGTCTGCTCGATCACGTCGACGACAAAAAGGCGCGCGCTCGTATGCAGCAAAGAATCGAGCAGGCGCGCGGGCGCAACGCTGTCGAGCACGATTTCCCAAAGCTTGCCGAGCACCTTGGCTCGACCCCGTGCATCAAGGACAACCCGCCGCTCATCTACCATTCCGCCGAGAAAATGCATCACGCGGACAGCGAGGAGCTCAAGGCGGCATGGATGCTCTACCGCGAGTCCCTGCCCGAGCACACCCGCGTGCTCTTTGACCGCTTTCATCTGTGCGATATGGCGTTGAAGGTCGTGGGCGTGGGCAGCGTCGGTACGGTCTGTCTGATCGCGCTCTACATGGCCGCGGATAACGACCCGCTGTTTCTGCAGATCAAGGAGGCGAATGCCTCGGTGCTCGAACCCTATGCAGGCAAGAGTCTGCACAGCAACCACGGTCAGCGCGTCGTCGTTGGGCAGCGTCTGATGCAGACGGCGAGCGACATCTTCCTGGGGTGGTCGCAGGGACCTCGAGGACGCCACTTCTACATACGCCAACTCCGCGACATGAAACTGTCGGCGATCGTTGAAAGCTTTGACGATGAAATATTGCGAACATACGCGGAAGCCTGCGGGTGGGCGCTGGCCCGGGCCCACGCACGCTCGGGCGACGCCGCCATGATCTCGGGCTACATGGGTTCGGGCGGCATGTTCGACGAGGCGATCGTGGACTTTGCGGTTGACTATGCCGATCAGGCCGAGCGAGATCACAAGGCGTTCGTGAAAGCGGTCAGAGAGGGACGCGTCAAAGCGGTCGTTGAATCCTAATCACGGTCGAGAAACCATAATCGTCCAGAACGCCAAGCAGGCTAGAACAGGTTGGAACAAGGAGCAAACCACGATTTCTTTCGGGATCGCGTGAATAAAATCGCGGTGTGAGTTGTTCTCGGTTCCGATGCCAAGAGTGTTGCATTGAGTTTTTAATAGGGGTCTTCGCGCATTCGAGTGGGTCATTCTGTGGTCCGATCCTGCGTGATCGCCTTGCCTGATGCGGCATTCCTGACGTTCTCCCCCGCTTGAAACTGGTGCAGGTTCTGGCGCAGAGTCACTGCAT
>Ga0194035_1000378_pt1 | contig 26037 bp, 21 predicted proteins | sample JunL2320m_MetaG_FD_148680 | JGI IMG/M metagenome (GOLD analysis project Ga0194035, IMG submission 148680) | Anoxic zone freshwater microbial communities from boreal shield lake in IISD Experimental Lakes Area, Ontario, Canada - Jun2016-L239-20m | ecosystem: Environmental > Aquatic > Freshwater >...
GACGCCGATCGGACGCGGTCAACGTGAACTCATCATCGGCGACCGCAAGACCGGCAAAACAGCGATCGGTATCGACGCGATCATCAATCAGAAGTCCAGCGGCGTGAAGTGCTTCTACGTGGCTATCGGCCAAAAAGACTCGTCTGTGGCCGTGGTCATCGACATTCTGCGTCGGCACGGCGCCATGGACTACACCACCGTGATCGTCTCTGGGGCCAGCACACCTGCTCCGCTGCAATACATTGCCCCCTACTCAGGCACGGCGATGGCCGAATATTTTATGTACAAGGGCGAACACGCATTAGTCGTGTACGACGATCTCTCCAAGCAGGCGGTGGCCTACCGGCAGCTTTCGCTTTTGATGCGTCGACCCCCTGGTCGTGAGGCATACCCAGGCGACGTGTTTTATGCCCATAGCCGATTACTGGAGCGGTCGTCGAAGCTCTCGGCAGAAAAGGGTGGCGGATCGCTCACCGCGCTGCCGATCATCGAAACGCTCGAAGGCGAGGTCTCTGCGTATATCCCAACCAACGTCATCTCGATCACCGACGGCCAGATCTATCTTCAGCCCGACCTCTTCTTTGCAGGCCAACGGCCTGCCATGAACGTTGGCATTTCGGTCTCTCGCGTAGGTGGTGCTGCCCAAACCAAAGCCATGAAAAAGGTGGCCGGTGGGCTGCGACTCGACCTGGCCAGCTTTCGCGAACTTGAGGCCTTTGCCCAACTTGGCACAGACCTTGATGCGGCGACGCAACTGCGGCTTGATCGCGGCTACCGAATGGTGGAACTCCTCAAGCAGGGGCAATATCAGCCGATGGAAATGGTCGATCAGGTGCTCAGCATCTACGCCGGCACACGAGGCCATCTCGACACCGTGAAGCGGGAAGATGTGGCCGCATGGGAAAAAGAGTTTCTTGTCTTCGTGCGAGATCAGGTGCCGGAACTCCGCGCCACGATTGAATCAACGCAGTCGCTCGACGACGAATCAACTCGCGAATTGGAAGCTGCCATCGCTGAGTTTAAGCGGCAGTGGGCGGCAAAAGGTGCAGACGACAAGCGTCCTGCTCTCGCCGTAGCCCGGTAGTTCTTACGGTCGTAGTTGAGTTGAGCCAACGCATTCCACTCCAAACAAGATAGCCATGGCAAAAGCACGAGCACTCGATCGACGACGACGTTCCGTCAGGAATATCCGTAAGATCACTCGCACGATGGAACTGATTGCCACAGCCCGATTCAAGAAGGCGATGGATCGCTCCGTTGCTGCCCGCGACTACACCACGCGGCTCACGAAGATGCTTGAAGATATTGCGGGCGACGGAGCTGGAATCGTTCACCCACTCCTCGACGTGCGGCCAACAAAGAAAGCGGCCGTGTTGATCCTCAGCGGCAACCGTGGCCTCTGTGGCGGCTACAATTCAAACGCTGTGCGGCAAGGCTTGGCGATCCTCGGCCAATGGCGCAGCGAGCACGTTGAATCGCATGTGACCGTGTCCGGCAAGCGGGGCATTTCATCGCTCAAGTTTCGTGGCATCGACATGGCGGAGCGTTATACAACCTTCGACGATAAGCCCAGCTTTGAGGCGGTGGCCCCCATCGGTCGGGCCTATCTGGCCGCCTACGCCTCTGGTGCGATTGATCGGCTGGATGTTGTCTACACCAGATTCGATAGCATTGCCCGACAGACCACCATGACGGAAATGCTTCTGCCGCTGAAGCCTCCAGAGGCTTGCGTTGCCTCTGGCACGATCCCTCGGGCAAGGCTCGCCTCGCAGGAATACGAGTTCTATCCCTCGGCCGAGAGCATTCTGGAGGAAATCCTGCCAGCCAGCTTCCTTTCACGACTGTTTAAATGTTTTCTGGATGCGGCCGTGAGCGAGCAGGTGGCCCGAATGGTGGCCATGAAGGCGGCCAGCGAAAACGCCGGGAGTCTGATCAAAAATCTCTCTCGCCGGTACAACCGCGCCCGACAGTCGCAAATCACAGGCGAAATTATGGAGATTCTTGGCGGCGTCGAGGCCCTCAAGGACGCATGATTCGAGATGAATGGCTTTCGATTTACTTTTGATTGACTTTTTCAAACGTTTACCACTTCTGATTGGCAACCAACTTTTACCCGGCACGCACAGCAAAAGGCACTAGGAATAGCATGGCTACTGCAACAAAGGCTCCCAAGGCCTCTGGCAAGAATGTAGGACACGTTACGCAGGTCATCGGCTCGACGTTCGATGTCGAATTTTCCGAAGACAGCATCCCGGCGATTTACAACGCCGTTCGCATTGAGTCGCACAAGAAGGGCATCGTGCTCAATCTCGTGGGCGAGGTGCAGCAGCACTTAGGCGGTGGCAAGGTGCGGTGCGTGGCCCTCGGTAGCACCGACGGACTCATTCGCGGTGAGGATGTCGTCGACACGGGGGCCCCGTTGAGCGTGCCTGTGGGTCCAGCCACTCTGGGTCGAGTTTTCAATCTGCTGGGCGAACCGATCGACAACAGGGGCCCTGTGGCGTCCACGGAACGATGGTCGATTCACCGGGATCCCCCACCAGTCACGGAACTCTCAACTCGAACGGAACTCTTTGAAACCGGCATTAAAGTCATCGATCTCCTGACGCCGTTTGTGCGAGGTGGCAAGGCAGGGTTATTCGGCGGTGCAGGCCTTGGCAAGACGGTGATCCTAACCGAATTAATTGCTCGCATCGCAAGTGCTCACGGTGGCAATTCAGTCTTTGCCGGTGTTGGCGAGCGCACGCGGGAAGGGACCGATTTGTGGCTGGAAATGCAGGAGGCCAAGATCGGCGACACAGGCCGCAGCGTTATCGAGCAAACGTGCATGGTCTTTGGGCAAATGAATGAGCCACCGGGAGCCCGTCTCCGCGTTGCATTGTCAGCCCTCACCATGGCCGAGTATTTTCGAGATACAACCGGCACAGACACGCTCCTCTTTGTAGACAACATCTTCCGATTCTCGCAGGCGGGCAGCGAGGTGAGCGCACTCCTGGGCCGGATGCCCAGTGCGGTGGGCTATCAGCCCACGTTGGCCACGGAGATGGGCGCCCTGCAGGAGCGGATCACAAGCACATCCAAGGGAGCCATCACATCGGTGCAGGCTGTCTATGTGCCAGCCGACGATCCCACCGATCCGGCCCCGGCCACGGCGTTCGGCAATTTGGATGCGTTTCTCTATCTGGAGCGTTCGATCTCAGAAAAGGGAATTTACCCGGCGGTCGATCCGCTGGCATCGTCAAGCAGGATTCTGGATCCGCAGTACGTCGGTGAGCGTCACTACAAGATCGCTCGCCGCGTGCAACGCACGCTTCAGCGTTACCGTGAACTTCAGGATATCATTGCGATTCTGGGCGTTGACGAATTGTCCGAAGAAGACAAACTCGTTGTGCACAGGGCCCGTCGAATGGAGCGATTCCTCTCTCAGCCATTTCTCGTGGCTGAGGTTTTTACGGGCAAACCAGGCGAGATCACGAGCCTCGCCGACACGATCCGCTCTTTTGAGGAAATCGCTGACGGCAAATGGGACCACCTGCCAGAACCGGCGTTCATGTATGTTGGTACTATTGAACAGGCTGAGGAACAGGCCAAGAAGTTGGCTGCCAAGAGTTAGAGACCATGAGCGACCCGCAACAGCACGAAGGCTCCGAGCATGCCAAGCCCTCCGGTTTGGTGCGTTGCGTGATTGTCACTCCGGAGTCGACGATTCTGGATACGCTGGCGCGGTCGGTGTCGCTGCCTCTGTTTGACGGCCAGCGTGGCGTGGCTCGTGGGCATGCTCCGTTTATAGGACGGCTAGGTGCCGGTGAAATGCGTATTGTGGGGGAGCAGGGCATGGCCGATAACGCCGTGCGTCGAATCTTTGTGGAAGGTGGTTTTGTCGAGGCAGGACACGACACGGTAACTGTCATTACGCACCGGGCTTTTCCCGCAAACGGAATCAACATCCCGCAGGCTCGGGAAGAACTGGAGCGATTGCGGACTTCAAGAGCAACCGGCGACGAAGCCATCGCGGCCAAGATGCACGCGGAAGAAGTTGCCAGGGCCATGCTCCGCGCTGCCGAACACACGCATTGATTCCTCACACGTTTTGCACGTGAATCGCGACGGGGTCGCCCTCCAGAGTCGCTCACCCCATCTCGGTATGAAATGGATAAACAATGGCCCGTTTCCATCGATTTGATCGCCTCCGATCCATTCTCGCTTGGAGCTTGGCGATCCTATCGGCTCTGAATCGTTTTGCCGTTACGTTAGCCGACGCGCAGCCGCCGCGTCCTCCCAACATCGTAATCCTCGTGGCTGACGATCTTGGCATCAACGATCTTGGATGCTACGGCAGAGCGGACCATCACACGCCCATGATCGATGCACTCGCCGCCCAGGGCGTGCGATTTCTATCGGCCTCAAGCAATGCCTCGGTCTGCTCGCCATCTCGCGCGGCGATCCTCACTGGCCAGCACTCAGCGAGGCTCAGTCTGACTACGTTCCTACCCGGCCGCATTGACCGCAGTTCGCATCGACTGCTGTCGCCTGTCATCAATCAACACCTGCCGGATGGCGTCAAGACTCTGGCCGATCTTCTCAAACCCGTCGGTTATCGGAGTACGTGTATCGGCAAATGGCATCTGGGACACACCGGTCACGGCCCCACTGACCATGGATTCGACAGCGCTTTTCCAGGCACGTCTAATCCTGGCGCCGAATCGGCAGACGGGGGCAAGGGCGAACTCGGACAGTCTGCCGCCGCCGTACAGTGGATTGAGACGCATGCCGATTCGCACGCGCACGAACCATTTTTCCTCTATGTCGCGTTTGACAATCCACACATCCCGCTGGCAGCTTCACAAAAACTGATCGACGCAAACTCGAAGGCGTTTCATCCACGCTATGCAGCCATGATCGAGTCGCTTGATACGGCTGTCGGGCAAATCCTCAACGCCCTTGAACGCCGCAGCCTGATCACCGACACACTGGTTGTCTTTACTTCTGATAATGGTGGACTGCATGTGCCTGAGGGAAACGACCCACCGCCCACGTTCAACGCCCCTTTTCGAGCGGGCAAGGGATTTTTATTCGAAGGTGGTATCCGCGTGCCACTCATTGCTCGCCTTCCCACACGGTGCACACCGGGCCTCGTGATCTCGACTCCAGTGGTTCTTGGGGACCTCGCGCCCACGCTGTGCCACCTCGCTGGAGTACCCGCGCCAGCGCCCTGCGATTTCCAAGACATCTTGCCACTGCTCACACAGGCAGGCCCTTTCGTTGCGCCCTCTAGGCCTCTCTTCTGGCACCAACCGCATTACACGAATCAGGGCGGGCGGCCCGCAGGCGCGATTCGGGAGGGCGACTGGAAACTAATCGAACACTTCGAAGACGGACGGCTCGAGCTTTTTGACCTCTCGCAGGATCCGGGTGAGCAGAATGAATTAAGCCGTACCGACCCCGCTCGCACAGCTGCCATGCGTGGTCGGCTTGAGTCATGGCGACGGGACGTGGGGGCACGGGGCATGCTCGCTAACCCACATTTTGATTCGGCAGCATGGGCTGCCTGCTATGTGGTCACAGACCTATCCCACCTCAAGGCTTCCAAAACTGCCGACATGATGGCCCCGCCACTAGCCGCCTGGCGAGCAGCGATGGGAGATCGATCGAATGGAAAGCACACCAGCAGCAACAACTTCATCGTGCTTGAGGCCAAAGATGCCACGATCGTCGGTGAAAAGCTGCGGTACGAAAGTGCTCCTGCGAAAGACACGCTGGGCTACTGGGTCAATCCGGCCGATACCGCATCGTGGGATGTAACGCTCCTGTCGCCTGGTCGGTACCGGGTGAGCGTGCTGCAGGGCTGCGGAGAGGGAAACGGCGGATCAACGGTGGAACTGGCAATTGAAAATGGCGTACACGAGCCATCTCGGCTTGAATTCACCGTGGAGGAGACCGGTCACTTTCAGCGATTTGTGCCTCGCGATGTAGGGGAACTTGCGATTGGAGCCGGCCGGAACAGGTTGATTGTTCGGCCAATCGCCAAGAAGGCAGCCGCCGTGATGGACGTGCGGCGCATGACGCTGGAACGCATCCAATAACATCGCCATGTGTTGGCCGATCGCACAGCAAGGTGATGCGGCGCATGGTGCGGCAAAGCCCGTGCGATTAGATTTGATAGTCGCTCTCAGGCGATTGGACTTCGCCGCGCATGCGGAGCTTTGGGCGTTCGAGCACAACGGTTGTATGCGGATCGACACTGCGAGTCAGCCACACATTGCTGCCAATCACAGAATCGTGGCCAATACGTGTTGTGCCGCCCAAAACCGTGGCGTTGGCATAGATCACAACCCGATCCTCGATGGTCGGATGCCGCTTGGTGCCTCGCACAAGGTTGCCATCGCCGTCAGTCTGAAACGAAACCGCGCCGAGCGTCACGCCCTGATAAAGCTTCACATGGCTGCCGATCTCGCAGGTTTCGCCGATGACAACACCGGTGCCGTGATCGATAAAAAAGTGATTGCCGATCGTGGCACCTGGATGGATATCGATGCCCGTTCGCGAGTGCGACCATTCCGCCATCATGCGAGGAATGAGCGGCACCTGAAGCTGGTGCAGGAGATGCGCCAGCCGATGAATTGTGACGGCCTCGAGCCCGGGATAGCAAAAGATGACTTCGTCAAGCGTGCGCACGGCAGGGTCACCGTCGTAGGCGGCCTGCACATCGGCAGCAAGAATTTTCCGCAGATCCGGGATTTGCTCCAAAAACTCGACGGCCTTCGCTTGGCCAAGCGCCTCGAAGTCGCTCTCCTCGACGCAGTGCGTGAGTGCTTCGGACATCCCGTGCGAAACATTGTGGCTTACTCCGACCGCATGACTAGCATGGCTATGCCGCAGTGCCCGGCCGATCTGCACAGTGAGTTTATCGTGCAAACCGTCTACGAGATCACCTACATGGTAGGTGACATTCCCCATGTGTAAATTTTCCCGCCGGCGATAGCCGGGGTAGAGGATCTCTTTTAAGTCCTCGCACACTGCGACAATCGACTCGTAGTTCGGTAACGGGCAATGGCCGAGATAGTGAATTGTAGGGACTGCTTGATACGTCTCTACGATCCGACGCGTGAGTTCGGGTAACTGCTCCTTGATGCGGACATCTGTAGCCATAGGAATGGATCGTAGAGGTGGACTGTCGGCCCAGCAAGCAAAGCACCGTGGACTCCGATAACCCCTTCAATTCGGCCCAAAAGGTCCGCATAATTGAGGGGTAAATGAATTCTTCCCCGAAATCCAGCCCCACCCGAACTCTCGGGAAGGAGGGCAGACTCTGACGGCGGCTAACTGCCCGTTCGGAAAACCTGCTCGCCGGAGGCTGCCAGAGCGTCGCCTACGCTGAGGCCGCCGTCGTAAATCGCCCGACCAACAATGCAGCCCTTGGCTCCAATTGCAGCCACTTTTCGTAGATCCTCGGCACTTGAAATGCCGCCCGACGCCACCACGGGTATCTGCACCGCAGCAATCATCTCGGCGAGAGCCGCGAGATTCGGACCCGTCAACATACCATCGGTGGCGATGTCTGTGTAGACGATACCCGCAAGAGGCAACTGCTCGTGCCGCCTAGCAACCTCCACAGCGTTCATGGCACTTGTCTCAAGCCACCCACGCACGGCCACCTTCCCATCACGCGCATCCAGCCCCAACACCATGCGACCCGGCAGGGCATGCGCCAGTTGTTCGAGCAGATGCGGCTGTTCGATTGCCACACTCCCCACGACAAGCCGCTCAACGCCAGCGGCGACATAATTCCTCGCCGTTTCAAGCAGTCGAATTCCACCACCTACCTGGCAGGGAACGCCAGCCACCGCGACCATTCGACCGATGATCGCTGCTTGGATCGGTGCCCCAGCTTTTGCACCATCCAGATCAACGATATGCAAACGCCTCGCGCCCTGCGACACAAACCGCTGCACCATCTCGATCGGATCGCTGCCAAAGACCGTTTCTCTCGCATAGTCTCCCTGCAAAAGGCGCACGCATTGCCCCCCACGGAGATCGATCGCCGGCCAGAGTTCCATTGTGTTGTCTCCTTCGAGTGGCGGCATCTTTCCGCCGCGCGTGTTTAGCCTAAAAACGTTTGCAGTAACCGCATGCCAACGGCTTGGCTCTTTTCAGGATGAAATTGCGTGGCAAAAAGCCGGCCTCGTGACACCGCCGAACAAAAACTCCCGCCATAGTCACTCGTGGCCGCTACGATCGCTGCATCGTGTGGCCGAGCACAGTAGGAATGCACAAAGTAAAAATAGTGGCCATCGCCAACCGACGGCTTTCTCGGATCGCCTTGGCACCACTCGACTGTATTCCAGCCCATGTGCGGGATCTTCATACCGGCTGGCAGTTCAAATCGGGCAACATCTCCCTTGAGAACGCCCAACCCCGAGTGGTGGCCGCCTTCCCAACCGGTTTCAAAAAGCAGTTGCAGCCCCATGCAGATTCCAAAAAAAGGCCGATCTGCTCGCAGGTGCGAGAGGATCGGCTGGACGAGTTCGCGGGCGCGCAACTGTTGCATGGCATCGCCAAAAGAACCGACGCCCGGCAGCACGAGGCGTTGGGCCTCGGCAACCACCTGCGGGCTGTCGGTAATCTGCGTATGGGCACCAAGCCGTTCAAACGCCTTCTGCACACTGCGCAGGTTACCGCTGCCGTAATCTACAATCGTTACCATACCGGTCGTCATGAACCGAGTCTAAATCGCCCAAATGCAAAGGCAACGGGCTGCGATCATCCCGGGTAAATGACACCGACGGAACGTGCCCTACCGCGGGCCACCAGATCGTTCTGGATAAATCACCAATTCTATCCGGCGATTACGCGACCTTCCCGCAGCGGTAGCGTTGGAAACTAACGGATGATTGGCACCATGCGCCACGAGAAATAATTGCCCCTGCTCCAGCGTTGTGCGAGCCGTGAGGAAATCAAACACAGCCGACGCTCTCGCCGCACTCAACTGATGGGGCGATCCCCACGAAGCATTTTGGAGGGGTTCGGTGTCTGTATGTCCTTCGATACCGACGAAGTGTCCTGGGTAAACCCGTTCCAGTTCCGTTGAAATTTGCGTCAAAATGGCCGCACCTCCAGGCAGCAGACTGGCTCCGCTGGCTTCAAAGAGTCGCTCCGACTGGATCTCCACTCGCACCACCGCGCCGTCGAGTCGCGACTCAACGCCCGGGATCGATAGCTGTGCCATTGCAGCCTGCATCGCGGCGGGGCTTTGCATCCCCAGCGGCTGCGTAGGAGGGACTCCCTTACCACCTGCGATGGGCCCTCTTCCTGCGGTCGAGCTACTAGGCATATTGGCCGTGCGATTCTGCGCTAATTGGGATGATGTGCTTGCAAGTTGATCGCGGAGCGCAGTAATTTCATCCTGCATCAACTGCGTTTCCTGCCGACTGCGAACGAGGTTCGCCTCGAGTTGGCCGCTGTCCAGATTGCTCTGGCTGAATGACGGCATGAGCGACGTCACCGGCTGAGGAAGCGTGTTGGCTGGAGCGGCAACGCCAGGCGGTGGCGTGAGGCTGATCGGGCCACTGCTAGCAGCCGTGCGAAATGGATTGTGCGTGCAGCCCACAGCCGTCGCGACACTCGCGATACCAAGAGCCAATGCTGCCGCGACAGAAAGACGCATGAACAAACTCCGGATTGATATCGCCTAGAGATGACTCTGGGTGGATGGACAATCGCAGGAAAGGGTTGGGGATCGTAGGCAACTTCAGCACGCTCGGCAAGACCGGCCGGGCATCGGCTGGTCTCATGTTTTTCCCGTGCAGGAGGCTGTTTAGGACCGTTATCCGGCAGAACAACCGCGAAACATTCGCCAGAAGTAGAGCGTGACGGCGGTGAGCAGCACGACGCCTGCGACAACCACCGCGAGCTGGAGCGGCTCCTCAAATGAAATGGCGGCGCTCGTCCAGAGCGGTCGCCAGAACACGACGACGCAGACCGTTGCTAAACACAGGCTCGGGCCGTACGGCAATTCGTGTTCACGATGACGGGCCAACTGCACCAAACCGTGCGCCAGGCCAATGAATGCCGCGAGAAAGAACGCGAGCACGCATGCCTGCCATCCGAGCCACGCTCCAACCATCGCCATGAGCGTGACATCTCCGAGCCCCATCGCCTCCCGCCCCATCGCCCGCGATGCGCCAGCTCGAGTGGCCCAGACGATGCCGCCCGAGACGGCCACGCCAACCAGCGATGACTGGAGCCCACGGAAGCGATCCGTTCCAAGGCTCCACGCCACGAGAATAGCCACAACCCCCGCGCCCAAAATGAGATTTCGAGGTTCAAGCCATCGCCTCTTTTCTATACCGTACGCAGGGCTTGTACAGATGCTCCACCACACACAAAAAATCCCGATTGCGAGAAGCAGGCTCGAAACCTGTGGGCTGGGCCCCAGCCACTCCCAGCCGGACGCACTGCGCAAGCCGCCCACACATCCAAGCACATCGCTTTGCACCTGCGGAGATGCAAACGATCGTGGCACCTCCGTGGCGATAGGAAGCAACACATCGGGGGCAAGCCACACGCACACACACCCTGCCAGCACTCCCGGCACGGTAATGCAATCGGGAATGATCCGGTGCCGGATGTCGATCCATGTGGCGGCGGCTAGCAGCCAGCCGAACGCTAGGTGTGCAGCGTATCGCAGCACAAGAGTTGCCGACACCACTGCCGTCGGCCCACCAACCACCGATGCCGGCAACTGGCCGAGTTGGTGAAGCTCCCACCACCAAAGCGTTACCGCAGCCACGACGGCCGCACACTCAATCCATCGGCGAGCAGTCTGGCCTGGAGTGAATCGGCCAGCCAGCCTCACCTCTGGAGGCAAAGTTGTTTGCTCATCTGCATCGTGTTCATAGACAGCCAGCCAGCGGAGGACAGTCTGCGTGAGGAGTCTTCCCAGTAGACCGCCGACCACGGCGGCAACGACCGCACCCAACGGACTTCCCAGCGACACTCCTGTCATGGTGACGGCCTCTGCAAACCAGGCCCAGTGGGTCGGGAATGAAACCAGATCGCCACCTTCCGAGCCACATCCTCTGCGGATTTCTTTGCTGTATCGATGGTAAACTCCGCACACTCTCGGTAGAGCGGGTCTCGAATAGCCAGCGAGGCATCGACCTCGTCCAAGGGATCGGCGCCGTTGAGAGCAGGGCGGCGAACGCTCGTCATTGGATCGGCCGCCAGCCTCAACCGCACCGCATCAGCCGAGGCAACGAGCCACACGACCGCACCTCCCCGAGTGCGCAGAAGGTCGCGGTTACGTGGCTGCAGCACAACGCCTCCACCCGTAGCCAGAACCCCGGAAAAGCTGGCCAGCACAGTCTGCAGCACCGCCGACTCCTCCTCGCGAAAAAATGCTTCGCCTCGCGATCGCACCACGCTTGCGATCGAACAGCCAAGCCTCTCTTCGAGCACGCTATCGGCATCCAACCACGGACAGTTCATCGCTGCAGAAAGAAGTGCCGCGACAGTCGATTTGCCCGTGCATCTGTAGCCGATGAGGGTAATGATGGGCATCATAAATGTGATGGTAGACCCTCAGCAATCGTTTTGAGGAGCCGTCACTGTCATTCTGGATTTTTGGCCGACGCGGTTGCCCGCTTGAGGCTGTCTCGCATCACCCCTTCGGGGGCGGCTTGATTATGCCAGATCCGAAACTGAGTCGCGGCCTGACGCACAAACATATCGACCCCTGTTACAAGCCGGCAGCCGATCGCTCTGGCCTCTTTCATAAAAAGTGTGTTCTCTGGATTGTAGACGGTATCAAAAACGACCATGTACGGTCTGAGATGCTCCTTATCGAAAGGTGTCTCATCCACGTTGGGGTGCATTCCCACGGGAGTCGCGTTGACGACGCAGTCGTGCGGCATGCGATAGCGGGCTTGCCAATCCACAGCCTTGCACCCAACTTCGGCCGCAATCTTCTTTCCCCGATCAAGCGTGCGGGATGCCACTGTCACCTCGATGCCTCGCTTGCGCAACCCAAATGCCAGAGCCCGAGCGGCCCCTCCGGCCCCAAGCACCAACGCCGTTTTGACGTTTAAAACCTCTTCCGGAGAGGTTTGCCCGTGGTCTAAAAGTGCCGCATCAAGGCTCTCGATGGCGGCAGTTGCGTCGGTATTAAAACCGGAAATGCTGCTCACTACACCAGTGCGCGAGGGCCCAAAGGCAAGGGTATTGACTGCCCCGATGGCCTTCACGAGATCGTCCTGCTGTGACACCAGTCGCAGAATAGTTTCCTTGTGGGGAATCGTCACGCTCAAGCCACTCAGCGGCCAGCGGGATGCATCGGAAAGGAATTCGTCGATCTGCTCGGCTGGCACGCGAAACGGGAGATAGACTGCGTCGATTTTAGCAGCGGCCAACGCTGCATTATGGACGATTGGACTCAGGCTATGGGCAACGGGATCGGCCACCACTCCATAGATTTGTGTGGCTGACGTAATTGAATCGTACCGATACACGTCGCGCATCTGCCGCCAGCCAATTTGTCCAGGGGCCAGCACGCGGTCTCCATGAAACGTGGCGTATGTGAAAGGGGCTCCGACACGCCCAGCCAGAATGCGCGTTGGTACGCCAATATCGCCCATGCAGATGCCAACTGTAGGAACCTTACTCCCTCGCACCATCTCCAGCATTCTGAGGCTGTCCGTTGGATGATTTGCCATCGTGGCAATCTTCACGATGTCGGCATCCATGGCAGACAATTTTCTGTGGAGGGCCGAAAGATCGGAGGGCGTTTTATGGAAATCGTGGTGGCTGATAATCCTTTTTGTGCGACCGTAACGAGGCACCTTGGTTGCGATATCGTCCTCCAGATCAATGTAGTCGGCCCCCTCGACGATTGCGGCACGCAGGAGCAGCAACCTTGACTCCTCTGACTGCTCCCAGCGTCCACCGTCAATGGCTCGGCGGCATGTAACGATGACAGGAGTCGGACGGTCGGCAAGCAATCGCTTTAACTGGACACCCCCCTGGATGTAATCCAGCCGCAGTTCCACCAGAACCATGCCATTCTCGGCAAGATGCTTGTGCTCAGCGATCATATGCCGATGCCGGCCTCGTCCAATGCTGACACAGATCATGCTGTTCTCCTCACGAGCTGCCGGGCTATTTTATGTTCTTAAAAACTGGCGGTCCAAATCCTGCCGCGAAAGGGTCAACGATGTCGGCCTGCCATGCGGACAGTGGTGGGAATCTTGCACTCTCCGCCTGTCCTGCACCAGCGTATCGACCTCGGCCTGTGAAAGCGGGTCGCCCGCCTTGATTGCGGCGCGGCACGCCAACCCATGCAACACCTCATCAACAAGCATGCCCGAGCCTGCAACAGATGCAGTCAGCCGACCAATGACTTCTCGGACAATATCGGCCGCCGAAGCATTGCCCACCAGCACAGGCTTGGATGTGACAATCACAGTTGCACCACCGAATGGCTCAACCCGCATGCCGGCCTGGGCCAGCGTTTCGGCGTGCTCGGTAATAATCTCGAGTTCCGCTGGCGTCAAATCAAGCGTTTCTGGAATGAGCAGCGACTGCACTTCCAAACTGCCTCTGGCGAGCGAATCTTTGAGCCCTTCGTAAAGCACACGTTCGTGCAACGCATGCTGATCAATCACCTCGATGCCAAGGGCACTCTCTACGACAATGTAGCGATCGTGCATCTGCACGGCCATCTCTTGCCCAGCCGACGCTGCCTGCTCCACTCGCTCCCATGCCGGCACATCGGCACTCCCTGCAGATCGATTGCCAGCAGCGGTCGACTGCCACCCCGATGACGCGGCTGACGATCCAAACCACGCCGCGAGATGCCCTTCCGACAAAGGCATCACTTGGCTGCTTTGCAGAGACGGTGGTGCAATCTGCAGAGCAGGGGGGGCCAGTCGCGTCCCCAGATCGCTGGCCAAAAATTTTGTACGCAGCGCGGATAGAACCAGCCTGTAGAGTCGCGACGGCTCGCGAAAACGTACCTCTATTTTCGCAGGATGCACATTCACGTCGACCATGTCTGGTGGAACTTCAAACCGTAGAAACACAATCGGCTGCCGCCCCGACAGCAGCACGCCGCGGTAAGCCTCCTGCACGGCATGCAAAATCGAGCGATCCCGAAACGGACGGCCACCCACAAACAGATGCTGAAGGCGGGTGCTAGCCATGTCATCCTCGGGCCGCCCCACGAACCCGTGCAGTCCAATCTCACCGTCGGTGGCATCGATTTCAAGCAGCCGCTCTGCCAGAGGCACACCAAAGAGACCGCCGATCCGCGTTGCCCAACGATCGGCTGCTGGTAGGTCGTGAAGGCGACGTCCGTTGTGCGTGAGCGACATCGCAACGGCCGGGTGGGCCAGCGCGGTGCGCACAAACGCCTCGGACACATGCGACCACTCCGTACTGGGGGCGCGCAGAAACGCTCGTCTCGCAGGCACATTGCCAAAGAGTTGATGCACCTCCACTGTGGTCCCAATGCTGCAGCCTTCCGGCACGACCTCACCCATTCGGCCGCCATTCACCTCAATCGATGCTCCGGAGTCGGCGATCCGCGTGCGAGAACGAATCACGAGCCTAGCTACCTCTCCGACTGAGGCCAGCGCCTCTCCACGAAATCCAAGCGTATCGATGCGCTCGAGATCCTCCGCCACTCTCAGTTTGCTCGTGGCGTGCTGCGACACTGCCAGTGAGAGGTCTTCGGGATCGATGCCACCGCCGTCATCGACCACCCGCACCAATGCAATACCGCCCTGTTCAATCGCGACATCGATTCGCGTAGGCCCAGCGTCGATCGCGTTTTCCAAGAGTTCCTTCACGACACTGGCGGGGCGTTCCACCACCTCGCCGGCAGCAATTCGGTTGACGACCGATACAGGTAGCTTGTGGATCCGTCCCATGCGTGCGTCGCCACCCACCGCTCAAAGCGTTAGGAGAGCTGAAATTCCTTGATCTTGCGATAGAGCGTGCGTTCCCCAATCCCCAGCAGTTCGGCGGCTTGCTCGCGGTTGCCGCCGGTGAGTTTCAGCGTTTCGCCGATAAACAGTCGCTCCACTTCCTCGAGGGGCCTTCCTACAAGCCCCGCCACCCCAGCCTCGCCGTTGACAGCAATTGGCAGCATGGCGGATGCGGACGCGGGATCGATTTCTAGCGGCAGGTCGTCGGTATCCAGCGTCTCATCGCAATCCACAACGACCATGCTCTCGATCACGTTGCGCAACTGCCGCACGTTGCCGGGCCAATTGTAGGCCGCAAGACTCACGCGAGCCGCCAGCGACATTCCCTTGATCGCCTTGCTGTGCCGTCTGGCAAACTGCCGGATAAAATGCTCGATTAAGAGAGGAAGATCCGCTGCCCTTTCATGAAGATTGGGAATCACGATCGTCACAACCTTCAATCGATGATAGAGATCACTGCGAAATGTGCCTGCCGCGATTGCGTCTTCGAGATTGCGATTCGTGGCTGAGAGAATGCGCACATTCACACGGATCGGCGTGTTTGAGCCAACGCGAGTGATTTCACCCGACTCAAGCACCCGCAGCAGTTTAATTTGCGTTGCCATCGGCATGTCGCCGACCTCGTCTAAAAAGAGCGTACCAGTGTTGGCATATTCAAACTTGCCAACGCGATCACTCGAAGCGTCAGTGAAAGCGCCTCGCACGTGCCCAAAGAGTTCGCTTTCGAGAATATTCTCGCTCAAAGCTGCGCAGTTCAGAGCGACAAATGGCTTATTTTTTCGCGGGCTATTCTGATGAATCGCTTGGGCGACCAACTCCTTGCCGGTGCCTGTTTCGCCTTGGATGAGGACGGTTGCATCCGTTGGTGCGATCCGCTTCAGCCGTTCGATGAGCAGGTGCATTTGGGGGCTCGATCCAACAACGCCTTCAAAACCGAACTTCTCGTCGAGCCTGCGGTTGAGTTCGATATTTTTTCGCTTGAGCCGAATTTTTTCTGAGGCCTTTTCTACTGCCGCACGCAGGTGCGTGAGATCCAGAGGCTTCTGGAGATACGTATAAGCGCCCTGCTGCATGGCTGCGACGGCAGAGGGGACGGTGCCATGCCCCGTAACGACAATCACCTCGGTTTCAACCGACACCTGTTTGGCCCGGGAGAGGATCTCGAGGCCGCCAATATCGTTCATCATTAAATCGGTGACGACGACATCAAAGGTCTCCTGCTCGATCTTTCGCACGCCCTCGGCGCCACTGCCAGCCACGACACATTGGTAGCCCAGTCGACTCAATCCCTCGCCCATCGTGCGGGCATGCACGATGTCGTTATCCACGACGAGCACGCGCACGAGCCCCTGCGACCCAGCCTCCGCAGCAACGTCGGGCGGCGGGATGTGTGTTTCTTTGGACTGCACCATGACGTGGATCGTACGAACCCGCAGGGCAGGCCGTCCAGTTGCATGCGCAGCACGGAGCGGAAAAGGCCATTCCCTCTCGCTTTCCTCCGGTCCCACCAATCCTCTGCGCGTGCACACCAGCCTCGGGAGAAGCCGCCGCATTCTGGCCGGGACTGGAGCCTACCGACTCAGGTGGCCCGTGGGGAGCCGCGGCGGTGCGGGCAGCCAAATCGTTACCTTGGTACCACGGCTTGGAGCGCTTTCCATGTCGATCGTGCCACCGTGGGCTTCGATAATCTTTCGAGCCGTTGGCAAACCAAGGCCGGAGCCTCCCTGCTTCGTTGTGTAGAAAGCCCGAAAAGCCTTTGAGAGCGTCTCGGTGTCCATGCCTGGGCCTGTGTCAATGAGTTCGAGCACAACGCCCAAGCCCGAGGGCCTCGTGCGTACGACGAGTTGACCGCCCCCGTCCAACGCCTGCACTGCGTTGAGAAGGAGGTTCAGCACGGCCGACCGAAATGTCTCGCGATCCAACCGCACCGTCGGTAACTCTGGGTCGAGATACCGCACAATTTCGACACTGTTTTCCTCGGCCTGTGGCGCAAAAAAATCGAGGAGTTGCTCGATCTCTGCGTTCAGACTGCCTGGCTCGAGAACGAGCGACTCCTGACGGGCAAAGTCGAGGAAATCACCCAGCAACTTCTGGAGACGATCGCATTCCTGTCGCACCAATTCAATCTTGGCCTTGGCTCGACGGTCGCGATGCTTCGTGGGCGACTGTGGATCGGTCGCCTCAAAATCCTCCGCGAGCAACTCCATAGTCAGCCGAATCGTAGAAAGCGGATTGCGGATCTCGTGGGCCAATGTGCCCACGAGAGCCGCAAATTCTGCATACGTTTCCGCTCGCGAGCGGCTCGATTCGTCGCCTGACGACATCGTCCAACCGCGCCTCGAGGGTGATTTTGATTCGGAACAAAACTGCAAAAGAGAAGGGCTTTAGGACGGTGCCGGATTGCTACTTTCAGCCAACTCTCGCATGGCTGCACGGCGGCTCAGTTTCACGCGATCCTGATCGTCGACCGCAATCACCTTCACGCGAATGACATCGCCCACGCGACACACATCGGCAACGCTTGAAACATAATCGTCCGAGAGTTCGCTGATGTGGCAGAGGCCGTCCTTGCCGGGCACCAATTCCACGAATGCTCCGAAATCCTTCACGCTCGTTACCCGACCCTCGTAGACCCTGCCGACCTGAATCGAGGCGGTCATAGCCTCGATCTTTGCCAGTGCAGCCATGGCGCCCGCGGCATCGTGGCTGGCTACCGTGACCGTACCATCGTCTTCGACTTCGATGCTTGCACCGGTCGATTCCTGAATAGCGCGGATCGTCTTGCCACCTGGGCCAATCAAGAGGCCAATCTTGTCCGGCTCGATGTGGGTGCGTAGCAGACGGGGCGCCCACTGCGAAATTTCTGGACGCGGCCGGCGTATGGCCGACAGCATCTGACGGAGAATCTCCAGACGGGCTTCGCGAGACTGTCGCAGCGTCGCCTCAATGATTGCGGGTGAGATGCCGTCAATCTTGAGGTCGAGTTGGATGCCCGTGATGCCTGCTTGAGAGCCTGCAATCTTAAAATCCATATCGCCGTAGTGATCTTCGTCGCCGATGATATCCGTGAGGAGCACCCACTTGCTTTCTGATTCCTTCACCAAGCCGACCGAAATTCCAGCAACGGGATTGGAAATCGGCACGCCGGCAGCCATTAAGCCAAGCGTGGCTCCGCATACCGATGCCATCGAACTTGAGCCGTTCGATTCAAGAATGTCGGAGATGACGCGGATCGTGTAAGGGAACGTATCTGGATCCGGAAGCACCGGCTTTACACTTCGCTCAGCCAGCGCTCCGTGGCCGATTTCGCGACGGCCTGGACCGCGAATCGGGCGCACCTCGCCGACAGAAAACGAAGGGAAATAGTAGTCCAGCATGAACTTCTTTGAGTACTCATCGAGCAACCCATCGACGCGCTGCTCATCCTTGCCCGTGCCAAGAGTAATGGTGATCAAAGCCTGAGTCTCGCCACGCTGAAAGAGCGCCGAACCGTGAACTCTGGGCAGCAGATCGACCTCGCAGACAATGGCCCGCAGGGTCTGGTAGTCACGCCCGTCGGGGCGCTTCCCCGCCAAAATCAACTCCCGCACCGCCCGCTCCTCCAACCCATGCCAGACGTGAGAAAAATCTGCGTCGCTCACGCCACCGGCATCCCCGGCCCGGGCAGTAGCTGCCGGCTCCGAGGGCATAACCTCTGCCTTGGCCCGCTCGCGGAGCGCCTTCACAGCCTGTCCGCGGTCATGCTTTACGAGCATTCCCTTGGCAACTTTGAGCTCCCCCAGAAATCCCGAAGCGAGCCGTTCTCGCAGTCCGGAATAATCGGCCAGCACATATTCCTTTTTGGGCTTGCCGACCTTTTGCACCAGTTCGTGCTGCATCGCGCACAGTTCACGAATAATGCGGTGGGCTTCCTGAATCGCCTCAAACATTCGATCTTCTGGCATCTCTCGGGCAAAGCCCTCGATCATCAGAACGGCCGTTTCACTGCCCGATACAATTAAATCCAAATCGCTTTCCTCAAGCTGATCCTGCGTCGGAAATGCCACGAACTGACCGTTGATCTGCGCCAGTCGCACGCTGCCCAGTGGGCCGCGAAACGGCAGCGGAGACACGCACAAAGCCGCCGAAGCACCGTTCATAGCCAGCACATCGCCGTCGTTTTGCTTGTCGCTCGACAGCACCGACGCTTGAATCTGTACTTCGTCGAAGAAGCCGTCTGGAAAAAGCGGACGGATCGGACGATCCATCAAACGACTCGTGAGCGTTTCCTTCATCGTGGGCCGCCCCTCTCGCTTCAGGAACCCACCCGGAAACTTGCCGCCGGCTGCTGCGCGTTCGCGGTAATCGCAAGAAAGCGGGAAAAAATCGATACCCAGCCGCGGGGCGCCAGTTGCGGCCGCCACGATCACGCACGTCTCGCCAAACTGCACAAATACGCAACCTGCGGCCTGCTTTGCCAGAAAACCCGTTTCCATACTCAGAACAGTGTCGCCAAATTTTCGTTCAACTCGTACTTTCAAAGCTACTTCCCTTCCTTCCATATCGTGCTCCGTACGACGTGTGATCATTCACACACCACCGAAGCGAGCCGTCAATGCCCGAGGACACACATGATGCCCGAGCCCGACACATACCGTGCGGGTGTTCGTCCGAGAACAAGAGACGTTCCCGCTCTCAAGGACGACCGCACAACCAACGCCAAACACACCACAACTAACACTACTTACGAATATCCAACCGCTTGATAATGTCAAGATACCGTTGCGGCGCGATGCGCTTGAGATAGTCGAGAAGCCGGCGCCGACGGCTCACCATCATCAGCAAACCACGCCGGCTGGCGAAATCCTTGGTGTGCTTTTTGAAGTGGCCCGTGAGATGCGCAATTCGTCCTGAGAGCAACGCGATCTGAATCTCCGCCGAACCAGTGTCGGCAGCTCCGCGACGATGGGCACCAATTAATTCCGTTTTTCGATCTTTCGTAAGCGTCATCAGCCGAAATTCACCCGTTCACCAGGCGACCTAGTACATGACAGGCATGGCTCTACTCGGCAGATTTGGATGCACGTTGCACCCATTCCATGGTCGACCGAGTACGCATGCCACAGGGGTTCAAGCCGCCAGGAAGTACCCTGGCGAATGAACCGGATTCTATCGGCGAAGGACATAATTGCAACAGTGGACGCCGAAACCCCTTGCGAAATCCCTTGATTGAGCCTGCGCGATTAGGACTGGCCGCTGTCTTGCCTTCCAACGGCCCGACGGCTGGCACCGGTTGGCTCGTGAACCACGTTCCAAGCCAAGCCCAGCTTTTCCATGGTCACAATCGCCCAATACGTCACATCAATCTCCCACCAACGGTGGCCGTGCTTGGCCATACGTTGGTAGGCGTGGTGGTTGTTGTGCCAGCCTTCACCAAAGGCCAGAAGCCCAACCCACCAGAGATTCCGCGAGTCATCGGATGTCTCGTAGTTGCGGTAGCCCCAGATGTGCGTGGCGGAATTCACAAACCACGTGACGTGAAATACGATCACCATCCGCACGGCCAAACCCCACAGCAGCCACGAGACGGCCAAACTGGAACCGCCCACCATCCAGCCCGAGCCTAGGAGCGTGAAGCCGATGAGAACGTGCCACAACAAAAATGTCTGCTGTAAAAATCGAATGCCTGGGTCTCGTTCCAATTCAGGAGCCCAGCGTTTGGCGTGGGCCGTGATTTCTTCGCGTGTTCGGTTGGGGAACATCCAGAGCATATGGCTCCAGAGCCCACCGTCGCGGGGCGTGTGAGGGTCTCCATCCTGATCGCTAAATGCATGGTGTTTGCGGTGATTGGCCACCCAGTCAACGGCCGCTCCCTCGCCGGAAACGCCACCCAAAAACGCATAGAAAAGCTTGACTGGCCTCGACGTACTGAAACTACCGTGCGTCAGGAGACGGTGATAGCCCAGGCAAACCCCCAAGCTCCCAGTGATCCAGTAGGCCACCAGACAGATCGCAAGCCCCGACCAACTAAAATAAAATGGGGCGGCAAGGGCCATCAGATGCACACCAACAATCCAGATGACCACGGGCCAGTCGAGATTCGTCCAACTGTCTGGAATCCCATCGCGACGAGGCTCCACCGACAAAAGCCCAGGGACGGCCGACTCATTCGCCTCGGGGCTTTCGATGCTCCGATCGACCGAAAGCGGATCGTGGATGGCCGAGCGACCAAATGCGAACTTATCGCTTTCAACAACTGATGTATTGGACGATGGATTGGATGCCACAGTGGCCCCACGATGACTCTGCTTCGACGATTCAGAGCGATTCATAGAATGCATTCCTTCCATGGCTTTCATGGCGTTGCGTTGGTTGTTTGTTGCGCGTCCAGTACCTAAACCTGCAAAAGCTCCACGGGCATCTCAAAGAATACGCTGTTCACCGATATTGCTACCAGCCTTTGTAAGTCAGACTTGTGTCGAATGAACGTCAAAAACAGGTCAAAAACCTCGCGAGCCTCGGGGCAGTGGCATGATGGAAAGAATCCAAGCACTTGCTGCCGATGCCGGCACAGGCACAAGGCCAGGGGGCGAAAACAGCCACGCTAACCGTTCGGTCACCACCGCGACTGAGGGTTCCTGCAGAATTGACAGTCCGTGCCGCCGCATGATTGCCCCATCGCGGTCCCCCTGGGCACGCAGCACTATTCCGCGTTCATCAATCTGGAGCGAGCACGAAGCGTCGTCAAAATTGCGAACCTGTTCGCGGGCCAGAGAGACAAACGCTGGCCCCGAACGGCAGCCTAAATGAGCCTTCATGCCCTCCAGCATGTCCTGCCCAATACGTCCTGCCGACGCCGAACAGTGATAATCGCCTGCGGTCAATCGACCAGCATCAAAACGCATTTTTTTGATCAACACGGTAGCCTCTCCGCTGGCCCGACACGCGAGGCCCGATGTGCATGCGGCCAAATCAATCTGCTCGACAAGCCCAGCTAAGTCTCCGCTCCAAGCGTGGTTCTCTCGCACGGCCTCCACGGTGCCTCGCGCCCTCGCACTTGATCCAAAGACACCCTCGCCAAACGGCAGCGAGGATTGCGCCCATGCGCCAGCCACGGCGGCCACGATGGCCAACGGCAATGGCTCCTCGATCGAAGCACTTACCTCGAGTCTTTCGGGACTGCCAGCCATGGCTCCACCTTCCCCCGAAACACAGCTCATGCCAGTCAACCGCACGCGTACCTCGTCGGCCGCCTCCGGTTGCCGTCGCACCCGAACTGCACGGACGCCATCCGATGAAACGCATTCGGCATGCAGACCCGACTGAGCCACCTCCAAAATATCCCGCCGTATCGCTGGGAGTGCCGATCGATGGGTACCATTCTGATCCGACTGATCGCTGGACCACTCGACGGCGGCCACGTCGACAACCCACGCCCGAGAGAACCGCTCGGGATGCCGCAGCCAATCGCCGGCCAATCCTGCCAGTAAGGCCGCTGCACGGGGCGTGCACTCCAATCGATCCAGCGTGAGTCGCACCTCACCCGCCGACATTTCCACGTCCAACGCGTGCACCGAAAGAACGGTCTCGCCGGAGGGGGCAAGCACATCCAAGCCGTGGAGCCGAATTGCCCCTGGACGCAAGTGCTCGACGCTCCCAATCGCCAGCGGCACACCAAGGGACTCCTCCCAACCCCGTCTGATTGTTGAGGAATGCATGTCGGAGGATCGCCATAGAGCCAGCGTTACAAGCCCCATGCATGGCATGAATCCACCCAGCACGAAGAGCATTCGCACACACCGAATCCGTCCGGCAGATTGTTCGACGAACATCCCTGTTCTCTCCAAGACTCAAGAGCGACGACTCTTCTGCTTACGACCGATTTCGGCCGCTACCGGCTCCTCGCTAACTCGTGAAACAGTCGCCAGCGGGCCTGCATTTCCTCGACGCTATCCCCGCCAAACTTTTCTACCAGTGCCGCAGCCACCTCAAACGCCACCACGTGCTCCACAATCACGCTCGCCGCACTCACCGCGCACACATCGCTCCGCTCGTAGGCGGCCTCTTCCGATTGCTTGGTGCGGAGGTTCACAGAATCCAGCGGCTTTCGCAGCGTACTGATCGGTTTCATGGCGGCTCTGATCACGAGCGGCTGACCGTTGGTCATGCCGGCCTCAAGGCCACCGGCATTGTTCGTCGGCCGAGTGAAGCCCAACTGCACGCCACCTCTTTGCGCAGGATCGTAATGGATTGCATCGTGCACCTCCGAACCTCGCCGCCTCGCCGCCTCGAAACCCATGCCGATCTCAACGCCCTTGATCGCTTGCACAGCCATCACTGCTTGCGCAAGACGGCCATCCAGCTTGCGGTCCCACTGCGCATGCGTGCCCAATCCGATCGGCAGCCCATCCACACGCACCTCCACGATACCGCCGAGCGTGTCTCCCTCCTTGCCAACCCTGTCGATGAGTTCGGTGACTTCCTGATCCTTCTCTGGATGGAGCGAGTAGACGGCGCTTGAGTCTCTGATGAGCCGCAGTGCAGGCAGTGCCCCAGGGCGACTCCCCAGTACAATGCTGCCGAGTTCTGTGACCCAGCCGGCCACCTCGATGCCGAACACGGCGAGCAATTGCCTTGCCAACGCCCCAGCAGCCACCCGCGACGCAGTTTCGCGAGCGCTGGCCCGTTCGAGCACTGCTCGGACGCCGCCGAGATGCTTGATCGCACCTGGTAAGTCGGCATGGCCAGGACGCGGCCGATCCACGTCTTCCAGTCTCTCCAGCTTTGCATCGGCATTGATCACCTCCATCGCCAACGGACTGCCCAGCGTGACGCCGTGCCACAGTCCAGACAAAAATGTGACTGAGTCGGTTTCAATACGCTGCCGCCCACCCCGGCCGTAGCCTCCCTGTCGCCGCACAAGTTCGGCATTGATCTGCGAGGTGTCAACGGTCAGGCCGGCTGGAAATCCGTCTACCAACGCAACGAGGGCAGGGCCGTGCGATTCTCCAGCAGTCCAGTAACGCAGCATGGGTGAGGATTGGGTCGAGGGTATGAATGAAACTGAAAGTCAACCAAGGCCGTTTGAAACGCACGCCACTTCCACGCGGACAACACGTTTCAGCTGCGGATGGCGATGGCAACTCCACACGATTCTAGTTCCGAAATTCCTGCTTCCCTAGGGCATTTCTGCGGGGCGCAACGCCCTTGGTCGCCAAATTCGCCGACGGAAAACACCGCTACAAACATCATTTTTCATGCGACGTGTGCTCAAACGGGGGCAGTCGGCCAGTGAGCAAACGACAGGCCTCACCGTATTTTTCCCTGGTGCGAGCCACCACATCGTCTGGAAGAGCGGGCGGCTGGCTCGCTTTATCCCAGCCACTCTGCTCCAGCCAGTCTCGCACAAATTGTTTATCGAATGAATCCGGCACGCGGCCCGGTGTGATCGTGTCAGCCGGCCACAATCGCGAGCTATCTGGCGTGAGCACTTCGTCGATTAAAAGCAACCGACCGTCGGGATCGTGACCCCATTCAAACTTTGTGTCAGCCACCACAATTCCACGGGCGGCGGCACGAGCGGCTCCGCGTTGAAAAACCTCAAGGCTCCGGTCGCGCAGCGTGGCGGCTGGCTGGGTGCCGATCCGATTGGCCATCGCCTCGAACGATACGTTGAGATCGTGTCCGGACTCGGCCTTTGTGGCGGGCGTAAAAATCGGCTCTGGTAACTTCTCGCCAGGCTCGAGCCCCGCGGGCAGCTTCACTCCGCAGACGGTGCCACTCTTTCGGTATTCGGCCAGCCCCGATCCGGCCAGCCAGCCTCGCACAACGCACTCAAATGGAATCACTTCCGTTCGACGGACAAGCATCGTGCGGCCGCGCACAATCTCTCGGTCCACCGAGGCGGGGAGTTCCATTGCATCGACATCCGTTGTGATGAGATGGTGCTGAATCGGGTCGGGCCCAACCGACAACCAATCGAACCAAAATGCCGATATCGCAGTCAGAACTTTCCCTTTCTCTGGAATCGGCGTGGGCAACACCCAGTCGAACGCACTGATCCGATCGGTGCTCACCAAAAGCATCGTGTTGTCGAGGCGATAGCAGTCTCGCACCTTCCCTCGGAAAAGCGTGCCAATCCCTAGGTTGGTTTGGATCACAGCAGTGCTGGAGAAATTTTTCATGCCGATGTTCTAAAACAATTTCCTCCGACGTCCAGCGACTGCTCACTTCATTTCACGAAAGGGGGCTGGCTCAGCAGAAATCTCGCGACGTGCGGGGCATCGAATCCAACAGTGCGGCCACATCGAGGCCGGTGGCAACGATGTGCACAACGCAACCTCTTCGCTGGATGCGACCGTGCACCAGCAGCACTGCCGTCCGCCGAACGTCAGGGGCCGCACGCTCCCACACGTCGGGACGCACAACGATATTGGCAGCGCCCGTTTCATCCTCGACAGTAAGAAAAAGGATCCCCTTTGCCGTTGAGGGCCGCTGCCGGGAGAGTACGATGCCAGCCACCTTCACTCGCTGTCCTTCGAGCCCCTGCGTCGCCTCGGCAACGGTGAGAACGCCCAGGCCGTCGAGTCGCTCACGTTCATATTCCACCGGATGAGCCTCCAGCGAGAGGCCGCCTGTTTGGTAGTCGGCGATCACTTCATCTCGGCGAGTCATGTGGGGGAGCGATGCGTTCTCGATGGTCTCTTCTTCGGCGTCCAGCGATTCGTCGAGTGACTCCAAAAGCGGCCGGCTGTCCGGTCGGCCGAGGCACTTCATCGCCTCCCATACAGCCCGACGCCGATCCAGCCCAAGTGATTGAATCGCGCCTGCTCTGGCCAGATGCAGGAGCGATTCGCGACCCAGCCTCGCACGCTTTGCCAATTCATGGGGCAGCCGAAAGGGGCCTTGGCATCGAGCCTTCTCAATGCGAAGGCCTGCCGGCTCGCCTAGCCCAAACACCTGCTCGAGTCCCAAGCGAATCGCAAGACCGCACGCGGGAGCAGTCCCTTGGTGCACGGATTGCCGCTCCAGCGTGGCGTGCCACTGGCTGGCATTCACATCCACAGGTAACACCTTC
>Ga0194035_1000379_pt1 | contig 26031 bp, 17 predicted proteins | sample JunL2320m_MetaG_FD_148680 | JGI IMG/M metagenome (GOLD analysis project Ga0194035, IMG submission 148680) | Anoxic zone freshwater microbial communities from boreal shield lake in IISD Experimental Lakes Area, Ontario, Canada - Jun2016-L239-20m | ecosystem: Environmental > Aquatic > Freshwater >...
GTCCACCGCCGAGGTCGGTGATCGTAACGTCCGCACCGTTTGCGTTGTTTTTCAGTATAGCGCTCATCCGATCTGTCGGAAAAAACTGATGAACCACGTCGTACGCGACGCCGTTTGACCCAGCCAGCCAACTGCAGCCGTTGAGCCCGCCGGTACCGCTCGGTTTAGCTGTCAGCCCAGACAGCCCCGTCAAGCTGGACAACGTCGCGATGTCAATCACTGCGCACGGATCACCTCCATACGCGGAACCTGTGGACAGCGTCGATGGTGGACCTGGGTCCGCGTTGGCCAAAGTAGTGGTGGCGCCAGACGTGCCCAGAGATGTTGCGGCCGAGCCGCTAGCCGGCGTTGTCGCTGCCGGCGTTGTCGTCGGCGATGAGCAGCCCACCACTAAGAGAGCACACAGAACAGTTCCAAGGGTGAGGCGCACCATCAAACTTTAACACATCGGGCACCGAAAAGCGAACGAACTCACACTGATACGGGCCTCGTGCCCCCTGACAATGAGAACGAAGAGGATCTCAATGCGCCCTAGCATTTCAAGCTACTGATGGTCTTGCTGGTGTTGTACTTCGTCTACCGCATCGTGTAACTGTTCCGATAACTCCACGTGAATGAGCGCGAGCACCTGGGTTCCTCAAGGTCTGCGCTAACAGGCATTTCAGTGCCGTCCGCACTGTGCCTACAATTTCGGCGTGGGTCTGCCAGTCGTGAACGGCGCGATGATGATGTGCTCGATGGGTGCCGCGCCGTCCACGCTCACCGTGTTACCCGTGGGCAGGGTGATGGCCGAGAACCAGCCGATGGCCAACATCAACGATTCGAAGCCGTTCGCCAACATCGCTCCGTTCGGCGTGTGCATGAGTCTGCTCAACCCCATCACCGCGTCGCAGACATCAGCTGCACTTGGCGTGCTCACCCCCGGCACCTGCACACCGATGACCGCCGCGCCGTGGACGCCCGGGTCGCCAACGGTTCTGATTGGTGGTGCGCCCGCGCTCAACAACAGTTGCACATGCATGTGTTCGTACGGTGGCTCGATTCAGATCACCAACCCAGGCTCCACCAAAGAGCAAGTGGCCTGAGGCCTACTTCTCTTTGAAGAACTCGAGCTCGCTGATGGCGCACACGTGCAGGCCGGGCACCGGATAACAGCTCTGCACGGCGACGGACACACTCGCAACGTCCTTGCCTTCGAGGTCGAACTTCTGCGGGTCGGCCTTGTCGTCAAGCGTGAGCTGGAGCGTTTTCACCGTGGCACCTGCCGTGTCGAACGCTGTGACGAAGATGTCCTTGGGGCGCGCTTCGGCTTTGAAGTTCTCTTTCAGTTCCTGATTGCCAGACGTGATCAAGATCTTGGCCAGACTCGTTGGCGGCGAGAACACGACCGTCACTGTTTCTTCTGACTGACTCGCGGCGCCGATCCAGTATGTGTTCTTGAGACCATCGGCAATCATCGTTGCCTCGTGGCCCGGATCAGCTGAGCTCGCAGTACTGAGTGAGTTGTCGGGGCTCACCTGCAGATATGACGGGCTGATCTTGCGCTTCACGGAGTTGAAGATGTCGCTGCCCTTGTTCATGATCGTGGAGCGCAGACCTGGCACGGCGAGGCCGGTGCCGATCCCGACGATCGCAAGAATTGCGATGACGCGCCGCACAGTGTTGAAGCCGCCAAAGATGCCGGTCTTGACTTTGCGCGCACCTTTCATGCCGCCAGAAAGTGCGCCGGCCTTTCCTCCTGCAGTCATCGGCCGCTCGCCCGCCTGCGCGGGTGCGTTCTTCGCCGTCTTTTTGGTGCTGGGCTTGCGCTTCCACCAACGTTGCTTGACTGGCACGACTTCGGCCAAGGTGGCACCGCACCGGCGACAGAAGTTGCGGTCGGACGAGTTGGGTTCGCCGCAGGTGCCGCACACCAGATCGCCCGGGTTGATCGTTCGCGTTGGGGGTTGCTTCACCTGAGGCTTGGGTCTCGCGACGGATGCCGTGGGTGCTTGTGCGCTCGGTTGGCGCGGCGCTGGTTCGGATGACGCCACGGGTTGCTTGGCAACGAGCGCGCTGGCGAGCGACGGCGCCGCTGCAAGAGGAGGAGGCGTGGGGTTGGGTGCAGGCAACGTTGGGGCAGCGAGAGGTGATCCGGGCGTCGGTGCGCCGCCATCCGATGCTGGGGGTGGCAGCGCTGTGTCGTCGCCGAGCACAGCATGCTTGATGCGAGTCACGAGTCCGGTGGGAGGTGGTAGCGCCTCTGCGGCTGGCTGCTCGACGACGTCTTCGACGATGCGCTCGCCTTCCCACTCGAGGAATGCGCCACACGAACCACAAAAATCATCACCGACGGGATTGTGATTCCCGCATCGCTTGCAAACGATCACGAAGGCTCCTTGTTGGGCGGTGGTGCTGGGGGTGGTGGCGGTGTTGACGTTGCCGCCGCCTCAGGTACTGGTGCTGGTGTAGGTGCAGATGCTGGCTTTGACTTGGGTGGGGCGATGAATTCGATACGGTGCGCAATGTGCGCTGGCTTGTTGGCCGCCACGAGCTTATCCAACCGCGATAGCGCGGCTGGGTTTGGTTGGGTCATCCGCAACCGCACCACGACCACCGCACCTGCTTCACCCGGAAGCGGGCCGTCTGGACTCTGCGACCACGCCGAGCCGCCACCTTCGACGATGTCTGGTCGCACCCCAACGAAGAGCTCGACCAGATCGGCCAGACCGTCAGCGGTGCCGCGTCGACGAAACATGTCCGTTGCCCCGGACACCATGCGGCGCCGTCGTTCAACGGGCCACGTGTGGTCGATCTCGATGCCGACCCAGCCGGCGAGCCACTCAAGAAAATCCGGTGGCGTCAGCTGTGGATCGAGGATCGCTGAGAAGTTGTCGAGCGCGCTCGGTACTGGTGCCAGCACTTCATCGAGACCGTCGCAGAACCGCTGGATGAACGCGTCGTCGAGAAACATCGACGGCAACGCATCGCCCAGGCGATGTCGCACTGCAATACCAGAACTCTCGAGTCGAGCCATGTCAGTTGTCCTCGACGAGCACCTGATGCTCATATGAGAACACGAGCGCCTCGGCATCGATATCGAGGCGCTGTGTTGCTTGACCGCGCTCACCCGTTACTGGATCGGCGGCGAACAGACGTGCATCGTCGATCATCGCGATGCCCGGCAGACGTTGCAGAACGGCGTACACGTCGCCGACATGAATCGATCGTCCGAACGGCCAACCGTCACCGTCGGGTCCGCCGGACACCGGATGGAAATAGTTGAAGAGCGCGGTGAGGCAGTCGGTGCGCACGTCTTCGGGAGCGAAGCGTTGGCGTGCCCGCACGCGCGCCACGACGGTGATGCCCTGATACCTCGGCGGCTCGACAGACACCCGCGCACCGATGATGCGGCGCGTATCGAGATACCGAGAAATTCGTTGCAGCACGTCAGGATCGGGAACGAGCTGTTCAAAGCGAATTTGGCCGTACTCGCCAGGGGCGACCGACGGTACAACGAGCACGCGCACACCGCCATCGTCGGTGCTTGCCGCGCATACTCGCGCCACTTCGGGCGCGGCCTCATGTGAGAGCTGCTCGTAGTCCTCGAGCGTCACCGCCCGATTTCGAGTGCGAAGGGTGATCGGTCCGCGCACCTTGGCGTTGTCCAGCGTCTCGGCGTCTACTCCGCCGAATGCCGACGAACGGTTCTCAATCCGTTGCACGAAGGGAATCGAATTGCGAAGAACGGTGATCTGTCCTTTGCTGACGTTGCCGAGTCGTCCGCCGCCGACGAGATATCGGAGAACTCTGATGGTGGCTCCGCGCGGTGGAATCGCGCCGTATTGGTGCACAGAACCGTCCGGTTCGTTGACGGATGGTCCAAACACGATCGTGCCGCTATTGGTGTCGACGGTGAAGTGATGATCGTCGACGCCGGATGCGGCGAAGCTCGAGACCTGATCCCACTGCAGCCATCCGTCGTTTCCGGATGCCACCTCCACAATCATGTCGGCGCCGGCAACGAGAGGAGAGCGCTGTAGGTCGAACCGCTGTGCGGCCACACCCTCTGACACTCCGAGGATTTCGTCTTCGATGGCGTCGGCGTTGACAACGCCAGTGGTGCCGCCGCTGGTGAACGCTCGGACCGACTGGATCCGAGGCGAGGAAGAATAGGCAGGCTGGTCTGCGGCGGTCTCGATGACGCGCGCTCGCAACCAACCACCTCGAACAGTATTCAGCACAGAGACCTCGTGTGCCTTTGGCACATGCAGTACGACATCGCCGGCGCGGTTGAGACCGCCCGTGGTGTCGCGTTCGACCTCGCACCGCTTCCATCCGTCGGCGGTGTTGGCCTCCCACGCGAGCGGCGGGTTATTGGGATCAACACCGATGCCATCGATCTCGCACGCGAACCGCAACGTGACCGCGCAGCTCGGTACTGCATCGGACAGACCTACGTACAGCGAGTCGCCGGCGTTGGGCACCTTGTCGAATGGGTAGAACACGGTGTCATTGGCGAGGGTTGCGTCGTGGTCGCGTAGCTCGCCGTCGGCAAGGCTGGATGCAACATGGCTGGCCTCGCATGGCACGATCAGCAAATCCTCGGAGACGTTGAATCCAATGGGCTCGCCGGTGTCGTTGCGTGAGGTGGCAACCTCTGTGCCAGCTGCGACGCGCACCCGGTCTGGCGTTGGTCCGGCCAACCAGAACGTGACATCTGCATGTGCGGCAGTGGCGGGGTAGAGCTGTACGCCGATGAGCTCGAGGAACTTGATGTAATGACGATCGGGAACCCGATTGAGTCGATACAACAACAGGTCGGTCATCCAGGCAAAGGTTTCGATCAGCGTGACGCCGGGATCGGAGACATTGTGATCCGTCCATTCGGGACACCGCTGCTGGACGAGCCGTTTGGCGTCGTCGACGAGTTGCTGAAAGCGCCTGTCGTCGAGGTTGGGAGCTACGAGCGCCATGATGAGAGCCTCCGGGTATGCGGGCAAGAGTTCATGCCGAGGCCTGTTCGACGCTGTCGAGATCGGCCGGAATGGAATAGAACGGGAACACGAGGTTGCGCGCGTCGTTTGTATTTCGGATTCGGTAGCGCACATCGATGTAGACGAGCGCCGGGTTGTCCTCGTCGAAGCCGACGTTGATATCGGCTACCTCAATGCGGGGTTCCCAACGCAGCAGGCTCGACTTCACGTCCTCGGCGATCATGCCTGCGGTGGTCGCGTCCGACGATGAGAACAAGTAGTGATGAATGCGACAACCGAACTCGGGCCGCATCGGACGTTCGCCCGGCGCAGTACCGAGAATCAGACGAATGGCCTCCTCGATCTCGCGCTCATTCGACACCAGGGCGATGCCGCCCGTGGCGTTGACCCGAACTGGGAATGCCCATCCACTTCCGACGAATGCGTCGCTCATCTCTCGTCCTCTCAGTTCAACTTGACCATGCCACCCTTGATCTCTGTCTGGGCGCCGCCGTCGAGCTTGGCGCCCGACGAACCCTTGAGATCGAGGCTGGACTTGGCTTCGATGGTGACGTTCTTACCGCTGATCTTGATGTCGCCCTGCGTGGAAATCTCGAACTCCTCGGTCAACGAGAAAAGCGCCTTTTTCGCGTCGACGAACAGTTCTCCATTGTCTTTGAGGCTCATCACTACGCCGTTGGTGGTGAAGAGGTTGATCATGTCGGCGTCGGGGCTCGCAGGATCCTCGAGGATGACGATCTTGTGGCCCTTGCGTGACGTCCACGACCGCCGGATCACGGAGCCGTCGCTTGATGACGTATAGCTGTCGTTGTCGGGCTTGTCGACGCCGTTGTAGAGGCTGCCGATGACGAACGGCTGGCGGATGTCGCCGTGCTCGAACGCAATCAGCACTTCGTCGTTGATCTCGGGGCAGATGAACAATCCGCGCTTGTCGCCAGCACCCGGATAACACACGCGCGCCCAAAACGTTTCGTAGTCCTTCGACATCCACGGCATTGCGACTTTGACCCGCCCAAGCTTCATCGGGTCGGCGGTGTCCGTCACAAGACCGATGACGACCCCATCCATGGTCTGCCCTTGTGCCGACGAGGAGCCGGAGCACAGCCCCGAAATGAGCCCGGCGAGTGAGCGATCCTGGCTGCCCGACACGGTGAAGTGCGTTGTATAGCCGAGGTGATCGAACACGTGTCGACTATGCGATACCACCCAGCCACCATCGAATGCCTTACCGGTGCCAATGATCTTGATCGCCGACTCAGCAGTTACACGCGGGTCGCCAACGAGGGTGCCCGTCGCGTACAGCTGTGCGCTCGAGATGTCGAGCGCCAAACCTGCAGCTGCCGTGCGTGCTTCTGCAGATGTGCCGACTCCAAGGTCGGTGGAGACATACGACGACTTCCCAAACGTCGAGTCGATCTTGTCGGCCGAGATCGACGAGCCGCTCAGACTGGCGGTGGAGATGACGGTGTCCATCTTCTCGCTGACTTCCTTCTTGTTTTCGAAGTCCCATCCCCGGACTTCGACGTCTTGCACTTGCTCGTTCGCCGTCATCCGCGCCCGAAACTCGAGCAGCTCGGTGCCGAACGTCAACTCCGGCGGCGACATCGGTGGATCGAAGTCGGTGCGCAGGTGAAATTTTCCCTCTTTGACGAAGACTCGATACCCCGACTCGCGGGCGCGTGACTGCAGAAAGTTCCAATCAGATTCGTTGACCTGGCTCACGTGCGGCAGCGTCCGACGGGTGGCGTCGATTGTGCCGATCCTCAGTCCGGCACCTGACGCAATCTTGCGCGCGAGGTCAGAGTCGGTGACGTCGTTGAAGGTGGCCGTCTTGCGACCGCGATGCAACCGGTGCGACTGGTCGTAACCGGTGATCGTCAGAAACGATCCGGACATGTCGAGCTGCGCTTCGATGGCGGTGACCTCGCCGTTGATCAGCAGAGTGGCGCCGTCTTCTCCCATTGTGCCGGTCTTCACCTCGACCGTCGCGCCGATCTTGAACGGCAGCCGTTCGATGAGAGTGCGGTCCTGATCCGAGAACCGCAGTTCGAACATGTCGGGCAAGTACAGATCGTCGTCAACTACGGCATCGAGGAGACAACTCGCCAGTTCGGGCTGGAGAGGTGAGCCGTCGACGGTAATGCGCGGGATCTGACTGGGATTCATAGTTCGGCTACCTCAACCCGCGTGCGTCGTCGCGCGACGGCATCATCAGGCGCGTGCCAGGTCGGACTGCTAACGGATCGTCGATGCCGTTCACCTCGGCAACCGCGCGCCAGTAGCTCGACTTGCCGTATTCGCGATACGACAACAGTTGCAAGTTGTCGCCCTCGATGACCATTCGACTCCGCCGGCCTGCAGGCCCTCCCGACGTTGGGTTCTGACGAGCAGGTGTGTCGATGTGTTCGGTCATCACGATCTGCACTTCAGCGCGCGCTGGTGAGCCATCTTGGCGGAAGAGTGTGAAGACAGCATCGGCCTTCGTGATGTATCCGGTGAAGACAAAGCTTCCCCAGTGGAAGCTCATGCGCGGTGGCAGTGGCACCTCGCTCTGCGGCTTGTCGCTGGGTGGGTCCATCAACTTCTGCAACGCACCGACCATTGCTCCGACGTCTCGACCCATGCCGGGTGGCGCGTCCCATTCATCGAGTAATACCGAAAACGACAAGGTGCGATTGTGTGACCCAACGTATTGCGGCGGTGGTGGCGTCTTCTGATCGGCTTGCTGCGACGACGGGCGCGGTTGCTCTTTGAAGTTCGACGTCTTCGCGAGAGTGAGCTTGTCGGGATTGAAGCGGAAGTGAAGATTGCGGTCGGCCCATGGGGGCGTCGTCATACCACTCACGCCAGTGATGTCGCCCGCCATGGCCGAGCCGATGCTGGCAAGGTCGTCGAGCAAGCCCCCGCCTGAGGCAGGGGCTTCTTTCAATAGAGCCTTTTCGAGTTTGAAGGGAATGCCCATCAGATGATGCTCGGTGCTGCCATGCCGGCATCAAGAAAGCCCTCGTGCGAGAGCACCAACGTTTCGGTGACCACACCGTTCGACGCGACATCGATGGCACCGGCCGACCAACTCACGGGAACAACCCCGCTCAGCGTCCAGTTCATGATCTCGTTGCCGGCCACATCCAACACCGCAATTTGGGCATGGCCACGACGAACCGCGGCGCGAAAGCCGGCGAACCATGCTGCGACGGCTTTCGATTGTGCGTCGATCGGCCGAGTGAGCGTGATGTGCTCGTACTTCAACCGGCCTGGCAGCTGATGCACGAATCCGTTCTGTCCACCCTCTTCGTACAACTTGATGTCATAGCTGGCTTTGAGGCCCTCGCACTTGCTGAAGTTGCCGAGCGGCAGCGAATCGATGATGACTTTGAATCGGTTTTGTTGACCTGGGTCGTTGGCCATGGTTGCTCCTTTCAGCGGTTGTCAAAGAGGGCGCCAGCGCGTTCGCGCTGCACCAGAAGGTCGTGTCGAAGTCGCGAGCGGATGCCGTCGTAGAGGCGCGATGCCAACTCATCGAGACGCTCCGGACTGAGTTGATCTGCTTGGGCCGATGGTGGCGGCGCGTCCATGACGCGGTTCGGCTGGTTCGCTGCGGCGCTCACGCCCTCTGGCGCGCGCTGGGCACCCATCGACGAAGCCGTCCCGGATGGACTACCGCTGAAGGTGACCCCACCGGAGGGCACTCGAGTGCCCATTCCCCCTGACACCGCCGCACCTTCGATGTGATGTGCCATCTCTATCGCCTGCGCGGTAGAAAGCGATGACGACGACATCGATGATGGCGCGGAGGGACCGGACGCTGAGCGGCCGGGAGCGTTGTGCAAGAGCGGCACCGTAGGTCGGCGCGGCACCGGTTGTGTCACGCTGACGCGCTCGGGAGTACTGACCCGACGAGCGACGTTGCGTGCTTCGGTCTCCATCTGGGCACCGGCTGGCGACTCTTCGTTCGGGGCCACATTGCCGAGTCGACGTTGTTGCACGACATGCGTGAGTTCGTGCGCCAACGTCTCTCGCGCTTCACCGTGCGACGTTGGTCCGAGCTTTTCAGGCAGGTGCACTTCGGTGTCATGCGTGAATGCCTTGGCACGCATGTCGGCTGCGGCGCGTTGAGACGATGGGCCGCGGTGCACCGGTACATCAGAGAGATCCGCACCGAGCATCGGCTCAAGTTGGGCACGTAGGTCAGCAGGTACTCGTTCGGGTGGGGTGATAGCGGGCGGTGAGGGAGCCGCTGCGGAGGGCTGACGGGTGATCGGCACTATCGATGGACCGCTGTCACGACGTTGGCTGACCGATACGGGCATTGCGCCACTACGCGGCTCGGCCGGACGAAGTTCGGTCTGCGGACGTTGCGCCGACAGCGGCGTGGCTCGTCCGATGAGCGGCGCGGCAGGTCGTTCGCGAGCTGCCGCCTGGCGCGGCTGAACCGCAGTAGCTAGAGGCTGTGGTGAATCAACGGTCGCGCTCGGGCGCGAGTGCCTCACCGGCAAGTCGTCGCGCGTGGCCGGTCGAGGCACCGCTGGGGCCTGGACGGACTGCGCTCTTTGTGGTTCGCCCTGTCGATTGGTCATTGCTTGGGCCAGATCACTGGTGGGGGAGACAGATGCAACCATCGTCGACGGTCGGTGAGTGAGTGGCTCGCCGAGACGACGCCGATGGATCGTGCGCTGACCGCTCAGCGGTGTTGCCTCGGGCACTGGACTGCTCACGGCTGCGGCCGCGGCGGCGGGCTCAGACGGCATCGGCCGAGTCGACGCGGGAGGTGCTGCGATCGCAACGTCGAGTGGAGTCGATTGTGCGGGACCTGCGGTTGGTCGTACTGCTGGAGCAGCGGGCTGTTCGTCGCGCGCGGCACGGGGCATCGCCTCGAGCCGTCGAAGCGGCATTGCAGGAGGCAGGTCCGCGACCGCTGGTGCCGATGACTGCGGCGCCGAGCCCGTGCGGGCCGGGCCTTTCTCAACGAGAGGCGCGGCACGTGATGCGATCGGTCGAGGAGTCGACTGATCGGCGGGCGAGGACTGTGTCGGGCGACGCTCAGGCCAGCGCAGTTCCTGTGCCTCGGGCGCTGCGGCGGCCACGGGCGTATGGCGAAGGTCGAGCGGCGAGCCATCGGTGCGGCCACCTCGCGCGCTGGCCTGCATGGTGGGCACGATGGTTCCGCTTACTACTCCAGTCGGCGCGTCCTGGCGACGCTGATGCCCGAGCGGAGCGAGCACCATGCCCGTGTCGGCCTTGGCGGCGAGGCCCTGCATGATGCGACCGAGGGGTGCCACGAGAGGCGGCGGTCCGCTGGTGCGCGCCAGAGGCGGCAATTGCGTCCACTCGCGCCCAGTGGGACGCGGCGTCATGTCAACGGGGCGCGTCGGTACCTCGGGACGCGCCACAATTGGGGAGTCACCTTGCTTGTCGCGCCGGGCGAAGGGCCACAGACCCATGTCGTTACCCTTCGCTCAATCGGCGGTTGATAGCAGCGATCTGTTCGACGAACTGCTGGCGTACGGGATGCTCGAGATCGAGGATTCGATCAAGATCCCAGTGAAAGTAGTAACCCACGTACGCGACCTCCTCGAACAGTCGGTCAGTCGCGTACGTCAGAATTCCCCCGGGCGATCACCGGCGACATCCACCTGAAAGTCGGCTCCACATGACGGGCAGGTAACTGCGGCATGCGTGTGGCCTTCGGAGTTCACCCTGCGATACAGATCTTGAAGAAACGCAAGGTCAGTGGCAAACAGTCGCTCGATGACACCCGGATGCACGGAGTCGATATCGCCGATCCGCAGCACCACCCGTGCGAGAAGCAGCACGGTGAGGTAGGCCTCGTTGTCGCGTACACGCGGGTCGCGCAGCGGAAGAATCTCATCTTTGGCAGTGGCGAGGCGCATCACTCCCTGGCGATGCACCGTGCCACTGTCGTCGACATAACCGCGAGGCAGCAGGAACGGATACTCCGTTTGCAGGCGATCCTCGGTTGGCCGATACGCGCCATCGGCAACACTCGGAGCTGACATAGCTGATTCCTCTCGTTATTGGATTCCCGAACTAACCGAGCGTGATGCCTTCGTGCACGATCACGCATTCCTCCATCAACACGTCGTTGCTGCCCGCCTGCAACGAACCGATCGAGACCTTGCTCGGCCAGCAGTTGGTGAGGTTGTAACGAGCGATCTCGCCACCGGCGTAGTCGAACAGAACGATGGAGGCGTTCTTGCGCGCTTCATCGATCTTTCCGTCTTGCACCTTCTTGTGCCACTCCCACAGCTTCTTTGAGTCGGTTTTGCCCCGCTTGAGGGTGATGTCGCCGTACTTCTTCTGACCCGGCAACTTCTTCACGACTTCCTTGCCGGTGATGGTGTTCTCGCGATGTTCGATCACCTGCACCTCAGAGGAAAGTCCAGAGACCTCTTTGAATTGGGCAATCTCTTGGTGATCGTCGATCTCGATCTTGAACGTGTAGCCGGCAATGCCGTCTTCGCCGATTGGCATAATGTCCTCGCTTTAAGCTGGTGGGTCGGGATTATTCGGTCAACGCCGCGCCGCCCGAATACTGGGCGAGGCGGAAGACGACGAATTCGGCTGGCTTGACGGGGGCGATACCGATCTCGCAGGTCACTTGGCCTGCATCGATATTTTCCGCCGGGTTGGTCTCAGAGTCGCACTTGACGTAGAAGGCCTCATCGGCCGTCTGACCGAAGAGTGCACCGTCGCGCCACTGGCGAACCAAGAACGCAGCAATGGTGCGCCGGATGCGCTGCCACAGATCGAAGTCGTTCGGCTCGAACACGACCCACTGCGTGCCATTGAGAATCGACTCCTCGAGATAGTTGAAGAGTCGACGCACATTGACGTATCTCCAGGCGGGATCGGACGACAGGGTGCGTGCACCCCACACGCGAATGCCGCGTCCTGGGAACGCTCGCACAACGTTGATGCCGTGCGGGTTGAGCAGATCGTGCTCGCCCTTAGTGATGTTCGTCTCGAGCGTGATCGCGCCGCGAACGACCTCGTTCGCGGGTGCCTTGTGCACGCCTCGAGTGGCATCACTGCGAGCCCACACGCCCGCCATATGACCCGACGGCGGCACAAACTGATTCTGACCCGACGCCGGATCGAATACCTTGATCCATGGCCAGTACAACGCGGCCTGCTTCGAGTCGTAGCCAGCCTTGTCGACGCGCCACTCCTTGATCTGTTGGGCGTTGAGTCCTGGAGGTGGGTCGAGAATCGCCATGCGATCACCCATCAGCTCGCAGTGCGCGATCATCGCCAACTGCACTGCCTGTACACCCTCGAGATCGATCAGGCGGCGCTGATAGGCAGCCATGAGGTCGGGCACCGAGAGCATCGTGATTTCCTCGATGGCCTCAAGGCCGGCGAAACCTGTGCGGTCTGCAGCGTCACCCACGTAGTCCTCGGCTGACACGCGAAGTGCCGGCACTGGAGCAGCGGCGCCGCCGCCGCCGAGGTTGATCTTGGTGCCTGCCGCTGGTCGATCGAGCGCGCCACCCTTGACGAGCTCCTCGAGCTGCACCAACTGAGAGGTTGCGTTGACGACTGTGACTGCGTTCTTCGCACCCTTCTTGGTCGATACCTCGAACTGCTCCTCGACGTTGTTGTTGCGCTTCACGACGAGCTTGAACATCTCCTCACCCGAACCCTCGGGTGCGTCCTCGACCTCGACCGACAAGTTGTTGCCGGCGTTGCCTGGCTCCTTGGCCGTCACCTTGTACGCCGGTGCTGGCTTGTCGCCACCGGAGTTCAGTTCGGCCTTGGCCGCAGGAATGGCGGTCGACTCACTGCTGTCTGCCCCGACGCGAACGATGTAGGCCGAGCCGCCACCGTTGTTGAAGTAGCCATACACGGCGTGGGCGAGATACGAGTCTTCGAGGAAATCGCCGAATGCCTGCGTGAACTGTGTCCAGTTGGTGACAAGCGTTGGCGTGTTGACCGGACCGAACTTTGACAATCCGACGAACGCGGCGACCGATGTCGCAACGCCCTCGATGGGTCGCGAACCGGCTTCGAGTTCTTCGACGTAGACCCCTGGTGACAGGTACTGGGGCATGCACAACCTCCTTGGTGCGGGTGACGCTGCGTGGATCGTGCCTCAATATCGATCTCGGGCGAAGGTGCGCAGGGCACGCGTAGAGGGCATCTGGGGTTGCTCGTTCGGGCAACGTGCTGGTCCTTGAGTCGTCGAGCGTTTCGGACGATGATCGACGGATGGCTGAGGCGTCAGTGGCGCGCGACCGCGCCAGCGAGTTGGTTGCTCAGGGCGAGGGCACTGCCAAACGCGCGGCCGGCGGGGGACCAACCTTGTCGTCGATTGTGTCGCGTTGGCAGCAGTCGGTGGGTAACCGGGGTGTTGCGCAATTGAGCGCGATGAGCTCTGAGCCTGCCGAGGGTGGCGGGCGACCTGCAGACGGCTCAAGCGCAGCGGGCGCCGCGGGCGATGTCGAACAGGGAGATGTCAAGCCGGGTGCCCAACCGGCAGCCAAGGGTGCCAACGCATTACTCGCTGCACCTGATGGCGCGTCGGCGAGCGGCGCGCCATCGTCGTCAGCCGCGGCAGCGGGTGATGCTGCTGGCGCGCCAGCCACCGAAGGTGCCGCCCAATCGCCAGCGTCAGCGAATCAGACGGCGACGACGAGCGCGAAGGATCCCGCCTCGGGTGTTATCGAGATGGAACCGATGGTCATCACCGGTCACACACCGGATAAGGCGGTCGAGCATCAAGCGCATAAGAGTGCAGGCGGCGCGAACTCGTCGGGTGTGATCGAGATGGAGCCGATGGTCATCACCGGTCATGCGCCGGGCAAGTCGGTTGAGCATGCTGCGCATAAGGGCGCGGCTCATGCGGGTGGTGCTGCTGGTGCAGCGGTTGCTGATACGGCGGGTGTGATCGAGATGGACCCGATGGTGATCACCGGTCATGCGCCTGGTAAGTCGGGCGAGCACGCCGCGCATCGATCGAACGACGCCATGTCCCACCAACAGTCGTCTCACGAAGCAACGTCTCAGAAGGCAGGCGAGTCGCATCAACATGGCGACGAACTGACCAAGCCCGGCTTTACCGAACGCAACGCGGCGCTCAAGGGCAAGGAGCATGCAAAGGCACCGAAGCATCCACCGAAAGGTGCGGGTGCGGCCCATGGCGCACCGGGCGGTCACGGCGGCGGTCACGGAGGCGGGGGACACGGCGGCCATGCTCTGGCCCCCAAGCCAGGCCTTGGCGACCCGACGCTCGACAAATGGAAGGCAGCCGTTGGGGCCGGAACGTCAGCGGTGAAGCCAGGTGATCTTGGCGATGCCAAGAACGGCGCGACAGCCGTCGCCCAGAAAGGTTCCGAAATCGATTCGGGTCGCAAGGGCTCACTGGTCGATCCGGTAACTGATGCAAAATCGCGTCAACCTCCGTTGCCGAAAGAGCAAGCCAAGGTTGAGCGCCTGAACACTGCCGAGGCCGACACTGCGATCGCCGCAGTTGCTCAAGCCGGCGAGAAACATCTCACCGACCAGACACTCGGGCCATTGGGCTCGCCACCCGAATACACCGGTGCCACGCTCGCTGGCGCCGACTTTGTCCCGAAGAACCTCACCTCGAAGGCTGCTGAACTAGCGGCTCAACTTGCCGCTCTCACAGATCCGTCAAAACGGGTCGAGCTCACCAAGCAACTCGAGGCGCTGAAGAAGAAGATTGCCGGCATCGAGGCAAGCGGCGGCAAAGGAACCGCGCCCGAACCCCCGAAGCCGATCCACGATGATGGTCCCGCCAAACTGACGCCACCGGATCCCGCGATGGGCAACGTGCTCGGTGATGCAATTGCGCGGGCGATGCAGTCGATCCAACCCAAGGCCGAGCAAATCGTGAAGTCGGCCGTTGCTGCTGCGCATGGCGACAAAGTTCCGAAGATGCTCGAGATGGCGACTGCGGAGAATCCCAAGCTCGAGCTCGAACTTCGTGAAGAACTCACCGGTATCGCTGCAGCATCGGGCATCTCCAAAGAGCAACTCGACGCGAAGATCACCGAGCAGAAGGATGTGGTCGCCAAGCAGACCGAAGAGGCGCACAAGGGCGTGCACACCGCGGCGACAGTTGCGATTGAGAATCGGCACACTCAGGCCAAGGAGGAAGGCGACGCAGTAGCTGGTGTCAAAGACGCCACGCAGCAAGACATTGAGGACAAGAAGGCCGCCGCCGATGGAGCGCCGGACACGAAGGCCATCGAAGCCAAGCGCGACGAACTGCTTGGTCGGCTCGAGTCGACGGGCGGCGCGGCCTACGCGGGTCTGCGTTCGTCGTTGACGAAACGCCACGCCGACCTTGATGCCGCGTCGGCGGAGAAGAAGCAGAAGGCCACGGAGAAGGCCAACGGTCAAGCGGCCGCGATTCGCAGACATTGGGCGAATGACCCGGATGTGAACAAGGGCATGGTGGAAGCCAGACCGACGGCGGATTGGGGCGTTGCCGAGGGTGGGCGCGCAGACGCGGAGCTGAAGCGACTCAAAGCTGCCGCGACCACTGAATGGGACGCTCTTTCGCTGGGCATCACGAATCAGCTTCAGCCCGGCAAGGACAAGATCCGTGACTGGGCTGCGCATCAGCAAGGCCGCGAGCGTTCGTTCTGGGAACGGCTCATGGACATGTTCAAGGACTGGGGCAAGCAGGCCACCGCCAATAACCAGGCATGGGAGAAGCAGCGCAACGCTGAGTCGCGCGAGTCGATGTCGCAGGACCTCAACGCTCTCGCCGAATTGAAGAAGGCACTGCTCGATAAGAACCAGGAGGCGTATTCGGTCGCGCTTGGCAAGTTGAGCGCCGAGCAGCGCGAACTGGCGATGAAGTATCTCGCCGGGGGAGTGGACTCGATCGGATTCGTTGCTGAGTCAACGATGATGCGCATTGCGGGTCGACGTAAGCCTGAACTTGCCAAGTCGTTCGAGGAACGCGCGATCGCTGAATGGGATGGCGAATCGTTGGGCGATCTCGCCCGCGCAACGAATCCTGGCTTCCAGCCGAAGGTGCTTGCCAACAAGGTGCATGGCGGCGTTGATGGTCCGGGCACCAATGAAGCCAAGGTCTTCGAAGGTTTGGGCGGCGCGAAGACAGCCGTGGAGCGCGCCTCGCTGAACAAGTGTTACACCGAGATGTTCCATGCGTCGATGGCAGAAGACGTTCACGATGACTTGGAGGAGGACGAGGAGGAGGCTGACCGCGCCAAGGCGTTGATGTCGGGCGATTCAGCCGCAGCCGACGCAGCGACCATTGCTGAGGCGGTAGATGGTCTCGGCACTGACGAGAAGGCGATCAAGAACGCGCTGCGCGGCAAGACGCCAGAAGAACTCGAGGCGATCAAGGCGGCCTACAAGGCCAAGTACGGCGTCGACCTCGTTGCGGACCTGCGCGACGACATGGGCGGAGCCGAACTCGAAAATGCGCTGGCGCTCGCCGATGGAGATCTTGACAAGGCCGACGCTGCCGATCTCGAAGATGCCATGGCCGGGCCAGGCACCGATGGAGACAAGATGAAGGAGGTCTACGAGCGGATTCGCGAAGAAGAGCAGAAGTACGCGATGGCGCACCGGCTCACCAAGGCCGAACTCGATAAGCGGATCAAGGATCGCAACGCGCGAGTCAGCGCGAAGTACGGCGCGATGGGGTACGGCGACCTCACCGCGACTGCGAAGGAGGAGTTGTCCGACGGCGACCCCGCCTCATTGGACAATGCTGACAACAAGTTGTTCACTGCGCTGCAACAGGGCGACGAGTCCAAGGTCGATGCGGCGAAGGCGCTCGTTGAAAAAGAGGGTGTGAACACGAGCGACGACGAGATGGAAAAGATCGTTCGCAATCAGCGCAAGAAGGCCGAGTTCTCGGTCAATCTCGATGAGGCAGGCGAGAAGGCGCGACTGCTCGCGCTGGCGCAATCCGGCGACATTCCGGTCGATGAGTACAACGCGAAGATGGCCGCGCTCGATCCGAAGAATCCGGCCAATAAGGAAAAGAAAGAGGCCAAGATTCAGGCCGCCGGTAAGGCCAACGTCGCGTCGCTGAAGAGCGACTACGAAGGAATGGCCAACACCGACGTCAGCATTGCGCTGCATGGAAAGGAAACCTTCGACGGCCTGATTGACGACGGCACGAGCGGCTACTCCAAAGACGAGATCAAGGCGTTGATGGAAAGCGGAGGCAAGCTCTCCGATGATCAGGAGATCTACTACGCGGTCGCTGGCGCCGGCTCAGATGAAGACAAGATCAAGGAAACCCTCAAGGACAAGACGCCGGCCGAGATTCAAAAGATGCGGCTGGCATATGAGAAGAACCACGGCGAAGGATCGTTCGACTCCGACATTCTCGGCGATCTGTCCGGGCGCGAAGACCTCGACGTCGGCCTCACGTTGAAGTACGGCGATCCTTCAACCTTCGCCGCGCAACTCGACAAGGCCGACCCGAAGGACCGCCCAGCGTTGCTTGCCGGTTTTCAGGCGTATCTCGCCAAGCGGCGCGACTTCGAAAAGACCGGCCGAATTGGTGCGGCGATGGACATGTTCGGCGATGGCATGAACAGTTCAGCGCAACTTGAAGATGCGATCGATCGCGCCAACAAGTACGACAAGGCGCTCACCGCCGCCGAGGCCAAGCCGGGCTACGACCCAAACAAGAAAGATGAGGATCCGAACCTCGCTTCGGCCAAGAACAAGTTCGACATGAACTTCCAGGGCGCAGTTGCTGCGCAAGATGAGGTGCGCGAAAAGATCGACGCCTTCACCGATATCGCGGCGCAGGTTGGTGGCGCGGTAGCCGGCATCGTGGTCACCATTCTTACGGCAGGCACCGCAGGCCCGGCCGTGCTCGCGCTCTATGCGGCTGCCGCTGCCGCAGCCACGTCGATTGCGATGAAGATGAGCCTCAAGGGTGCCGCGTACGGGTGGGAGGACCTTGGTATCGACCTTGCCGTCGGCGTCGTCGATGGTGCGATGAGCTACGCAACGGCAGGTATGGGCAAAGCCATCATGGAAGGACTTGAGCGCGCCGTTGCCAGCCAGGTCGTGAAGATGGGCATCGAGCGTGGTGCCGAGAGCGCGACGGCAGCCGCCGTCAAGGCCTTCGTCAAGGAGACCATTGCAGAGGGCATTCAGAACGGCATTCAGGCAATCCCTTCAGCTTTCGTCGGCGGTGTGCTCAATGGTCAGAACCCAGTGGAGGCAGCCAAGGGTGCAGGCATGGCGGGCCTTCAGGGTGCCGGCGTCGGCATGGGTATCCACACCGCCAAGACCGCTGGCGGTGCCGTGCTGGGCAGCATCAAGGGAGCTCTAAAGGGCGAGCCGAACGTCGAGTCGAAAGGACCGAGCGGCGCTCACACCGAGGAGCCGCATGCGAGTTCTGGTTCCACGTCCGAGCCGGAAAGTCGCGTGTCGGGTGAGGCACCCACCAGCCCTCCTCCTGAGATCGACCTACCGCCCGCGGCCGACCCGAAGGCCATTGTGGCCGCGGCGTCTGAGGGCAAGCTTCCACCCGAGGCGCACATCGATGAGGGCAAACTCGCCAAGGGCAATGTGGTCGAACCGCACGAGGCGACGGGATCACATGGGACTCCCGAGGAACCACATGCCGCAGGTGCCCGTGAAGTCGACGCGAAGACAGGCGCCCTTGAGCCCGTGCCAGAACCCGAATCCAAGGCAGGTCCGAGTCACGACGACGTCGGCAAGACGATCAGCAATGAAGATCTCGCCAAGCGCTACGGGATGCCGGAGGAGAACGTCGACAAGATCAAGGCGATCTGCGCGCAGGAAAAGGTGATCGTCGATGTGCGGCCTACAACGCCGTATGCCGAGGAAATGCTTCGCGACGGCAAGGCGCTGCCGAAACACGAGAAGCTCAAGGCGAAGTCGATCAATCCACTAGACGTGATGCTCGGATTGGGTAGCTCGAAGAACCTCGGCAAGGTCGGGTTCTTCCCACCGGAGCAAATTTTGGGTCCCGAAAACTTCAAACACCTCGAGCTGAAGGTGCGAGAGCAGCTCAATGAGCGAGCAGTGCAGCGACAGAACGAGTGGGCCGATCATAAGGAAGACATGGCCAAACTGCAGTCAGAGGGCAAGATTCGACTGGAGCCCGACGGCACGATCACGAACACGGGCCTGCTCGAGGGCCAAAAGGAGCTGCCATTTACCGGCGACCATGACCTGTTCGATATCCGCCATGCAGACGGATCGGCCTTGACGCCAGAGGAGTACACGTCGATCAAGAACAAGTTGATCGCGGCGGATGCCGGCATCATGCACGGTGCCGTCACCGGCTGGAGTACCGATTCGCCGAGCACCTTCAACACAGAGGCAGGACAGAAGTCGTACGGCAAAATGGTTGGCGATCACTCCGTCGGCGGCAAGGAGCCGCTCGTGCGTTTTGGTGAGGGTGATCCCAAGGGTGTCTGGCACGAGCCGGCACCTCCCAAGCTTGGGGCCCTACCTGCGGCTGAGGTGGACGCGATGCTGAGCGGTCTGGAGACAAAGCTGCCTGGAGCGAACCCCGAAGGAGTCACCATGTTCTCCGGTGAAGCGAAGGGGCTGAAAGATGCCTCGTTCGAGGGCGGCGAGTCGAAGCTGGCGATGCAGGACGTGAAGAGCATCGAGACAACGAGCGCCGGCGGCGGCACCACTGTGGCCGATCCGGTGCCGCCCACGCTGATCACTGATGGCAACGAGCACCTCAAGCCCAATGTCGAAGACGCTGATTTCCGTCCGAAGCGAAACGAGGCCGGTGGCCTCGCGACGAACAATGTCGAAGTTGTTGTCAACGGCGCGTCAGAGAAAGTGCGTACCCCGAGTGAAGGCACCTTCGGTGGCGATCCGGTCGTCGGCGGCGTGCGCGGTGCTGAGCTGCAGGACAACGGTGCATGGGAGCGCGGCGAGCCGTTGCATCAACCCGACCCGTTTACGGCAGCTGGGAAGGAAGGCGGCTTCCCGCAGGCGACATCGGAGGAGTGGCTGAAGTATCAGGGTGATCCGGCCAAGATGACCGATGCTGAGCGGTATGCCACGTGGTTTTATTCCGATGACGCCAGCTCGGCGCTCAATGCCGAGCTACGAGGCACAAAGTCGCCGAACAGTTTGATGAGTCCAGAACTCTTGGGCCAGGTCACATCCGATATCGACAAGGGCATGAAGCCCGTTCCGTTCGACTCGATGGTGCATCGCGGTTCCAGCATGAGCGAGTTCCGTGAGTTGGGCGTGCGCTCGCCTGAGGAGCTCGCGCAGGCCGTCGGCAAGAGCTACACGAGCGCTGGCTATACCAGTACCTCAATCGAGCCGTCGTCGTTCAGCGAGACCAAGGAGGTAAAGGTGCTGATCGATGTTCCGAAGGGCACTCGCGGCACCTTCACCGCGGGCGAAGATGCCAAGGCACCGCGAGTCGATCCACTCAAACCAAAGGTGGGCGGTCCTATCGCGTCGATGCCCGGTGAGATGGAGTTCCTGCTCGGTCGCGGCACCAGGTTCACCATCACTGATGTGCAGATCGATCCGAAGACCGGCAAAGCGACGGTTCGAGTTCGAATCGACGGGCAGACTGAGGTCGTGCCGGCTCTCTAGTTGCAAGTGCAACGACGTTGTCGCAACAACGCGGTCGGTCAGCCGAAGTCGCGGTCGTTGGCCGACCAGGTCTTGCCGTATTGGATGTACTGGCGATGGCGATCGCCGCCGACGGTCACAAATGGGCAATCGGCAACACTCGAGCACAACGTGAGGTCGATGTCGCCGGGAGCAATCCACGACAACTTGCCGTTGCGTATCCACGGTGCGATATCGAAATCCTTCTCGATGTCGTACTCGGTGGCGTGCGCGCTCGTGGGCGAGCCATCGACCCGGGTGAACGAATACGAGCTGTGGGCCCAATCGTCGACGCGCTTGAGGTCGGTGGGTATCGCGTCCGAGAAGTACACAACTGGGAATCCCACGTGCTCGCCCACGAGCACCGTCGACATCACGGCCCGCATCGACGGATGCTCAAGTATTCGCGGCAGCACGAACGGAGCGGCAGGGCCGATCATCGACTTCAGCGGCAGGTTTGGAATCGGCCCGTCGAGTTGCATCGAGCCGGTCCACGCGAAGAATGTCGCAATCGGGGCGACGTACGGACTGTAGTCGTAGTCGTATGCCCACCACATGCCGTCGACACCGAAGATGTCGAGCGATGACTCGAACACGTCGTTGCTGAATGGGCAGCGCGAGAGCGACACGATCGGCGTGGCTGACTCGTAGTCGCGGGCGATAGCAGCCATGATCTCAGCCGCTCCCTGTTCATTGTCCGAGTCGTGCCGCTCGTTGGCCTTCTCGCGCGAATCAAGTGCGGAGTAGAAGCCAGCGATCATCGCGGCGCGCTCGGCTGGGCTGTATACCTCGCCCCGCTTGCTCCAGTATCTCGGCACCCGTTCAGACTACGACATGAGCGGCGGTTCGTGAAGGGAGCTCTGCGAGAGCGAAGGGAAGGAGGCGTCGCCCGAAAGGGCAGTGGCTCTGCCCTGTACGTGCTGTTCGGCGCCGCGCACAATGGAGCGATGGGCAGCGACGCCGCAGCAGCATTTCGCGCCATCAAGACGGACCTGATCAAGGTTCGTAACCCGGCGCGCGACTTTCGTCCCGAGGCGATGTCGCGGTTGACCTTGCTCGAAGGCAGAGTTGCCCAACTCGTGGGTCGACAGAGCACGGCAGAGCTCGGGGCAGATCATCCACTTAGGGGTCTCTATCTCACGCAGGAACAAGCGGTTGGCCTGCTTGATCGGTCGAACATGAACGCAACAGGTGGCGAGTTGACGCTGCCGAACGCGTCGACGGCACTTGGCGACGCCTTCCAGGGGTTGGCCGATCGCACTGGGTTGACCGCTCGCGACATCGATGTGCTCGTCGCCGCGTTGGCTCCTGACGTCGATCCGCGATTCGAAAAGCTGTACGGATTCTTGCACGACGATCTCACTAAACGTCGCGCCACGATCGGTTTGGCGATGCGACTCTGCGCGATGCATCCGGCATCGTTGACTGATCGTGCTCGCTTCGCGTCTACTTCGCCGCTTGTGTCGAATTCGCTCGTCGTCATCGATGACGACGGTCCTTTTCTTGGCCGAACGATGCGCGTGCCAGATCATGTTGTCGATGTGTTGTTCGGCGGTGTCACAGTGGAACCGATCCTGCAACGACTCACCATCGAACCTGTGCGAGTCGATGCGAGTGATATCGGTGTGGTTCGTAACCTGCTCGAGCAATCGACATTGATTCATCTCACTGAGGGCATCGGCGGTGCCGCTGCACACATTGCCGCGCTGGCAGCGCACGACTGTGGACGCGGGTCGCTGATCGTCGACGTCTCAGCTGTGTCTGCCGACGAGCTACAGCCGGTTCTCGACGCTGTTGTGCGTCACCAGGCGCTCACTGGTGACGTGGTGATCATCCGACCAGTGGATGGCGTTGCCGAACTCGCGCCGCGTGCTCTCGTGCCGCTGACTGCTACCAATGGTTCGTTGGTCTTTGTCGGCACACGTTCATGGGATCCCATGTGGGCGGCCGAGGTGCCGCGGCACGTTCACATCGCCGAGTTGCCACAAGAAGAACTCGGCCGCGTGTGGGAGAGGTCACTGGTCTCGCGTGCGACGGAGCCCGGTGCTGTCGACGCCGTGCGGAGTTCGTTCCGACTCACCCCAGAACAAATCGTTCGGGCCGCCCGAGCGGCGTCATTCGCGGTCGACAACGATCAACAGATGTTGAGTTTCGCCGAGCTGAGTGCCGGCGCAAGGTCGCAGTCGGCGTCAGGACTCGACCGTCTGGCGCGCCGACTCGAGCCGAGCGCAGGATGGAGCGATCTGATTCTGCCCGATCTCGTCGTGACGATGTTGCACGAGCTCGCCTTACGAGTCCGCTGGCGCGAGCAGGTCATGCAGCGGTGGGAGCTCGGACGAGGATGGCGAGGACGTGGCATCGCCGCGCTGTTCGCTGGTCCATCGGGCACGGGCAAGACCACAGCGGCGGAGGTCATCGCGGCTGAACTCGGCTACGACATCCACGTCGTCGATCTCAGCAGTGTCGTCGACAAGTACATCGGCGAGACCGAGAAGAAGTTGGAAGTTATCTTCACCGAAGCGGAGCGCACCAACACGGTGCTGTTGTTCGATGAAGCCGACGCAATCTTCGGTAAGCGCAGCGAGGTGAAGGACGCCCGCGACCGATACGCGAACATCGAGGTGTCGTATCTTCTACAGCGCATTGAGCGCTTCTCAGGTCTTGCACTGTTGACGACGAACCTAGGTGCGAATCTCGACGAAGCGTTCACTCGTCGGCTCGACATGGTCATCGATTTTCCACGACCCGATGCCGAGGCACGCGAGCGACTGTGGCGCCACGAGTTTCGACCGACCGTGCCAGCCGAGGGTATCGATTTCGAGTTCTGTGCCGGAGCGTTCGACCTCACGGGCGGCAACATTCGCAACATTGTGATCACCGCTGCATATCTCGCTGCCGAGTCGAGGCGTGCCGTCTCAATGGTTGATGTCGTTGCTGCGGTGCAGCGTGAGTATCGCAAGATGGGCAGGCTCTGCCTCTCGAGCGAGTTCGGGCGCTACGCCGATCTCTTGTCGTAACAATCTCTTGGCTTAGCGCGGCGGCCACTGACGGATTCGAACGACACGACCCGGGTCGTTCTTGCGACCCGCTCGAATCGTTTCCTCCGCACTCCACGGACCGGTGCTCGCGGCGGCCACAGCGGCTGGCTCATCACGCTCTGGTGGAGCTCCTGGCTTCGTGGCCTTCTTGCGACCAGCGCCGTGCTCGACCGTCTCAGGCTCCGCATCGGCGCTCGCAACAACGAACCTCGGCTGCTCGGTAACTGGTGGACCGGCGGGCATGACCTTGCCGACTTCCATCGGGGCGATGATTGCCAAATCGAGCGAGGGCTTCAGTTCGCCACCGAGTGCCGACCACACCTCGGAGATCTGTTTGTCCTGTCCAACAGGAATTGCGACCGACGACACCACGACGCGTCCGGCGTCTTTCAACGAACCAGCGAGCAGTTCAGTCGGCAGGTAGTCCTGCTGAAGAAAGCAGGCGAGCAGATTCGATAGCAAGCGGTGTTCATCCTCGGGGCGTTGTGTCCACGCGGTCATGAGATAGGTGAGCCGAAATCGTCGCGGTGGTTGACGTCGCTCGATGACTCGCCCAGTTGCATCGCGCACGTCTTCGAAGAACACCTCGCGACGTGAGAGGTCTTCGCGAATGTCGTACAGATAGATGTTGATCGTCGGGTTGGTGCGCTTGGCGGCCCACTCACGCGTAGGAGCTTCGAAGCTGATCTCGACAGCGGAGCCGTTCACGATCTCGCGCTTGATCAGTGCACGTATGGTTTCGTCCACGTCATGAATCACGACGAACTCAGATCAGTCCGGACTTCACGGCATAGGCAACGGCGTGACTGCGATTGCGCAGATTGAGCCGGAGTGTCACGTCATGAATGATGTTCTTGATCGTGCGCTCGGAGTACGCCAACTTGCTCGCGATCGCGGCGGTATCTTGGCCATCGGCGAGCATCTTCAAGACGGCAACTTCGCGGTCAGACAAACCAGTCGGTCCGATACCGCGGGGTGCGAGTACATCGCGTTGCAGCCGGCCGAACTGAGTCATCAGGCGGCCGAGCAGATCTGGGGCAAGGGTGCCGTCGCCGCTCGCTGCCGCGATCACCGCAGCGCACACGCGCTCCGAATTTGCCTCACGTCGGCGCAGCACGCCACATGCGCCCACCTCGACGGCCACCATCAAGCTGGCATCATCGAGTATCCCAACCACAAGCACCACGCGCGGACAACCGTTGCGTTGGATTGCTCGAATGGTGCGACACGCCGCGTCGTTGACGGTGTCGACAATGACGACCGCCACCTCGGCGCTGTCGATCAAGGCATCGTCAACCACGTTGACGTCGGGTTGCCCGCGAAGCTGCGACTGCATTCCCGCCTGCGACATTGCGTCGTCGCTGTAGACAAAGACCTGAATCCTGGCTGCCATCTTGCCCCCAACATGTTCGAGTACTCACTTTATGACCACGCAGAGTCTGCTCTGTCAAGAGTTGTTGCCGCTCCACAAAGACTCCACAAAGACTCCACTTCGTGTCGGCCGCGCTGTTGGGCAACGAGCGTTGCCCGTTCGGGCCATCGAAGTGACCCCTCCTGACACCGAACTGGCTATAGACGCGGCGTTGCAGAGCGCCTAGCGTGATGCGAATGGGCGCTAGCACTTCGTTGTCATCGGCAGAACTCATCGTCATTCCCGGTGGGGAGGCTCGAACTTCGCTACGAATTCGCAATAACGGCAGCGTGGTTGATCAATTCGATCTCAGCGTGTTGGGCGATGCCGCAGCGTGGGCATCGGTCGAGCCCCCAACAATCTCGTTGTTCCCCGGTGCTGAGGATTCGGTCGATGTTGTGTTCCGGCCCGGCAAGACATCGGCGATCGTGTCGGGTCGCGTCAGTTTTGCTGTCAAGGCTGCATCGCGCGAAGACGCGCAGGGTTCGTCGGTAGAGGAAGGCGTCATCGACGTCGTTCCATACGACGTACGCACAGCCGAACTCATTCCGCGCACCTCGAAGGGCAAGCGTTCAGCGGTGCACGATCTCGCTGTCGACAACCGTGGCAACGCTCCGATCACCGTGCACTTCACGGGCATGGATCCCGAAGGTACCCTGCAGTTCGAATTCGAGCCGCCGCAGATCACTGTGGCGCCCGGTACCGCGCAGTTCGCCAAGGTCAAGCTGAAGCCTGCCCGACACTTCTGGCGCGGCGCCAACAAGACGCTGCCGTTCGTGGTGATGGTGGAAGAAGACGGCCAACCGCCCATGGCCGTCGACGGCTCGATGGTGCAACTGCCCATCCTGCCGAAGTGGTTTTGGAAGGCCGTACTTGCCGCGCTCTTGGTGATCATTTTGCTGTTGGTTCTGTGGTTCACGTTGGTGAAGCCACAGATCAAGACGTCGGCACAAGATGCGGTGAAGCCCATCGACAATCGTCTCAATGCCGC
>Ga0194035_1000382_pt1 | contig 25898 bp, 21 predicted proteins | sample JunL2320m_MetaG_FD_148680 | JGI IMG/M metagenome (GOLD analysis project Ga0194035, IMG submission 148680) | Anoxic zone freshwater microbial communities from boreal shield lake in IISD Experimental Lakes Area, Ontario, Canada - Jun2016-L239-20m | ecosystem: Environmental > Aquatic > Freshwater >...
CCCTCGGATTGAGCTCGAAGATGCAGTGGTTCAGTGCGTGCACCATCGCATCTTCATGGTCGAGGCTCTTGTAGAGACCTTTCAGGGATTCGAGCTTGTCCATGTAGAGGGTCGCGAAACCATCGAGTTTCATCGAGCCGATGTCGCCGCCGGAGCCCTTGACCCACAGCACGGTGGTGGGGTTGCCCGTCAGCGGGTCCTTCGCCACGACCTTGGCAGAGGTGTTTCCGCCGCCGAAATTGGTGATGCGCAAATCCGCGCCCAGCAGATTTGAGCGATAGAGGAGGAGGCCCGGCTCATCCATCTTGGCGGCCTTGGCGTCGTCCCACAGGGAAGGGACAGTGGCGGAATTGCTCATGGTGCACTCGCTTTCGGGAAGAACGAACGCGCCGGGTGTTGCCCGGCGCGCTCTGGGGTTTGATATTTAGAAGTCGAACTGGCCAATGTTTTCCTTGGTGAAGGTGTAGGGTGAGCCGAGCAGGATTTCCGAGCCGTTGATGACCTGGAGATCGCCGAGCTTGCCGGCCTTCACCGAGGTGGCGCCCGGCTGCAGCGTGCCGTCAGCCACGGAACGGAGCACCATCATCGCGGCGTAGCCGAGATCGACGGGGTTCCACAGCACCACCGACTTCACGCATTCCTTTTCGACATAGGGCTTCATGGCATTCGGCGTGGCGAGACCCACAACCGAGATCTTGCCGCACTTGCTGGCCTGGGTCACGGCTTCGGCCGAGGCCGGAGTCGCTACCGAGGTCATGCCGAAGATGCCCTTCAGGTCATCGCCATATTTGTTGATGAGGGTGGTGGCCTGGTTGAAGGACAGGTTGTTGTCTTCCTGGGCTTCCACCGTCTCGAGCCACTTCATCTTCGGGTGGCACTGCGCGGCATAGGTCGCCATCTCGGCGATCCAGCGCGCCTGGTTGGGCGTGGTGAAGGTGGAGGTGACGATGGCGACACCCGCATCCTCGCCCGCTTCCTTGGCCATGTTGTCCACCAGCGCCTTGGCGATGCCGTTGAACTGCGCCTGGTTGACGAACCACTGGCGGGCGTCCGGCGTCGAGTTGGCGTCATAGCCCACCACGTTGATGCCCTTCTCCAGCGCCTTCTTCAGCACCGGCGCGATGGCCACGGGGTCATTGGCGGCGAACAGGATGCCGTCAACGCCGCTGGTGATGTAGTTGTCGAGGAAGGTGATCTGCTCGTCGATGTTGGCCTTGGTCGGGCCGTCGGTCTTGGCGTCGACATTGCCGAGTTCGGCGGCGGCGTCGGCGATGCCCTTGGAGGTGGCGTTGAAGTAGCCGATGCCGATCAGCTTCGGCACGTCGACCACGGTGATCTTCTTGCCCTTGCGGTCCGGCGGGTTGGTGGGAACGCCGCCGTCAAAGGGTTTGGCAACCGCCGCCGCCGGCGTGCCGTCGCAGGCTAGCGGGTTGGTCGGCAGATCGTCGCCGCCGGTCCAGGTGGAAGCGGCAAGGGCTGAGCCGCTCATCAGGCCGAGGCCCAAGATGGCGGCGAGGGTCAGTTTCTTCATGTCGTTTCTCCCATGTTTGTCTCCTTGGCTCACAGGCGGTTGAGCCCGGAGACAGCCTCCCTTGGTCAGCCGCCTCTGTTCCTGTCGAACAACGCGCCCACCAGGATCGCGCCGATCAAAACCAATCCGATGACGACGATGGTGCCGTCGCCCTTGACGCCCGACAGCGCCAATCCGTTTTTCAGCGCCTGAATCAGGATCAGGCCCAGTGCCGTGCCGATGATGGTGCCGCGCCCGCCGAAGATCGAGGTGCCGCCGAGCACGACGGCGGTGATCGCATCGAGCTCCAGCCCGGTGCCCATGTCGGAGCGCGTGGTGGTGACGCGCGACACGAAGATCACCGCCGCGAGCGCCGCGCAGAAGCCGGACGCCGTGTAGATCCATAGCTTCGTCGCATTGACGCGGATGCCGGAGAAGCGTGCGGCCACCTCATTGGCGCCGATTGCGTAGGTGGCGCGGCCGAAGGGGGTCAGCCCCAGGATCACAGCGGCGATCGCCGTGGCGATGCCCAGCACCCAGAGCTGGAAGGGAACGCCCAGAACCTCGCCCTGGCCGAAGAAGAAGAACCATTCGGGGTAGCCGCGCACCGAGCGGGCCTCGCTGATGCCTTCCGCCAGCCCGCGGTAGAGCGCCAGCGTCGCCAGCGTGGCGATCAGCGGCGGCACGCTGAAGCGGGTGATGATGAAGCCGTTCACCCAGCCCGCGAAGGTGCCGCAGGCGAGTGCGAGGAACATGGCCGCAGGCAGCGGCAGGCCGACATTCTTCCAGAACACGCCGAGCAGGATGGCGGTGAGCCCGAGGATGGAGCCCACCGAGAGATCGATGCCGCCCGTGACGATGACGAAGGTCATGGCGAGCGAAATGAGTCCCACCTCCGCCATCAGCCGGCCTTGGTTCAGCAGGTTGTCGACAGTGAAGAACTTGTCGGAGAGCGAGGCGAGCACGATCATCGCGATGACGGTGAGGACCGCGAGGATTGTCTCATGCCGGAAGACCTTTGCCGCCGTCATGTGTCCCTCCGGCGGCGGACCATGTCGGCGAGCACGGTGGCGAGGATCATCAGGCCCAGCACGGCGCGCAGCCAGTAGGCCGAGACGTTGAGGAAGATGAGCGCCGAGCCGATGCAGGCGAAGAGGATGGCAGCCAGAGTCGAGCCGATCACCGTGCCGGTGCCACCGAGGATCGACACGCCGCCGATTACCGAGGCGGTGATGATGGTGAGTTCGAGGTTGGGCGGCACGGTGGACTGGATCACTTGCAGCTGGGTGGCAAAGAGAATGCCGGCGATCCCCGCGAAGAGGCCATGCAGCGCGAAGACGCCGATCACCGTGCGCTCGGGGTTGATGCCTGCCGCGCGCGCCGCCTCCATGTTTCCGCCCACCGCATAGATGGAACGGCCGAAGTCCGTGTAGCGCAGGAAGAGGGAGGCGATGATGGTGAGCGCTACCATGAACCACACGGCAGACGGAATGCCGAATGGCCGCATCTGGGCGATCATGAATTCAGGCGGCAGGTTGGATATCCATTCGCCCGCCGTGGCGCTGATCAGGCCGCCCTTGAGGATCGACAGCATGCCGAGCGTGACGACGATCGATGGTATACGCGTATAGGCAACGAGCGCGCCCACGCCGGCGTTGACCGCGATGGCGAAGAGAATGGGAACCAGCCATGCCACCCAGATCGGATAACCGCTCACCGCCAGCGTGCCGGCGATGGTGGCGATGACGCCGATCAATGCACCGACCGAGACGTCGATGTGGCCGGCGATGATGACCATCGACATGCCGATCGCGGCGATGGCGATATAGGCGTTGCCGGCGAAGATCGAATTGATGTTGGTGTCGGAGAGGAAGCGCTGGTTGACCGCACCCACCACGACGAAGAGCGCCACGATGGAGAGCGCCACCACGATCTCCTGGCCATAGCCCGAGAGGAAGCGGTGCAGGTTGGTCCGGCCGGGTGAGAGGGCAGCCACGCTCATGCCGCCTGCTCCTTGTCGTAGCTGCGCGTCATCACCGTGCCCACCGCTTCCGCCGTGGCGTGGTCCTTGTCGAACTCGCCGACGATGCGGCCGCCGTTCATGACCAGCACGCGGTCGCTCATGCCCAGCACTTCGGGAAGCTCGCTAGAGATCATCAGGATTGCCATGCCTTCGCCGGCGAGCTTGCGCATCAGCTGATGGATCTCGGCCTTGGCGCCCACGTCGATGCCGCGCGTCGGCTCGTCCATGATGAGGATGCGCGGGTTGGTAGCGAGCCACTTGCCGAGTACCACCTTCTGCTGGTTGCCACCGGAGAGCTGGCGCACCAGCTGGTCGGGTCCACGCGCCCTGATGCCGAAGCGGGTGATGGCGTTTCGCGCCTCCGCGGCGACCTTTGCTGCGTCGACGAAGATGCCGCGCGTCAGCCGCTTCAGATTGGCGAGAGCGATGTTCTCCTCGATGGACTGCGGCCGGATCAGGCCCTGCTGGGCGCGGTCTTCCGGCACATAGGCGATCCCCAAATCGCGAGCACCTTCGGGCGAGGTGATGGAGACGGGCTTGCCGTCGATCAGGATCTGGCCCTGCGTGGCAGGCGTGATGCCGAAGATGGTGAGGGCCGTTTCGGTGCGGCCCGATCCGACGAGGCCTGCGAGGCCGAGGATTTCGCCGCGCCGCAGCTTGAAGGAAATGTCGCGCACCACGCTGCGGTGGGAGACAGCGGTGAGCTCGAGGATGACGTCGCCGTCCGTGCCTTGCTTCGCCGGATAGAGCCGGTCGATGGAGCGGCCGACCATCATGGAGACGAGGCCTGGCTCGTCGACCTCCGAGATGGGCTTCGTTGCCACCAGGTGGCCGTCGCGCAGCACGGTGACGCGGTCGGCGAGCGCGAAGATCTCCGGCATGCGGTGGCTGACATAGACGATGGCCACGCCGCGTTTCCGGAGATTGCGTACGATGCTCATGAGCCGCTGCACATCATGTTCGGCCAAGGCCGCCGTGGGCTCGTCCATGATCAGCACGCGGGCGTCCTGGGCCAGCGCCCGGGCGATCTCGATCCTCTGGCGGTTGCCGACCGAGAGGTGCGCCACCTTCTGGTCGATGTCGAGGTCGCCGCTGTCGAGCGAGTCGAGGAGCTCACGCGAGCGCTGGCGCATGGTCTGCCAGTCGATGGTGCCGAAGGAGGTCTTGGGCGTCTGGCCGAGGAAGATGTTCTCGGCCACTGTCAGTTCGGGGAAGAGCAGCAGTTCCTGGTGAACGGTGGCGATGCCGGCGGCATGGGCATCCTTGGGCGAGGTGAAACGTACCACCGCGCCGTTCACGAGGATCTGGCCCTCGTCCGGCTGGTAGAGGCCAGCCATCACCTTGATCAGGGTGGACTTGCCGGCACCGTTCTCGCCCATCAGCGCATGCACCTCGCCGGGGCGCATGTCGAAGCTGACGTCATTCACCACCTTGATGCCGGCGAAGGACTTGGAAATCCCGCGCAATTCAATGGGTAGCCCGGCACCTGATGCCGCTGCGTCACCAATATGCTCGGTTCGCATGTGATCGCTCCCATTCCACCCTGCCGCCGCCCGCGATTCACTTTGTCCACGGGTCTCTTCCGGGCCTGTTTACAGGCCACAAGCGGTGAGCGATAATAAACATCTGTGAGCAAAAAGCGTCAAGTGAGTTAGTTTGTGAGCTTTAAGTGATTTTTGCAGTGCACAAATGATTAAAGTTACTCACATGACGTGGGGCGATCAATGACCGAAGCCGAGCGCCACAAGTTAATGCTGGACCTGCTGCGGGACCGGCCCTTTGCCTCGGTCCGCGACCTGCAGGCGGTGGTGGACGCTTCGCCAGCCACCATCCGGCGTGATATCGGCAAGCTCCACGCGACGGGAGCGGTGCGCAAGGTGTTTGGCGGCATCGCCGCCGCGGAGGCGGGGGGCCTCGAGGGCGTCACGGCGCGGCCCTTCACCGAGAACCAGATGCTGGGGGTGGCAGCCAAGAAGGAGATTGCCCGGGAGGCGGCAGCCCTCGTGCAGGATGGCGATGCGCTGATCATCCACGGCGGATCGACCTGCTACCTCTTCGCGCTGCTGCTGGCGAACCGCAACGTGAGGATCTTCACCAACTCCATGCCGCTGGCCGCGACGCTGTGGCAGAACGGCACCTGCCACCTGTCGCTGGCCGGTGGCGAACTCTACCGCGAGCCAGGCCTCGTGTTTTCACCGCAGGCGGGGCCGCCAGAATTCTACGCCTCAAAATTCTTCCTCGGCGCACAGGCGATCACGCCTGCGGGCATACAGGAATCACATCCTCTCATCGTGAGGGAGACCGAGCTATTGCTGCAGCAGGCCGATGAAGTGATCGTGCTCGCCGACAGCCGCAAGTTCGGCATGCGCGCGCGAAACACCATGATGCCCCTCAACCGCATCGGCACGCTGATCACCGACGACGGGATTTCCGAGGCAAATCACAAGATGCTCACAGACGCCGGCATACGGGTGATCATCGCCCGGCCGAATGCCGAATTTTCATGAGTTTTTCATAGGTTTTTGGGCGCTCTGCCCAAACTTGGCCGGGTTTTGCGGTTATAAGCCTGCCCATGTCGAGAGTGATTTTATTCATTGCCGTGCTGCTCAGTGTCTTCGCCGCTCCGGCGCAGGCGCAGACCCTCAATACCAGCCAGTTCAAGATCGAATGGCAGGTCACCAACCGGTTCCGGATGTTCCAGGATCCGGGCTTCTTCAAGCAGCACGAGAATGCCTGGCGCCAATATCTGCTCCACGTCGACCAGCAGGGCATGGCCTCGGATGCGCGCGATTCCTTCGTTGCCCGCAGCTCTGTTGTCGGCTCCGAGCATGTGCTGAATGACCGCTTCATCGCCTTTAGCAACATCCTGCGCAAGAACGTCGACTGGCGCGGTTGGGCCGCCAAGGGTCAGGACGCGACCTGCTATGATCCGAAGAAGCGCACCTACTCCGCCTGTGGCGGAATCGATGCCTATGTCACGCCGCAGTCGAACGCGATCGAGATGTGGCTGTCAGGACAGAACGTTCCTGCCACGGCGGTGTGCGAGTGGCGGATCGGCGGGCAGGTCGTGGCCCAGACCTCCTGCGCCGACCGGGTGAGCGGCGCCGGTGTCGAACTCCCCTATCCGGGTGGTGCAGAAATCTCGGTCAATGTTGTCGGCGAGGCACCCATCATCACCGAGGCGCGTGTGAAGGACCTGCTGATCGCGGGGCTCGGTGACAGCTTTGCCTCCGGTGAGGGCAACCCCAACCGCCCCGTCGCCTTCAGTGATACCCGCCGCTTCCGGAATTTCTATCCACTCCGCCGACAGAACGATGCAGGCGGCAATGCCGAATGGACGGATGAACTCTGCCACCGCTCGCTTTATGGCCAGCAGCTGCGCGCTGCGCTGCAGATTGCCATCGAGAACCCGCAGGCCTCGGTCACCTTCCTCGACTACTCCTGTTCCGGCGCCAGCATCGCGGAGGGCATCCTGGGTCCCCAGACCTATGTCGAGCGCGTCGCGAGCACCGAGCGCTCGGCACAGCTTGCGGCACCGATGATCGCGGGCGGAGCCAAGGACTCGCAACTCTACCGCCTGATGCGCGAACTCTGCCGCGACAAGCCGGAGACGAAGGACGGCATACCCACTTGCCCTGGAAACAACTTCCGCCGCTCGCTGGACTTCATCTTCCTGTCGGTGGGCGGCAATGACATTGGCTTCTCCAACATCGTCGCCTGGGCGTCGCTGCGCGACTCCGTCTCTGCCACCATCGCCTCGTTCTTTGGCGCAACGGTGAGCGCAAAGGAATTCGCGGCACGCATGCGCGACATCCTGCCCGACGCCTATGCGCAGCTTGCCTCCGCAATGGAACGCACTCTGCCCGTCACCTCCGCCGGTGATGGCGTATTCGACCCATCCCGTATCGTGCTCACGGCCTATCCGGATCTTGTCACCAATGAGACTGGTGACATTTGCGAGGCCTCACCCGAGGATGGCGATGGCGCGGACCGCTACGCCGCCAACCAGTCGCTCGACATGTTCTCGTCCTGGCTCACCGCGCGGCCCGACCGACTGGCCAAGGTGCGCAAACAGTTCTCCCGCCTCTACACGCGCATGCGCGACCTTGCGGGCGACCATGGCTGGACCTTTGCGGGGCGCATCTATGCCGACAAGATGTTCGAGGGCCACGGCTTCTGCGCCCAGAATATCAAGCGAATCACCGACCCGGCAGAACAGTTGATGATGCCCTGCCACGGCACGGCGGAGCGCGATACCCAGACCTGCCAGACCAGCCTCTCCGGCAAGGAAGGTGCCTGGCGACCATACGATCCAGCGACACAGAATTACCCCTATGCCCTGCGCCAGCGCTGGGTGCGGACCTTCAACGATGCCTACCTCGTTATCAACCAGAAGGTACGGGACCGGTTCGGGAAACTGGACGAGAAGGCCTCGGCCGCGGTGTTCTCCGAGACGACGGGTGCGCTTCACCCGTCCGCCGAGGGCCATGCCGCGATGGCGGACAGCCTGATGCTGACGCTGAGGCCGGTCGTCTATGACATGCTCTACGGCGACCGCTGATCGGCCTTGCGGAACTGGATCAGGATCTGGCCGAGGCGAATGCCCCACTTGCTCATGGTCGAGCGGTTGAGGACGAGGCCCGGGCCTGCCTCGTAGAAAGCATCATCGAAATGCATGGCGATGGCGCGCTTGCCGATCTTGAGCCTGAGATCTGACGCGAGATAGGCAACGCCCTCCGCAAAGCGGCCCTGTGCCTCCGCAACGGAGTCATCGGCGCGGCCTGTGAAGTTACGACCGGTCCCGCGGGTTAGCACCCAAGTGCGCTCCTGCCGCTCGCCGTCATCAAAGATGAAACGCTCATGCAGGCGCAGGGTGTTGCCGTCTGCCTGGCCGTTCATGTCCACGGTGAAGCGGCGACGAACGCGGCCCTTGCGGTCCTCGAAGACGCCGTTGGCATAAGTAACGCCCTCCAGCCAGGAGAGCAGATCGAAGGGAGCCGTATCATTGCGCTTGAGCATGACCCAACTACGGCGCCAGCCCGGCAGCCGATCACTCAGGCCGGTGGAAACGGTAAATGCCGACGTCGATTGAGCCTTCGCGGAAGCCAGCCTCGCAGTAGGAGAGATAATAGGTCCAGCGGCGACGGAACTTCTCGTCGAAGCCGAGCTTGGCGATTGACGGCCACGCCGCCTCGAAGCGCTCCCGCCACAGGGCAAGCGTCTGGGCGTAGTCGTTGCCGAAGACCTCGACGGCCTCGAAGTTCAAACCTGCGCGCTGCGCCTGATCGGCGAGGATGCACTTGGTGGGAAGCATGCCGCCCGGGAAGATATAGCGCTGGATGAAGTCGGCCTTGCGCCGGTAACCGTCGAACAGGCCGCGATCGATGGTGATGGCCTGGACGGCAGCGTTGCCTCCCGGCTTCAGACGGTCGTGCAATACTTTGAAATAGGTCGGCCAGTTTGCTTCGCCCACGGCCTCGATCATCTCGATCGAGGCAATGGCGTCGAATTGCTCCGTCGTGTCGCGGTAGTCCTGGAAGCGGATCTCGGCGCGCTCGCCCAGCCTGCTGCGGGCAAAGTCGAGTTGCTCACGCGAAATGGTGAGCCCCGTGACGTGGTGGCCGCTATCGGCGGCAACTTCCGCGAAACCGCCCCAGCCACAGCCGATCTCAAGGATGTTGGCGGGCTTTTCGAGGCGGAGCGCATCGATGACCAGCCGGTATTTCGCGAGTTGGGAGGCTTCCAGCGTCTCAGCGCCATTTCCGAAGAAGCCCGACGAGTAGCTCATCGTCTCGTCGAGCCACTGGGCGTAGAAGTCATTGCCGAGATCATAGTGGGCGCTGATGTTGCGGCGAGACCCGGCGCGCGTGTTCTGCTGCAGGAGGTGGAAGATACGGTCGCCGATGCTCTTGAAGAAGACCGACTTGCCGGCGCGGTTCAGGGCATCCCTGTTCCCCAAGTAGAATCGCAGCACGGCGGTGATGTCGGAACTCTCAACATCGCCCAGCATGAAGCTTTCAGCGAAGCCCACGGCGCCACGGCGCATGGCAGAGAACACCGGCTTGTAATTCCGCAGTGCCAGATCGCAGTGGATGCCCGGGTTCTGGAAGCCGATGCGGTGCTGGCGCCCCGAGGGCAGCGTGAGGGTGATGCCGCCCGCGACATCGCGCGGTATCAGGCGGCGCCCGGTGGCGGCCACGGCCTGTCCGATGAGGCTCTCGCGCGTGTGAAGAGTTTCGGTGGTCATGGCAGTGTATGAGCCTCGGGCAGATAGTCGACAGTGTGGTTTGGGGCGGCAGGCCGGCGTTTGAGTTTGAGGCCCTTCCACCAGAGTTTCAAGGCATGAAGATGGATGGCGCCGATCACCTTCAGGGTGAGGAATGGAAAGCCCAAGAAGGAGCGCAGCAGGTTGGCATCGGTCAGCGGCCTGCGGGTGCCGCTGACATAGGCCTTGAGCACTGCCGCCCCGTCGACACTGAGGGCCACGCCCAGGGCCATTTTCTCCTCAGGAGCCGTGAAGTTGAAGGTGTAGTGGCCTTCCACTGCATTGAAGGGGGAAACGAAAAAGTGCTTGGGCGCGCTCTGCGCCATGCTGTGACCCACCGGCAGCACATAGGAGTGGCGGCCGCCGAAAGTGTTGTTCACCTCGTAGATCATCAGGCGCAGCCGGTCGTCCCCATCAAGGCCATAGTAGACGGTGATCGGGTTGAAGACATAGCCCAGCACGCTCGGGTAGCAGAACATGAAGACGCGGCCCACGCAGGCGCCGCCCTCCGCAGCGTGCACCAGTTTCCAGGCGTGCTCGCGCACCGGCGTTCCGTCGCCCGGCCCGTGGTTGCGGTCCATGACAGAGAACAGGTTCAGGCGGTTGTAGCTGAAGAGCTTCAGTGAGCCTGACAGTTTGTCCAACTGATCGACGTCGGCAAGCAGATTGAAGACGCGGTAGCGCAGTTCGTGGCGCAGCGGATTGAGACGCCGGTGAACGACTTCGCCATGATAGAGGCAGCTTTCTGCCATGTCAGTCTACGGACACTTGGACGGGCGGCGACCGCGGGTCCTGTGGCCCCAGGTGAATGCGACCGGATTCATTGGCGACCGACCACGGGCGCTTCAGATAGCCCAGGTGCTCTGCCACTGCGAGGCCTGACTGGATGCCGTCCTCGTGGAAGCCGGAGCCCATGTAGGCGCCGCAGAACCAGGTGTGCTGGGCGCCCTGGATCGTCCACATGTCGCGCTGCGCGGCCATGGCGGCGGGATCGAAGATGGGGTGTGCATAGTCAAATTCGCCCAGCACCTTGCTGACGTCCGGTTCGGTGAGCGGGTTGAGGCTGACGAAAAGTGGCACGTCGACGCTGAGCGGCTGAAGCTTGTTCATCCAGTAGGTGACGGAACTTGCCCCGTCGCCATGCGGCGGCAGGCCGGAGAGATAGTTCCAGCTTGCCCACAGCCTGCGGTGCCGCGGCATCAGGCGCTGGTCGCGGTGCAGCACGGCCCGGTTCTGCGAGTAACGGAAGCAGGAGAGCAGGCGGCGTTCCTCCGGCGAAGCATCCGACAGCATGGCCAGAGCCTGGTCGGCATGGCAGGCGAGCACCACGTCGTCGAAGGTCTGCTCCTGGCCGTTGACGGCGCGCAGCGTGACGCCTGTTGCCGTGCGGCGGATGGCGGCGATGGGCGTGCGGAGCCTGGTTTCGAAGGCGCCGTCGCGGATGACGCGTGAGACATATTCGCGCGATCCGCCCTTGACGGTACGCCACTGCGGGCGGTTCCTGATCTTGAGGAGACCGTGGTTCTCGAAGAAACGGATGAAGGCCCTGGCCGGGTAGTCCCGCATGTCACCAGGTGCAGCAGACCAGATGGCGCCCGCCATGGGCAGCAGGTGCCGGTCGCGGAAGTAGTCGGAATAGCCCTCGGCCTTGAGAAACTCGCCGAGCGTCACGTCATCCGACAGGGACGACAGCTTGGCGAGCGCAGTCTTGAAAAAGCGCGGAATGTCCCGCATCAGCTGCCAGTGGCCCGGGTTCAGCAGGTTCTTGGGTTGTCCGACCAGCTGGGAAAGGCCAGTGCCCGCATATTCATAGGCGCCTTCCCCCATCGACACGGAAAAGCTCATGTTGGAGGGGGCCGTCGGCACCTTCAGCCGGGCGAAGAGCGCGGTCAGGTTCGGATAGGCTGGGGGGTTGTAGACGATGAAGCCGGTGTCGACGGAGACGTCGGCGCCATGCACCTCGCAGTCGATGGTATTGGCGTGCCCGCCGGGTCGCGCGTCCGCCTCGATCAGCGTGACGCGGTGGGTGCGGGACAGGAGCCAGGCAGCTGAAAGCCCCGCGATGCCCGACCCGACGACGGCGATATGGCGTGGTTTCACGAAATCTGGTTCCTTGCCTGAAAAATCGGTACGCCCTGCCTCCGGGCACGGATCAGGTGATCCGGCCCTACCCCGAAAGCGTATCCCCGTCAAACAAGGGAACATGCTATGTATGCCGTCATGAACGTGGCAGACAGGCGAAAAAATGAGGAAAGACAACGCCTCGAGGCGTTGTTTCGGTCTCTTATAACGAGGGTGGCGCAAAACCGCGACCGGCAGGCATTTGCCCAGCTGTTCGACCATTTCGCGCCGCGCCTCAAGAGTTTCATCATGCGCAAGAACACTTCGGCTGAACTCGCCGAGGATCTGGTGCAGGAGGCGATGATCTCGGTGTGGACCAAGGCCGCGCTCTATGAGTCCTCCAAGGGCTCGGTGACGACCTGGGTTTTCACCATTGCGAGGAACCTGCGCATCGACAGGATCCGGCGGGACGTGCACATGCCGACGACGGAGCTCGGCGACTACGACGAGCCGTCAGAGGCGCCGGAAGGCGAGGAGCTTCTGGGTCGCAAGCAGGAGGATGGGCTGGTGGCCCGGGCCCTGCAGGGGATCCCCGAGGAGCAGCGGCAGATTCTCGTCCTGTCCTTTGTTGAAGAAATGCCGCAGAGCGAGATCGCAGAGAAGCTGTCGATCCCTCTCGGCACAGTGAAATCGCGCATGCGTCTCGCCTACGGGCACCTGCGCCGCATATTGGAGGCCGGACTTTGAAACCGAACCATCATCTCGATGACAGCACGCTGCTTGCCTATGCGGCGGGCACGCTTGACGAGGCTTTCTCGGTGGTTGCCGCGGCGCATGTTGCCGTTTGCCCGGCCTGCCGGAACGCGGTTCGCGCCGCCGAGGCTGTGGGAGGCGAGCTTCTGGAGACGGCAGGCAGTTCGGCCGTTTCGGATGATTGCCGCAGCAAGACGTTCGCCGCCCTGGAGCAGGCTGGAATCTACCGCCTGCCGGTGGCCGCTCCCCGCTCCAGCGTGCCGCGCGCGCTTGCCTCGCTTCTGCCTGTCGCCAACCTCGATGACCTCGCCTGGAAGAAGAAGGCGCCGGGCGTGGCAATCTTCGACGTGAAACTTCCGGCCTCGGCCAGGGGCCAGCTCAGGCTGCTGCGCATCGGCGCCGGTCGCGCCATGCCCGAGCATGGCCACGGTGGCGAGGAAATCACCATGGTGCTGAAGGGCGCCTACATCGATCATATGGGCCGCTTTGCGGCGGGTGACGTGGCCGACCTCGACGAGGAAATCGAGCACCGGCCGGTGGTCGAGCAGGATGGCGACTGCATCTGCCTTGTCGCCACCGAGCGCCCGACCCGCTTCAAGTCCATTGCCGCGCGACTGATGCAGCCCTTTGTGGGCATCTGAGGCGTGAGAAAACCGCTGCCTTGGAAGACGGCCTGGGTCACCGGGGCCTCGACGGGCATCGGGCGTGAGATTGTCCTGCAGCTGAAGGCGGCGGGCGTCAGGGTTGCTGCTTCCGCGCGGTCGCCTGAGAAGCTCGCGGCGCTTGGGCCAGGCGTCCTTGCAATTCCCCTCGATGTCACGGATGCCAAGGCTTGCCATTTTGCGGCGGAGCAGGTTGAGGCAGAGCTGGGCCCGATCGACCTCGTCGTATTCGGCGCCGGGACCTACGCGCCCGTCGCGGCGGACAACATCGATCCGGACCTCTTCGCGCACACCATGAACACCAACTACATGGGCGTGGTGAACTGCCTTGCCGCCGTTGCGCCACGGATGACCGCGCGTGGCAGTGGGCACATCTCGTGGATTGCCTCGGTTGCGGGCTTCATGGGGCTTCCCAAGGCTGCAGCTTATGGGCCGACCAAGGCTGCTCTCATCAACCTCGCGGAATGCCTTGAGCCCGAGATGAAGCTGAAGGGCGTGCTCATCAGCGTGATCAACCCGGGGTTCGTCGCCACACCGCTGACGGCGCAGAATGACTTCGAAATGCCCTTCCTGATGCAACCCGAAGAAGCCGGTCGCCGCACGATTGAGGGCCTCGCAGCAGGCCGCTTCGAGATTGCCTATCCGCGCCGCTTCGTGGCGATCTTGCGGACGCTCAGGGCGTTGCCTTATCCGCTCTTCTTCCGTCTCATCACGCGCTTCGTGCTGAAGGCGAAGTGATCACAGAAGGGCATGGTCAAGCCGAGCTAGTTCGGAGGCCTGCCAGTACTGGTGTCAAGTTCGGTTGAAGCGATTTCCTGTACCGGGTCGACTTCACCAACCATGATATGCTCAGACACGAGATAGCTGGGCCTGCCGCGCACTTCGATTGAGATGCGACCGAGATACTCACCAAGAACGCCTATTGCGACCAGGTTTACGGCACCCACCAGCAGCATGACGACCATGAGTGATGCATAGCCTGGTACGTCAATTCCCCAGATCAAGGCTCGCAGAATGATGAAGCCTGCAAACAGGACCATGAGAAGAACAAGGAAACTCCCGACATAGGTCCACATCCGAAGAGGAAGCGTCGTCGAGCCGGTCAGCCCATCAAGGGCAAAGTTCCACAGCTTCCAATAGTTCCACTTGGTGGAACCCGCAGAGCGGGCCGGTCGCTGATAGGTGATTGTGTATGGGTCAAAACCAACCCAGGAGAAGATGGACTTGTTGAAGCGCACCCGCTCGGTCAGGCTATTGATTATGTCAACGACCTTTCGGTCGAGAAGTCGGAAGTCCCCGACGTTGGGCTCGATTGCATGATCCGACATGCTGTTGAAGATCGAATAGAACCATTCGCTGGTCGCACGCTTGATGAGGCTGTCTGAACCTCGGTGCGATCGCTTCGCGTTCACGACCAGACGTCCTTGCAGCCAGACCCGCACCATCTCCGGCAGGAGCTCCGGCGGGTCCTGGAGATCGACGTCCATGGGCACGACAGCCTGACCGCGGGCATGCTTCAAGCCGGCTGAAACCGCATTTTCCTTTCCGAAATTTCGGCTCAAGCGAACAAGAATGACGTCGAAGTCAGGTGACTTGGACTGGCGGATCATACTGGCCGTACCGTCGTGGCTGCCGTCGTCGACAAAGACGATCTCGACTCGTCCTTCCGGCCCCAACAGTTGCTTCACGCCATGGATGCCTGGACGAATGGCGTCAAGAAAGGCCGGTAGCGCCTCTTCTTCATTGAAGACCGGCACGACCAGAGAAACCATTTTTGCATTCGTCTGCTGGTTCTGCGCCACGACTCAATCCCTCTGCATCAGAATACGAGCTTCTTGTTTGCAATGTAGCTAATGATCGGAATGATCATGGCTCCCACGAATAATCTCCAGATGTCCGGAAGCTGGGCATAGCTGGCCAAGACGATGGTAAGTGAGCTGGCTGCAAAGGCGCCCAGTGCAACGAGAAAGAACTTTGCAAAGGCATGCTTATAGATTTGCGAGCTCGAGAAGGTCACATGATAGTGCCCAAAGAATGATACGACCAGCGCGACCAGGAACCCACAGGTGTTCATCAAGATGACCGATGAAGTGTCGACAAAGTGTCCCACGGTAATTGCCACCAGAAAATGAACAAGTGTGGAAATCAACCCTACGGCACCGAACCTTGCCATTCGAAAGAATTCTTCGACGAGATTTGTCATTCAGGCTTCTTGAGAACGGCCACGACCGACAGCCCGCCGATTTTGTTGAAGCGTGAAAGCCGCCTTTCCAGCCCGCACACCATGGTTAAGAATGAGTTCACGAAGTTAGGTACAGCCGCCATGTCAGACCCTTCCGGAACGCGACCGCGACGCAGACATCGCACTGCTGCAGCAACAGGCAGAACAGCAGCGAAAAAGTAATGCATCGATTGTGGTTGCGCCCCCGCATGGATGATCGTTTTGCGCAGACTTCCTATTGTATAGCGCCGGCGATGTTCGAGAAAATCGTCGTGGGCACTCCACAGGAAATTGAACGCAGGAACAGTAATGATGAACGTCGTTCCAGGCCGCGCCAACTCCCAGTATTGCTTCAGGACGGCTACGTCGTCATCGACGTGTTCCAGAACATCCATCAGCAAAACGACGTCGGCGTCTGTTTCCTTGACTGATCGAACGAACCGCAGACGATGGCCCATGTAATCGACCGTTTGATCAGGAACGTCATAGCCGGGGTCGACGCACACAACTTCCGCAACGCCACTGTTTCCTATGAGCCACTTGCCGAACCAGCCGATACCGGCTCCGACGTCCAAGACGAGCCGGCGCCTTGCCGGCAAGTGACCTGCAATCATTCTTGCCTTGGAAACATAGTACCAATGAGAGTCGGCCTGAGAACCAAGAGCATTTTGTTCTTTGAGGTCCATTACGTCCCAGTGTTTGCCAAGCGTTGGTCACCGTATATCAGCGACCCTTTATCATCATATAATAGACATATCCCAGATTGGCAGCTCGATTGACTTTGGTGTCACTCATGCCTCATCGGCGATGCGCATCGAAAATGCGCGGGTTGCTTCAATGCGTGTGCGGCGAAATCCATTTCGCCTCCACACTGGACAACGACGATGCTGGTCTAGGCACCAAATCCGGAAGGGTAACGGATCAGGCGAGCAGCTTCCGTACTGCATCCTTCCAGCCTGCGTATCTTGCGTCGCGCTCGGCGGGTTTCATCTTGGGCGTGAATCGCTTCTGCTTCTTCCACGACTTGGCGAAGCGGGAGGGTTCCGGGAAGAGGTCAATCTTGAGCCCCGCAAGGTAGGCGACGCCCAGAGCTGTGGTTTCCAGAATGGGCGGGCGGTCCACCGGCGCATCCAGTATGTCGGACAGGTATTGCATGGTCCAGTCCGAGGCTGACATGCCTCCATCGACGCGGAGGGTGGTTTTCTGGGCTTGGCCCATATCCTTGCGCATCGCCTCCAGCAGGTCGCGGGTCTGGTAGCAGACAGACTCCAGCGTCGCCTTGGCCAGCTCCTTTGCCGTCGTGGCACGGGTGAGGCCGAAGATCGCGCCGCGCGCCTCGGCATTCCAGTAGGGAGCGCCAAGTCCGACGAAGGCCGGGACCAGATAGACATGCTGTGTGGGGTCGGCTCCCTCGGCGAGCCTGCCTGTCTCTCCCGCCGTCTTCACCAGCTTCAGGCCATCGCGCAGCCACTGCACGCCGGCGCCGGCAATGAAGATAGCACCCTCGAGTGCGTATGTGCGCTTGCCGTCGAGCTGGTAGGCAATAGTGGTTAGCAGCCGGTTGCGGGATAGCACGGCATTGGTACCCGTGTTGAGCAGCGCAAAGCAGCCCGTGCCATAGGTTGCCTTCATCATGCCCGGTTCGAAGCAGGCTTGGCCGATGCTCGCGGCCTGCTGGTCACCCGCCACGCCGCGGATCGGGATTGCGGACCCGAAGAGTTCCGCTGTCGTGGTGCCGAAGTCGGCGGCGCAGTCCTTTACTTCGGGCAGGAGGCTCCTTGGGATGTCGAGAATGCGCAGCAACTCCTCGTCCCATTCGCCGGTGTGGATGTTGAACAGAAGGGTGCGCGAAGCGTTGGTGGCATCTGTTGCATGTACCTTGCCACCCGTGAGGCGCCAGATCAGGAAGCTGTCGATCGTGCCGAAGGCAAGTTCGCCGCGTGAGGCCTTCTCTCTCGCACCCTTCACATTGTCGAGCAGCCAGCGAATCTTGGTGCCGGAGAAGTAGGGATCAAGCAGCAGGCCGGTCTTCTTGCCGAAGAGAGGTTCATGGCCCTTGGCCTTCAGTGCCTCGCAGAAGGCCGCGGTGCGCCGATCCTGCCAGACAATCGCCTTATGGATGGGCTTGCCGGTGCGGCGGTTCCAGATCACCACAGTCTCGCGCTGATTGGTGATGCCGATGGCCTTCACCGAAGAAGGTTTTGCCTTGGACTTGCGCAGCGCGGACTTGCAGGTGGCAAGCACGGAAGACCAAATCTCCTCAGGATCATGCTCCACCCAGCCAGACTTGGGATAGAACTGGCGAAACTCCTTCTGGCCCACGGAGACGGGCTTCAGCTTCGCATCAAACACGATTGCGCGTGACGAGGTCGTTCCCTGGTCGATTGCAAGTATCATGTCCGCCATGCTTCAGCCCCCCACGCGCTTCAGTTCCTGCACCGCGTTGGCGGTTGACATGTAAGACCGCAAGGCCTCCTGCTCCGCCTTCGTGGTGTGGAGACCAAGCTTCGAGCGGCGCCACAGGACGTCATCGGCGCTGTAGGCCCACTCCTTCTCGCGCAGCCAGTCGACCTCACGCTCGCTCAAGGGTCCGAAGCTCTGGCCCATGTCGGCAGTGGAACTGGCATCGCCGAGCATGCGTTCCGCATCCGTGCCATAGGCACGGAACAGGCGACGGACAGTAACCTCGTCGAGGAAAGGATATTTGCGCGTGAGGCTGGCGATGTGCTGCTCAACCGCGTCATATCCGAAGTCGCCCCCTGGCAGCGAGGCATCATGCGTCCAGGGCTTTCCCATCTGGGGGAAGAAGGGCTGGATCTTCTCCATCGCGTGTTCGGAAAGCCTGCGGAAGGTGGTGATCTTGCCGCCGAACACCGAAAGCAGCGGTGCTCCGCCCTCGGGATGATCGAGCTTCAGCACATAGTCGCGTGTCGCCTCCTGCGCCTTCGAGGCACCGTCGTCGTAGAGTGGCCGGATGCCTGAATAGGCCCAGCGAACCATGTCCTGCGTGACGGGCTTCTTGAAGTACTCGCTCACGGCCTTGAGAAGGTATGCTGATTCCGCTTCGGAGATGTGTGGCTTGCCAGGGTCGCCCTTGTGGTCCTCGTCCGTCGTGCCGATTAGCGTGAAGTTGCGCTCATAGGGAATCGCGAAGCAGATGCGGCTATCGGCGTTCTGGAAGATGTAGCAACGGTCGTGATCGTAGAGCTTGTCCACGACCATGTGGCTGCCCTTCACCATGCGGATCTTGTCAGGATCGTTGCGGCCGACGACAGCGCCCAGGACCTGGCTTACCCAGGGGCCGGCGGAATTGATCAACGCCTTGGCGCGTATCGTTTCCAGGCAGCCACTTTCGGTTTCGATTGTCATCTCCCACAGGTTCCCGACGCGTCGTGCGGAGGTGCACTTGCTGCGTGTGCGGATCACAGCGCCCTTTGCCTGTGCATCGCGGGCGTTCAGAACGACAAGGCGTGCATCTTCAACCCAGCAGTCGGAGTATTCGTAGCCGCGAACATATTGCGGCTTCAGCGGCTGTCCCGTCACGTCGGTACGCAGGTTCACGCTGCGGGTGGGCGGGAGAATCTTGCGGCCACCCAGGTGATCATAGAGGAACAGCCCCATGCGCAGAATGGGCCATGGGCGAAGGCCGTTGTGATAGGGCAGCACGAAGCGCAGCGGCCAGATGATGTGCGGCGCCGCCTTGAGGAGAACTTCACGCTCGATCAGCGCCTCGCGCACGAGGCGGAACTCATAATGCTCGAGGTAACGAAGGCCGCCATGGATGAGCTTGGTCGAGGCGCTCGACGTGCCGGATGCGAGGTCGCCCTGCTCGGCAAGGAATACCTTCAGGCCACGGCCGGAGGCATCACGCGCGATGCCGCAGCCATTGACGCCTCCGCCGATGATGAAAAGGTCATAAATCATTCGGCAGAACCTGGTTTACTGTCGATCACGGCTGTTCCCTGAGAAAGTACTTCGGTCGGTCGCTAGATGTGTTCCGGTGTGGGATCGAAGCGTCGATCCGGCCGATTTGGGCCTTATGTTATGCGGCTTTACCCGCATGATTCAAGTACGTGATTGGGTGGGTGCGAGCCTCGCTGGCCTTTGCAGGATGAATTTTCCATTGCCAGTGGCACCATGAGACAAAGATCACGGTGCGCCGGGACGTTCGCTGATCGGTCGTTGACGCTCATGGAAGCGATGTGGAACAGTCTGCGGCCTGGTGCGGGACAGTGCCCATGCCCTGCACGCGTGGAGGTTCTAGCATGTTTCTTGGCATCGATCTCGGTACGTCCGGTGTCAAATCCATCCTCATTGATGCCGACCAGCACATCATTGCCGAACAGTCTTCCCGTCCACTCGAGGTTTCACGCCCGCATCGCGGATGGTCCGAACAAGATCCGGAACATTGGTGGGCCGCAGTCTGCCAGACGCTTGATGGCCTGGCGGCCAACAATCCGCGTGAGACGGCTGCCATCAAGGGCATCGGGCTTTCGGGCCAGATGTATGGCGCAACCGTGCTTGGCACGGATGACAAGCCACTCCGCCCGGCCATACTCTGGAACGACACGCGATCTGAGCGCCAGTGCGCGGATCTCACGAACCGGGTACCCGGCATTGTCGACATCGCTTGCCGGAAGCCAACGCCCGGGGTTACGGCAAGCAAACTGGCGTGGCTGCGCGATCATGAGCCAGACGTGTTCCGCAGGACGGCCAAGGTTTTGTTGCCGAAGGACTATGTTCGCCTGCTGCTTTCCGGCGACAAGGCGTCGGACATGGCCGATTCCAGCGGTACCATGTGGATGAATGTCGCCCGGCGAGAGTGGTCCGACACGCTGCTTGCCGCCACGGACATGCGCCTGGACCAGATGCCGAGCCTGCACGAGGGGACCGAAGTGACAGGCCAGTTGCGCCGGGATCTCGCGAGTCGCTGGGGCATCGATGGGCCTGTCACCATCGCTGCCGGAGGTGGGGACAATGCCTGCGGGGCATGTGGAACAGGAGTGATTTCCGAGGGTGAGGGCACAGTCTCTCTCGGCACATCAGGCGTGCTGTTCGTGGCCATGCAGCAAGCCCGAACGAGCCACGACTTCGCGATTGAAGCGCTTTGCCATTCGGTGCCGGGTGTCTGGCACCAGATGTCCGTCATTCTCTCCGCCACCTCGTGCCTCAACTGGCTTGCCCGCCTGCTGAAGCGCAGCCCCGTGGAATTGGTGATGGAGCTTGGTTCGGTTCCTGGGGCCCCGAGCCAGGTGCTGTTCGTGCCGTTTCTCGATGGCTGCTGGTCGCCGCGCAGCGATGCCGAGATCCGGGCCGCACTGATCGGACTCCAGCACTCGACAGACGATGCCACACTGACACGGGCGGTGATGCAGGGCGTTGCCTTTGCCTTGCGCGAGTGTGCGGATGCCTTCCGCGCCACCGGAACCTCGATTGACCGCTTGCTTGCCATCGGCGGTGGCTCGCGTTCCGATCTCTGGCTGTCGATGATCGCCACCTGCCTCGGTGTCGAGCTTCGCGTTCCTGCTTCCAGTGAACTGGGCGCTGCCTTCGGTGCTGCCCGCCTTGCCCTGATTGCCAATACCGGCGCTGATCCGATGGCGGTTCTGCAGCTTCCCAAGATAAGCCGTACGATTGAACCGGACCGCAATTTTGCGCAGCACTACGCCGATGCCTATGCAGACTGGCTGCAGGCGATCCCCGAAGTCAGGCGAACGTCAGCCTCACTGGGAAAGCGGCTCTGACTGCGTTGCGTTGAGTGAAGGAACGCGATGGAGCGCGGTCAGGGCGCTCAATGCTTCCTCGGTTTCCATGCTGAGCCGCTCATCGCTCCACCCCAGTTCGGTAGCGGCAATGCCTGCGATGTCCTCGATCAGGGGCTTTGACAAGCCATCCTCGAATGGCAACAGGGTGCGCCGCAGAATGATGTCAGAGAGTCGCGTTGTACGTTCGTCGCGGATGATCCAGCGGATTTCGCCTTCAAAGTAACGAGGGTTTCCGGCAAGTGGCCTCGGCGCCTGCGCGACGGCGTGGGCAACATCGCCCGCCTGGCTGCCGTAGCGGCTGACAAGATCTGCAGCCACCTTGTCCTGAATTTTTGAGTGCCGCGCAATTTGTGCTGCGAAATCGCGAAGTCCTTGCTCGTCTCTTGGAAGTCCGGCACTTCCGCCGATCGGCTGGTCAAGCGTACTGCGCAGATGCGGCAGGCCCATTCGTTGCAGCAACACCTTGCAATTGTCCTCCGCACAGGCACGGTAGGTTGTCCACTTTCCACCCACCAACGTCATCACGGGAAAGGGGCGGCTGCCCTCAGGCTCAAACACCTTGAAGGCGTGGTCACGGCTGATGGCGCCAGTCGCGGAGTCATTACTGCGGGGCAATGGCCTGATGCCGGAATAGGCAAAGACGATCTCGTCCCGCCTTGCATTGCTGCCGGGCAGAACCTCGTCCAGAACCTTGAACAGATAGTCGATTTCTTCGCTGGAGCAGACAGGGCTGTCTGGCGATTCATCACGGATATCCGTGGTGCCGAGGAGAATGAGATCATCATCGAGGGGGTAGACCAGGCAGGCACGATGATCGTGCGTCTCGAAATACAACATGCACTCACCGAGCTGGGCGGAAAGATCAGGCCTGCGCATCACGAGGTGAGAGCCGCGCGTTCCGCCGATCAACCGCTCATCGATGCCAAGCTTGCGGTTGACGACGTCGGCCCATGCTCCGGCACAATTCACCACCGCGCTAGCTTGGATGGTGAAGCTCTCCTGGGAGATTTCATCTTTGAGTATGACGCGGTCTCCCTCCATTCCCGCGAGCGAGAGGTAGGGAATGGCAACAGAGGCCGGGCAGTCTCGCTCGGCATTCTTGATGAGCTCGAGGGCAAGCCGCTCCGGATGCACGAGCCTCGCATCATAATACTCAGCGACGGCACAGACTGACTGGGAGAGCATCGGCATCTGCTTGAGGCTGGCCGAGCGGGATACGATGCGATGCTTCGGCATGGTGCGGGTGCCGCGCGAGAACCAGTCGTAGAAAACGAGCCCGAGCTTCACGACGAGGATGCCCTTTGCTCCCGGGCTCTTCGTCAGACCAAGGAAACGCAGCACGGCCGAAGATGCACCGCCGAACCAGCTGAACCCCGGTACCCAGGTGGGAAGCGGCTTGACGAGGTGCGAAGCATTCACCAGCAGGTGGTTTCGTTCGATGACGCTTTCCCTTACGAGAGAAAATTCCCCGGTTTCGAGATAGCGCAGACCGCCGTGGATGAGCCGTGACGGTGCTGCACTGGTGCCGGAGGAAAAATCCCCCTTGTCGATAAGGACTGCCGGGACGCCCTGCAGGGCGAGATCCCGATAGAGGCCGATGCCATTGATTCCAGCACCTGCGATGAGCACAGGCGTGACCGATGCCTGCTGCTCGCGCAGTAAACTGAGCACTTCATTCCGGTTGCGCACGGTCACTCTTTCATGTGGGCTTCAATTCACGCCGTAATACGGAAATTTTATTTCTGGTTAAATGGGAAAATGCCGATCCTGCAGAATGGCAAAAGTCATAATCCCCTAAAAACAAATGCTTATGCCATAAAACAATTTTCTGCCGTTGCGGATTGACAATGCTTTTCCTTGAACTAGCCTGAGCCCCAACAAGATCGGGCAGGCCTTGTTGCCCATGTCAGACTGTAAACACAGCGGACCGGTCGGAAGGGAGGGATATTGCGAGAGCGCCTGATCGGCATTGATGCCGGCGGTACGATGACCAAGGTCGTGCTGTTTGACGTCGCGGGCAATGAAATTGCCTGCGAACGGCAACCGAACGTCATGCTTTTGCCCGAACAGGGCTGGACCGAGCGCGATGCAGACCACATGTGGGCCGCAACGTGCCTGTCCATCCGAACCCTCCTGGACAGGACCGGAACCAATCCCGCCGATATCATAGCCATCACGCCATCGGGCTATGGTGGTGGCGTCTACCTGATCGATCGCGATGGCGCGCCTGTGCGCAATGGGCTTGTCTCAACCGATACGCGCTCCGTTCCGCTCATCGAATACTGGAATGAAACCGGCCTTCGGGAACAGGTTTCGGACGTGATCGAGCAGCAAGTTTGGCCGGGGCAGACACTTGCCATTCTGGCCTGGATGCAGGCCAATGAACCCGGCACCCTCGGCCGCACGGCTCACGTGCTGTCATGCAAGGATTACCTGCGCTTTCGGCTGTGTGGCGACATTTCAACCGATCCGACCGATGCGGGCTGCGCAGGCATACTCAATGTAAGCCGTTCGGAGATTTCGTCGGATGTCTTCAAGCTGACATCACTTGAAGGCTGGCTGAGCAAGCTTCCGCCGGTTGGCTCGCCCACGGAAGTGGCTGGCAAGATCAACGACAACGTTGCCGCACAAACCGGCCTCAAGGCTGGAACGCCGGTTGTCCGCGGAGTTTATGATGTGGTTGGCTGCTCGCTGGCATCCGGTGTGCAGCAGGCCAGCCAGCTTGCGGCTGTCGCCGGCACCTTCAGCATTCATTCCACGTTGCACCGCAAGCCGGCACTGAGCCCGCTTCCCCATATCCAGACACCCTATCCCGTAGCCGGCCAGATCCTGGCAACAACGGCCACACCGACGTCTGCGAGCAATCTCGAGTGGTTCTGCAAGACCGCGATGCGGGCAGAGGCTGACCTGGCCCGTGCGCAGGGCCGCAGCATCTATGAGATCTGCAATGAAATGGTGGCGGGAACGCTTCCGCGTGAGAGCCGCATCCAGTTTTTTCCCTTCCTTTATGACGGGCCGCGCGGCGCACCGGCTGGCTTTGCCGGCCTCACCGCAAGTTCAACAATGCCTGACCTCCTGAGGGCTATCTATGAGGGGGTCGTGTTCGCTCATCGCACCGACCTCACCTATCTCCTCAATGGCCCCGATGCTGCCCAACCCGATGTCATTCGCCTTGCGGGCGGTCCTTCACGAAGCCGAGTATGGTCACAGATGTTTGCCGATGGCCTTGGTCTTCCCGTCGAAATCGCCAGCGGTACGGAACTTGGAGCCAAGGGCGGCGCAATCTGCGGTGCCGTTGCGACCGGTGCCTACAAGGATGTTCCAAGCGCCATCAAGAACATGGTGAAAGTCGAGAGCAGGCTTGAGCCAGACCCGGATCGAGCAGGGGCGCTGTCCGACAAGTATGCCCTTTACTGTTCGGCGGTCGAGACAAGCGTCGCTGCGTGGAAGAAGACCAAGCGTGCAACGACGCTACAACCGGATACACCAGCCAGGAAGGCATCGGCCGCATGAACCAATCGTTCTACATATCGCGACAGACGCCGAGAGGTGCGGCATTCCATGCTTGAGCTTATTGACATCACCAAGGTGTCCGGCGCCCAGACGCATATCCATCCGACCAACCTGGTGCTGGAGCGCGGCAGCCTGAATGTGCTTCTGGGACCAACGCTGTCTGGCAAGACGACACTGCTGCGGCTCATGGCAGGCCTCGAGAAACCGACCACCGGTGAAGTCCGCTTCGATGGCAAGAATGTCGCCGGCGTTTCGGTGCAGAACCGCAATGTGGCCATGGTCTATCAGCAGTTCATCAACTACCCGTCGATGACTGTTTACGACAACATCGCATCTCCGCTGAAGGTTGCCGGTGAAAAGCGCGACGTGATTGACCGCGAAGTGAAGAAGGTGGCGGAGCTCATGCGCCTCACACCCTTCCTTCAACGTCTCCCGCTCAGCCTTTCGGGCGGCCAGCAGCAGCGCACAGCGCTGGCGCGTGCCATCGTGAAGAAGGCCGGACTGGTGTTGCTGGATGAGCCTCTCGCAAATCTCGATTACAAGCTTCGGGAGGAAATGCGCGAGGAGCTTCCCAAGATCTTTGCTGCCTCAGGATCGATCTTCGTCTATGCTACGACGGAACCATCGGAGGCCCTGCTCCTGGGCGGCAATACGGCAACTCTCCACGAGGGCCGGGTGAGCCAGTTCGGCAAGACAATATCGGTCTATCGCCATCCACATGATCTGATCACAGCCAGCACTTTCGCCGATCCGCCGCTCAACACCGTGGCGGCGATCAAGCGTGGAGAGCAATTTGCCCTGGTGGACTGGGATTCAGGCGCGGAGGGGCAGCAGCCCGCCCGTACGCTGCCGGTGCCTAGGCAACTCGCCGGGATCGCTGACGGCCCCGTCACCTTGGCAATACAACCGCATCACCTGTCACTCTCCGCGCCGTTTGCCGGCGCGCCACATCTGGCCGTCACCACACAGATTTCAGAAATCGCCGGATCCGAGAGCTTCATCCACGTTCGCCACGGCAAGTCGCGCTGGGTGATGCTGTCGCACGGCGTGCGTGACCTTGATCCATCACTCGATATTGATGTCTTCGTTGACACCCGTCACTTGATGGCGTTCGGCGAAGATGGC
>Ga0194035_1000384_pt1 | contig 25870 bp, 20 predicted proteins | sample JunL2320m_MetaG_FD_148680 | JGI IMG/M metagenome (GOLD analysis project Ga0194035, IMG submission 148680) | Anoxic zone freshwater microbial communities from boreal shield lake in IISD Experimental Lakes Area, Ontario, Canada - Jun2016-L239-20m | ecosystem: Environmental > Aquatic > Freshwater >...
GGAAGGGACCGCCGGCGCGCGCGGACTGCCACATATTCGACGACACGACGACCTGTTTGAGGTTGGGCAGGATCCGGTACTGCGGAAGTTCCGCCACGCCCAGGTGCTCGGAAAAGGGCCGCTGGCAAGGGAAATTCGCCGCGGTGGCGATGTCCATCAGGATCGGCGTCCGGGTGCCCAGGAATTCCTGCGCGGTCTGCAGTGGCGGCACCCGAGGCGGCGTGAAGCCGAACCACTGATCGGCGCTCAGGTTCGGATCATCGGCGACGATCCTGGCCACGTTGGCCTCCGGCGGCGCCCACGCCAATGGGAATCGAAGATTACGCCAGGCTTTCTGCTCGATGGTGTCGATGGGCTGAACCTTGTCGAGTGCGGTGAAACTGCCGTCCGCTCCTCGAATGCCCCACTGCAGTTTCAGTGACTGGCCGTAGTGGAACTCGTTCTCGTCGTCGTAGTACCAGATGGCGCCGGCGGCAGTGACGGTGACCAGTGGCCGATTTGGCGATCGGGGTGGCAGGTCGTACCACGCCGAGGTGACTTTGGCGGCGAGGGTGTCCTGCTTGTAGCTGCCCATCACCGGCGTGGTCTTCGGGTCAAGTCCGAACGGCAGGAACACCTTTGATCCGTTCACACCAACCGGGCCATAGCCGCCGCCGGTACCGCCGGAGAAGGCGATTCCGAAACTTGGCTTGTTCGGTGACCCGTCGGAGTTGACGGTTCCGGGGTTGGCGATGAACGGTGCGATCGGGTCGAGGTTGTCACTGATTCCGTTGGGCGTGAAGCCGATCGGGTTCTCACCGCCCAACGGGCCATACTGTCCCCACTTCTGACCCGGGGTGGGTTGCAGCATCCCGGCGTTGGTGTCGGACTCGACGAGGACGTCATCGGCCATCGCGCAACTGGACGTCGATAACCCGGACTGCAGCGCCGCCAGATTCGCCTTCCCCGTGGTGTAGGCCGGGTAGCGCTGCGCGAACCCCTTGGCCATTGATCCGACCGCCAGCAGCACCATGATGAGCGCGACGGCCAGTAGCGGAGTGGAGGCCAGCACGCGGTTGCGGCGGGTGTTTTTGACCTCGGTGCGCCCGACATAGTCCAACCGGAAGTGCAACCAACCGGCAACCAGTGCACTGACGATGGTCAGTGCCAAAAACATTGACGTCACCGGCTGATGCAGCAGTACCGGCGCCCGGTCGTACCAGGGCACGCCGTAGTTGCCGACGTAAAACCAGCCGTTGATGCCCGAGGTCGCCCAGGACACCACGAACAGCAGTGCGGTGACGTACAGCGCCAGATTGCGCCGACTGTGCAGGCCGATCCTGGCGAAGGTGAATGCGGTCACCGTGCCCAATGCTGCCGTCAGACCCGCGAACGCACCGAACTGGACGGCCCATTTGGTGGGGGTGAAGGTCAGCAGCAACAGTCCCAGCGCGGTGCTGCCAATCAGCCGCCAGAGCGGTCCGCGGGCTATCCCGGGAACACGTCCGCGGCGCAAAAGCACCGTCAGCATCATGAAGAGGCACAGCAGCATCACCAGCACGGCGAAGCGCCGTGTCAATGAGCTTTCGACATGTTCTTCCACGGTGAGGAAGTAGTAACGCAGGAAGTCCTGATACCACGAGATCGTTGGGCCGACAACGTATTTGATCCTGGCTGACTCGGCGACGGTGGCCAGTGTCTGGTCTCGGAAAACGATGACGAAGATTACCGACAGCGCCGCGGCGAGCACGGCCAGCGGGGCAAGCAAGCCGTCGCGCGCCCGTCGCCGACCGATGATCCGCGCAATCGCGCGCGCGCCCACCAACAATGGGGCCGCTGCCACCAGTCCCTGCGGCGCCAGCGTCGCGCTGAAGACCGTGACCACTATTGCGGCGGCGGCGGGAGCCAGTCGCCCGGTGGCGATGGTCCGTTCCACCAGCATCCACACCACCAGCACACCGAACGCGATCAGCGGTTCCGGGCGCAGGCCGTTGTTGAACGGTAGCCAGGCGGCCAGGAAGACCACTGCGCCGGTGACCACGGCCACCCGGCTACCGGACAGGCCGCCGGTCCCGGACCCCAACCGCGGTAGCACGCGGTGGCTGAGGATGAGCCAGCTACCGATGGCCGCCGCGGTGGCCGGTAGTCGCATCCAGACTCCGGCGGTACTCACCGACGCCAACTGCGCCAGCACCGATTGATACCAGTCGAAGGGCGCCTCGGAGGTACCGAAGTAACGGTAGTAGTTGGTCGCATACCCCGCCTCGCCGGAGATCCGGGCGATGGTGAGGTTGTAGCCATCGTCGGAGGAGATCGCACCGATGATGTGCCACAGCAGCAGTGTGCCGATGACGCCCACATCGGCCGGCCAGTGCCGCAGCAGATGGTGACGTGCGCTCGACAGCCGACTGATTCGGCGTCTATCCAGGACCGTCAGCGCCAGAATCGAGGCGATCACGCACGCTATACCGGCGACCATGACGGCCAGCTTGAGCGCCGTCGGCTTGGTGATGAAGCGCGTGTCGACATCGATTCGCGCCGAAAGGCCCTGCTGAAAAGGAACTTTCAGGTCGGTGAAGATGCCAGTCACCTGAGGCTTTTTGTCCGGCGGCAGGGTGCCCGTCGCTCCGGGGATACCGACGAAGTCCGCTCCCACCGCGCCGGGGTTGGCCCACGCCCGGACCGTGCTGCAGGCGCCTGAGGCAACCTTGGCCCGCGGCGCCACTGCGGCAACCTGGTCGCGAAATGCCACGAAGACCGAAGTGGCATTGGCTCGCACGAACAGACCGTTGCGGGATGCGTCGATACCGTCGGCGGGGTTCGTGGCGAAAACCAGTCCGCCGGCCGGTGGCAGCGTCGCGATCGCCGCGCAGGGTATTGAGACGTCAAGTGATTCAGGTGCGCCGGATACCAGGGGAGCGGTGATATTGCCGACGAGCCCGCCGGGGCCGACGCCCTGCGGCCACAGGATGGTGGCGGTGGTTTGCCGGACGGGCAGAAGAGGCGTCAGTGCGCACAGTGCCACGCCCAGAACACCGGCGAGGATCGCGACGAGCCGGGCGATTCGGCTGGATTGCGCTCTGTCGCTGGGCACGAAGGTCGATGGTAGGCGACAAGCCGGTGTATCCCGGCGCGAGCAGACGCGAACGGTCACCCGGGGGCGGCGTGTCGGGGGCTTTTGAGTCTGCTCGCCGATCCGGCGGCCGGGCGGCCGGGCGCTGGGTGTTGACGCTAGGTCGGGCGCAGCGGCGCCGGACTCCACAGTCCGCTGCGGGTCGCTGTTCCGAGGTCTAGGCGCGCGGGGGCGGCGTCGGGGTAGAACTCTGCCAGCCGTTGCAGTGCACCCCAGTCGCGGAACCAGTCACCACTGAGGTACGTGGGCACGGTGGTGGCGCGGAACAGCAGTTCGCTTATGCCCAGCGGGCCACCACCGATGTTGTCCATGACCGGGGAGTTGGCGTCCGCGCCGAATCGGTCGGGCAGGATCCGCCACTGTGGCACCTCCGTGACGCCGTTGGCGTGCCCGAACGGCCGCTGGCATGGGAAGGCCAGACCCACCAGCCAGTCCAGCAGCACCGGTTCCTGTGATCCCACCACCTGTTGCAGGGTGCGCAGGGTGGGGATCCGCGGCGGTGTGACGGCGATCCAGTGCTGTGATGCCAGGTCGTCATCCTTGACGACCACCCGGACCACGGTGGCCGTCTGCGGTATCGCTGCCAGCGGCGCCCGCAGGTTGCGCCAGGCTGGCGCCGGGCCGATATCGGCGAACCCCAGCGTGCCGCCGACCTTTCCGTCCGCCGCCTGTTGATCGGTCGCCCATTGCACCGCAACCTCACCCTGGTCGAACCGCCCCGCGGCCGAGACCACCAGCAGAGGTGCGGAATCCGCGCCGGCGTTCTCCCGGGCCGGCAACCGGTACCAGGCTGAGCGCAGCAGTGCCGGTTGCTGGGCGCCGGACCGCCAACTTCCAAGCACTGGGGTCCGGTCCGGGTCGAGGCCGTAGGGCAACCGTGCTCGGGAACCGTTGACACCCGCGGTCGTTGCAACGGGGGCGTCAGGGTCGACTTCGCCGGTGTCCACGGCCTTGTCAGTGGCATCGATGAAGTTGCCGCTGGCTGGCGGTTCCTTAACCGGTTCGGCTGAAACATCGGCCGGAATACCGTTGGGGGAGAAGCTTTCTGAGGTCACCGCACCCAACGACTCCCCAACTCCGACACCAACCGGTATCAGCATCCCGGTGTTGGGATTCTGCTCGACCATGACGTCGTCCGCCAATCCGCAGGTCTTACCGGTCAGTGCTTGAAGGTTGGAGCGGCCCACCGACCAGGCCGGGTACTGGGCAACCATGCCGATGGTCAGCGAGGCCACCTCGAGGATGACCAATAGCCATGCCGCGATGGCCAACGGTGAGCCCGCCAGCCGCGACCACCGGCCCAGGCCGGTGGTGCCGTCCTCACGCCCGGTGAAGTGCAGCCAGGCGGCCGCGAGCAGTGCCACCGCAGTCAGGCCGAGCAGCACGGTGGTGAACCCGAGCCGCCATTCGGGGAACCGGTTTGAGAACGGGACGCCGAAACTGGACACGTACCACCAGCCGTTGACGCTCGCGAAGGACAGCGCCGTGATGAACAGCACCACCGCGGCAAACACCGCCCGGTTGCGACGAGACCTCAGTACATGGGGTGTCACCGCGATCGCGGCCAGCGCGCCCAGCGAGCCGGCCAGGCCGGCGAAGACGCCGAAGTGGTGGGTCCACTTCGTCGGAGTGAACATCATCGCCAGAAACGAGATGATGGTGATGCCGATGATCCGCCTGCTGGGCCCGGTCGCTGTGCCGGGAATGTGGCCGCGGCGCAACACCATTGCCACCGAGACGGCGAGCGCGATGAGCAGAGCCAGTACCGCGAACCGGCGGGCGATCGACCCGTCCGGCGTGGCCATGAACAGACGCTCGTAACGCAGGTGCTCATCGAACCAACTCAGGCTGGGTCCGACCGCGCGTTTGAGGGCGTTGGCCTGAACCTCACCGGTGAAAGTCTGGTCGCGAAAGATCAGGATGATCGTTACGGTTGCGGCGGCCAGGATCGGTGCCAGCAGCGGTGCGAGGCCGAACTGCCGGGCCCGGCGCCGCACGATGGTCCGCAGTGGCCCGATGGCTACCAGCAGCGCGCCGATGGACGCGATCCCGGTGGGTCCGGAGAACAGGGTCAACGCCCCGATGATGCAGGCCACCGCCACCGGCAATAGTCGGCTGGTCGCCACGCCGCGTTCCACCGAACACCAGGTCGCCAGGATGCCGAGGGCGATGATCGGCTCGGGCCGCAATCCGTTGTTCAGCGGCAGCCAGAACGCCAGGAACATTCCGGCGGCGGTCCAGAAGGCCGCTCGACTGGATTTCACCGCGTGTCCGAGGCGGGGGATGACCTCGCGGCTGATCAGCCACCAGCACGCCACCGCCATCAGCAGCGTGGGAAGTCGCATCCAGATACTCGCGGTCGAGAGGTGACCCCAGCGCGCAAGCAGGTCGTAGTACCAGCCGAAGGGTGCCTCGGGTGTGCCGAACCAGCGGTAGTAGTTGGCCATGTAACCGGCCTTCTCCGACACCCGCGCCATGGTGAGGATGTAGCCGTCGTCGGAGGTGTTGGCGCCGACGAAGTGCCACCACACCAACACGGCGACCACCAGTGCGTCCAGGGCGCCTAACGACCACCACCGCCTCGGCAGGAATCGGCGGTGCCGGGCCCCGTCCGCGGCGTCCATGACGTGCAGGGCGATCAACGCGAGCACGGTGAGTGCCACACCCAGCACCATCGCCGCGGTCTTCACCGCGGTGGGTGCACTGCTATAGCGGGTATCGATGGTGGCCGAGAAGCTCAGGCCCGGTGGTGCCGGCCCGGACAGATCGGTGAAGACCCCGACGATCTGTGGTCTGAAATCGTATCCACCGCGTTCGCCCCGCAGCGGGGTCCCGGGGTTGTCGCTGTCGAGACCCTTTGTGAGGCCGACGAATTCAGCGGAGACCATATCGGAATGGGCGGTGAACGTCAGCTTCTGGCAGGCCGGGCTCAGCACCTGGCTGAGTGGGGCGACAACGACCGGGGTGTTGCGCACAACGACGACGAGCGAGCCGTTGGCTCGTTGGATGAGCAGGCCCCGATCGACTGCTTTGGGTGCCTGTTTGGGCACCGTTGACAACAGGACGGTGTTGTTGGCATTGGCAGGACCGGCCAAGCCGGCTGCCGCGCTGCAGGGCACGGAGATCGTCATATCGGTTGCCACATAACCGATCAGCGGCGCGGTGACACTTTTCAGTTCACCGTTCTGCGGCCAATTCAGTTGCGCTGTGGTCTGCCGCACCGGAAGAAACGGCGTCAGGATTGCCAGCGCGGCACCGAGCAGTCCGGCGATGATGGCCACCAGGCGAGTGGTGCGGTACGCCGTCCGGCCCTGCGCAGCGGGGTCGCTTGTCACAGGACCGGCCACCATCACGGACGGTTCCGGATAGCCAGCACGAACGGGCCGATGGTCGTCACGCGGAAATGCGGTTCGGTGAACAGTTTCGCGTCCAACTCGACGGTGTATCGCCGAACGTTCGGCTGATTCGGATAGACGTCCTCGGCCAGTCGCAAGGTGTAGGTGTCCGCCGAACCGGCCGCGCCGCCGCGTCGCATCAGGAACACCGCTGGCGGTTCCCATGGCATCGTGTCGAGGGCGCGGACGAACTCGTCGGCACTGGTGAGCTTGCCCCAGGACTCGATGGCGGCCGCCCGTTTGTCGAACTGCGCGAGCGGGTTGGCGTAGTGCGACGTCAGCCCTTGGAACCCGTAGTACGGGTAGTAGGACAGGAAGCTGTAGTCGGCGGTCATCACGACCGTGTCGGCGCGGGGCCTTCCGGTGGCTTCGCGAATGTCAGCGTCGATCTGCGCGTAGTACTTCTCAGCACCGGGCGGTCTGCGGTCACCACGTTGGCCGTCGCCATCGGTATCGGTGTAGGCGACGGTGAGGTCCGGCCGCAGCACGTGTGCGATGTCCTGGCTGAAGCCGATGGCCCCGATCAGACCGATCGCAACGGCCACCGGGATCACCCGGCGATTCCACCGTGCCGCGGCCGAGTGCGCGATGTCAATGAAGCCGAACACCCCGGCTGCGGTCAGCAGCACCGTCAGCGTGGGCTGCAAGCGGAAGGACAGCAGAGTGGTGCCGACCAGCGTGGTCAGCATGGACAACAGTGACCATCCGTAAAGCGCCAGAACCCCGATCCCGAGCGCGCCGGCGCGGATGGATCCGATTCCCGGGTCGCTTCGCTCTCCCCCGGCGGAACTCCATCCCCGCCAGGCCAGCCAGACGGCGCCCAGCATGCATAGCGCGCCGAGTAGAGAGAACTGCAGCATCGGGAACGTCAGCACGGCACCGTCGCCGGGCAGGTAGTGCTGTGCGGTCCCGGTGTCACCGAGTGGACTGCGGGCCGCACGCACGAGGAACGGCAGCCAGGTGATTGACGCGATCGCCACAGCGATCACCGCGATCACGGCAAGCCGGATTAGCGGGCCGATCCTGCGCTGGCCGATTGCGGCGAGTAGCGCCATCACCGTGACGGTGAAGGCGGTGTAGCCCAGCAGCAGGGTGTAGAAGGTGGCGGTGAAGCCGAGGAACACCCCGACGCCGATGACGGCCGCCCAGCCGCCGTGTCGCTGGCCTCCCCGAAGGCCCGACCATGCCAGCACCAGCACCGGCGGGATGAGGACGGTGATGATGGCGCTGTACGGCTCCGTCGAGTTGTAGGCCAGCGTGACCGCAGCCGTCGCGGTGGTCACCGCCACTGCGTACTCGAACCTCATCAGTGCGGACCACAGCACAAACGCCACCGCCACGGCGATCGCGATCGACGTGATGGCCCACGGCTTGTACATCTCCCAGGCCGGAGTCGAGGTCAGTGCCGCGGCCCGCCCGCCGATCCAGAACCAACCCGGCGGGTAGAACGGCGGAAGTCCGGTGTAGGTCATATCGTGCAGCGCTGGGTTATCAGCCAGCCGGGTCAGGTATTCGGTGCGGAACTGCTGATCGACGGAGATGCCGAACAGGTACAGCTTCGTCGCGCCCAGTGGCATGCCCAGGGTCACCGCCACGAATGCCGAGAGCAGAACTGGCGCGCCGGTCTGTGCGATCCACCGCCCTGTTCGTCCGCGCCGCCACACCAGGCCGGTACCGACTAAACCGATGAGGCAGCCGACCTGTCCGACGGTCGTCAGCGCGTGCAACTGGTTCGACGATGGGAAGGCCGGCCACTCCACCCGTGCGATGGCCGCCAGGGCCACCGCCGCGACGACCACAGCCACGATGGCGGCGACAGCCATCTGGGCGGCGGTGGTCAGGGCATGGCGCATGCCAATCAGATTGGCAGCTTGCGGAAGATCGGCCGCGGGATGTGCCGCAACACCATCATCACGTAGCGGAAAGCGCCCGGCGCCCAGACCAGATCCTTGCCTTTGGCTGATGCGGTGACGGCCAGTTCGGCGACGTACTCCTTATCGACGGTCAAGGGGGCCTCCTTGACGTGTGCGCTCATTCGGGTCCGAACCTGTCCGGGCCGGATCACCAGGACTCCGACACCGTATTCCCGCAAGGCCTCGCCGAGACCGAGGTAGAAACCGTCGAGTCCGGCCTTGGTCGAGCCGTAGACGAAATTCGACCGCCGAACTCGTTCACCCGCGGCGGAACTCATCGCGATGATGCGTCCGTAACCCTGGCCGCGCAATCTCTCCCCGAGAAGCACCCCCACCGAAACGGCAGCGGTGTAGTTGATCTCAGCGATCTGAACCGCCTTGCGTTGGTTCTGCCAGAGGTCCTCGGCATCTCCGAGCAGACCGAACGCGACGATCGCGACGTCGATGTCGATGGGGGCGCCACCGGTTGTGAAGCACTCCTCGATCACCGCCGGATGGCTCGCGGTGTCGATTGCGTCGAAGTCGACCATCGTCACCGACTTAGCTCCGGCCCGGGTCATCTGCGCGACGGCGTCCTCGCGGCCCGGATCGTCGGGCAGTGCCGCCAGGATGATCCGTGCCGGTGCATCGCGCAGATAGCGCTCACAGATTGCGAGCCCGATCTCCGAGGTGCCACCGAGAAGGAGAATTGCCTGGGGATTACCTACGGCGTCGAGCACCATCTACAACAGCTCCAAGCGTCGGGCCATATCCGAGGCGAACACCGCATCGGGATCTACTTTGCGCCGCAACGCAATCCACTCGTCGATACGCGGATACATGGCATGGAAGGTCTGCGCGGTGGCGCGTGAGTCCTTTGCGGTGTAGAGCCGGCCGCCGAACTCCAGCACCCGACGGTCGAGGTCGGTGACGAACTCGCTCAGACCCGCCTTGATCGGGAAGTCCACGCAGACGTTCCACCCCGGAATGGGGAAACTCAGTGGCGCCGAGTTGCCGGGACCGAACAACTTGAACACGTTGAGGAACGAGTAATGCCCCGAGCGTTGGATGTCGACGATGATCGCTTTGAACTCATCCACCGCCTCGATCGGAACAACGAATTGATACTGCAGGAATCCGGCTGGACCGTACGCACGGTTCCACTCCCCGAACATGTCGAGGGGGTGGTAGAACTGCGTCAGGTTCTGCACCTTGCCACGGTAGGTGCCCGACTTGCGGTACCAGAGTTCTCCGATCGGTCCGAAGGTGTACTTGTTGGCCAGTCCGTTAGGGAAGATGTCCGGGAATGTAAGCAGTTGCGGCGCATCGAATTTCAGCGGATTCCGCGCCAGCTTGTCGGGAAGCTGATCCAGCCGGGCCAGTGATCCCCTGGATACAGCTGCGCGGCCTAGTTTCGGCGGTCCGCTAATCGCGTCGAACCAGGCACTGGAGTAGGTGTAGTTGTCTTCGCTGCCGTCGCTGTGGAAAGCGATCGTCTCGTCCAGGCTGGCGGTCACGTCGCCGTCGGCGATGAAGTATGCCGTCTCGGTCGGGGTCATCTCGATGGTGGCGCGCATGATGATCCCGGTCAGCCCGTTGCCGCCGACCGTGGCCCAGAACAGCTCCGCGGTGGGCCCTTCCGGGGTGACCGTGTGCACTTGCCCGTCGGCCGTCAGGAGGTCCATCGATCGGACATGGTTGCCGAAGCTGCCGGCACTGTGGTGGTTCTTGCCGTGGATATCGCAACTGATCGCGCCGCCGATCGTCACCTGCCGGGTGCCGGGTAGCACCGGAATCCACAGGCCCTTCGGCAGAGCGGCTCTCATCAACTGGTTGAGGCTGACGCCTCCGTCGACGTCGACCATGCGGGTGGCGGCATCCATCGAGTGGATCCGGTCCAGTGCGGTCATATCGATGACCAGTCCACCGCCGTTCTGGGCGTTGTCACCGTAGGAACGTCCCAGCCCGCGGGCGATCACCCCGCGGTGGCGGCCCTGCGCGGCCTCAGCGGCTACGCGGGCGACGGCCTTGACGATTTCCTCAGGATCGGGAGTAGACAGAACGTCGGCGACGCTGGGTGAGGTGCGTCCCCAGCCGGTCAGCCGCTGCGGAGTGGTCGTTTGGGACATCGTGACGAGGTTACCGTGCGGGATCCTCAGCTCAGCGCAGCCGGAAAATCCAGACTCGCTGGACGATGAAATTGATGACGGTTGCCGTGCCCTGGGCGATGACGAATGCGGCGGGCATCTTCGCGGGTCGCCCGTCGAAAAACTGCAGAAGCACATGGTTGAGGCCAACTTGGACGGTGAACGTCACCGCGTAGAGCGCCATCACGGCAAGGAACCGGGCCCGGCTGGCCGGCGCCTGAAAGGTCCACCGCCGGTTGATCAGGTAGGCGGTGAGGGTACCGGCGACGAAGCTGATCGCCTTGGCCGGATCCAGCGCCAAACCCAGTGCATGCAGCGCGGTGTAGATCCCGTAGTCGACGATCGCGGAGAAACCACCCGTGGCGACGAACCGCAGCACCTGCGTCTTCAGGCTCAGCGGTGTCAGCGCGGACATATCGGCCACCGCGAGGAGTTTACCCACGCGCGACGTGCTGGCCGGGTGTGGAAGGGACGGGTGTGGATCATCAGACCCAGTACGGCACCCTCGCCCGGTATTGGCGCAACGCCAATGCGGCGGCACACCAACCCAGGATGGTCAAGATGATCACGACCGCCCAGTGCCTCGGTTCCTGATGGGCGCCCAGTAACGGCGCACGAAGGATGTCGAGGTAGTGCAGCAGAGGGTTGAGTTCGATGATCTTTGACCAACGGCCCGCGCCCTGTTTCTCCAGGGTGTCGGCGTTCCAGATGATCGGCGTCATGAAGAACAGCAGTTGCACAAGCGAGGCCAGTAGTGGTCCGATATCGCGGTACCGGGTGGACAGGATCCCGAAGCAGAACGACACCCATACGCAGTTCAGCATGATCAGCAGCAATGCCGGTATCACCGTCAGGTCGGCCCACGACCACGGTTTCGGATAGATGATCGCGATCACGACGAAGATCACGATGTTGTGGGCGAACAGGATCATCTGCCGCCACACCAGTCGGTACACGTGCACACTCAACGGGGTTGGCAATTGCTTGATCAGACCCTCGTTGGCGATGAACACATCAGCGCCCTCCAGGATGGAGGCGTTGATCATGTTCCAGATGATCAGTCCCAGCGTCACATAGGGCAGGTGTTCGGAGAGTTCGAGGTTGAACAGCTTCGAGTACAGCGCCCCCATCGCGATCGCGGTGGTGCCGGTGGCGATGGTGATCCAGAACGGGCCCAGGACCGAACGCCGGTACTTCTGCTTGATGTCCTGCCAGCCGAGGTGCAGCCACAGTTCGCGCCTTCGGAATCCGTCCGTCAGGTCGCGCCAGGCGCGGGTGAACGTCCTGGATTGGCTGGCGGCGTCGATGAAGGTCATCGCTTCCTCCCGGACTGCGACTCCGGCGGACCGAAATGCTCCCGACGCCCCAAGCGACGCAACCTGATCCACTCCCGTAAGCCGGCCGGATCCCGGCGAGTTACCAGGAAGTACCACCCGAAGCGCAACCACTCCTGCGGCAGCAGTTTGCGCAGGCCGGGCTGCGCCAGGACGTATCCCCGGTTGCGATAGGTGAAGAAACGCTTCACCGGATCGTCCGGGTATTGGGTGTGCATGCGGCCACCCAGGATGGGTTTGAATTCATCGCTGCCGTACGGATGCAGGTAGACGGTGTCCAGGCAGGTACCGAACGGCAACCCGCTCCGTACCAGGCGACGATGCAACTCCACCTCGTCGCCGCGGATGAACAACCGTAAATCCGGAACGCCAACGGCGGCAATGGTTTCCGCCTTGAAAAGCGCACCATTGAATAGCGACGTGATGCCGGGCAACAAATCCTGACCGACACCTTCGGTGCGCAATTCGTCGACCCGTCGTCGCCACACCAGACCGCGGCGCAACGGAAAAGCTAGCCGGTCCGGGTCGTCGAGGGCGCACACCATGGGCGACACCTCCGCAAGTCCGTGCTTGTGGGCGCATGCCAGCAGCGTGGCCAACACCTCGGTGTCTCGGGGGCGGCCGTCGTCGTCGGCAAGCCATATCCAGTCTGCGCCCAGCGCCAGCGCGTGCAGCATTCCGAGTGCGAATCCGCCTGCGCCACCTAAGTTTCGGTGCGAACCGAGGTAGGTCGTCGGTACCGGTTGGCCGGCTACCAGGTTGCTGACCTGATCGTCGTGATCGTTGTCGACCACGATGAGGTGGTCGACCATCCGGGTCTGGGTGGTCAGCACGCCCAGAGACTTGGCCAGCTCGGTGGGTCGACGGCGGGTGACGACGACCGCGCACACCATCTCGGTCACGTTGCCGACCAGTCATTTCTGTGCTCGTCGAGAACCTCACGCACGTGGCGCGCGGCATCCTCGCCCTCGTAGCCGCGCACCACCTCCTCGATACTGCCGTGCATCTTGACGGTGCCGTGGTCGATCCACATTGCGGTCTTGCACAGCCGGGCCAGGAATTCATTGGAGTGACTGGCGAACACCAGGATTCCGGATCGTTCGACCAGGGCCTGAAGCCGTGACTGTGCTTTCTTGAGGAATTCGGCGTCGACTGCGCCGATACCTTCGTCCAGCAGCAGGATCTCCGGATCGATACTGGTGACCACACCCATCGCGAGACGCACCCGCATACCGGTGGAGTAGGTGCGCAGTGGCATGGACAGGTATTCGCCGAGTTCGGTGAAGTCGGCGATCTCGTCGACCTTGGCCGCCATCTGCTTTCGGGTCTGCCCGAGGAACAGTCCGCGGATGATGATGTTCTCGTAGCCGGTGATCTCCGGATCCATTCCGACGCCGAGATCGAAAACCGGCGCCACCCGGCCGCGCACCACCGTCCGGCCGCGGGTGGGCTCGTAGATTCCCGACAGCAACCGCAGCAGGGTCGACTTGCCGGCGCCGTTATGGCCGACCAGTCCCACCCGGTCGCCCATCTTCAGGGTCATCGTGATGTCTCGCAGCGCTTCGATGACGACGACGTTGTCGCTATTGCGTCCGATCGTGCCGCCGGCCTTGCCCAGGAACGCCTTCTTCAGTGATCGGGTTTTGGCGTCGAAGATGGGGAATTCAACCCAGGCGTCGCGGGTCTCGATGTAGGGCTCGGCTGCCACTGTGACCGTCTGCTTTTAGAGGTACTGCCCGGTGCCATGACCCGGCGGCCCGCCGGGCTGCGCCGTTCCTGGCGGCAGGGCTCCCTGGCGCATGTGTTCCAACTGCTCGCGGGCGGCCATCTGCTGGGCGAATAACGCGGTCTGAATTCCGTGGAAGAGTCCTTCGAGCCACCCGACCAACTGAGCCTGGGCGATCCGCAGTTCGGCGTCGGTGGGCACGGTGTCCTCGGAGAACGGCAGTGCGAGCCGCTGGAGTTCGTCGCGTAACTCCGGCGCCAGGCCGTCCTCGAGTTCGCGGATGCTGGTGGAGTGGATCTCGCGCAGGCGGGTTCGGCTGGCATCATCCAGCGGCGCGGCCCGGACCTCCTCAAGCAGTTGCTTGATCATCGTGCCGATGCGCATCACCTTGGCCGGCTGCTGCACCAGGTCGGTCACCGAGCTGTGCTGATCGCCGTCGCGCGCCATCCCGGCATCGGTGATGACCTCAATATTGTCGTCGTCGGTGTTCGCCGTCATCCGCTGCGCTATCCCTCGTATTCCGGTCGTCATGTGGCCCGTCATCGGCGGCCCGGTGGCGGTGATCCGCGCCATTCGTAGATGCGGGCGCCGCCGTTGTCGTAAATCTTCGCCCACGACTTGGACTTGTCTAGTGACACTAGACCGTCGGGCATCACAAACCCGCGGACCACGGGGCTACTGGTGATGACGTATTTGATGTTCAGCGCCCGCACCGCCTCGGCAACCCGCGGGTCGCGGTCAGCGTCGTCGGCATAGGCCCAGAAGGCGAAGCGGTTGTAGCCGGGACCCTGTTGAACCGGGTAGTCGTAGTGCGTCCACAGTGGGTGCAGGTCGGCGACGGCGTACATCCAGGCGGTGCCGTCAACGTTGGCATCGCCGATCAGGGTGTCGCGGGCGCCGGGCAGCGTCGCCAGGTAGGCGAATGCCTGCAGGTCCTTGTCGTTGACGACGACCTGATCGTATTTCTCACCCATCAGGTAGCGGTGGCGTGGGAAGTAGTGCCAGGCCAGTCCGACGCTGACGAGGGCCATCAGGCCTGCGGTGGCGGCGACCCAGAACTCCCGGTCCGGACCCCGCGCGTGGCGCCGTCGGGTCTCCCGACGAGCCCAGGCGATCACCAGTACCGCGGCCCAGGACAGTGCGATCCCGGCCATCGGCGCGAGCAGCATGGTGACCACGCCCGATAACCGGCGCGGATCGCTGTAGAACAGGTCGCTGTACCGGCCGGTGATCGCGCCGATCGGGCCGCCGAATGGTGCGGAGGAATGCACGATCGACACGACCAACAGAAGCCAGACCGCCGCCGGCCACCAGATCCGTTTGATCAGCAGCAGGACAAAACCGGCGCCGGCCAACGCGATCAGAATGTTCTGGACCGGAAAGTCGTTGAGGTGACGGGTGTGCTGCACGATCGCGTCGAACAGTGCGCTTTTCTTGCCCTCGTGAGTGACGAAGGCGTGGCCGGTGATGATCTCGGCCTGCTGCAGCACCCCGACGAATTGTGGGAGCAGCACCGCCAACGTCGGCACGGCGATACTCAGCAGGGTCACGAAGTCGTGCGCCCGGCCCAGCACCGGGTGGCGCAGTGCGTCCAGCAGCCACCACGCGATCACAAAGGTGACCACCACGACGCCGCCGGTGATGTGCACGGCGAATACCCCGATCAACGCCAGCACCGCCAGCGGAATGCGTTCCCGGTGAGCCAGCGACGTGGTGATCAACACGCACGCCGGAACCGCGATACCGAAGGCGGCCATATTGGGCATCGAGGCGGTGTCGAACTCCACGTAGGGAACCGCGGTGAACGACGCCGACAGCGCGGCGGCGGCGGCGGCCGCGCCCGCGGTGCGCCACCGGGTGGTGCGGGTAATCAGCAACCGCCAGGTGAGCAACCCGGCGCTGAGTGGGAACAACCACACCGCGGCAGCCAGCGAGGTCAGGGTGTAGGCGGTTGTCGGAGCGGCGCCGGTGAGCTGAGCCAGCACGGCACCCACCGCATGAAAGGTGGTCGGGTAGTAGAGAGCAGCCTTGGTCTCGACATTGCGCAACTCACCCATATGCGTGGGGGAGGCCTGCCCGGTATCGAGGATCCACCGGATGGTGTTGGCGTGCCAGACGGCATCCCAGGTGCTGGGGATCGATTGCCAGTGCGGCATGCCCCGCCACGCGGCGATCCCGATTGCGAGCGCGCCGACGATCACCCCCGCGGCCGCAGCAAGTTCGGGTCCGCGCCCACGGCGGCGGCGAGGCCGCCGACCGTGCGCGCCTCGGCGTTTGGCGATCAGAAGCCGGTATCCCAACATCACATCTGCCAACGCCACGAAGGCCACCGACGCGCTCCCGGCGTTCCACGGGATGCCCAGGGCTCCGAATGGGACGACCACCAGGCCCACAACACCGTAGGTCAACGCGGATCCGACCGCGACGGCCAGCGGCCCGCGCAACCCACCGGCAAGGCCCACCACGGCGCCCGGCAAAGCCAGTAGCAGGACCGCGATTAGCACTCCGGAGCCGAAGTTCACTGCCCTAGTATGGGCAGGCGGCCCGTGTTGCCGTTAGGCGGGTAAGTCGACGTCGCAGGGGCTGCCGCCGCAATCGGATGGTCAAAGGTTGGTGTCATGGCATACGACGTCGCCCGGGTGCGCGGCTTGCATCCCGCGCTCGGCGACGGGTGGATCCGGTTCGACGCTCAGACCGGCATGCTCACTCCCGAGGCTGTCGCCACCACAGTGTCGACGGCGTTCCGCGGCACCGTGGCTAACATCGCCAGCCCGCATCCGGCGGCGCAGCGCAGCATTGCCCTGCGAGAGGCGGCCCGCCTGGCGGTGGCGGATCTGCTCAACGCCGACCCGGCCGGGGTGGTCCTCGGTGCGGACCGTGCCGTCCTGTTAACCGCGTTGGCCGACGCCTCCGGCGCACGCGCGGGTCTGGGCAGTGAGGTGGTGGTCAGCCGCCTCGATGACGAGGCCAATATCGCTCCGTGGCTACGCGCCGCACACCGGTACGGCGCCACGGTGAAGTGGTCCGAGGTCGACATCGAGACCGGTGAACTGCCGATCTGGCAGTGGGAGGAGTTGCTCACCGCCGAGACCCGACTGGTGTCGATACCGTCGGCGTCGGCGACGTTGGGAACCGTCACCGATATCGCCGCGATCACCGCCATGGTGCATAACGTCGGTGGATTGGTGGTGGTGGACCACTCCGCGGCGGCGCCCTATCGCCTGCTCGACATCGCTGCGGTTCACGCAGATGTGGTGGCGCTCAATGCGGCAGCCTGGGGCGGACCCCCGATCGGTGCGCTGGTGTTCCGCAACCCCGAGTTGATCGATACATTCGGATCGGTGTCGACCGACCCCAACGCCGTGGGTCCGGCTCGGCTGGAGGTCGGTGCGCCTCAGTACGGTCTGTTGGCCGGTGTCGTGGCGAGTGTGGAGTATCTCGCGGCACTTGATGAACAGGCGCAGGGCAGCCGGCGTGAAAGGCTCACGCAGTCAATGCAATCCGCGCGGGCCCACCTTGATGATTTGTTCGACTACCTGTTGGGTTCCCTGCGTTCACTTTCGTTGCTGACGGTGATAGGCGACCCGGAGGAACGGATTCCGGTGGTGAGTTTCATGGTCACGGATGTGACGGCTGAACGAGTGGTGCAACGACTGGCCGACAACGGCGTACTCGCCACCGTCGATGCCAACTCGCGTGTCCTCGAACTGCTCGGCGTCACCGACAGTGGCGGCGCGGTCACTATCGGACTGGCCCACTACTCCACGATGGCAGAGGTGGATCATCTGATTAGAACTCTTGCATCGCTGGGCTGACCGCCTACCCTGCGACGTCCAGCAGTATCTTCCCGACGGTCTCGCCTGCCGCGAGCACTCGGTGTGCCTCACCCGCCTGCTCGATCGGGAACCGGGCGCCGATCACGGGTCGCACTGTCCCGGTGGCGATCATCGGCCACACCGAGGCCACCACCGCCTCGACGATGGCCCGCTTGCCCTCCGGACCATCGAGAGGTCGCGCGCGCAGGGCGGTGCCGATCACCTGCAAGCGCTTACCGATCAGGCTGGCGATGTTCAGGTCCGCCTTGATGCCGCCCTGCATGCCGATGATCACCAGTCGGCCGTCGGGCGCCAACGCGGCGATATTCCGGTCCAGATACGACGCCCCCATGATGTCGAGGATCACGTCGGCGCCACGCCCACCGGTTGCCGCACGAACCCGTTCGACGAAGTCCTCGTCGCGGTGGGAGATGACGATGTCGGCACCGAGATCGGTACACAGTTCCAACTTGGTGGCCGAACCCGCCGTGGCCGCCACCGTGGCTCCGAGCGCCCGGGTCACCTGGATCGCGTGTGTTCCGATCCCACTCGCGCCGCCGTGCACGAGGATGACGTCGCCGGCCGTCAGGTTGGCCGTCATCACCAGGTTGGACCACACCGTGCAGGCCGCCTCGGGTAGCGCGGCAGCGTCGGGGATGTTCACGCCCGCCGGGATCGGCATCACCTGTCCGGCCGGCACCGCAACGTACTGGGCGTAACCACCCCCGGCCAGCAGGGCGCAAACCTGTTGTCCAACATGAAAATCACCGACGTCACGGCCCACGGCGGTGATCGCCCCGGACACCTCGAGGCCGAGGATGGTGCTGGCTCCGGGCGGTGGCGGATAGAGCCCTGCGGCCTGAAGCAGATCGGCGCGATTGATTCCCGCGGCCCTGACTTTGATCACGACGTCGCCGGGGCCGGCTTCAATGTCCGGCACTTCTTGCCACGACAGTTGGCCGGCCGCGTCGGTGACAATGGCGTGCACGCGGTCACGGTACTCCCCATCGGCCGGGCGAGGATTGTCGGCGGATGGGCCGCTACGCTAGGCAGTGGTGGCGTGGCAGAGCGGCCTAATGCACTCGCCTTGAAAGCGAGAGTCGGCTAAAACCGACCGCAGGTTCAAATCCTGTCGCCACCGCAGCGAGAACCGTTGCTATGCAGTGGTACTCACTCACCGGTGAAGATCGGCGCGCGCTTGGAGAACATCGCGGAGGTTGCCTCTTTGAGGTCCCGTGACGGCAGAAATGCCGAGTTCCAGGCCGCTACATAGCGCAGGCTTGCCGCCACATCGGCGGTGCGCTGCTCATCGAGGACATCCTTGATACCGCGGGTCACCAGCGGGGAGTTTGCCGCGATCTCCGCTGCGGTGGCGTGTGCGGCGGCCAACGCAGCCTCGGCATCGGGCAGGACATCGTTGACCAAGCCGATTTTCGCTGCCCGGGCGGCGTCGATATCTTTGCCGGTCAGTGCCAGTTCGCGCAGGTGGCCGTCGGACAGGATGTAGGGCAGCCGGGCCAGGCTTCCCACGTCGGCGACGATGGCGAGTTTGACCTCGCGCACCGAGAACTTCGCGTCCGCACTCGCGTAGCGGATGTCCACCGCACTGATCAGATCGACACCGCCACCGATACACCAACCGTGGATGGACGCGATGGTGGGTGTCCGGCAGTCGGCCACGGCGCTGATGGACTGCTGCAGGTCTTTGAGGTGGGTGTGGAAGTTCGAGCGCGGCCGGGCCGAGACCTCGCCTGACACGGTGTCTGAGAGTGTGCTGCCCATAGTCAGCAGGTTGAGGCCGAAGCAGAAGTTTTTCCCCGAGCCGGTCAGTACGATCGCGCGGACCTCCGGGTCGGCGTCGAGTTCGGCGAAGACCACCGGCATCTCGGCCCAGAACTCCGGGCCCATGGCGTTGCCCTTGCCGGGGCCGATCAGCGTGACCTGCGCGACGTTGTCCTTGACCTCAACGGTGAGGGATTCAAGCGGGGTGTTCATAAATACAAGGCTACGACGCGGGGCCCGTGCTGACGCGGTCAGGGTTCAGATGTACATCGCGGGATCGATGTAGGTCGTGGGGTCGACCAGGGGCTCGCGCTGTTTTTCTGTGCGAGGCCGCACTACCGCCGGTATTCCGGTCGCGATGGAATCCGACGGAATATCCTGGGTGACAACAGCGTTGGCGCCGACCGCAGAGTCGTCACCGATGTTCAGCGGACCGAGAATCTTGGCACCCGCCCCGACGGTCACTCGGTTACCGAGGGTCGGGTGGCGTTTTCCCTGCTGCATGGTTCGTCCGCCGAGAGTCACGCCGTGGTAGAGCATCACGTCGTCGCCGATTTCGGCTGTCTCGCCAATCACCACACCCATGCCGTGGTCGATAAAGAATCGGCGACCGATCGTTGCGCCCGGGTGGATTTCGATTCCGGTGAGAAATCGAGTGAACTGGCTCAGCATTCGCGCCGGGCCGCGTAACACGGGATTCGACCACATGCGGTGGGCGAGCCGATGGGACCAGATCGCATGCAGACCGGAGTAGACGAGGGCATTCTCGACATTGCCGCGGGCGGCCGGGTCGTGACTCCGCGCGTTTCGTAAGTCCTCGCGGAGTGTGGACAGCAGCGTCACGGTGCGATCAGTCCCTGATGTCCTCGAACAACACGGTGGAGATATAGCGCTCGCCGTAATCGCAGACGATCGCGACGATGAGCTTGCCGGCATTCTCCGGCCGCTTGGCCAGTTCCAGCGCCGCCCAGATGATCGCGCCGGAGGAGATGCCGCCGAGAATGCCCTCCTGGGTTCCGAGATCCCGGGCCACCCGGATCGAATCGTCGAGGCTGACATCGATGATCTCATCGTAGATATCCCGATCGAGTACCTCGGGGACGAAGTTGGCACCGATGCCCTGGATCTTGTGCGGGCCGGCGTTGCCCTCTGTCAACAGCGGGGAGTCGATGGGTTCGACGCCGATGATCTGCACGCTCGGTTTGCGGGCTTTGAGGACGTGCCCGACCCCGGTGACGGTCCCGCCGGTGCCGATACCGGCGATGAAGATGTCCACCTTGCCGTCGGTGTCGGCCCAGACCTCCTCGGCGGTGGTCTTCTCGTGGATTGCCGGGTTGGCGGGATTGGCGAACTGATCGGCCGACACCGCGTTCTTGGTCTCCGCGATGATCTGCTTGGCCCGCGCGACCGCGCCGGCCATACCTTCCGAACCCGGCGTGAGAACGATCTCGGCACCGTAGGCGCGCAACATCACCCGCCGCTCGGTCGACATTGTCTCCGGCATGGTCAGGATCACCTTGTATCCGCGGGCGGCGCCGACCATTGCCAGCGCGATACCGGTGTTGCCGCTCGTCGCTTCGACGATCGTGCCCCCCGGTTTGAGCTCACCGGAGCGCTCCGCGGCGTCGATGATCGCCACACCGATGCGATCCTTGACGCTGTTGGCCGGGTTGTAGAACTCGAGCTTGGCGACGACCTGTGCGCCGAGCCCTTCAGTCAACCGGTTGAGCCGAACCAGCGGGGTATGACCAATCAGCTCCGTGACATCGCTATAGATCTTGCCCATAGCTGACCCTTTCTCATGGGATCCGTGTGCTTATTATCCGACGCTACCGGGGATGTGACACCGGCTGGTCGTGGGATGCCGGATAACCGATCAGGCTGATCCATTGCCGGGCGAAGGCTAGGAACGCATCGTTTTCCGCCGGTGCGCCGATCGTCACCCGTACGCCGTCGGCGCCGTAGGGCCGGACCAGCACGCGTGCCTCGGCGGACTGCTGGGCGAACTCGACGGTCCGCTCGGCCAGTGGTAGCCAGACGAAGTTGGCCTGGGATGGCGGGAAGACATAGCCGAGTGCGGCGAGTTCGGTGCTGACCCGATGGCGTTCGGCGACTACCGCGTCGGTGCGCGACAGCATTTCGTCGGCGGCCAGTAGTGAAGCGATCGCGGCTGCCTGGGAGATGGTGCTGGCAGTGAACGGCACGTACACCTTGCCCAGCGCGGTGATCACCTCGGGATCGCCGACGGCGTAACCGACGCGAAGCCCGGCCAAGCCGTAGGCCTTCGAAAAGGTTCGCAGCACTACAACATTGGGGTGGGCACGGGCCAGGCCGAGACTGTCGGGCAGCAGGCCGTCGCGGATGTACTCAACGTAAGCCTCGTCGATGACGACGAGGATGTCGTGGGGAACCGCTGCTACAAACCGGGCCAGCTCTTCGGGGTCGACCACGGTGGAGGTCGGATTATTCGGGTTGCAGACGAAGATCAGCCGGGTGTGATCGGTGACCGCGGCCAGCATCGCATCCAGATCGAAGCTGTGATCGCGCAGCGGCACCTGAACCGGGGTTGCTCCGGCTACCCGCACCTGGAGCGGATACACCTCGAAACTGCGCCAGCCGAACACCACCTCATCGCCGACTGAGGAGGTGATTTGGATCAGCTGCTGACACAAACTCACCGAGCCGCAACCCACGGCAATGTGCTCCGGCGCAAAGCCGACGTGCTTGGCCAGGTGCTCTCTGAGCTCGATGTGCCCGTTATCGGGGTAGCGGTTAATGGTGTCGGCGGCGGCCGAGATGGCCTCGAGAACGCTGGGCAGCGGGCCCTGCACGGTTTCGTTGCTCGCCAACTTGATGGCGCCCAGCACCGTCCTACCGGGTGTGTAGGCCGGCAGATCGGCCAGTTCAGGGCGCAGGCGGGCAGTCACTCGGCCAAGTCTAGGGGTGGCCCCGGTTGGCTTTGCTATCCACTCTTTGTGCTGTGTACTCTCACTCCCCGGCGGTGCCGGAGTTGCGTTGTAGCTCCGGTACGCTCATGTGGTTCAGGAGGCGTGCCAGAGCGGCCGAATGGGACTCACTGCTAATGAGTTGTCCCCCTTAAAGGGGACCGGAGGTTCAAATCCTCTCGCCTCCGCCGCGGTTGATGCGTCAGCCACGAACAACTGAATAAGGCGCCCGTAGCTCAACGGATAGAGCATCTGACTACGGATCAGAAGGTTAGGGGTTCGAATCCCTTCGGGCGCACTCTAGCAGCGGAAATGCCGCCGCAGTGCGGTGTGAAACGCCCGGAATCCGATACATTCGCTCGCGAGTCTCGGCTTCCTGTAAATCGGTCGAGAACCTTCGCACCCCGTTTGTCCGCCGTTCGAAGTAGTGCTTCTCAGTGGTACGAACCGGGTCACGAAAGGGCAGGAGGGCGCTCAGCCATAGCCGCCGCGCCGAGACGCGGCTATCTCGGCGGATTAATCTATCTAGAAGACAGCGGATTCAAGATGGGCCCCGTAGTTCGGCGATAACCGTCGGCTGACGTCTTAGCGGTCGATCCATAGGGTCAGCCATGCACGCCAATCACTTTCAACATTTCGCAAAGCACTAAGCATGGGCAGCCAAGCCGCGAATTCTGGCGACGCTGAGTTCCGCCGGGCTTTTACTGAGAGTTGTTGTGCCGCAACACCCGCTGCGCCACCGCCAGGACATCCTCAATGCTCACCACCGGCGCCCCGGGCACCTTTGCCGCATCGTCGTAGTGCCGGAGCCTGAGCGCGTCGGGCCACCACGGGTTCGAGACCATCGCCTCGTCTTCGGCCGGCCCGCCCTGCGCCGCCAGAGACAACACCGATGCCGGGGCGACAAACCCCCGCCGTAGCCGGACTCGGTAGCCACCTCAACTTGACGCATCGCGCCCGCTCGTCGTGGTCGTCGGCTCGGAGGGCAAGGGACTGTCGCGACTGGTGCGGCAGAACTGTGATGCGGTGGTGTCCATACCGATGGCCGGGCCGATGGAGTCGCTCAACGCGTCAGTGGCTGCCGGAGTGGTGCTCGCCGAGATCAGTCGCCAGCGCCGGCGCGCCTGACGTCTTTCGGACGCGGGGAACCGGTTACTTCAGGCTGGGGAATTCTCGGTTCCGGAACGCGTCGGCGAAAAGCTGACAATCGGTTCGGGTCTTCTCGGCGTATGCCTTCGACCAATCGGCAATCGCCGCAGTGAATTGCGTCTCCTTGCCGTCGAAGCCGGCGAGGATCGCCTTGGCAGGAGACCCGGTGACCAGGTTCTGGCCGCTGCCCTCCCCTGATATGCAATGGATCTTGGCGACCACCCGGCCGAGGTCCTTGACGAGCTCGCGGACGTCGTCGAATTTCTTCAGATCCTTCCATTCCGGGGAGGCTCCGTAGGGCGAGACCTCGGTGACGAGCATGCCGGCGCCTTCGAATTCGGAATACCCCAGCCACCCGTCGGTGTTCGCCTGCATGGCCTTTCGTGCGGTGACAATCCGCTGGCCTTGGTTGCTGAAGGCATCCTTGATGCTCTGGTCCCTCGCCGCGATCGCTACAGCTGATGAGCGCGACTGCTTGAGCGCGAGGATGATGTCGTTCTCCAGGGTCTCGTCGGCTCCTTCGAGCAGAAGCGAGAACATCCGCAGACCCGCTGAGCCGATGCCGAAACCCTGGGTCGCCGTCGCATCCTTGATGCGGTATTCGCTTTCCGGCCGCCGTCTTTCCTGCGGGACGGTCTTCAGATACGACTCGAAAGTGGCGTTCAGAGCCGAACGGGTCTCGTCGTTGATGGTGGAGTTCACATCGTTGCGGATGAACCGGCGGTCCCCGTCGGTGACCTCCGTGAGCCCGTCGAGCAGGCCCGCCCGGGTCTGCGCGCGCGCCTTGCGTAAGACATCGAGTACCACACCCTGCGTGTTGCTCAGAGTCAGTGCGAAATTGCGGTTGTCCTCGCCGCGTGCGAACCGCTTGACCTGTCCGATGTAGCTGCCTGCGAAGGTGCTGATCAATTCGCGGATCTGGTCGTCCGCAAGCGACTGGTCGTAGCCCACCAGCGCAATGCTCGTGCAGAATCGTCGAACGTCCCACGTGTAGGGGCCGACGTAGGACTCGTCAAAGTCGTTGACGTCGAAGACTAGCCGGCCGGTGGAGTCCAGGAAGGTGCCGAAATTCTCGCCGTGCAGGTCGCCCTGGATCCACACCCGGCTGGACTCTTTGGTGACGAACGGATCGGGGGCTTCGTCGGCCAGATCGGTGTAGTAGACCACCGCGCTGCCCCGGTAGAAGGGAAACGTCCCGGCGGCCATCTTGCGGAACTTGGAGCGCCAGGCTTGAGGCTGGGCGCGCATCTGCTCACCGAAGTTGGCCTCGAAAATATCGACCAGTTGTCTCTGGCGAGCCGCATTCTCGGCCGCTGGGTTGTTCGCCGCCGTGGGCTGCGCCACAGTTGCGCTGACGGGCGCGGACCCCGCTTTCGTTGCGGGATCAGCGGTTGTGCTGTTGGGCTTGGCGCAGGCGGAAGGCAGCACTGCTGCGCTCCCCGCCAGTGCGATTCCGCTTAACAGCCGCCGTCGGGAGATGGGCGCGTCGCGGCCGAATACGGCGATGCGGTTCAGATCGGTCACCGCGGTCTTCTCCGTGGGAGTTGTGGTCACGAGTCGGCTGTCTGCCGACGACGTTGATTATCACGTGACGTAGTTGCTGCGCCGGGCAAATCGCGGAACTGCGATCATCGCGTGACACTGGGATTCGCAGAGCGGGGCTGAATCCAGGGGTCGGCGCGCTGCGACAGTGATGGCAGATGCAGTGCCACACCCTCCCATTCGGGTCGCCCAACTGGCCGAGCAGGGCTGGCCAGGTCTGATTGTCAGACCGCGCATCTAGCGTCTGCCCGATGAGGGAGTTCCTTGCTGACCGTTGGCCCATGTACCGATCACGGTGGTGGCCACGCACCATCCCATTTGGCCGAGTCGAAGCCATGCTGCGCCCGGGGATTTCCACCTACCGCGTCGAGTGGCCCGAGGATGACAACGAATGGGTTGGTCTTGTTGATGAGCACCCGTCGTTGTCGTGGCTGGCTACGACCGAAGCGGAAGCCTTGGCCGGTATCAATACCCTGATGCCCAAGTCGCCGCCGACATCATTCTCGAAGGTCTGACGCTGAGGCGTTGCAGGGATTCCGGATCCATGTTTTGGCCGACGTTCACCGGGTGGACGGCATGTGGGTTAGCGAGCTCGCGGGCATCCCCGGTGAACCCCTGCCCAACGAGCGGGTCGGCGACCTGCTGCCGAAAATCACCTGCACATGGCTCCGCAGCGAACAGCCTTTACCGCTGCGATTCGGTGGCGTGCAGCGGTGACGGCGGGTTCCATCGCGCCAAAGACCATTGATCTCCCGAGCTTGCGGACTTCTTCGAACGGCCAGTCCCAGCATCAGCGTCGCACGCCGCGCGGGCATCCGCCCGTCCTACGTCATCGACGTCTGCCTGGCCGCCGCCGAGCGTCAGCGCACCAAACTTGAATCCGCCACTTTCCCGATACAAACGTCAGTGGATTCGCCAAGACTGACCTATATCGGGATGGCACGGCGAGCACGGAAGGCCTGGTGAAGGCATATCCGCAAGGACCCACCCAAACCCTGGCATACCGTCGAATATGGCAGAAGGTTGGGGGT
>Ga0194035_1000385_pt1 | contig 25867 bp, 22 predicted proteins | sample JunL2320m_MetaG_FD_148680 | JGI IMG/M metagenome (GOLD analysis project Ga0194035, IMG submission 148680) | Anoxic zone freshwater microbial communities from boreal shield lake in IISD Experimental Lakes Area, Ontario, Canada - Jun2016-L239-20m | ecosystem: Environmental > Aquatic > Freshwater >...
TCGTCGACTTCGCCAACGGCGTGCGCGGCGCGCTTGATCTGTCGATGTTCGCCGAGGGCGGCCGATTCGAACAGGAGATCACGGTGGTAGGCGACAACGCGAAGCTCGAGACCACCTTTCCCGGCAACAGCGTGTTCGTGGGTCGTCGCCATCAGCCCGGCGTTGACGAGGTAGACGCCCCCACGCCGGCCGACGTTCCCTATCCCGAGTTCCATGGCGGCTCGTCGTATCTCGAGCACCTTCGCTTCATCGAGTGCTTACGTACAGGTTCGCCCGCCGAGGTCACCGTCGACGACGGCCTTTGGTCGGTTGTGATGGGGGCGGCAGCGCACCGGTCCATCGACGAGGGCCGAGCGGTGCACATCGCCGAATACGAGCTCGATCTGTAACAGCAGTTGGCTGTCGGCCCTCGGCTGGCTTTGTGGGAATCACTCTCATTATGGCTAGAGTGCAGCGGTGAAGTTCGTTCGAATCGTGCTGCTAGCAACAGGTCTTGTGGCCCTGTCAACGGCTTGCGGTAGCTCGGGAACATCCACATCGTTTGAGCCGGGCAAGGTGAACGTTGCGGCGGCCCTGTATCCGATCGAAGAGATCGTTCGAGCCGTCGGTGGTTCGCAAGTCTCGCTGGTCGAGCTGATCCCCCCGGGTCAACCAGCGCATGACTACGAGCCCACTCCGCGCCAGATCACCGATCTGGAATCGGCCGATGTCGTCTTCTATTTCGGCGGTGGATTTCAACCCGGCGTCGAGAAGGCCGTGGCCTCGCTGCCGAGCAGCGTGCGCAAGGTCGATCTGCTGAAGAGCGTCGAGCTCATTCCGGTCTCGCAGCAACTCGCTGGCACCGATGGCGCTGTCGATGGCGAGGTGCTTGGCGACGGCTCTGATCCCCATGTGTGGTTGTCGCCCACCAACATGCAACTGATGGTCGAGCAGGTACGAGCAACGCTGGTTGCCTTCCCTTCGTTCGATGCTCCTTTGGCCGCCACTGGCGCTGCCTCGTTTACCTCGAGACTGGCCAAGCTCGATGCAGATTTCCGCAGTGGTCTAGCGAACTGCGTGAGTCGAGTGATTGTTACGGCACACCGAGCGTTTGGTTACGTGGCTCACGATTACAACCTTGAGCAGATCGCGATTGCGGGAGTGTCGCCGACTGACGAGCCATCTGCAAAAACGCTGCAGGCGATTTCGCGCAGCGCTCAGGACCACAAGGTCACCACGATCTTTTTCGAGACCAACCTGCCCGTCGAGTTATCGAAGATGATCGCCAACGAGGTTGGTGCCGCCACCGACGTGCTCGACACGATCGAGACATTGTCAAGCGATCAGATCGCCAGTGGAGCCGACTACGTTTCATTGATGCAGTCGAATCTTGCCGCTCTCGAAAAAGGCCTCGCCTGCTCGTGAGCCACTCACACGACGGCGCAGTGCTCGAGTTGCACGATGTCGGCGTTCGCTACGGCGACCGCGAGGCGTTGCGCAACGTCACGTTCTCAGTGCGCGCTGGCGAGTTAGTTGGTGTCATCGGGCCCAACGGTGCCGGCAAGAGCACGTTGTTCAAAGCCATTTGCGGCCTAGTGAATCACTCGGGCGAAGTAGATGTGAACGGCGTTCACTGCCACGATCGAGTCGACCGAATGGACGTTGCATACATCCCGCAGCGCAGCGAGGCCGATCTGCTTTTCCCCATCACTGTGGGCGAGTTGGTGATGGCTGGGCGTCGTCGCTTTCGGTCGTGGCATCAGCGCACAACGGTGGCCGATCGCGCTGCGGCCATCGAGGCATTGGCAGCGGTGAACCTCTCGGGATACGAGGCACGCTCGTTGTCTGAGTTGTCGGGCGGCCAATTGCAGCGCGCGTACATCGCCCGAGCGCTTACTCAACAGGCTTCGGTTGTGCTGCTCGATGAAGCGCTCAGCGGCGTGGATCAACCCACCACCATCGAGTTGTTCGACTTGTTCGCCACGCTCAGTAAGTCGGGCACAACGTTCTTGTTTGCCACTCACGATCTTGCGTTGGCTCGCCATCGGTTCGACCGACTCATCGCTGTAAACGGCACCATCCAAGGTGATGGCTCTCCCGAGCAGGTTCTGGCGCCGGCAGTACTTGACTCCACATTTGGATCAGGCTCCAGCTCGTCGCAGGGCGGTCACTGATGCATTGGCTCACCGATCCTTTCCAGGCTGAGTTCATGCAGCGCGCCTTCATCGCAGCGATCATCATCGGCGTGGTCGCCCCAGTTGTAGGCACTTGGATTGTGCTTCGGCGCATGGCCAACCTCGGCGATGCAATGAGCCACGGAACCCTTGCTGGTGTTGGCCTAGCGTACGCAGCGGGCATCAACGTGTTGCTCGGCGCAATTGGCGCGGGCCTCCTCATGGCAGCGCTGCTGTTGCTGTTTTCGTCGAACCGCCGCATCGGTCAAGAGACAGTCATCACCGTGCTTGGCACAGCGTTTTTCGCTGTGGGTGTAGTGGTCATCTCGCGCATCGACACCGGTGTCGAGCTGAGTCACTTCTTGTTCGGCCGTCTGCTTACTGTGAGTTGGGGCGACATCTGGCTGAACCTTGCGCTCGGTGGTGGCACGGTCTTGGTGGTCATGCTGCTCTTCGGCGAGCTGCGTCTCGCTACCTTCGATCACGTGCAGGCAGAGCAGGTGGGTGTACACGTAGAGATCGTGCAAGCCGTGCTGGTGCTGCTGCTGTCGGTTGTTGTTGTCATCAGCCTTCGCGCAGTAGGAACCGTGATGTCGGTCACGCTGTTGGTCACCCCTGCTGCTACCGCTCGACTGTTGGCGCGCACGCTCAAGCAGATGACCTTGATCGGCGTGTTCATTGGTGTTGCCGTTGGCGTGGTTGGGCTGATGATCAGCTACCACCTCGACTCCGCGCCGGGTGCCACGATTGGGCTACTTGCAGCGGCCGTGTTTGCCGTGGTGTTTGCGGCCACGTTGCCCCGCCGCAACAAGCACCATCACCGCCCCCTGCTCTAACCCCCGCCTCAAACCCTGTTGCATGGGCGCGATTTGGGACAACTGCTGTCCCAAATCGCGCCCATGCAGACATTTGCGACGCGATCGGGTCAGTCGACGAGGGCTTGCTGCACCAACTGGCTGAGCTGGCTACGCAACGGATGGGTGTCGGATGGCAGCAGCTGGGTCATGAACACGCACGTGATGTCTTCGATTGGGTCCACCCAAAAGGTCGTGCTGGCCGCGCCGCCCCATCCGTAGGTGCCGAGCGAGTTGGCAAGCTTGGCTGCGACTGGGTCGATGGTGACCGAGCCAAGGAGGCCGAAGCCCACGCCGTCGTAAGGCGTTTCGCTGAACAGCGGACGGCCGAACGAGGTGAGGTCGACCCCGCCCGGCAGGTGGTTCTTGGTCATGTACTGCACGGTGCGCGGCGAGAGAATGCGCACGCCATTGAGCTCGCCCTTGCGGCGAAGCATGTCGGTGAAGCGCAGGTAGTCGGCCATCGTAGAAACCAGGCCGCCGCCGCCAAGGAACGCCGATGGCACCTTGAGCGCCGCTTTGCCAGCCTCGGCCAGCAACATTGCCTTGCCGGTGCCGGGGTGTGCGCCGTAGAGCGCAGCGAGGCGATCGGCGTCGTCGGTAGGCACTGAGAATCCGGTGTCGGTCATGCCCAACGGGGTGAAGAGGCGGGTGCGCAAGAACTCATCGAGGGTCTGACCGGTGATGACTTCGATGACGCGACCAAGCACATCGATCGACATTGAGTAGTTCCACTCGGAGCCCGGCTGGAATACCAGCGGCAGATTGGCGAGACGGGTGCACACCTCGGCGAGGGTGTCGACCTGAGGTGATCCGAAATCGAAGCCACCGCGGCGATAGAGATCGTCTACTGGATGGGCATACATGAATCCGTAGGTCAAGCCTGAGGTGTGGGTCATCAGATGCCACATCCGCATTGGTTCCATGAGCGGCTCGAGCACAGGGTTTACTACCGAGCCGGCTCGCCACACCTTCTGGTCGGCGAACTCGGGGATGAACTTGCTCACTGGATCCTTGAGCTCGAACAGACCCTCTTCCCAGAGCATCATCGCGGCCACCGACACGATGGGCTTGGTCATCGAGTAGATGCGCCAGATGGTGTCGTCGGTAACTGGCACTCCTGCGGCGATGTCGCGCTGGCCGTAGATCTGCGAATGGGCGAGCTTGCCGTTACGGGTGACGGCAAGCTGGTATCCGGCCAAGCGGCCGTCGTCGACGTACTTGTTGAAGTGGGTGTCGAGCCGAGCGAGGCGTGAGGCATCGAAGCCCAACTCGGAGGGATCGGCGGCCAAGAGGTGTGCGGTCATCTGCGCACTGTAGAGCGGCAGCGGCCAAGGTTGCCGAGTTGGCCTCGCGAGCCGGCCGTGCGGCGTAGCCGCGCTGATCAGGTGAGTTGGGCGACGATCAGGGCCAACAGTTCGTCGTATTCGTCGACGGCGGTGAACTGCGGGAACATGGTCTTGATGCTGTCGGGTGCGTGAAACAGAAAGCCCGCGTCGGCTTCGGCAAGCATCGCGGTGTCGTTGAACGAGTCGCCAGCGGCGATGACTCGATAGTTCAACCCGTGCAGGGCGCGTACGGCCTCGCGCTTTTGGTCGGGAAGGCGAAGTTTGTAATCGACGATCTGATCGTTCTCGACCACGAGTCGGTGGCAGATCAACGTGGGGAATCCCAACTGGCGCATGAGTGGCTGGCCGAACTGCTCGAACGTGTCGGAGAGCAGCAAGACCTGAGTCATCGAGCGAAGTGTGTCGAGGAACTCGCGGGCGCCCTCGAGCGGCGACAACGTGGAGATCACGTCGGCAATGGTTGACATCGTGAGCCCGTGCTCGCTGAGCAATTGCAGGCGGCCGCGCATGAGCACGTCGTAGTCGGGTTCGTCGCGAGTGGTGCGGCGCAACGCTTCGATGCCGGTGCGCTCAGCGACGGCGATCCAGATCTCGGGAACGAGCACGCCCTCAAGATCGAGGGTGACGATGGATTGTTGCGGGGTCGACGTTGCACTCACAGTTGAACATTGTTCACGATGGGCGCACTTGGATACGAAAGCAACGACAATCTGCGCTCAGAGAGTGACGGCTACCGCATGCGCCGAATGCATCGCGCCTTCGATGTAGCCCACCTCGCTAGCGTCGCCAACCACGTGCACAACGAGGCCCGCGTCGCGAAGTTGGTCGGCGAGGCTGGTGTCGCTGCGCACCTCGCTGGCGATGATGACATCGGTTGCGGTAACCGAGATCACATCGCCCGACGCCGTGCCATCGGCGGTATGAACTTGGTACAGCACGTGGGTTGCAGTGATCTCAGTGACCTGTGCGTTGCGCACCAATGTGACCCCGTGGTTCGTGGTCTTGAGCACTGCAGTCCACCGGCGTGGCATTGCCATGGGCAATCCAAAGTGCGGCCCCTGCTCGAGCACCGTGACCGTGCGGTCGCGCTCGGCAAGAAACTCGGCGAGCTCAAGACCAACAAGGCCTCCGCCCACGATGACGATGTGCTTACCCACGGGCATCCAGCGGCGTGACAACGATCGGATGGTGTCGGCGCTCTTGGTGAGGCGCAGTGTGCGTCCGACGGCGAGCGCGGCTCGGTTGAGGAGCGACTGTTTCCCGCCGGCGCTGTCGTCGGTGTGCCCGATGATGAGGGCGCGCATCTCGTCGCCGGATCGCACGTGGTCGAGGTCGCCGCCCGGCACAGCAAGGCGATCACGTTTTGCTCCCGTCGCAACCACCACGATGTCTGGCTGCATGCTCGTGATCGATTCGACGGTGGCGGTGTGCCCGAGCTTGATGTTGACGCCGTTCTGGCGGACTTCGTGGCCGAGCCAATCGACCAACATCTCGTTCGCGGGTGTGGTGAGTTGGCTGAACCACATCGTTCCGCCGAGCCGATCACCGCGCTCGAGCAGGGTGACGCGATGGCCGCGCTGCGAAGCGATGCGCGCCGATTCGAGGCCGCCCGGACCGCCACCGATAACCACGACGTGAACGGGCTTTGCGGTGAGTGCAATCTGTTGGGTTGCAGCGATCTCATTGCCAAGGGCAGGGTTCACAGCGCATCGGGGTGGGGCATCAAAGAAGTTCTGCTCGACGCATACGTAACAGTTGATGCACGGGCGGATCGATGCGCGCTTGCCCTCGGCGAGTTTGTTGACGAGCTCGGGATCGGCGAGCTGCTGACGGCCAAGAGACACGAAGTCGCATTCGCCAGCGGCAAGCATTTCTTCAGCGATCTCAGGCAACAGCCGGCCTACCGCAATCACTGGAATTCGCACAGCGCGCTTCACGGTGGCAGCCATCTCACGGTATTGGCCAACCTCGGCCGGAAGTGGGCCAAGGGTGAAGTCGCGAAACGGATTCACAGCATTGGCCGAGACATGAATGGCGTCGGCGCCGGCCGCCTCGGCCAGGCGAGCCGTGGCCGCGGTTTCTTCGGGCGTGATGCCGCCGGGGATTCCGTATTCGCAGCCGTTGAGGCGCACGATGATGGGGAAGTCGACTCCGACCCGCGCACGAACAGAGCGAATCACTTCGACAAGCAAGCGCGAGCGCCCATAGAGGTCGCCACCGTATTCGTCGGTGCGCAAGTTGTAGGCCGATGACAAGAAGGTGGAGATCAAGTATCCGTGCGCGCCGTGAATCTCGACCGCATCGCAGCCGGCCGATTGCACGCGCGCAGCCGCATCGGCGAACTGCTCTGCGACCCACACCAAGTCGTCGGCGGTAGCTGACTTGTAGGTGGCCGGCTTCCCCTGTGTTGCTGTGGCGAGCCGCATCAGCTCGTCGATTGGATTGTCGGCGAGCGCGCTGAGATCCATGCGATCTGGCGGAGGGTTCGGCACGAGCTGCGGCCGGCCGTCGGCCGAGTCGACACTGGCGGTTTTGCCATGGTGGCACAGCTGCACGCAGACTCTCCCGCCTGCAGCGTGCACGCCTGCGGCAAGCGCGGTGAGGCCGGGAATGAAACGGTCGTCGCTCAACCCTGGCTGCTTGCGAGAGGTGGCTCCAAGGGGCCACGAGACCGCTGACGCCCCGGTGATAACCAATGAGCACCCACCGGCCGCTCGGGCCGAGTAATGCTCAACCTCGGCGACAGTAATGGCGCCCTCATCGCAATGGTTCATGTCCATCGCAGGCAGGATCACCCGGTTGGGCAAGGTCATCGATCCGATCGATGCGGGGCTCAACATGGTGCGAAAGTCGGTCACGAAAACCGACGATACGTCAGATCACACTTGAACGAGGTTGTCAGGCGTTGCGGGTGCAAGAGTAGGTGCCATGGGGATCACATTTGATGAGGCAATGGGGCAGACAACCGCGGCTGGCAGCCAGTTCGAGATCGGCGATGCGCTGATCAACGGCGCAATGCAGCGGGTGTTTGTGAACGCCCCGCCGAACCTCACAGCGTTCTATGCAGCGGCGCCTGCCGAGTCCACGTTCTTGGTTTACGAAGACGAGAACTACACGTTTGGTCAGGTTCGTGAGACCAGTGCTGCGCTTGGTGCGGCGCTCGTCGAGCGATACGGAGTCCGCAAGGGAGATCGCGTTGCGGTTGCGATGCGTAACTTTCCCGAGTGGGTCATCGCGTTCGCCGCGATCACCTCGATCGGAGCCATCTCGGTGTCGATGAACTCGTGGTGGACCGAGGACGAAATGGACTTCGCTCTCGAAGACTGCGGAGCCAAGGTGCTCATCGCCGATGACATCCGCATTGAGCGCTCGTTGTCGTCGTGCGCCCGGTTGGGCACGCGAATTATCGGCGTTCGTCTCGACACAGTTCCTGCTGGCGTCGACACATGGAACGACGTCGTCATTCCCGGCACGCCCATGCCGCAGGTAGACATTGGTCCGCACGACGACGCCACCATCTTGTACACATCGGGCACCACCGGACGGCCGAAGGGCGCGGTGTCTACGCATGGTTCGATCATTCAAGCGATGATGGCGTTCTCGTGTCGTGCCGCTGCCGAGCGCTTGCGCCAACCATCCGAGCCGCTCACGCATCCGCCCGCGTTCATCTTGATCGTGCCGCTGTTCCATGTCACCGGCTGCGTGCCCGTGATGCTCGGCTGCTTCGCCGGCGGCGTGAAGCTGGTCATCATGTACAAGTGGGATGCCGACAAGGCGCTCGAGCTCATCGAGCGTGAACACGTCACCAACTTCGTGGGCGTGCCCACCCAGAGTTGGGATCTCGTGCACTCTCCACGTTTCAGCGAGTTCGATACCTCAAGTCTGCGCGATATCGGCGGCGGTGGAGCACCTGCGCCACCAGCATTGGTCGAGAAGGTCTCGAGCAGCTTCGCCAAGGGCAAGCCCACCATTGGTTACGGCATGACCGAGACCAATGCCTATGGCCCCGGCAACCGTGGCCAGGATTACGTGAATAAGCCCACCAGTTCGGGGCGTGTCGTTCCGATCATGACCATTGGTGTTCGCGACCCCGAGGGCAATGCGCTGCCGGTGGGCGAGCGTGGCGAGATCTGGTTCAAAGGCCCCAACCTCATTCGTGGATACTGGAATCGCCCAGAGGCAACAGCCGAGACCATCGTCGATGGTTGGTTGCGGTCGGGCGACCTTGGTCATCTCGACGACGAAGGATTCATTTACGTTGAAGACCGTGTGAAAGACATGATTCTGCGCGCTGGCGAAAATGTGTATTGCGCCGAGGTCGAGGCCGCTGTCTACGAGCACGACAGTGTGCACGAGGCAGCAGTGTTTGGTGTTCCGCACGAGCGTCTTGGCGAAGAGGTTGCCGTCGCCATTTTGGTGAAGGCTGGAGCCCAGCTCACGGCACAAGAGATTCGAGATCACGTTGCGGTGCGGTTGGCCTCGTTCAAGGTGCCAGCACACGTGATCTTCTTTACCGAGGCGCTACCGCGTAACGCGTCGGGCAAGATCCTTAAGCGCGAACTGCAGCGTCAAATCGCCGACGCAAAGTAGTTGCACATGCAACTACTGATGTAGCAACACCTACAGCTGAAGCAGGGCGTTCTCGACCAGCTCGGTAAGCGCCGGATGAATGTAGATCTGCTCACGCGCCATCTGGTCGACAGTTTGACCAAACTTCATTCCCTGGATGAGCTGCTGAATCAAGATGCTCGACTGCGGCCCAATAATGTGCGCGCCCAACAACTGCCGCGTATTGGGGTCAGCGATCAGCTTGCAAAAGTGGTCGGTGTCTTCCATCGCCCAGCCAAAAGCGACGTCGGCATAACGCTGTACGGCGGTGATGTAGGGCAGGCCAGCAGCGCGCAGCGACTGTTCGGTTTCGCCAACGGAGGCCACCTGTGGATCAGCGAATACGGCGTGGGGGATGGGCCACAGGTCGGCGGTGCGCATGGTGTCGGGGTGGATGATGTTGTGCGCCACGGCGCGGCATTCGGCGTTGGCAACATGCTTGAGCTGATTCGGATTGGTGACGTCGCCAAGCGCCCAAACGCCGGGCACGTTTGTGCGCAGATATTCGTCGGTGATGATGAAGCCGTCTTGGTCGAGCTCAACGCCGGCTGATTCAAGGTTCATCAGATCGCCATTGGGGGTGCGACCGATCGCGATAAGTAGCGCATCGCCGGTGATGCGATGCGTGTGGCCATCGGTCTTCACCTTCACGGTGATTTCGTCGCCCACCTGATCGACGCGCTCGATGTGAGTGTGCGTGCGTACATCGAACCGCTTGCTGTAGAGCTCGGTGAATCGCTCGCTGACGGCCTCGTCTTCGCGGGCCAACAAACGCCCACTGCGAATGATCATGGTGATGCGGCTGCCCATTGCTGCGAACACATGCGCCATCTCTGTGGCGATGTAGCCGCCACCGAAGATGATGAGGTGCTCGGGCACCGCCGCCACGCGCATGATGGTGTCGCTGGTGTGGAAATCGACAGCATCGAGTCCGTCGATGTGCGGCAATGTGGGCCGGGCTCCGGCGGCCACCACAATGTGTTCAGCCGTAATGTGCTCACCGTTGACCTCGATCACCTTGGGCGCCACGAAGGTGCCCTCGCCGGTGAACACGTGCACATTGTCGAGCGATTCGCGATACGCCTTACCGCTCGGGGGGATCGAATCGATGCGACCGAAAACACGGTTCACGATGTCGGGCCAACGCACCTGATTCACGGTGGCATCGATGCCGAATTTCGAAGCGGTTTGGATGTGTGACACCACATCGGCGGTGTACACCAACATCTTCGTCGGGATGCAGCCACGGTTGAGGCAGGTGCCGCCGAAAACGTCTTTTTCGACGATGGCGACGCGAAGGTTGTCCCACTCGGGAGTGAGCAAGCTGTTGCCCGACCCCGTGCCAATGATGATGACGTCAAACTCTGTGGCCGAATGCTGCTGCATCCGATTGACCCTAGGGCTTGTCTTTGCCGACGACCCACATTGCGAAGAACTGGCTGCCGCCGCCGTAGGCATGACCGAATGCTTTACGCACGCTGTCGACCTGATGCTCGCCGGCAATACCCATCACTTGCATAGCAGCCTCGCCGAATCTCAACATGCCGCTGGCACCGATTGGGTTCGTTGACAACACCCCGCCACTGCAGTTCACCGGAAGGCGACCAGTCATCTCGGTGACGCCGTCTTCGACAAAGCGCCAACCGTGATCCTTGGGAGCGAAGCCGAGGCTTTCGAGCCACATTGGTTCGAACCAGGCGAACGGTACGTACATCTCGACAGCGTCGATCTCGTCGATTGGTGACGTGATGCCAGCCTTGCGCCATAGATCGTTGGCGCAGTCTTCGCTGGCCCGTGGGCTCACCTGGTTGCGACCGGCAAACGCGGTTGGCTCGCTGCGCATTGCAGTGGCATGCACCCATGCCTTGGGACCGTCGTGGGCGTCGGCGACATCTTCGCTGGCGAGCACCAATGCCATCGCGCCGTCGCTACTTGGGCAGGTCTCGACCATGCGCACTGGATCCCACAGCATCGGGCTAGCCATCGCCTTTTCGAGTGTCCAGTCGGGCTCGTGCAGGTGTGCGTATGGGTTGCGGCATGCGTTGGTGCGGTCCTTCACGGCCACCATGCAACCAATGTGCGATGGTGCGCCGCTGCGCTTGATGTACGAGCGAATGATTGGCGAGAAGTAGCCGCCGGCACCTGCGTGCACTGGCATCCCGAAAGGCATCGGCACCGATAGCGCCCACATCGCGTTGCCGTCGCTCTGCTTTTCGAAGCCAACGGTAAGCACTCGCTTGTGCACGCCCGACATCACGTGCTGCGCAGCCACGATTGCGGTGGAGCCGCCGACGCTGCCTGCGGTGTGCACACGGAACACGGGCTTACCGGCAGCGGCGAGTGAGTCGACGAGCCACAGTTCGGGCATCATCACACCCTCGAGCATGTCGGGTGCCTTGCCGATGACGATCGCGTCGATGTCGGCCATCGTGAGCTGAGCTGACTCGAGCGCACGATCTACAGCTTCACGGACGAGGCCCGCAATAGAGACGTCGGCCCGGCACGAAGTGTGCTGGGTCTGACCAACGCCGATGACAGCACAACGCTCAGCCATCACTCACCTTCCAATACACACACGAGGTTTTGTTGCATCCATGCACCCGATGACGCATGCCCGATGGCGCGGTCGGCGGTGCCGTTCATGACGCGGGTCGCAGCTTCGGCGAAGCGGGCGAGACCAGCAGACATCATTGGGTTCGCGCAGAGCGCTCCGCCACTTGGGTTGATCGTTGTTGACTCGCTGAGCCCGAGCGCACTGGTGAGCAACAGCTCTTGGTGACTGTACGGCGCATGCAGTTCGGCAACATCGATTTTGTCGTTCGCAACGCCAGCCTTATGGGCTGCAAGCGCAGCCGATGGCAACGTGGTCATCGACCGGTTACCAAGGTTCTGCGACTCGATGCGGTGATCGATGCCGCGGATCCATGCGGGGCGGTCAGCGAGGCTGCGAGCCCTATCGCCGGCAGCGATGATCACGGCGGTCACGCCGTCGGCGTGGGCTGGGCAATCGAGCTCGCGTAACGGATCGGCCACCAATTGGGCGGCCATCAACGCCTCGATCGAGTGATCGCCACGACGCAGTGCCTTGGGGTTCGTGAGCGCGTTGCGATGGCTGCGCTGCGCCACTTCAGCCATGGCACGTTCGGTGACAACGCCCGACTCGAGACACGCACGTGCCTGCATTGCGGCGATCGAGCGATCGTCGGGCCACAGTGGTCCAACGACATACGGATCGAGTTGCAGGGTGAGGATGCGGTTGATGTCGCCGCTACTGCTGCGTCCGTTACCGAACACCAACGCGGTGTCGATCTCGCCGGTCTGAATCTTCAGCCAAGCTTCGTAGAGAGCAAAGGCGCCGTCGGCTTCGACATGGCTTTCGATGATCGGCGGCCACGCGCCCAACGCATCGACGGCCGACACGAAACTGAACGGCTGACCGGTCATGTAGTCGCAACTGCCGTGGCACCAAAACCCGATGTCGGTCTTGGTCATTGAGGCGTTGGCGAGCACTTGCTGAATCACCGGAATCAGCATCTCGACAGGAGTCGAGGTAGTGGTTGAAGTGTTGTCGGCCTGTGCCGACGCGATAATGGCTACTTCACGCATGACTGATCTCCCGGCTCACAAGTGACCCGCGTAGGACTCGAATGGGGCATCGGGTTCGCCGGTTGGGCGGAAGTGCATCACGTTCTCAAGCGATGGCTGCCACTCTTCGCGAGGCCTCCACACTGGCTCAACACGCATGCCCATGCGCACATCGGCTGCATCGACTTCTTGGATGAGGTGTTGCATGCCCATGTCGGCACCATCGAGAAGGATGGTGGCCGAGACATACGGGATTTTGATGGTCTGACCGAGGAACGGCACGTTGACCACGCAGAAGGTAGTGATGGTGCCGCGCTGACCAACTTCTACATCTTCGCCAAGCAAGGCACCACACTTCGCGCAGGTGCCGTTGCGGGGAGGCATGTAGACGAGCTCGCACACGGGGCAACGCTTGCCCACGAAGCGACCGTCCATCAGCCCGAGCAGGTGGCTGCTCACACGAGGTCCCGCCGAGTACTGGTATTTGATGCTGATAGGTGTGCGAATACGCAGAACGTCGTCGCTCATGCTGGGCTCCCTGAGGTGAGGTCGAAGCACACGATGTCGGTGATGCTGCCGGATGGTTCGGCGGCCCAGCGAGCGGTCACGCGCATGCCGGTTTTGATTGCGTCGGCGCTTCCTGCGTCGACTGCGTGCAACAGATTTGTGTCGGCGCCATCAAGCGAAATCAGCGCCCACGCAAATGGGTGCTGCAACGTGTTGCCCTCTACTGGGGCGGGCTGCCACGACCACGTGACGATGGTGCCGGTAGACGCCACGTCGGCCCATTCGGTGAGATGATCACCCGTGATCGGATCGAACTCGGCGGGCGGCACGTGTACACGTCCGTCGCTTCCTTTGGTGCCCTCAATGCGCTGCTCGCGCAGGCCTGTGAGGAAGCGGCTCAGGATCGGGCCGACCGTGCGCTTGTATGGATAGGAAAGCTCGAGTGGCGCCGTGAAGGAGCCATCGGCGGCAATGGAGTATTCGGAGGTTCCACCGGACATGGAGATCGTTCTATCAGGTTTCTGACGCGTCGTCAGATACGAGCGCGAGATCCTCATCGTTGTTTGTTTCGTTCGCTTCGCAGACACCAACATGCGTAGGGTCTCGCCATGACTTCAGAACATGTCTCCGTCGAACGCCGCGATTCAGTGCTGGTTGTGCACCTTGATGACGGCAAGGCCAACGCACTGTCGTCGTCGATGATTGGTGCCATTGGCGCCGCGCTCGATCAGGCCGAAGCCGACGACTCAATCGGTGCGGTCGTGTTGCACGGCCGTGAGGGCAAGTTCTGTGCAGGCTTCGACCTTTCGGTGATGCGCGGTGGCGACATCTCGGCGATGGCCAACCTGGTGTGCGACGGCGGCGAGCTCGTGAGTCGTCTCTACGGTTCGTCCATTCCAGTGGTTGCTGCGTGCACCGGTCACGCGTTGGCTGCGGGCGCGTTGTTGTTGCTCGGATGCGACGTGCGCATCGGCGCCGATGTCGATTGCAAGATCGGCCTCAACGAAGTTGCTATCGGCATGGTGCTGCCCGACTGGGCGTTCAACATCGCGGTCGAGCGTTTGAGCCGCCGCCATCTTCAGCTTGCGGTAGCCACGGCGCGAATCACCGATGCTCGCGGCGCTGTCGATGTTGGGTATCTCGACGAGGTCGCTCCAGTCGATTCGGTGCTCGATGTTGCGGTGGCTCGTGCTTCCGAGCTGGCAACGCTCAACGGCCGCGCATACGCAGGCACCGTGAGGGCCTTGCGTGGCGAGCTGCTCGCCGAGATGGCCACCCAGATTGCCTCCGATCGGGCGATGGGGCGCGTACCTACCGTCTGAGTCGTTTCGGCTCTTTGTGGGTCGGCGTTGTCAATCGAACACTTGTTCTATAGAGTTGCCCCCGCTCGTCTTCCCCGAGCAACTCGATGGGTTCGCCCATCCTCACGTTGGTGAGCGTTGCGTTCAGGGGGTGATTGTGGTGTCGATAGTCGATCAGGTGGTGGCGCTCGAGGCGCTCGACATTTCTCCGCTGTGCGGCGACGAGGTCAACGCAGCCTTGGCGTCGCTGACCCGCGTTCGGTCATGGCTCGATGCGCGCCAGGCGGTGCTTGTTCGCCGCTTGAAAGCACTCGCTGCCGATTGTCCGTCTCTGTTGCCCGAAGCCGATATTGCGGCAGCGCTTCGTGGCACCCGTGGCGATGCCGAGCGGGCTGTTGGCCGCTCACAGGCGCTCGGGGCTATGCCAGCTGTCGAGGGTGCGTTGGCAGCCGGTCAGGTCTCTGTTGCCCATGTCGATGTCTTGGGTCGTGCGTTCAAGCACCTCACCGAGCAGCAGTGCGCTCAGTTGGCCTCGCAGGGTGTGCGCCTTGCCGAGATTGCGTCACGGTCTACGCCCGAACAATTCGCGCGGGTGTTGCGCACTGAGTTGGCTCGGCTCAATGCGCACTCGGGTGAAGGCCGCTTGGCTCAGCAGCGGCGTGACATCGGTGTGCGATGGTGGGTCAACCCCGAAACCGGCATGTGGTGTCTACGCGGTGAGTTCGACCCAGATACGGGTATCAGGTTGCAGGGTCGCCTCGAGAACTTGGTCGAGACCATGTTTCACGCTGCGGTGCCTCACGATTGCCCTACTGGCGATCGCAAGCAAGATCACCTCCGTGCCCTGGCTCTGGCGCACCTCATCGCTGGCGGCGGTTCTGGTGTCCGCACACTCGATGAGCCCGACAATCGGTTCGAGGTGTCCGTCGTCATCGATCTCGAAACCCTGATGCATGGTGTGCACTCGCATTCGCATATCGATGTTGGCAGTGCGGCCGAATTGCCGGTCGAGTCGTACCGGCGCATGGCGTGCATGGCAGCCATTATCCCGATGGTGCTCAACAGCGCTGGCGTGGTTGTCGATCTTGGGCGCTCGGTGCGTTTGGCCACCAAGGCGCAGCGTCGGGCGTTGCGCGCGATGTATCCCACTTGCCCCATGCCGGGGTGCTCGGTTCGGTCGAAGCATTGCGAGCCGCACCACATCGCATGGTGGCGCCACAACGGCACTTCCGATCTGCACAATCTGTTGCCGTTGTGCTCGCGGCACCATCACAGCGTGCACGAGGGTGGGGTCGTTGTGGTCATGGCCCCCGATCGCTCGCTCACGATCACCTACCCAGATGGGCGGGTTCGAACCACGGGGCCGCCTGCAGCGACGAGGGCGGCGTGATGCCCGGGCACTGCTCGGTGTACGGGGCTTGCGCGTGCTTAGCCGTTGACCAACTCGGCCATCGTGCGCAGCGTGTCGAGCGACCCACCAACGAGCATCGTGGTCACGCGGCTTTCGCGCCATGCCTCAATGTCGTCGCGAATCTTTTCACGGGGACCCACCAAACAAATCTCGTCGATCATCGCGGCCGGAACGGCGGCAATCGCGTCTGCCTGATGACCGCTCAGGAACAAACCCTGAATCTTGTCGACTGCTTCTTCGTGGCCGAGGCGACGGAAGACATCGGCATGGAAGTTCATCTCTTGGGCGCCCATGCCACCTACGTAGAGGGCCAGTGTGGGGCGCAAGCGGTCGTAGGCGCGCTCGAGGTCGTCGTCGATAGCAACGGTGACCGTGGCCAAGATCTCAAAGTCTTCGGGTGTGCGGCGCGCCGTAGGGCGAGCGAATCCTTCGCGCAGGTTGGGGCCATAGAGCTCTTCGTGCTTTGGGGCGTAGAAGATGGGGAACCAGCCGTCCGCGATCTCGGCGGCGAGGGCCACGTTCTTTGGTCCCTCGGCGCCCAAGAAGATGGGCAGATCTGCGCGCAGCGGATGCGTCATCACGTTGAGCGCTTTGCCAAGTCCGAGGCCGTCGAGAGCCGGGATCGGATACTCGGGCCCAGCGTTGGTGAGGCGTTCTTCTCGCGCGAGCACCTTGCGGATGATGTTCACGTATTCGCGCGTGCGTGCCAGCGGGCGAGTAAAGCGCTGGCCGTACCAGCCTTCAACCACCTGCGGGCCGCTCACGCCAAGACCCAAACAGAACCGGCCATGCGACAGGTGATCCATCGTCACGGCCGCCATCGCGGTGGCCGTAGGTGTGCGCGCCGACATTTGGATCAAGTTCGTGCCCAAACGCAGCTTGGTCGTTGCGGCGCCCCACCAGGCCAACGGCGAGATCGCATCGGAGCCCCACGACTCGGCGGTCCACACGCTGTCGTAGCCGAGTTGTTCGATGGTGGTCAATGTCTCGGGAACATTGGCGGGCATATCCCGTCCCCAGTAACCGACATGCCAACCGAGTTTCAGATCCTTTGTCACCGGCTCAGTTTCGCACGGCCAAGCCGATCGGGTTCAGCCGAACCGACTAGAACTAGATGCATGCGAGCTCTGATGCGATTCAACATGGTGATGCCCGAACCAGATCGGGCCGAGAACGGCCGTCGTCATCGGGCAATGCTCGACATGGTTCGTTACGCCGATGCGCACGGGTTCTCTGGCGTCTCGCTCGAAGAGCATCACGGCGCAGCCAATGGGTGGAGCTCGTCGCCGCTGATCTTGGCGGGCCTCATCTTCGGTGCGTCAACCAAACTGCAGGTCACCCTGTCGGCGTTGCTGGTGCCGCTGCACGACCCACTGCGCATCGCCGAAGACATCGCTGCGCTCGACCTCGCCAGCGGTGGGCGCCTGGTGGTCATCGCTGGCCTCGGTTATCGACCCGAGGAATACGCGGCGCACGGCAAAGACTGGGCCTCCCGCGGCGCACTCATGGACGAAGCCATCACGGTCATGCGTCAGGCATGGACCGGCGAACCATTCGAGTATCGCGGCGCCACCGTGCAGGTGACGCCTGCCCCGCAGAGCGCGCCGCATCCAATCTTGATGCTCGGGGGCACCAGCAAGATTGCGGCGCGACGTGCGGCCCGGTTCGGTTTGCCATTTTTCGCCGCGGCGCAGGTGCCCGGCCTTGCGGAGTACTACAGCGAACAATGCACCGCCAACGGCACCGGTGGGTTCTTCATGGCGGCATCGGCCGAGACAGCAATGGTTCACGTTGCCGAAGACCCCGATAAGGCATGGGCCGAGCTGGGCCACCACTTCTTGCACGAGGCTCAGGTGTACGCCGGTTGGCAAACGCCAGACATCCAGTCGGCCGTGCACAGCACTGCCACCACCGTCGACCAACTGCGCGCCGAAGGCACGTACCAAATCCTCACGCCCGAACAATGCGTGCAGCGCTGCAAGACCTTGGGGCCGTTCGATGCGCTCACGTTGCACCCAATGTGCGGCGGTATGCCCATCGACGAAGCGTGGTCCTCGATCCGCCTCGTGGCCGAAGCCGTCTTGCCAGAGTTCGCATAGCTCGGGCCGCAGTGCGCTCATCGTCGCTCGCCGTGGTGCTGATTGCGGCGGTGTGCGTCGGATGTGCAAGCAACGGTGAGCAAGTCGCTGGGTCGACAACGGCGCTCACCGCGACCACGCCTGTAGACGCGTCGACGAGCTCAACAACAAGTCCGGAGCACGATTGTTTTTGGTCGCCCGGAATCACCCGCGGCGCCAACAACACTCAGTATCCCGATGCAAACGCCACGTATTGGTACTCGGCCTACACGGTGCCCACCGGCGCCACGGTTCGGCTCAACGGCATGTTTGCTCACGCCCGATACGAATCGTTCGGCAGCTACGCATTCGACCTCGCAGCGAACGAGGTCGGTGTCGCTGTTGATGTGTTGGCCGACATCGACATCGAACCGCTGACCGGATCAACTAACCCATTTCGGGTCGGCGCCCGCCGGGATGCCGTGAATCGTCAGTACACGGTCACGCTGCAACAGTCGGCCGTGCCCAGCGTGCCCAGCGCGCTCAGCGCACCGCCACGCGACCCAAACGTGCTCTACACCTTGCCCAACTCGGCGCCGCCGGCCACGTCGTCAGTGCAGCAAGAGATCATCTATCGCGTGTATGTGCCCGACCACGCACGCGACCTCACCGGAGATTCCGGACTACCCAACGTTGAGGTCACGCTGGCCGGCGGGGCGGCCATCACCGGCAGCGAGGCATGTGCTGCGCTGCACGCCGATCCCTCAGCGCCGGCCAATGGGGCGGGCCTGCTCTCGGCCGATACGTATCGGCAATTGGTGCGCCTCGGCGATGCCAACACACACCCGGCGCATGACCCGCCAACGTGGTTGCGGTTTTTCAATCCGCGGTTCAACGTGTTGGCGTCGTTCTGGACGGGCACCTCGTATGAGCCGCAGATCGCTGCCCTCGACACATCGATCCGCAAGGGTTTCTACGCCAACATCAATACCGATTACGGCGTCGCCGCGGTGAACAGATCCCTCGGCGACGGGCCCAGAGATCACAACGTGTTGGTGCTGCGCGGCAAGGCGCCGACCACCCCACGAACTGGCGATGGTGAACTGGTGATGACCGACGCGCAGGTGCGTTATTGGTCGATCTGCCAAAACGAAAGCCCGGTCACGACACGTGTGTCCGACTGCTTATACGACGAGCAAATCCCTATCGATGCCGACGGCATGTACACCGTTGTTGTCAGCCTCGCCGAGGATCGACCCAGCAACGCCACCATCGCTTGCGGCGTTGCGTGGATGGCGTGGGGCGACGGCGATGGCGTCGACCGTCCGCAAGCCGGCTCGCTGATTCTGCGCCACATGTTGCCCGCCGCCACGTTTACCCATACGTGGGCTCACGTTGCTGAACCCGGCACCGAACAAGCAGTGCTCGGCGCGTACCTGCCACAGGGCGAATACCGAGCGCGGTCGGCATTCGAACAACGTGGGTGCCCGCCAGCCAAGAACTAAATGGCGCGCTCAGCGCGCCGCACACTGCGCCGAATCGTGTGCACTCAATGTGTACAACACGCCGCCAGTCACACTCTGCGCCACAGTGAGATCGATGACCTCGGCGAGATCAGGGCGACGATCTGCGGGCCCATCGCCAGCATTGGCCAACGTTCCGAACCAAGCAAGATACGTGTGCGGCAGGCATGCATAGCGCAGCGTGTCGGCAACGCTGAGCGGATAGTTGCTGTTGCCGGCGCGTGGCCGCACAAATGCGAACAACGTGGGATTGCGATCGCTCTGCCACCACACCCGTTGGGGACTATTGGTCAGCACGTGTGCGTCGGCGGGCAGTGTGTCGATGAGGTCGAAGAGTGCTTTCGACGTTTGCGTACGCGACCCGGCAGCGATGGCGACCACGTCTGGCAAGCGGTCGGCGACGGCAACTCCTTCGTACGCCGACCAGCCAACTACTGCGACGGCGAGCGCGATGATCACCGCTCGCCACCGAATGCGTTCGAGCATCACTGCCGCGAAGTAGACGATGGGGATGAGCGAAGGCGACATCACCCTGAACTCAATGTCGCTCGCGGTGAAATGCCGCGCAAGGGCTGGCAGCGCCAACGATGTGAGTGCGAACGCAGCCATGCCGAAATCAAGCACGCGGCGAGTTCCGGCAATCATCGTGATCACGATCGCTGCCGCGAGTAGCACGGTGATTACTGTGCCCCCGTTGTGGGTCGCGCCTTTGCTCGCTGTGTTGCCGAAGACCAGCGCGCCGACGCCCGAAGTGACCCGGTTGGTGAGTTGGCCGATCGATTCGGGGCTGCCTCCCGAGAACCTTGGCCCAAGTGCTTCGCCGGTTTGCGCGAGGTTTCGAAGTATCCACACGGAGCACACGGCGAAAGAGGTAGCAAGATGAATCGTCAACAGTCGTAACGAGCGGCGTCGCTCGAGGCCCAGCTGTTGAGCGGCGGCAAGCACGCACACGGCCCCGGCGGCGATGAGTCCAACGCCCGCATAACGCGTGAGGAAACCGAGTGCGCACAGCAGGCCGCCGAGCGCAGCGGTTCGTTCGGTGAGTGGCCGCAGTGTGAGCACGGCCAGCGCAGCCAACGAGATGACGATGTAGGGGTTCTCGCTCCAGACCGTGGAGCCGATGTACACGAGGCCAGGGCTGAGTGCGAATGCGGCCGCACCAGCGACCGCAACCCACGGGCGAACTCGCGACCGCAGCAGTATGAACATCAGCCACGTGGCGCCAACGATGCACGCGGCGCCAACAACGCGCGCCCATTGCAGGTTGCGTCCGCCCGCGGAAAGTAGCAACGGAAACAACGGACCAAACACAGTGAGCGGTTGTCCGCTGAACTCGGTGAGCCCGCGGCCTGAACGAAACAGCGCGGCGGCAGAGAGGTAGCTGATTGAGTCGGGCGACAGCACCGGGTCGTGGCGAGTTGCGTAGACAATGACGGCGCCGCTGAGCGCAGCGACCACAACGGCTGCGCCAGTTGCTGCGCGGCCGCCGAAATGCATGCGGCGAAATCTAACCGATGAGCTCGAGCGCCGTTTTCTTTGCCCACGTGTAGTCGGCCTTACCGACCGGGGTGCGCTGAATCTCGTCGAGGAACAGCACGGTTCGTGGGGCCTTGTAGTCGGCGAGTTCGGTGCGGCAGTGAGCCTTTACGTCGGCCTCAGAGAGTTCGTGGCCAGGCCGAACGTGAACGATTGCGGTGACTTGTTCGCCCCAGCGTTCGTTGGGTGTACCAACGACAACGGCATCGAACACAGCTGGATGCTTTTTGAGTACGGCTTCGACTTCTTCGGGATAGATCTTCTCGCCGCCCGAGTTGATGCTCACCGAACCGCGCCCGAGCAGGGTGATGGTGCCGTCGTCTTCGATGCGAGCGAAGTCGCCAGGCACAACCCAACGCTTGCCAGCGAAGGTTGGAAACGTGGCCGCGGTCTTCTCGGGATCTTTGTAATAGCCGAGGGGGATGTAGCCGGTGCGTGCCAACTTGCCGGTGACGCCGGGCTCGCATTGCTCGCCGGTGTCGGACAACACGGTGGTGTGCGGCCCCATCGCGAAACGTGGTGCGCCAAAGCCTTCGCCTGCGTCGACCTTGCTGCCGGTGGCGCCAGTTTCAGAAGCGCCGAAGCTGTCCATGATGACGGCGGTTGGCAACGCTGCGGTGAGCTGCTCGCGCACGGCTGCCGAGAGCGGAGCGCCACCATTGCCGAATGCAAACAGCGACGACAGGTCGTAGGTGCCTGCCGGTGAACCGGCAATGGCCTCGGCGAGCGGACGTGCCATCGCATCGCCAATGGTGTTCACGCTGTTCACGTGCTCGCGCTCGATGATGCGCAGCACGGCATCGGCATCGAAGCCGCGCTCGGTGTATAGCACGATGGTGCCGCCAATGAAGATGGTGTTGCCGAGCATCCACTGCGCGCCGCCGTGCATCATCGGCCCGATGGCCATCATCGTCATTGAGGTTGGCGATGCCGTGACTTCGGCGGCGAGATCTTCGGGACGCTCGAGCTCTTTGCCGTAGCGAGCGCTGTTCATCGTGGCGAAGAACGTGTCTTCGTGGCGCCACATCACACCCTTGGGCATACCGGTGGTGCCGCCGGTGTAGAGCATGTAGAGGTCGTCGTTCGAGCGGCCCAAGTTCGGGCGCTCGGGTGATGCTGCGGCCAAGGCTGCTTCGTAGTCGGGGCCGATTTCGAGCACGTGGCGCACGCCCGGCAGATCGACCAGCACGGCATCGAGACGCTCGCGGAATTGTGGCTCGACGATGACGGCGATGCTGTCGGCGTTGTCGTAGAGATACCGCAGCTCGGCTTCGACATAGCGGTAGTTCACGTTGATCGGAACGGCGCTGAGCTTGAAGCAAGCGAAGAACGCTTCGACCCACTCGGCGCAGTTCATAGCGTGGATGGCTACGTGGTCGCCCTTGTTGACGCCGTTGGCGTGCAGGTGATTGGCGAGCCTGGTTGCCCGGTCGTCGAGTTCGCGATAAGTGCGGCGCTGCTCGCCGGCCACCACCGCAGTGCGGTGGGGAACGGCATCGGCGATCACCTCGAACAGGTCGGCCAAGTTGAATGTGCGACTCATTGGGCGGCCTCGCCAGTACTGGGTCCGGCGTAGCCATCGAGCATGTCGACAAATCCGTATTGCTTGTGCGGCCCGATGATCATCGTCTCGTACAGGCCATAGCCCACATGCGTGCCGCGGTCGTCGGTGTACGTGAACCGTGCGCCCGCATCGACGATGCCGAACAGGCGCGCCTTGCCCTCGGCGGTATTGGTGTCGAGATGGAAGTGCTGCACCACCGGTTCGGCGCCTTGCCACATGCCATGGCGCCAATCGGCGTCGTAGCCGTAGCCCGTGCCAATACCGATGTGAATCGGGATGAGTGGCTCGGCCGTGATGTCGATTGTCGACCCATCGGCTGCGTCCATCATCAGGTGAGCGCCGGTGCTGAATCGCGTGCCGGGAGTGAACTCGAGTGCATGACGCGGCGCATGGAAGAACTCGGGCTCGCGGCCGGTTTCGGCGGGCCACAGACGCACGGCTTCTTCGAGCACGCGGCTGCCGTCTTGGCGCTCTTGAATCATCACGACCATCGAGTGATCGTCGAAACGAATGGGCGCATAGACCCAGAACCAACTGAATGGGTTCTTGGCGCGGATGCCCTGTGGTTCGCTTTCGCCGATTGGGCGAATGCCCCACGAGCGATCACGCGATCCCCACCACGTGGCCTCGGTGAGCGAGAACGTTTTGCCGTCGACGGTGAGTTCGCCGTCCCATCCGCCGAGCTGAGCAAGGCGAGTGGTGTCGAAAATGGCCCGACCGTTCTCGCGGATGTAATGACGTGGCTCTTCGAACGGTGCATGCGCGCCGGTCCATGTGGCGTCGATGGTGATGCCCCATTCGTTGGGCTCGCACACAACACGTAGGCGCTTGAGGCCTTCGATGACTTCGACACTGAGCGGGCCAACGCTGGGGTGCAAACGGTCGACACCCTCGAGCTCGCGTGATGCGCGCACCACGTTGTATTGACCCTTGTGCATCACGGCGAGGAACGAATCGATGACCCCGAGGTTGGGGTACACGCCCAGGCCGAGAATGAACATGCACTCGCCCGACTTGTCGAAACCGTTGAAGTAGTACCGGTCGTAGAAGTTGCGGTCGGTGGTGCCCACATGCTGCATGGGCTCGGGCAACTGATGGATGGGATAGTCGTCGAGGTTCGTAAGCATGGGGGTCTTTCAGAGTCGAGGGAGCGTCAGCCGCAGGGGCGTCAGAGGGGGAGTGCTAGATGGTGGTGAGCAGTGGTGCGACGTCGGTTGCAAATGCAACCATCTGCTCGCAGATCTCGTCGCAGCTGCGGGCCTTGAAGCGCACCTGCAGTTGGTTCACGCCGTCGGGTGTGCCAGCCAAAATCTGCTCGGCAACAGCGGTGGGTGATCCGGTGACTGTGTCGGCCCCGATGTCCCATGTGGCGTTGCCCACGTGAAGGAACGGTGTGATGTGGCCGATCATCATTGGACGGTCCGCTCGGCCGGCGGCCTCGCGGCCAGCCTGCAACGTAGCGACCATCGCTGCGGTGGAAGGGCCCTGTGGCAGCCAACCGTCGCCGAACTTGGCGGCGCGGCGAATTGCCGGATCGCTAGAACCAGCCACCCAGACGGGGGGGCGGGGCGACTGAACCGGACGTGGGCGTGCGCCGAAGCCATCGACGAACTCGTTCTCGAGTGCCTCCATGAACACGGGCAACGCTTCGTCGACCATGCGGCCGCGACGGTGGTAATCGACACCGAGCTTTTCGAACTCGGCCTGCACATGTCCGGCGCCTACGCCGGCAAGGGCGCGACCACCCGACAACCAGTCGAGGTTGGCGAACTGCTTCGCCGCCACAAGTGGGTGACGATACGGCAACACGTACACGTGTGTCAGCAGGCCAACTCGCGTGGTGAGCGCTGCAAGCCACGACAGGGTGCTGATGGGCTCGGCCCAATGCGTGCCCATGCCGCCAACCACTGAGTCGGGCAGCGCTACGTGGTCGCAGACGCCCACATAGTGAAAGCCGTTGTCGTCGGCGGTCTTGGTCACGCGCGCCAGCTCGGTTGGTCCGGCCGTGCGTTCCCATTCGGATACGAAATAGTTGCTCTGCGCTTGGATCGGCAGTTGCATGCCGAACACCCGCGCCCCGTGCGGGATCTCAATCATGTGACAACCGTAACGCACCCCACGGAGATTTCTGACACCGCGTCAGATTTCTCGCTGGCCGCAAGAATCGGGGCCGTCAGCCCACGTCGTGCCAGGCCGATAACCGCTGCGCGCTGTCGTCGCCAGGTAGCGGAAGTTGGCAGATAACTCGCAGGTGAGGCCACTCGGCGGGGATCATCTGCTGATACTCAAAGGTCAGTTCACCGGCACGAGGATGGTGATAGCGACGCAGTCGGGTGTGGAATCCAGCCACGTCGTGCTCGGGCCACCACACCGCAAACTCGGGGCTGCGCGCCAGCAGGCGCTCGACGAGATCGATCACGACCGGATCATCCATGAGCCGCGTGGTGCTGGCCCGAAACTCGGCGAGTGTGCTGCGCGCCCGGTCGTGCCAGCCGGCGATGAGTGCCTTGGCCGTCGGCTCGCAGAACATCACCCACAGCAGATTGCGCTCGTGCTCGGGCAGGTTGCTGAGTGCGGGATACAACTTGTCTTGCGCTGCGTTCCACGCCACGTATTCCCAACGTGGGCCGAGCACATATGCAGGCGATGGTTCCATCGAGGCAATCAGCCGAACGATGGCATCGGGAGCCTCGAGCGTGCGCTCTACCGGGTCGAACGATTCGCCACTGGCCAGTGCCAGCAGGTGCGAACGGCCAGCCTCGTCGAGGCGCAACGTTCGTGCCAACGCCTGCAGTACGTCGCGTGATGCGTTGATCCGTCGACCTTGTTCGAGCCACGTGTACCAAGTGAGCGACACGCCTGCGAGTAACGCAACTTCTTCTCGGCGTAGGCCCGGCGTTCGTCGTCGGGTGCCTGCGGGCAGACCCACATCGATAGGGCGCAGAGCGTCGCGCCGAGCTCTCAGAAACTCTCCGAGCTCGACGCGACGATCCATGTGCGCTATTCGATCAGATCGCTGTTCGTGTCGCTACTGCTTACTTGGTTGCGCGCTCGTTGTCGGCTGCCACGTATGGGTGGCATGGCTGGCCACGCAGCGCGCCACAAGCGGCGATGCCCGCAGGAATCGACACGCCCGGTACCACTGGCAACACGATGGCCGATGGGTACTTCGAGTCGTGCGCAATCGTGACGGTCTCGCCCTTGCTCAGCGAATCGAACTCCCACACTGGGCGGCTGTTGCCTGGCGCATCGATGGTGATGCGGATCTGGCTGCCGGTGCGGAACGCGTAAGCGAACGGGAACATCTCGACCCGAACCGGCGTGAACTCGCCGGCTGGAAGTGGCGCTGCGTCTGCCTTGGCGTGGGTGTGCGCTGGGTAGACATCGGTTGCGTTCTTGGTGTCGATGGCGCGCTGCGA
>Ga0194035_1000386_pt1 | contig 25813 bp, 28 predicted proteins | sample JunL2320m_MetaG_FD_148680 | JGI IMG/M metagenome (GOLD analysis project Ga0194035, IMG submission 148680) | Anoxic zone freshwater microbial communities from boreal shield lake in IISD Experimental Lakes Area, Ontario, Canada - Jun2016-L239-20m | ecosystem: Environmental > Aquatic > Freshwater >...
AACTATGGATTACGATGGACTTCAAAAAGTAGGTTCAAGCTTAGGTGCTGGTTCTGTAATTATCATGGATGATTCTACTTGTATGGTGAGTGCGCTCAAACGTCTTTCTTATTTCTTTTATGAAGAATCCTGTGGCCAATGCACGCCATGTCGCGAAGGGACAGGTTGGGTTTATCGTGTAATTAAAAGAATTGTAGATGGCAAAGGCACAATGGACGATCTAGATCTTTTAACAGACGTAAGTAAAAAGATTTCTGGAAGAACTATATGTGCTTTAGGCGATTCAGCTGCAACCCCTGTCCTGAGTTTCATTAAACACTTCAGACCCGAGTTTGAGTATTTTATTCAACATGGTCACTCAATGGTTAAGGCTAAATGAAAATAACAATTGAAATAGATGGCAAGAAAATTGAAGTAGAAAAAAATACGACAATTATTGCTGCTGCCGATAAAGCTGGCATTCCAATTCCCCGTTTTTGTTATCACAAAAAACTATCGATTGCTGCAAATTGCCGCATGTGTTTAGTTGATGTTGAAAAATTTAATAATCCAAAACCGGCCTGCGCAACATTAGTTGCTGATGGTATGAAAGTTTCAACACAATCTAAAATGGCCATCGAGGCTCAGCAAAGTGTGATGGAATTTTTACTTATCAATCATCCGCTTGATTGCCCAATTTGTGATCAAGGAGGTGAATGTGAACTTCAAGACACAGCGGTTGCATTTGGAAGTGGGAAAACGCGATATAAAGAAGAAAAACGAGTCGTATTTAATAAAAATATAGGCCCTTTAATTTCTACAGATATGACGCGATGCATTCAGTGCACTCGATGTGTGAGATTTTTGCAGGAAGTGGGGGGTATGATGGAGCTCGGCATGGTTGGTCGTGGCGAACATTCCGAAATAACAGCCTATGTAGATCGTTCGATCCAATCAGAGCTTTCCGGAAATATCATTGATTTATGTCCCGTAGGAGCACTTACAAGCAAACCATTTAGATATAAAGCTCGGACATGGGAGCTTATTAGAAGGCCAACTTTAGGGCACCATGATAGTTTAGTTTCGCCGCTTGAGGCACATATTAAACAAAACAAAGTTATTAGAATGCTTCCTCGTGAAGATGAATCCATTAACGAATGTTGGATTTCTGATCGGGACCGTTTTTCATACGAAGGTTTAAATAGCGAAGATCGATTACAAGTTCCTATGATCAAAGAAAAAGGCCAATGGAAAGAATCTGACTGGGAAACTGCTTTAACTCTTGTGAGTGACAAGCTAAAACATCTCGTCAATAATGAAGGCCCGGAAGAGTTAGGCATACTTATTTCACCTCAAAGCTCTTCCGAAGAAGGTATCTTAGCTAAAAAAATAAGTACATCAATAAAATCTTTTAATATCGATCATCGCATTCGTCAATCTGATTTTTCAATGCAACATCAAGGCGCTCATTGGTTAGGAAGCCATATTGCCTCAATAGGGAATTTTGACCAGTTCTTTGTTATTGGCAGTAATTTAAGAAATGAACAGCCTTTATTAACTTCAAGAATTCGTAAAGCAGTGAATCACGGCGCAAAGCTTTTTATAGTTAATCCAATAGACTGTGATCCATTAATGACTGTGACTGAAAAAGTTATTCAAACATCTCATAAGCTGCCTCAGGCACTCGCAAAAATTCTAAAATCAATGACGGAGTTAAAAGGTGTTTTAAAGAAAGATATTAAATTTATTAAAGCAGATCTTGAAAAAATTAAATCAGACACAACAAGTGATGCAATAGCGCAACATTTAATGAAAAATGTTTTAGAGGGTAAGAAAAGTAATACATCTTTATTATTAGGACAGTTAGCGGAAGAACATCCGGATTATTCAACTATTTATAAACTTGCTTTTGAAATTTCAAAATTATCTCAAGCTTCATTTGGAGTATTGCCGTCACATTTGAATAGTGTAGGTCTTGAAGCTGCAAATGTTTTACCGGAAAAGGGCGGTTTAAATGCTCGGACTATGTTCGAGAAAAAATTAAAAGCTTATCTTTTGCTAAATATCGAACCTCAACTAGATTCGTCAAATGCGCAATTAATGCAAGATGCTATTACCTCTTCAAATTTTACTGTTGCGTTAACTTCTTACCAGTCTAAATATCTTAATGATGCTGATGTCCTTTTGCCTATTTCTCCATTTACAGAGTCTTCTGGCACGATTATTAATATGGAAGGTAGAGTACAAAGTTTCACAGCGGTTACTCAGCCTTTGGGGCAATCCAGACCAGCATGGAAAGTTTTAAGAGTATTAGCTAATCATCTAGGCTTAGATGGATTTGATTACGAATCTAGCTTAGATGTAAGGAATGCGCATATTAAGAGTAAAAGTCAGTTTATTTCAAAAGAATTGTCTAATGAAATTAACATTAAAAATGATTATAAGATTCGCTTATCTAAGCCTAAACAATTTACTCGTGCGGGCGAAATTCATCAGTATCGAATTGACTCCATTGTAAGAAGGGCGCCATCTTTACAAGCAGCAATCCAAAAGACAAAAGCGATTGCAAAACTTCATCCTATAGAAATGAAGGGATTAAGACTTAAAACAAACGATAAAATTAAAGTAATTCAAGGTAGTCAATCAATTAGTCTTATTGTGATTGAAGATATAGGGATCCCAGAAGGATCTATCTTCATTCCAAGTGGCATTGATGAAACAGCAAATTTAGGCGACATTTGGGGCGATGTTACAGTCAAAAAAATGACTTCAGGGAGCCCGTCTTAAGATGGACGCTTTAATGACATCTGTTTTTGGGTTATGGGGACCTAGTATAGCGAAGACATTCTGGATACTTTTAAAGATTGTAGCCGTTGTTCTCCCCTTAATGATATCAGTTGCTTATTTAACTTATTTTGAAAGAAAAGTAATTGGCTTCATGCAAGTGCGCATAGGGCCGAATCGTGTGGGTTATTTTGGTTTGCTTCAACCTATTGCCGATGCATTAAAACTTTTATTCAAGGAAATCATTCTTCCTACAGCATCTAATAAAGTTTTATTTTTCTTAGCACCCGTTTTAGCAATTGCTCCTGCATTTGCAGCATGGGCTGTAATTCCCTTTGATTTAAATTTAGTAATTGCCGATATTGATGCAAGTCTTTTATATATCTTAGCTATGACATCCATTGCTGTATATGGAGTAATTATTGCTGGCTGGGCTTCAAATTCAAAATATGCTTTTCTTGGAAGCTTGCGGTCTGCTGCACAAATTGTGTCTTATGAAATTGCCATGGGATTTACATTAGTAGGCGTTTTAATGTGCGCTAACAGTCTCAATTTAGGAAAAATTGTAATGGGTCAAGCAGGCGGATTCTGGCATTGGTATGTCTGGCCTTTATTTCCTTTATTTATTATCTATTTTATTAGTGCAGTTGCTGAAACAAATCGCGCTCCATTTGATGTGGCAGAAGGGGAGTCAGAAATTGTAGCTGGATTCCATGTAGAGTACTCGGGCATGGCTTTTGCAGTATTTTTCTTAGCAGAATATGCAAATATGATCTTAGTTTCTATGTTGGCAGCATTAATGTTTCTAGGTGGTTGGTTATCACCGATACCATTTATCCCAGATAGTTTTTTATGGCTACTTATTAAGGTTGCATTTTTATTATTTTGTTTTATATGGTTTAGAGCAACATTCCCTCGCTATCGATACGATCAAATTATGCGATTAGGCTGGAAAATTTTTATTCCAATTACGATCGCTTGGATAGTTTTTATTGGCGGCATGATGCAAACCTCATGGGGATATTTATTCCATTAAATGATTAAAAAAACTAAACAATTTTTATCAAGCTTGATGCTCATTGAACTTCTAAAGGGGATGCTTCTCACTGGGCGCTACTTCTTTGCAAGAAAAATTACTGTGCAATATCCAGAAGAAAAAACTCCACAATCTAATCGTTTTAGAGGGCTTCACGCGCTTCGTCGATACGCAAACGGAGAAGAGCGCTGTATTGCATGTAAATTATGCGAAGCAGTTTGTCCAGCGATGGCTATTACGATTGAGTCAGAAGAGCGTGAAGATAAAACAAGACGTACAACACGTTATGACATTGATCTTACCAAATGTATCTTTTGTGGTTTTTGTGAGGAATCTTGCCCTGTGGATTCAATTGTTGAAACAAGAATTTTAGATTATCACGGTGAATCAAGGGGCGATTTAATTTATACAAAAGAAATGCTACTTGCCGTTGGCGATAAGTACGAAAAACAAATTGCAGAAGATCGCGCACAAGATGAAAGATATCGATAATCTATGATTGAATTTAAAGATTTTGTATTTTTCGTATTGTCATTAGTGCTCATAGCTTCAGGATTAAGTGTAATCACATCTAGAAATCCTGTGACTGCAGCACTTTCTTTAGTGCTAGCTTTTTTTAATGCCGCCGGTATTTGGCTTCTTTTGCAGGCTGAATTTTTGGCTATTGCACTAGTGCTGGTTTATGTAGGGGCTGTAATGGTTTTATTTCTTTTTGTGGTCATGATGCTGGATATTAATCTTGATAAATTAAGGGAAGGTTTTTGGGATTATCTTCCCATCTCAGGATTTATAGGTATTCTTATGATGGTTGAAATGGTAATGGTGTTTAAAACTAAACAATTTAATTTGCCAACTCTCTCTGAAACGCTTCCAAACGCATCTAATACAGAATTAATAGGTAATACCTTGTATTCAGATTATGTCCTTCCTTTTGAGTTAGCCTCTGTGGTTTTACTGATTGCGATTGTTTCAGCTATCGCATTAACACTTCGCGATCGTAAAGATAGTAAAAAAACAAATCCTGCTGATCAAATTGCGGTTAAACGGAAAGATCGTGTGAGATTAGTGCAAATGAAATCTGAGGAAAAGTTTGTCAAACCAAAAGCAAAGGAAAGAACATGATTGGTTTATCTCATTACCTTATTCTTGCTGCGATTTTATTCACTATCAGTGTGGTAGGTATCTTTCTTAATCGAAAGAATATCATTATATTGTTGATGTCTATTGAGCTAATGCTTCTTGCAGTGAATATAAATTTCATAGCTTTTTCTCATTATTTAAATGATATTGCTGGCCAAATTTTTGTATTCTTTATTTTAACTGTGGCAGCTGCGGAATCTGCAATAGGTTTAGCGATCATTGTTTTGATTTTCAGAAATACACGCTCTATTAATGTTGACGATTTAAATCGTCTTAACGGATGATAGCGTGAATTCTATTTATTCATATCTAGCGGTCCCTTTACTACCTCTTATTGCTTCTTTTATTGTAGGTATTTTAGGTCGAAAACTTCCAGAGTTTTTTGCATCAAGTATGACTATTTCATCTGTTTTTATTTCATTCCTGATTTCATGTATGACCTTAAATGAAACATTAAATGGTTTGATTTTAAATCAGACTATCTATCAATGGCTTCTCACTGGACATTATCAATTTGAAGTTGGATTTTTAATTGATAATTTAACTGCCATGATGATGGTCGTTGTGACTTTTGTATCGCTGATGGTCCATATTTACACTATGGGCTATATGAAAGGTGATCCAGGTTATCGCAGATTCTTTAGCTATATATCTTTATTTACCTTTTCAATGCTCATGCTAGTGATGAGTAATAACTTTATGCAGCTCTTTTTTGGATGGGAAGCTGTAGGCCTTGTTTCTTATCTTCTCATAGGTTTCTGGTTTGAAAAACCGACTGCAATTTACGCAAATTTGAAAGCTTTTTTAGTTAATCGAGTCGGGGACTTTGGTTTTATTTTAGGTATCGCCATGATTCTTTATTGGACGGGTTCTCTTGATTATGCGACGGTATTTAAAAACGTAGGTGTGATCAGTGCACATACTATGCAGCTATTTGGCCAACCTGTTTCGGTTATTACAGTCATTTGTATTTTGTTATTTATTGGTGCGATGGGTAAATCAGCACAAGTTCCACTTCATGTATGGCTTCCAGACTCTATGGAAGGACCTACACCTATATCTGCATTAATTCATGCAGCCACAATGGTGACTGCGGGCATTTTTATGGTGTCACGCACATCACCTTTATTTGAATTATCTGACACAGCGCTTTCTTTTGTCATGATTATTGGAGCTATTACTGCTTTATTCATGGGCTTACTAGGCATCATTCAAAATGATATTAAACGTGTAATTGCTTATTCAACACTTTCGCAATTAGGTTACATGACGGTAGCTTTAGGAGCATCCGCTTACTCTGTCGCAATGTTTCATTTAATGACACATGCATTTTTTAAAGCGCTTCTATTCTTAGGTGCCGGGTCAGTCATCATAGGTATGCATCATGATCAAAACATTCAGCACATGGGGAATTTAAGAAAATACATGCCGATCACATGGATTACTTTTTTAATAGGCTCTTTAGCGCTTATAGGTACACCATTATTTTCAGGCTTCTATTCCAAGGATAGTTTAATTGAAGCTGTAAAGCTGTCAGATCTTGCTGGCAGTAGCTTTGCATATTTTTCTGTATTGGTAGGTGTATTTGTAACAGCTTTTTATTCATTCAGACTTTATTTCCTTGTTTTTCACGGTAAAGAAAAATGGCGCCTTCAAAAATTAGTTCGTCATGATGATCACCATCATGGCTTGAGTCCAAAAGATAATCCGCATGAAAGTTCTTTAAGTATTACATTGCCGTTAGTTCTTCTTGCTATTCCATCCGTTGTAATCGGTTACATCACTATTGAACCAATGTTATTTGGTAGTTTTTTTACGAAAAGTATTTTCTTAAATCCTGGAGTACATCCTACGATGGCAAACTTAAGCCATCACTTTCATGAAATTTATCACGGACCGTTTGGTATGGCATTACATAGCATCATAAGCCTACCTTTCTTATTTGCTTCAAGCGGGGTTCTTTTAGCTTATTACTGTTATCAAATTAATTTAAATTTACCTAAATTTGTTTTTAGTCGCACTCAAGGCATTTATCGCATATTAGAAAATAAATATGGCTTTGATACATTCAATGAAAAATTCTTTGCACTCGGCAGTCGCTTTTTAGGAGAAAAGTTCTGGCAAATAGGCGATATCAAAATTATTGATGGATGGCTTGTAAATGGAACAGCTAGATCCATAGGAAAACTTTCAGAAAAAATACGTGTCATTCAATCAGGTTATATTTATCACTACGCATTTGCTATGGTGATCGGCGTATTTTTATTTCTAACTTTCTTTATAAAAATATAAGATGAATTTAACGCACATATTAAGTTATTCAATTTGGACTCCTGTATTTTTAGGTGGCTTAATACTCTTGTTAAGTTCAAAGTTGAGTAATACGCAAGCTAAATGGTTATCACTCATAAGCAGTATCATTTCTTTTTTAATTACATTACCGCTTTACTCATCTTTCGATTTTTCTTTTGGACAATTTCAATTTCAGGAATTTTTTCATTGGATTCCCGCATTTCATATTAATTATCATTTAGGTGTAGATGGTTTCGCGGTTCCTCTAATTCTTCTCACAAGCTTAACAACTATGATTGTTGTTATTGCATCATGGACGTCCATAGAAGATCGTGTAGCTCAATACATGGCGGCCTTTTTAATCATGTCGGGTCTTATGATAGGCGTATTTAGTGCGCTCGATGCCATGCTCTACTATATCTTTTGGGAAGCCATGCTTATACCTATGTTCTTGGTGATAGGTATTTGGGGCGGACCTAATCGGATTTACGCCACAATTAAATTCTTTTTGTATACTGTCTTAGGTTCTTTATTGATGTTAGTAGCATTTATTTATCTCTACTTACATACGCATTCGTTCGAAATAGTTAATTTTTATAATGCCGGACTTGGCTTGTACCCTCAGATCCTTATTTTCTTAGCTTTATTTATGGCGTTTGCAGTCAAAATTCCTATGTGGCCCCTACATACATGGTTGCCTGATGCGCACGTCGAAGCGCCTACAGGAGGCTCTGTGGTTTTGGCAGCTGTAATGCTGAAATTAGGCGCATATAGCTTCATACGCTTTGCAATGCCGATAGCACCCGAAGCTGCATTTTATTTAAAAGATTTTATGGTGACTTTGTCGCTGATTGCTATTTTGTATATTGCACTTATTGCGATTGTACAAAAAGATATGAAAAAGCTCATTGCATATTCATCAATATCACATATGGGTTTTGTAACTTTAGGTCTTTTTATGTTTAACGCAATCGGTATTGAGGGCGCTTATGTTCAAATGATTTCGCATGGATTTATTTCAGCAGCTATGTTTTTATCTGTTGGTGTTTTATATGACAGATTACACACCAGACAAATTGCAGATTATGGCGGCGTAATTCATGCGATGCCAACTTTTGCTGCCTTTGCAGTTTTTTTTGCTATGGCAAATTGTGGCCTTCCAGGCACTTCAGGGTTTGTTGGTGAATTTATGGTTATTATGAGCGCTATGCAAAATAACTTCTGGATCGCGCTCATTGCAGCAACATCACTTATTTTTGGTGCAGCGTATTCATTATGGATGGTCAAGCGAGTCTTTTATGGTGAGGTACGCAATCAAAAAATTAAATCATTAGAAGATATTTCATGGCGTGAATTTTTTATTCTTTCGGTATTAGCGATCCTTATTATTTTAATAGGTGTTTATCCCAAAATAATTACGGATATGACAAATGCGACGACGGTTCAATTTTTAGAGCATATACATCTTATGAAACCTGTCACATCATTACCAATGGACATATAAATGAATCAATTTATTCAATCTGATGTTTCATTGATCCTCCCAGAAGTCTTTGTTCTTTCTATGGCTATGATTGTGCTTATGACAGATTTATTTATTAAGCCATCTTCTCGTTGGATTATTTTTATATTGTCTCAATTGACTTTATTAGGTGGCGCTTATTTAACAAGCCAGCATTTTAATCATGAAACACAATTTGCTTTTTCAAACATGTTTGTCCGAGATGGGTTAGCGGATCTTTTAAAAATGATGAGTTATATGGGAACGTCACTGATTTTTTTCTATAGCCGATCTTACATGAAAGATCGTGACTTATATCGGGGAGAATATTTTTCTCTTGTACTTTTTGCATTGCTTGGCATGATGATTATGATCTCAAGTCACAATATGCTTTTAGTGTATATGGGCTTAGAGCTTCTATCGTTATGTTTATATTCTCTTACAGCCCTTGATCGAGACAATCAAAAAGCAACAGAGTCTGCTATTAAATATTTCGTATTAGGCGCACTTGCATCAGGCCTGCTTCTTTATGGCATGTCCATGATCTATGGTGCGACTTCAAGTTTAGATTTAAGTGTGATTGCAGCGTCCCTATTAAATCATCCTATGGATCATGCCATCCTTGTATTAGGTCTTGTATTTGTGGTGGCAGGGCTAGCATTTAAATTAGGCGCAGTACCATTTCAAATGTGGGTTCCTGATGTATACGAGGGCTCACCTTCATCGATTGCAATGCTCATTAGTTCAGTACCAAAACTTGCAGCTTTTGCGATTACTCTTCGCTTATTAGGTGATGGACTTCAGTCGATGATGGTAGATTGGAAGCAAATGATGCTCATCATGGCCATTCTTTCTATTGGTATTGGAAATATAACTGCGATTGCACAAACAAATATTAAACGTATGTATGCCTACTCTACTATTTCACATATTGGTTTTATTCTTTTTGGCTTGATGAGTGGTTCGCTTAATGGTTATGCATCAAGTTTATTTTATGTGGTCAGTTATATGTTTATGACGCTAGTTTCATTTGCAGTTCTTATGATGATGTCTAGCAAGAATTTTGACTGCCAAACACTTGAAGATTTTAAAGGATTAAATAAGAGAAATCCTTGGTATGCTTTTCTTATGTTAATTACGATGTTAAGCATGGCGGGTATTCCACCCACGATTGGATTTTATGCTAAGTTTATGGTGTTGCAAGCTGCATTTGATGCAGGTTTTGCTGGCTTTGTCGTATATGCAGTATTAATGGCTTTAGTGGGTATGTTCTATTACATGAGAATCGTAAAGCTTATGTATTTTGATGAGCCAAAATTAAAAAACAATATTGAGGTGCCAATTGATATGCAATGGATACTTTCAACTAATGCGTTAGCACTTTTAGCAATTGGTTTAGTTCCTCACACATTTATGGAAGCTACAACCCAAGCTATAGCTTTGAGTTTTCATTAAATGACACAATGGATTCTTATTCTTATTAGTATCATCATGGCTAATATTCCATGGATGTTTAGTGACTTTCTTTTTGTAAAAAAATTTCCATCACATAAAAAGCCTTTTTTCTTTTCTTTGCTTGAAGTGGTGATTCTATATTTTATAACGGGCGGTATTGCACTTCTCACTGAGCTTCAAGTTGTAGGTCATATTCAATCACAAGCATGGGAATTTTATGCAGTGACTTTCTTTTTGTTTTTAGTTTTTTCTTTTCCTGGATTTATTTTTAAAACGCTTTGGAAATAGCACCTCTTAAAGTTTTAATCATAGGTTGCGGTCAATTAGGTTTCGCAATTGCAAAAAATATTGATCCTCTTCTGTTTAAAACATATGGCTTTAGTCGAAGTTTAAAAAAATCTCCTCCCTCTATCGAGATGCATCAGGTCGATATTTTAAAGACTGAAGCGATTGGTATGATTAAATCAATTGAACCTGAAATTATTGTCTATGCAGTTTCCGCAGATACGCAATCAGTTGAAAGCTATCAAGAGCATTATGTGAATGGCATCAAAAAAACTTATGAAGCTATTTTACAGCTCAAAAATTTCAAACATCTTTTCTTTATTTCAAGCACAAGAGTTTATGGCCAGAAAACAACGAAGATTTTAAATGAATTGGATAAAGCAGAGCCTGCCGATTACGGCGGTGAAGCTTTAATGGAAGCTGAAATAATTACTCAGCAATTAAAAAGTAGGGCCACTGTATTGCGTCTCTCAGGAATATACGGCCCTAATCGTACTCGTATGATTCAATTAGCCCAAAGCAACCCTGGTAATTGGCCTGCGACAAACAACTGGTCTAATCGCATTCATGAGGAAGATGGTGCTCGCTTTATTGTATTTCTCATGAAACAGGTGCTCACTCATAAATCTGTCGAGCCACTTTATGTTGTTACTGATGGGGTACCCACAAAACAATATGATGTATTAATGTGGATTAGAAAGCGTCTTCAATTATCGATTGATACTGTCGAATTGCCTATCATTGAAGGGGGTAAGCAATTGAGATCTATTTTATTAAATGAAACTGGATTCACATTGAAGTACCCTGATTTTACGCATGGTTACGAAGCGATGATTGATTAGGGTTCTTCAATAGGATAGAATCCAAACTCCTAAATTCTTTAGGCGCGTAGCTCAGCTGGTTAGAGCACCACCTTGACATGGTGGGGGTCGTTGGTTCGAGTCCAATCGCGCCTACCAATTTCTTGCTTCATTGTTCAAGCTATCAAGAAGGCAAAAAAGCTTATAAAATGATGCATTCTATTTACTCAATTCAACTATGCCTGAAATAAGATTACCAGACGGGTCTAAGCGACAATTCGAAAGTGATGTGACTGTTGCAGAGGTTGCACAAAATATTGGTGCTGGCCTTGCGCGCGCTGCCCTTGCTGGCCTTGTCAATAATCAGCTAGTTGATCTTTCATTTGTGATTCATGAAGATAGCGATCTTGCAATTATCACTGACAAAAATCCTGAAGGACTTGAGGTCATTCGTCATTCAACAGCGCATCTTTTAGCTTACGCCGTTAAAGAATTATTTCCAGATGCACAAGTCACTATTGGCCCTGTTATTGAACAAGGGTTTTATTATGACTTTTCATATTCAAGACCTTTCACACCTGAAGATTTAGAAAAAATTGAAAAAAAAATGACGGAAATCGCGAATCGCGATTTACCTATTACACGAAAAGTCATGCCACGGAATGACGCAGTTCAATACTTCAAATCAATTAAAGAAAATTATAAAGCTGAAATTATCGAATCGATCCCCGCAGATCAGGAAGTTTCTTTGTATACAGAAGGTGAATTTACAGATCTTTGTCGAGGCCCCCATGTGCCATCGACTGGTAAATTAAAAGTATTTAAATTAATGAAGGTCGCCGGTGCTTATTGGCGTGGAGATTCTAAAAATGAAATGCTACAAAGAATCTACGGCACTGCTTGGACGAATAAAGAGGACTTACAAAATTATCTCTTTATGTTGGAAGAAGCAGAAAAAAGAGATCACCGTAAATTAGGCAAACAACTCGATTTATTTCATATGCAAGATGAAGCACCCGGCATGGTGTTCTGGCATCCTAAAGGATGGTCAATTTGGCTAGAAGTTGAACATTACATGCGCAAAATGTTTTTAGATTTTGGATATCAGGAAGTTAAGACGCCTACCGTGATGGATAAGTCCTTATGGGAAAAATCAGGGCATTGGCAGAACTATCGGGACAATATGTTTACGACTTCTTCTGAAAATAGAGATTATGCAGTTAAGCCTATGAACTGCCCTGGACACATTCAAATTTTTAATAATGCACTTCATAGTTATCGTGAGCTGCCTTTAAGACTTGCAGAATTCGGTTCATGCCATCGCAATGAGCCTTCAGGATCGCTTCACGGCTTAATGCGTGTCCGCGGGTTTACCCAAGATGATGCCCATATTTTTTGCACCGAAGAACAAATTAAGGATGAAGTCGCTAAATTTATCATCATGCTTTATAAGGCCTACCAAGACTTTGGATTTAAGGATGTTTTGGTTAAATTGTCTACCCGTCCTGAAAAGCGTGTAGGTTCAGACGAGACTTGGGATAAGGCTGAAACTGCCCTAAAAGCTGCTTTGCTTGAAAATAAGCTTGAATTTGACCTTCAACCGGGTGAGGGGGCTTTTTATGGTCCTAAGATCGAATTTACCCTTAAAGATAGTTTAAGCCGTCTTTGGCAATGCGGCACAATCCAGCTCGACTTTAACCTTCCAGAGCGCCTAGGTGCCGAATATGTCACTGAAGACAATAGCCGCAAGCATCCTGTCATGCTTCATCGGGCGATAGTAGGGTCTATGGAGCGTTTTATCGGGATTCTCATTGAGCATTACTCAGGTGCCATGCCCCTTTGGCTTGCCCCAACACAAGCTGTTATCCTCAATATTGCTGACGCACACGTAGACTACGCCTCAAAAGTCATGGATGAACTCAAGAAAAACCACATCCGATGCGATTCTGACTTGAGAAATGAGAAAATAACCTATAAAATACGCGAACATAGCTTACAAAAGATTCCTTATCTCTTAATTGTAGGGGAAAAGGAAATGGAAGCTGGGCAAGTTGCCGTGCGAACCCGAAAAGGCGAAGACTTAGGATCTATGTCGATTAAGTTATTGATTGATCGACTAAATCAGGAAGTTCAAACTAAAGTCTAGTGATCAGGTAGCGCGGTTTTTCTTTTATATTTACAGGGGATTTGTTATCGCTCAAGAGAAAGAAGTCAGAATTAACGGGGATATTACAGCTCCAGAAATTCGATTAATTGGCGTAAACGGCGAAGCGCTTGGCATAGTGACACTAGCTGAGGCATTTGCAAAAGCAGAAGAGATAGATATTGATTTGGTGGAAATTGCTCCACAAGCCTTACCCCCCGTATGTCGGTTACTCGATTACGGTAAATTTAAATATGCAGAAAGTAAAAAGCAACACGAAACTCGCTTGAAACAAAAGCAGGTCAAGATTAAAGAAGTAAAGTTTAGACCGGGAACAGATGATGGTGATTACAACATCAAAATACGAAACCTCATTGGGTTCCTCTCAGATGGCGATAAGGCAAAAATTACCTTACGTTTTAGAGGTCGAGAAATTACGCATCAAGAATATGGTTTAGCAATTTTAAAACGTGTGGAACAAGATTTACTAGATTATGCAGTCGTCGAACAATTTCCGAAAATGGAAGGTCGACAAATGGTGATGGTTTTAGCCCCGCAAAAAAAGGTTAAAACAAAAACCACTGAAGCAAAAGTTTCTGAGTGATACGGCTTAAACGGCATGCCTAAGCACTCTTACTACTCTAACTAAGGAGATCAAAATGCCAAAAATGAAAACAAAAAGTGGTGCGAAAAAGCGCTTCAAGTTTTTAGGAAGCGGTTTAGTAAAGAGAACGCGTTCTCATTTACGTCATATCTTGACCAAAAAAACAACGAAACAAAAACGTAACCTCAGAGGCACTGTCCTCATTTCTGCAACCGATATCAAACGCGTTCGCGCGATGATGCCAACTCAATAAGGGGAATAATATGCCTAGAGTAAAACGTGGTGTCACCGCTAGAGCGAAACATAAAAAAGTTTTAGCACTTGCTAAGGGTTATCGCGGTCGTCGTAAGAATGTATACCGTATAGCTAAACAAGCAGTGATGAAGGCGGGTCAGTATGCATACCGTGACCGTCGTCAGAAAAAACGTCAATTTAGAACACTATGGATTGCGCGTATTAACGCTGCATCTCGTGAATGTGGTCTTACCTATAGCCGTTTCATGAATGGCCTTAAGAAAGCTTCGGTTGAAGTGGATCGTAAGGTATTGGCAGATATGGCAGTATTCGATAAAGCAGCTTTTGCTAAGTTTGTCGAAATTGCTAAATCTGGTTCAGGAGCAGCATAAAAAATATTAATTTTTAAAAGGAGGCTTCTAGCCTCCTTTTTTTTATTAAAATGATAGTCAATGAATAATCTCGACCATATCTTAAAAGAAGCTCAAAAAGACTTTGATCAATGTCAGTCTTTGACGGATCTCGATCAAGCGAAAGCTAAATACTTAGGAAAAAATGGTGTCTTAACAGATGCCCTTAAATCATTAGGAAAATTATCTGCAGAGGAAAGACCTAAAGTAGGTGCTGAGATTAATGTCGTTAAGCAAGGCGTTGAAGAAGCGCTAGAAAAAAAACGTCAAGCAATTTTAAATGAATCACAAGCAAAACAACTTGCGGAAGAATCTTTAGACGTTACTCTTCCTTCAAGAAAAGAAGAGCGTGGCAGTTTACATCCAGTTACACAAACACTCCATCGCATTGAGTCACTATTTCACTCGATTGGTTTTTCAGTGGCGTACGGACCCCAAATTGAATCCGATTTTTATAATTTTACTGCGCTCAATATTCCTGAGTCGCATCCTGCACGTGCGATGCATGACACATTTTATATCGATGAATCCTTCGTACTCAGAACACATACATCGCCTGTACAAATTCGTCATTTAGAAAAAAATAAACCACCATTGAAAATTATTTCACCTGGTCGCGTCTATCGAGTCGATTCAGATGCAACGCATTCACCCATGTTTCATCAAGTAGAAGGTTTATGGGTAGATCAACAAGTGAGCTTCGCTGATCTTAAAGGCGTGATTGAGGATTTCTTACAAAATTTTTTTGAGAATAAAGATTTGAAAGTACGTTTTAGACCCTCTTACTTTCCATTTACAGAGCCCTCTGCTGAAATGGATATGACATGGAAAGGCGGTTGGTTAGAAATTGGCGGCTGTGGCATGGTCCATCCAGAAGTTTTTAAACATGTAGGTATTGATTCAAATCAATATCAAGGGTTTGCTTTTGGATTAGGTGTTGAACGGTTAACGATGTTGCGTTATGGCGTTCAAGATTTACGTCACTTTTTTAATAATGATTTACGTTTTCTTCAGCAATTTATTTAAAGATACTTATACATGCAATTTTCTGAAAACTGGTTAAGGTCTTATGTAAATACATCACTCGATAGTGATGCACTTAATCATGTCATGATTATGGCAGGCCTTGATGTAGATGATTCCCAACCTCTTGGCTCATCTTTTAGTCATGTGGTCGTGGGTGAAATTGTTGGCATTAAAAAACATCCCGATGCAGACCGACTTCAAGTCTGTGATGTCAATATCGGCAATCAAACATTACAAATTGTATGTGGTGCGCACAACGCAAGACAGGGTATTAAAGTGGCATGTGCTTTAGTAGGCGCTAAATTACCTGCCATTGATATCAAAGAAGCTAAAGTTCGCGGCGTTGAATCATTCGGCATGCTTTGTTCTTTGAAAGAATTAGGATTGAGCGAAGAGGCAGAGGGCATTTTAGAAATGAGACATGATTTAAAAAATGGCACCGATGTAAGAATTGCGCTTGACCTCAATGATCAGATTACAACTTTAAAATTAACACCCAATCGAAGTGATTGCTTAAGTATCTGGGGTGTTGCAAGAGAAGTAGCTGCAATCTTGGAGTCATCAGTCACCCCCGTTATTTATAATGTGAATCCAATACAACATAGCGATAAAAAAATAGTCGCTGTTGATGAAAAAACTGCATGCCCGCGTTATTGTGGGCGCATTATTAAAAATGTCGATAACACAAAAAAACTTCCAGATTGGATGGCTTCACGACTTGAGCGATCTAATATCAAATCAATTAGTCCCATTGTTGATATTACCAATTATGTATTGCTTGAAATTGGCCAGCCACTTCATGCATTTGATCATGACAAATTACAAGGTGATATTTCAGTGCGCTACGCCAAAAATGAAGAGCCTATTCATTTACTAAATGATACAAAAGTTAAATTATCTAAAAAAGATTTAGTGATTGCAGATAATAACGGCGCGATTGCGTTTGCAGGTGTGATGGGTGGCATGCCATCTTCAGTCACAGAACTTACCAAAACAATTTTCCTAGAGAGTGCTTTTTTTAATCCCGTTGTTATTGCAGGAAAAGCGAGAGCATATAATTTATCTACAGATTCTTCTTACCGTTTTGAGCGCGGTGTGGATTTTGCAAATACACGTCAAGCGCTTGAGCGTGCGACTTCTCTCATTCTTGAATATTGTAGTGGTGACGCTGGAGAAATTACTGAAGTTATCAACACGCTTCCTCTTCGTAATCAAATTCACCTAAGACTTAAAAAGCTCAATGCTATTTTAGGTATCGAGGTTCCGAGTCAAGATGTTGAACGTATATTTCATCAGTTAGGCTTTGAAGTTAATAAAACGATTGAGGGATTTAAAGTCACGCCCCCATCTTATCGATTTGATATTGCGATCGAAGAAGATCTTATTGAAGAAGTTGTTCGGCTATATGGCTATGACAAAATACCTTCGCATCATCCTGTCACTCATCAAGCTATGCTTCCAAAAAAGAGCTCACAGGATAACCATCTAAAAGATGCGTTAACATCACGTGGTTTTTATGAAGTGGTGACTTATAGTTTTATAGAAGATGAGATTGAAAAATTATTGCATGGCAATCTTCACCCTATTCAATTACAAAATCCTATTGCAAATCAAATGTCGACGATGCGTTCATCTTTATGGGGTAGTCACTTAGAGGTGTTGAGCTATAACTTGAATCGACAAATTTCACGCTTAAATATTTTTGAAGTGGCCCAAACATTCCATGGCATACAAAAAGAGTTTATTGAAACTGAAGTGATTGCAGGCTTAAGTTACGGAAGTTTTATGCCTGAACAATGGGCAGACAAAATAAGGGATGTCGATTTTTACGACATAAAAGCGCATGTTGAAGCATTAACATCGAAAACATTAAATTTTAAAAGTGGTGATAAAACACCTTTGGCGCTTCATCCAGGTCAGGCCGCAGAAATTTTTCTAGATGGCCAGTCATTAGGGTGGGTTGGGAAATTGCATCCAAAATGGCAGCAACACTTTTCCCTTCCTAAAGCGCCTTACCTTTTTGAGTTAAAAGTAAGTAAGCTTTTACAAGAAAAAGTATTCCAATATGAGGAAATCTCTAAATTCTTACCTGTAAGGCGAGATATTGCCATCGTGATTGATCAGTCAGTGGAAGTCGATGCCATTTTAAATGCTGTATATAAGGCCAAAATTCCCTTCTTAAATAAGATGGCATTATTTGATGTTTATCAAGGGAAAGGCATCCCAGAAAACAAAAAAAGTGTTGCATTTCTGATACTTATGCAGGATACTTCAAAGACATTAGTTGATAGCGAAGCTGATTCTTCTGTATCAAAAATCGTTGAATTACTTGAAAAACAATTTGGTGCAACGCTCCGCAACTAATCCCTTATTTAATACCGATTTAAAAGTAGGCCGTTATGACATTAACTAAAGCAGATTTATCTGAAATATTATTTGACCGCGTAGGTTTAAATAAACGTGAGGCCAAAGACATGGTCGAAGCTTTTTTTGAAGAAATTCGCAATGCGCTTGAAAATGGCGACAGCATTAAATTATCTGGTTTTGGTAATTTTGAATTAAGAAAAAAATCAGAAAGACCTGGCCGCAATCCAAAAACAGGCGAAGAGATACCAATTAAAGCAAGGCGTGTAGTTACCTTTCATGCAAGTCAAAAACTAAAAAGCAACGTAGAAGAGAACTACTCTGGAAAGAAAGCTTAAATCCCCCGTCTTACCTGAAATACCTTCAAAGAGATATTTTGCAATCGGAGAGGTAAGTGAGCTTTGTCTCGTCAAGGCACATGTGCTTCGCTATTGGGAGCAAGAGTTTGATCAGCTTAAAGATGTGAAGCGACGTGGTAATCGTCGCTATTATCAATTGCCTGAAGTTTTACTTATTCGCAAAATTCGAGAACTCCTTCATGACGAAGGGTTTACGATTCAAGGCGCTAAACAAAGACTTAAAGATAAAAATTTTGTTAAGGAAATAAAGCAAGCTGAGCCACCTAAAGAATTTCAAGTGACTAAGCAAGGTCAAGTTGAATTGCCATTAGAAAATCTTAATCAAACTAATTCTCTTGCTGGTCTTAATATCAAATCGATCAAAAACGAATTGCTCAACATCATTGAGCTTCTTAAAAAGTAATTATCATTGTTTTAATTTTCGGGGCGTAGCGCAGCCTGGTAGCGTACTTGCATGGGGTGCAAGGGGTCGTGAGTTCGAATCTCACCGCTCCGACCAATTAAATCAATGACTTACGTAAAAAAGCGGTAATCTCAAATCCTCTCTCTTTTCTCAATGGGTATACTAGTGGGTATACCATTTAATAAGGAAGATTAAATGAATAATGATGATTTCAAACTAGTTGAATCAACAATCCAACATTATATTGATGGAGCTAAATCAGGTAAGGGTGATGATATGAAGCCTGCGTTTCATAAAGATGCCACCATTTTTGGTTACATTGGAAGTGATTTATTTGCAGGCCCCATTCAAAAGCTTTTTGATTGGAATGATGAAAATGGACCTGCTACTGACATCGTCACTAAGATTGCACATATAGATATTGAAGGTTCTATCGCAACAGCAAGATTAGAATCAGATAATTGGACAGGTCACAAATTTACTGATTTTTTTACACTACTTAAAGTGGATGGTAAGTGGAAAATTATGAACAAGATATTCCATCTGCATGCAGAGAATTAAATGAAGCAATTTCTTAAATGATAAAGAAAGCTACTAAGAAAACTGATCGAATAAATTGACTTCATTTGATTACGATCTTATTGTTATTGGTTCCGGCCCTTCTGGTCAGCGCGCTGCAATTCAAGCAGCTAAAATTGGTAAACGCGTTTCAATTATTGAAAAAAATAAATCTGTTGGTGGTGTATGTACTAACACAGGAACGATTCCATCTAAAACTTTTAGAGAAGCAGCGCTTCATCTTTCTGGATTTCGCGAGCGGGGTATATATGGGTCATCTTATCGAGTAAAGCAAGACATTAGCATTGAGGATTTACTCTTTCGAGTTCAGCAGGTGATTAATTTAGGAATTGATTTAGTAAAAAATCAGATGTCAAGAAATCGTGTTGAGCTCATTGAATCTGCGGCATCTTTTATTGATCCCCATAGAATTGAACTGACTTCAAATAATGGTGATGGGAAACGTCAGATTACTGGAGATAAAATTGTGATTGCATGTGGAACAGATGCGGCACGTGATAGTAATTTACCATTTGATGGGCAGCAAGTATTTACAAGTGACGATATACCTGGCCTAAAACAACTTGCACGATCAATTATTATTGTTGGTGCAGGCGTGATTGGTGTTGAATATGCAACAATGTTTGCGGCGCTTGGTATCAAAGTTACGATTATCGATAAAAGAGCTACATTACTTCCATTTTTAGATCATGAGATTTCCGCAGCACTGACTTATGTCGCCCAGCAAAATAATATTACGATGCGACTTAGTGAAGAAGTTGTGAGCATGCAAATTATTGAAAGTGATATAAAGACAGTCGAAGTTAAATTAAAAAGCGGTAAAGTACTTCGTGCTGAAGCCTGTCTCTATTCTATTGGACGCATCGGCGCAACAGAAAGTCTTGCTCTTGATCGTGCAGGTATAAATAGAGATGATCGTAACCGCATCACAGTGAATGAACATTTTCAGACTAATATCCCTCATATTTACGCTGTTGGAGATGTGATTGGATTTCCTGCATTAGCATCTGCATCATACGAACAAGGACGAGCTGCTGCTAGACATGCTTTTGGTATATATGATGAACTTAAATCAGGTATTGGACTTTCTCCTTACGGAATTTATACCATACCTGAAATTTCAACTATAGGAAAAACTGAACATGAACTCACAGACGAAGGTATACCCTACGAAATTGGAAAGGCACGCTATAGAGAAATTGCACGAGGACAAATTATTGGAGATAGTACGGGTATCCTAAAGTTGATTTTCAATCCAGATGATAAAAAAATACTTGGTATTCATATTCTTGGAGAAGGCGCAAGTGAATTAATTCATATAGGGCAGGCTGTCATGGCACACGAAGGCACCATCGATTATTTTATAAATGCAGTATTTAATTTTCCGACACTTGGAGAATGTTATAAAACAGCAGCACTTGATGGGCTCAATCGCTTGTCTATTTAATAATCTTGTATACTTAATCTTTAATTAAAGGAAAACGCTATGAATAAGTTATTAGTCTCAACAATTGTTAGTTCTCTCTTATTTACTATGAATGCTTTTGCTGAAAACAATCCTAAGGGTGATGATGCAAATAAACAGGCAAACTTCGCAAAACATAAAGCAATGCATATCGAAGGCATCCAAAGTAGGATAGGAGTTTTACAAACCGCTTTAAACTGTGCAAGTGCTGCAACAGCTCGTGAACAAATGCAGGCCTGTCATGAAAAAGAGAAGGGTGCGATGGATGCAATTCGTGCGAAACATGAAGCGCAAAAGGCTGCCGATGAAGCTTCAAGACCTAAATAAAATATTTCATATTTAGAAAATTCATATGAAAAGATATATGGTATATGCATTTGAAACGGTATCTTATGCTGAAGAAATTGAAGCATATTCTGAAGATGAGGCAATTGATTTATTTAAAGATTTAATTTTACAAAGAACCATTATTCCTGATAGTTCAGAAGGTTTAGAAATAGAGTCTGTCGATATCTTAGAGGATTGAGAATGTATTGGTTCAAAAGCAAAGGCTTATCGAATACTAGTGGGTCTGTATTAAATTCATTGTGGGTAAGTTTTTTCTTTATAGCTACTTTCAGTGCGATATGGCGCTGGTTTGGAAAAGGTGATTCCGCAGTTTTCGCTTCAATGGTCGATAGTCTTTTTTCTATGGCTAAATTATCCGTCGAAGTCATGGTGTTACTTTTTGGCACACTGACACTCTGGTTAGGTTTTTTAAAGATCGCGGAACATGCAGGACTAGTTAAGAAAATAGCGGAACTGCTTTCACCATTATTTAAACGGTTAATGCCAGAAGTACCTAAAAACCACCCTGCAGTAGGCTTTATGACTATGAATTTTATTGCGAATGGATTAGGTCTCGATAATGCAGCAACCCCTATTGGACTTAAAGCGATGCGATCATTGCAGTCACTTAATCCAAAGCCCGCAGTTGCTAGTAATGCACAGATTTTCTTTTTAGTCATGAATGCTTCATCGCTAACCTTGCTTCCAGTATCCATTTTTATGTATCGTGCGCAGCAAGGAGCGCCAGATCCGACATTAGTTTTTTTACCCATACTTTTAGCAACCAGCGCTTCAACCTTAGCAGGTTTTTTATCTGTAGCTTTTATTCAACGGATTAAGTTACGTGACCCAATTGTGCTTGCTTGGTTAATGGGCATAACAATTTTTTTAAGTATACTTATTTTTTTCTTAAGCAGTCTCTCTGCATTAGCTTTAGCATCATTCTCATCTTTATTGGGTAATACAACACTCTTTGGATTAATTATTATTTTTTTACTTGCCGGTATTTTACGAAGGGTTCATGTTTATGAGTCTTTTATTGAAGGTGCTAAAGAAGGATTTGATGTAGCAAAAAATTTACTACCTTATTTGGTGGCTATGTTATGTGCTGTAGGCGTACTTCGCGCATCAGGCGCCCTTGATATGGCCTTAGATATGATTCGATATGGCGCTGAAAGTTTTAACTGGGATACGCGTTTTGTAGATGCATTACCTACAGCACTTGTGAAGCCTTTTTCTGGAAGTGCTGCAAGAGCTATGCTCATTGATACCATGACAACACATGGTGTTGATAGCTTTCCATCACTTTTGGCAGCAACTGTGCAAGGGAGTACTGAAACTACTTTTTACGTTTTAGCAGTTTATTTTGGTGCTGTTGGTATTCAGCGAGCACGACACGCAGTTGCTTGCGCACTATTTGCAGATCTCGCTGGTGTCCTAGCGTCTATTGCTGTTTGTTATTGGTTCTTTGGATAAAATTATTTAATAAGGATAGATGATGAATGCATTCATGATGATTATGTATGGGGGTATTCTTTTTTTAATTGCTGCTTTTTTTTTCGCGTTCCTTTCATGGAAAATTTATCAAAAAAATAAAAAAAGTAAGCAATTGAAAAACTTATATTGGGCGCGTGTTATTTCTGCAATTCTTTTAACTCCCTACATATTTTTCCAATATATATTTTCTGATCTCACTTATCTCCCGATCAGAATTACTTTTGTAGTTTTTTCTTTTTTTATCCTCTATCTTCTTGTAAGGCGATGGGGTAAAGATGCAGCATCAAGACGTAAATGATTACTGTTAAATTAATTACAGGATCTGATTTTGAAGTAGTGGTTAAATCAAAGTCGACCACTCAACATACGGTTCATGTCTCAAATGATTTCTATAAGTTGCTAACTGATGGCAAGTTTTCTTACGAAAATTTAATTAAAGCGTCTTTTGAATTTCTGTTAGAGCGAGAATCTAATAACTCTATACTTTCTCAGTTTGATTTAAAGGTCATTTCTCATTATTTCCCCGAGTATGAAAAAGAGATTAAGAAGCGGCTGAAGGCTTAATCTTTCGTATACAATAATCATTTAAACAACCTATAAAGAGGCGATATATGGGCAGTAAAGATAAAAGAAAAGAATCTAAAGGCAAAAAACCACAACCTAAGCCAGCCAAGGTATAATTTCACAACCTGTTGATTTATAAAGATTTTTTATAATTATCCGGGTTTAGTGTTATTTCTCTCATGATTTTCATGAGACCTCATTCATGATCCTCAAGGTGTTTACTTTTTAAGTTCGAGTAAGATTACATTTAAGTAATTTCTTATTAACTTAAATAAAAGGATCAACATCATGTGGACAACTCCAGCTGCTACTGAAATGCGTTTCGGTTTCGAAGTTACAATGTATGTAATGAATAAATAATTATTCAGATTTAATAAAAAAAGCCCGCTAAATGCGGGCTTTTTTGTTTTTAATTCTTTTAAAGATTTATCCAGGCTTTTGTTTTTATAGATGCCTGAATCGCTTCTAATGTTTTTGTATTCCAAAGTGCATCATCTAGAGAAAGTTTCGGCAAAGTATCATTGACGATACATTGGTTAAAGTGATCAATCTCAAGTGTAAAGTGATTAGCTTTTTCAATGCGCTCATTCTTTAAGCCATCTGCATCTGTTGTGATGGTTAATTGTGCCTCATCATTTTCATGCTGCCATACGGTGTGACACATCAACTTCCCTTTTAATCCAAAGATTTCAAATTGAGAACGTCTTATACATTCAAAGCTAATATCAAATTGAGCACGTCGATTCAGACCAAAATCAATCATGCCTGAAGTTGTGAGATCTGCAGCGTGATCGTTGAGATGACTTGTTGCAATAACTGATAGAGGGTTCTGATTAAAGCATTGACGAATACTATGAATCGCATAAGGACCAATATCCCATAATGCACCACCACCGTTTTCTATAGATCGATCGATACGGTAGAAGCGAGCAGGCTGTATTGGAAAAGAAAACATAGAATGCACATACTGAACATCACCTAACAATCCTGAGCTAATGATTTCTTTTACGCGATTAAACTGTGGATGAAAGACATACATAAAACCTTCCATCACTTTGACGTGATTTTTATCAGCCGCTTCTTGAATTAATTCAACTTCTTTTGAATGGAGTGTGATGGGTTTTTCTATAAGCACATGTTTTTTATTATGAATTGCTTTAAGAGCAGGCTTGGTATGCTCTTCGTTTGAAAGTGGGATATAAATAGCGTCTATATTAGGATGATTAATCACTTCATCTAAGGAATTGAAGGTTTGAACTTTGCCTACAAGTGTGGGCTGGTATTTTTCCAAGCATTCTGTCGCCGCATTCTGCCTCCTACTTCCAATAGCAACAAGTTCACCAAAAGGACTATTCGCAATAGCCGGAAGAAGGCGCTCATTGACACGAGCTGCTCCTAGAATACCCCAACGTACTTTTTTCATTTTTATTGTCTTAAATTAAACGATATTTTATTATGATCAGCCTTAAGCTAATAAACAAGCCATCATTTCTTAAAAGTTTCAGGTTGAGAAAAGGTTTATTAAATGAGATCATTTGACCCATGAAATTGTTATTTCTCCTCTCATTACTTTTCCCTATTAAGTCTTTTGCCGATTGGTCTTTAATTCATCAAGATGATGCTGATCATTACATGGATTATGCGCTGATGAGTAAAAGTGGACATAAAGCGAGGGTCTGGTATTTACAAAATTATGCCGAACTCCAAGCTATTAAAAATATTCAATATCGATCTGTTAAAAATAGATCAGAGTTTGACTGTAAGGCCCGAAAAATGAGAATTCTAGCTTATGCGTTGTACCCAGAACCAATGGGTCAAGGCCATGCATTATTTAATAAGGGTGAAGCTTTGGATTGGCAAGTCATTAAACCTAAAACTCTTAATGATTTATATTTAAAGCGCGTCTGCAGCAAAAATAAATAGAGCTTTATTTACGTCCGCGTTTAGGTAGAACAACACCAAGCCTTTGAGCAGCCATTTCGTTATTACCTTCCGAATCTGCTAAAACCCATCCACTCAGAAACATGCGCGTCATATATTGCCTGTTGTATAAGAAAGCTACGATAACCTGCCACAAGCCTAAAGTGATAATTGAAAAAAGCATATGAAGGGCTGCGACACCTAACTCACCTCGAAAGAGAGGTACGAACCAACCAAAAAAGAGGTATGTCCAACTAAAGCCGTAGTAACCAATTTTAATCATGCCTGAATTCGGATGTTTGATGATGACAGCTGTAGCCATAACTTCCCCCTAATTAATTTTCTATCCCTCATTATATATTCGCATGAGAAATTATTATGAAGTTCTTATAGATACAAAACATATAGTTCTCTATATGTTGTCTTAAGTAACTTTTAATAAGTGTTTTTGAATATTAATTTATTACAACAATTGATTTAATTGGTAGGGGATGCGAGGGTCGAACTCGCGACAAACGGATTAAGAGTCCGATTGTCAAATTTCAAGCTGTTTAAAATCAATGAGTTAACCATAAAAAATCTGTTGTCTATAGTGTTGTCTAAGCATATAATGTTGTCCATACGTTGTCAATATATATACTATGAC
>Ga0194035_1000389_pt1 | contig 25722 bp, 14 predicted proteins | sample JunL2320m_MetaG_FD_148680 | JGI IMG/M metagenome (GOLD analysis project Ga0194035, IMG submission 148680) | Anoxic zone freshwater microbial communities from boreal shield lake in IISD Experimental Lakes Area, Ontario, Canada - Jun2016-L239-20m | ecosystem: Environmental > Aquatic > Freshwater >...
GTCTTGATTATATTGCATAAAATTAATCATACTTCTTATATCTGATTTATATATTTGTTGAATACACAATAAAGATTTATCACTCATATTTAAATTTTCAACATTTGAAATGTTTCTTAAAAAATTAATAATATCACCCGTAGGTAACTGATTAAATCTTAAACGAATAAACTCATTTTGTAATCCGTCATCTATACGACTTATATAATTACAAATCAAACAAAATCTAACATTATTTGAATATTTTTGAAGAAGATATCTTAACGCTTGTTGTGCGTTTTTCGTCATATAATCAACTTCATCCAGAATTACAAATTTCATACCTGTCTGAAATAATGAATTTGTGTTGACAAACAAATTTATTTGATTTCGAATAATATCAATTCCACGGTCATCCGACGCGTTTAAATGAATCATCAACCCTTTATTTTTAATTTTTAATTTTTCTTGGTATGAATTAACTAAATTAATAATCGTTGTTGTTTTTCCAGTTCCTGGTGGTCCATAAAAAAGTAAATTTGGAAAATATGAGGTTTCTATTACATTTTTTAAAATTTGTTTATTTAATGGGTCTAATACTATATCGTTAAACTTATCCGGTCTATACTTTTCCATCCAAGGGACATAATTATTTATGTTATTTATATTCATTTTATAAATGGTATTTTATATTTTTAATATGTTTGAATATTAAGAAATAATATATATAAAAACTATTTAAATTAACACATCCTATATTTATATTAATTTATGTCAACAAATATCATTAGTAGCGACAATGAAGTTAATATAGTTATAAAACAAAAAAGAGGACGGAAACCAAAGAGTAAACCAACAGATGACGTTTCAGAAATTAAAGAAGTTGATGAAGACTCTATCGTAAACTTAGAGAATTCCGCAATTCCTTGTAAAAAACGCGGACGAAAACCAAAAGGAGGTAAAATTATTCAACAACAATTTATATCTTTAAATAATAACGACGCAACCTCTAATGTAATATTACACTTAAAATGTTCTTTAAAAGACCTTAATATTAATTCATTAAATAATGATGTTGAATCTTACAATTTTTCCACTACAAATACAGATTTGTCCTATGAAATTATTGAAAATAACGATATAGTTTATAACTATGAAGAAGATAATACCACCATAAATAAAGATAGTTGCGATATTAAAGAAGTTTGGAAAAAACTAAAACAATTAGAGCATAATTTACATATAAACAACATTTGTGATAAAAAATCGGCATGTTTTTGGTGTACACACGATTTTGAAAACCCGCCTATTTATATTCCAAAACATAATATTAAAGAAACATATCACGTTTATGGTTGTTTTTGTAGTCCTGAATGCGCGGTTGCGTTTCTAATGAACGAAAATATAGATAGTTCCACAAAATTCGAAAGATATTATTTAATTAACCACATTTATTTAAAAATATATGATTATACCAAAAATATTAAACCAGCGCCAAACCCATACTATATGTTAGACAAATACCACGGAAATTTATCTATTCAGGAATTTAGGGCATTATTTCGCAATGAAAGGTTATTTTTTGTTGTAGATAAACCTCTCACTCGTATTTTACCTGAATTACACGAGGATAACGACGACTTTATAATTAATAATAAGATTATTCCATCAAATACATACCAGATAAAAAGGAAAATACAAAAACGAAATCAAAGCAAACATAATATTGTTAACCAACAATTCGGTATAGTTCAAAACAGCAGTATATAAAATTTAGTGTATTTGTAATTTATTTCTTAATTGTTTATATATTTCTTGATTTATAGATGTAACCTCTTTATGTGGTGCGTGTTTAATACCAAAATACGATTTAATAACTAATATATGGTCGTTATTACATTCTTTAAGTTTTTGTATAATTTCGTCTTTGCTCAAATCGGTTTGTCTCATTATTATTTGTATTTTTTCGTTCATATCTGTTTCTTCTGTATTATCCATTTATTTAATTAACTAAATTAATTAAATAAAACTAAACGAATCAACAAATATATTATATTATAATATAGTCAATGTTTGATTTATGTCCTCCATCGATGATTAATATTGTTTTTTCATTAACTCATATTATAATTGACATTTTTAACGGTTTATATAACTCGGCATTTTTAAAATTTCTAATAATGTTACTAATTACGTTATTATTACAAATATTATGTAATACAGGTTTAGCTATAATTTCGTGGTTTATAGTTTTTATTCCGTTTATTTTTATGACACTTATAGTTACTATATTATTATATATATTTGGATTAAATGCCACAACAGGAAAGTTAAATTATGAAACCCACAACTCTCCCACGCATCCTCCTCCTCCTCCTCCTCCTCCTTCAAACAATATATATCTAATCTCAAGTAGTCCAGAGTATAAATCATAAATATTATATTTAAACGGTTTAAACCGTTAAACATAATATGATATTATATGCGAACAATTTACATATTTGGAGCAGTAATTGTATTTGGTTTTAATTTACTATATTTATATCCAGAATATTATGAAAAACTAATGATTACCTTTTCGTATAATTGTATATATTATTATAGCAGGTTTCAAAGTTATTATACAAAACTTAATAAACTATTAACTTTTTGTGGGAACGAACCGTATGATATCGAATTTATTAAAAATGGCGAGGTTGTCTATAAAACGTATAAACATAACCTAAATTTATTAAAGGTTGTTCCGTCATTTGATTTTATTATTTATTCGGATAATAAATTGATTCCTGTAAATAAAGTGGTATATAATTCAATACCATCTGAGTTTACTTATACTATACCTAATTTTAAATTTATAATAGTGAATTTTATACAAAATGATAATGTAGTTCAATTAAACTTATCTAATGATAAACATAATTATTACATTGTAAATAATGCCCTCAACGAAAAATTCTTGTTATATTTTTTAAAAAATATTGAAAATCATAAAATTCAGGGAAAGGAATATAAATTACAAATTATGGACCACAACATTATTGAATTTGAATTATTACCTACGGAATGCTTAATATTTAATACAGACGATTATATTACACAATCATCCGAGTAAATATATCATCAAATAATATAAAGGTTTATTATTTAGTAAACTAAAACAATATAAAACAATATAAAACAATATAAAACAATATAAAACAAAATAATATATATATAATAGATGACAACAACCAAAGATAACGAGTCATCGTTAGACGGATTTCACGCTTTATCCGATAAATGGACTTTTTGGGCTCATTTACCACATGATACCGATTGGAGTATCAATAGTTATAAACAAATATATACAACATCAACCGTTGAAGAAACAATTGCTATTGTAGAAACTATACCCGATATTTTAGTAAAAAATTGTATGTTATTTTTAATGCGTGATGGTATTAAACCAATTTGGGAAGATGTTAAAAACCGCAATGGTGGTTGTTTCTCATATAAGATTTCAAACAAATCGGTTTATAGCGTATGGAAAGAATTGTGTTATGTTATAGTTGGAAATACTATTAGTAATAAATCGTCCTTTGTATCCGGAGTATCCGGAATTACTATTTCGCCAAAAAAAAATTTCTGTATAATAAAATTATGGTTATCTAACTGTTTAAACCAAAACCCATCAATCGTAACAACCGAATTAAAAGGTCTTTCTTCTCAAGGATGCTTATTTAAAAAACATACTCCAGAATATTAAATAAATTTACGATTTATTTATTAATAATGTATTTAATGATTAAATAATTTAAATATATTAAATTACTTTTATTTATGTTAGTTAACATAAATAAAACAAAATACACCGTATGTGAGGACGAATTCACCGTTGTCCCTCATGCTGAATATAATAACTTAATTATTCTTAAAAATGTAGGATATTTTGAAAGAATATCCTCGTTATTATCTGAACTTATATTTAATAATATTGAAAATTTGGTAGTTGTTTCGCCAAATCACGGAGGATTTTTACCGATTGAATGTTCAAAACATTTTAAAAATGTTTTTTTATATTTAACGGAACAGAAACACTACTTAAATATTAGCAATAATATACTAAATCTTAATATTGAAAATGTTCATATATCTGAAGACATTTACACTTTAAATAATTGTGTTATTTATTCACAAACTGGGTTTGATATTGATTTAGATTTTGTTAAAAATTATGAACCTATCCTATTAATGCCTTTTAATATTGGAATACTTAATTTAAAAAATTATAAGAACATTTATAAATTATCAGATTCGGGTTTACACCTTTATATTCCAGATAAGCATTACAACGTTTTTATAGATAATTTTAAATATTTTATTGACAATTCCAATTTAAATTATGACAATTTAATTAATTTATGTATTATGGTTAAAAATGGCGGAGCTCAATTTGAAAATATGTTAATAAAAAATTTAAATATTATTGATAGATGGACCATATTAGATACAGGAAGCACTGACGAAACACTTGAAATTATTAATAGAGTTTTAGTTGGTAAAAAGAAGGGTAATTTATACCAAGAACCCTTTTTAAATTTTAAAGATAGTAGAAATAGATGTTTGGATTTAGCAGGAACAAACTGTAAATTTACGTGTATGTTGGATGATACCTATATTATTGAAGACGAACTAAGAGATTTTTTAAATATCGTTAGAGGTGACCAATTTTCAGATTCATTTAGTTTATATATAAAAAGTCACGATAGTGAATATGTATCTAATCGTATTGTAAAAACAGACCGTAAATTAAGATATATTTATAAAATTCACGAATCAATCACATCCGAAAATAATGTTAATGTTATTGTCCCGATGCATAAATCACGTATTATGGATTTTAGATGTGATTATATGGAAGAAAGAACAATGACGCGTAAAAACTACGATTTACAACTATTATTTGAAGAATTGGTTGAAAACCCGAACGTTCCAAGACATCTTTACTATATTGCCCAAACATATAATGTTATGGGTAAATTTGATTTAGCATACGAATACTATTTGAAAAGAATCAATCATCCAGAAGAAGGGTTTTTACAAGAAAAAATCGACGCTTGTTTTGAAGCTGCTAGAAAGGCAAACTTTGAATTAAATAAACCTTGGGAAGTATGTGAAGAATTATACTTAAGAGCATATAATATGGATAAAACCAGACCTGATAGTTTATATTTTCTGGGTATTCACTACAAATTAGAAAATAATAATGTAAAAGCATTCGAGTATTTTAAACAGGCATTTATAATTGGTTATCCACTTCATGCGCAATACAGTTTAAAACCAACATTAAGTTTTCATTTTCTACCTATTTTTCTAGTAGATTATTGTTATTTATTTAATGATTTTATTCTTGGTGAAAAAGTAACCACATTATTTTTACAAAATAATAAACCTGACGCGGACCAATATAACGTAATTGTATCATGGCATAATATATTTGTCAATTTAAATAAAATGAAACCGTTAAGTCTATACCCGTTAAGATACCACAAACCATATTTTTGTTTTGTTGCCGATGGTGGATTCTCCGAATGGACCGGAAGGGATATCCTTACAAAGGGTATCGGAGGTTCAGAAACGTATATAATTGAAATGGCCAAATATATACAACAAGCAAATAAATTCCAGGTCGTTGTATTTTGTAAGTGTTCGAATATTGACGTTTTTGAAGGAGTCATCTATTACCCACTTCAAAAATATTTCGAATTTGTGTGTGATAATTATATACATACTTGTGTTGTTAGTCGTTTTTCAGAATATTTACCAGTTGCTTTTAAAAGTCATGTTGAAAATGTATATATGGTTCTTCACGATTTAACACCTTCAGGAGTTGTAGTTCCAATAGACCCTAAATTAAAACAAGTATTTTGTTTAACGGAATGGCACGTTGAATATATGAGTAATATTTTTCCGGCTTTAAAACACCTATTAGTTCCATTTTATTATGGTATTGATTTCGATAAATTTAACACAAATCAACATATTCAAAAAATACCATATAAATTCATTTATTCATCGTTTCCAAATCGCGGTCTTTTACAATTGTTACAAATGTGGTCTAAAATCTATAAAAGAGAACCTAGAGCAACTCTTCATATTTATAGTGATGTTGATGGTGAGTGGGTGAATCGTGTTGAAGGACCCCAAATGATTTTAATTAAAGAATTACTTAATTCATTAAAAGGAATGAATATATTTTATCACGGATGGGTTAGTAAACAAGAACTTTCTGTCGCATGGTTAACCTCTGATATTTGGTTTTATCCGTGTACGTTTATGGAAACCTTTTGTTTAACCGCACTTGAGGCAGCATGTACACATACCTTAGCAGTTTGTTCTGATTTGGCAGCTTTGAAAAATACCGTAGGTTACCGTGGAATATTAATTGATGGCGACCCAACTTTCGAATCATGGCAAGATAATGCCATAAATGTTTTATTTAACACACTCTCTAATTTACAATTAAAAAATCACTTATTGAGTTCAAATTATTTATGGGCTAAAAATATGTCTTGGAAAAATCAAGCTAATTTATTATTATCGAAATATATAAAATTATAGAGTGTTACCTAACCTACGAATTAAAAATAATAATTTGAATCACGTGTTTCAACGTATTATTTATTTATATCCATTTATATGGTCCCGACCCTTTTAATATTACATCTTTTTTATTTTGTTCAACAAGTACGTTATCGCGTTTACCGTATACAATCCAGTAAAAACATCCATTTTCACCAAATACATTAAACTGATTATTGATTACATTAGACGCATTATATATTTTATTCTTTCCATCATAAATATGTGTAATATGAACGGTAAAATCATACGAAAATTTGTCTACATAATCTGGTAAATATACTGTTACACTTGTATTGTTTAATATTTCATTTTTCCCGTGATAATATACCCCTACCTCGGGTCCTTCTAAACAACAATGGACTAAATACTTATCTTTACGAACTGGATGGTCAATAATAAATGTTTTGGTTGCGCCCGAATTATCATAATAGTTTATCTCACTAGTTGTTGTGTTATACGTAAGTGTTTTTATGTTTATACCTGTGTCGTTGTGGTTATTATGTATTGTTCCAATATACAAAGCGTTGGCGTATGCTGGATTATCCATTACAGTTGTTACTGTGGTATTGTTTAATAAAGCAATTGTGTTTGAATATGTATTTACTACTGAAGACCCTATAGTAATCGAGTTAGCACAATTTAAATTATCTGGATTATTACCTGTATTATAACCGATTGCGATTGAACCTGAGAATTGACTAAATTGTCCGGCTTGATACCCAATAGCAATTGATTTTTGTCCTTGACTATAATAGCCGGATTGATACCCAAAAGCAATTGCTCCACTTCCTTGAGTTAAATATCCTGCTTGATACCCAACCGCAACAGTTCCTGTTCCTTGATTATAATATCCTGCTTGATACCCAACCGCAACTGATCCGGTTCCTTGACCTGTGTATCCTGCTTGATAACCAATAGCAATAGATGCTGTTCCTTGAGAATTATAACCGGATTGGTATCCAATAGCAACTGAACCGGTTCCTTGACTATAACATCCTGCTTGAGAACCACACGCAACTGAACCTGTTCCTTGACTATAATATCCTGCTTGAGAACCAATAGAAACTGAACCTGTTCCTTGAGAATTATAACCGGATTGGTATCCAATAGAGACTGCGAACGCACCTTGACCCGAATATCCTGCTAGGGAACCAATCGCAACTGCTCCGGTTCCTTGACCTGAATATCCAGATTGGTATCCAATCGCAACTGCTCCGGTTCCTTGACTATAATATCCAGATTGATATCCAATCGCAACTGCTCCGGACCCTTGACCTGAACATCCAGATTGGTATCCAATCGCAACTGCTCCGGACCCTTGACCTGAACATCCAGATTGGTATCCAATCGCAACTGCTCCGGACCCTTGACCTGAATATCCAGATTGGTATCCAATCGCAACTGCTCCGGTTCCTTGACCTGAATATCCAGATTGATATCCAATCGCAACTGCTCCGGACCCTTGACCTGAATATCCAGATTGATATCCAACAGCAACTGCTCCGGACCCTTGACCTAAATATCCAGATTGATATCCAATCGCAACTGCTCTGGGTCCTTGACTATAATACCCAGATTGATAACCAATAGCAACTGCTCCTGTTCCTTGACTATAATATCCAGATTGGTATCCAATCGCAACTGCTCCGGATCCTTGAGAATTATACCCCGATTGGTATCCAACAGCAACTGCTCCGGTTCCTTGAGAATTATACCCCGATTGATAACCACTCGCAACTGCTCCTGTTCCTTGACTATAATATCCAGATTGATACCCAATCGCAACCGAACCATATCCTTGGGAATTATATCCAGATTGGTATCCAATCGCAACCGAACCAGATCCTTGGGAATTATATCCAGATTGGTATCCAATAGAAATAGTTCCAGTTCCTTGATTAGTATATCCTGATTGATATCCAATAGCAACAGCATATGTCCCTTGATTAGTATACCCGGATTGATACCCAACCGCGACAGCATATGTCCCTTGATTAGTATACCCGGATTGATACCCAATAGCAAGAGCATATGTCCCTTGATTAGTATACCCAGATTGATACCCAACAGCAACATTCCATGATGTTTGTTTAGTATACCCTGCTTGATATCCAATAGCAATTGAATATGACCCTTGTCCTATATTCCCGGATTGATACCCAATCGCAACTGTTCCGGTTCCTTGTCCTGTATACCCTGCTTGATATCCCATAGCAACCGCAAACGATCGCTGTCCGGTGATTCCTGCTTCATGTCCAACTGAAATACCTGCAAAATATTGATTGGTATACCCGGCTTTGAATCCAATAGCTACACTTCCAGAACATTGATTAGTATACCCGGTTTGGTATCCAATAGAAACTTGGTATGATGCGCCATTTTGATAATTTGCTCCAAACCCAATAGAAATTAAGTTTCCAAATGAAGTTCCGTTATTTATAGATTGACACCCAATACCAATACTATTTCCAACTCCTTGAATACCAGCATTTCCAGCATTAGAACCAATCAGTATAGAATTCATTTCTTGTGAGTTATTATTTGAGGTGTTATTACCGATTGCGATTGCTGCTGTTCCTTGTTGTGTTTTTCCAGCATTTCCTCCAATTGCGATAGCATACTGAAATTGTGTGTTCATTCCTGCTAAATTTCCAATTGATATAGAACTTGAGTTTTGGTAAAAATACCCTGCTTGGTATCCAATCGCGATTGAATATGACCCTTGTCTAGTGTATCCTGCTTGAAAACCAAACGCTATAGCTCCGGATTGTTGATAATAGATCCCTGCCTGATTACCGCAAGAAATAGAACCTGAACTTTGATATTCGCCACCCGCAGAACATCCAATAACTATCGCATTATCTTGTTGAGTTCCATATGCGACTCTATATCCAACAGCAATCGAATTTTTACCTTGAAGCGTTTGACCAGAAAACCAACCAATAGCAATTGCGTTTGTTCCTTGACGGTTGATACCTGTTTGATACCCAATTGCGACTGCTTGTGAACCCTGTGTTTGTTGTCCTGCTTGATATCCAATTGAGGTTGAAGCAAAACCCTGAACAGTTTGTCCTGCTATATTCCCAATTGCGATTGACAGAGAACCCTGTGATTGTTGTCCTGCTTGATATCCAATTGCTACTGCTTGTAATCCCTGTGATTGTTGTCCTGCGAGATATCCAATTGAGATTGATTGTAATCCTTGCGTGTTTTGTCCTGCTTGATAACCAACCGCAATAGCATATCCATCTTGTGAATACGAACCAGCATTATAACCAATAGAAATAGAGTATGATTGTTGTGAAGAATATCCAGCATAATTTCCAAGTGCTATTGAGTTTATACCCTGAGAATATGAACCGGATAAAGCACCAATTGATATTGAACCTGAACCTTGTGAATATAACCCTGCGTTATATCCAAATGCTACAGTATACCCGTCTTGTGAATACGAACCAGCATTATAACCAATAGCGATAGAGTATGATTGTTGTGAAGAATACCCAGCATAATTTCCAATTGCGATTGAGTTTATTCCCTGTGAATACGAACCGGATAAAGCACCAATTGATATTGAACCTGAACCTTGTGAATATAACCCTGCGTTAGATCCAATTGATACAGCGTAACCGTCTTGTGAATATGAACCAGCGTTATAACCAATAGCAATAGAGTATGATTGTTGTGAAGAATATCCTGCGTTATTACCAATCGCGATTGAGTTTATACCCTGAGAATACGAACCGGCAACAGCACCAATTGATATTGAACCAGAACCTTGTGAATATGAACCAGCGTTATATCCAATTGCTACAGCGTATCCGTTCTGTGAATACGAACCCGCATAAGAACCAATAGCAATTGAGTATGTTTGTTGTGAAGTATATCCTGCGTTATTACCAATTGCGATTGAGTTTATTCCTTGGTTATAATTCCCTGCTATATTTCCAACGGCAACGCTATCATTTCCTTGATTATAAACTCCTGAGTTTGACCCTAAATTTATGGTTCTATCTCCATTACTCCAATTTTGAGTTTGGTTATTCCAAAATATATAATTCCCGTAATTTACACCAGTTAGTTTAGGTCCGGTTGGTCCTGTATTTCCGGTATTGACGCCTCTCGGACCCGTTACTCCGATTCCCGTTGGTCCAGTAGGTCCTGTTGGTCCTGTATTACCAGTAGGTCCTGTATTACCTGTTGGACCTGTTTGTCCAGTATTTCCAGTATTTCCAGTAGGTCCGGTTTCTCCAGTTGGTCCTGTATTTCCAGTATTTCCAGTATTACCAGTATTACCAGTAAGTCCTGTATTTCCGGTTGGTCCTGTATTTCCTGTATTTCCTGTATTTCCAGTATTACCAGTAGGTCCAGTTGGTCCTGTATTTCCTGTTGCTCCTGTTGAACCTGTTGGTCCGGTTGTTCCTGTATTACCTGTTGGTCCGGTTGTTCCTGTATTACCTGTAGGTCCCGTTGGTCCTGTTGGTCCTGTATTACCTGTTGGTCCTGTATTTCCTGTATTTCCTGTATTTCCTGTATTTCCTGTAGGTCCTGTATTACCTGTAGGTCCTGTATTACCTGTAGGTCCTGTATTTCCCGTATTTCCTGTTGGTCCTGTATTACCTGTATTACCTGTAGGTCCTGTAGGTCCTGTATTACCTATATTACCTGTATTACCTGTAGGTCCTGTATTACCTGTAGGTCCTGTATTACCTGTAGGTCCTGTTGTTCCTGTATTACCTGTATAACCTGTTGTTCCTGTAGGTCCTGTTTCACCTGTTGGTCCTGTTTCGCCCGTTGGTCCTGTATTACCGGTTGGACCTGTATTGCCTGTTGGTCCTGTATTACCTGTTGGTCCTGTTGTTCCAGTTGGTCCTGTATTACCTGTTGGTCCTGTATTTCCAGTTGGTCCAGTTGGTCCAGTTGGTCCAGTTTCTCCTGTTGCTCCTGTTGCTCCTGTTTTTCCAGTTGCGCCAGTTGTGCCTCTTGCTCCTGTTGGTCCAGTTTCGCCTGTATTTCCAGTATTCCCAATTGCTCCTGTTGCTCCTGTTGTTCCAATTGCTCCAGTTGGTCCAGTATTTCCAGTTTCTCCAATTTCTCCAGTTTCTCCTAATGACCCAGTATTACCGGTTACTCCTTTATTTCCGGTTGCCCCTGTATTACCTATAGGTCCCGTTGCTCCTGTATTTCCAGTTTCTCCGGTTGCTCCTGGATTGCCGGTCATACCTGTTGGTCCAGATGACCCGGTATAACCAGTAGGTCCTGTATTACCAGGTTCTCCTATTTCTCCTGTAAAACCTATCTCCCCAGTTTCACCTATTACACCTATATAACCAGCATCTCCAGTTGGTCCACGATTACCAATAAACCCAGAATTACCATTCTCACCGATAAACCCCAAACCACCATTAGAACCTGTATTATTCGCATTACCCAAACATCCTTTAAACCCAGTAATTCCAGTAGGTCCTGTATACCCGTTATAATTTGTAATATCTACCGGTCCTGTAGGTCCCGTGGATGCTACATTTCCAGGCATTCCAGTAAATCCAGTATTACCGTTAGGTCCTGTATAACTCGTTTGTCCGGTTGGTCCACTTGGACCACAATACGAATGTGAGGTTCTATATTTATTACAATATATTACCATTGATAATATATTATTACAACAAAATATTTCTTTACAAAATAATGATTATATCCAAACATATGGTCCAGAACCTTTTACAATTGTATCTTTTTTACTTGGTTCAACGGTAATTGGTCCTCGACTTCCGTGAACAATCCAACAAAATTTACCATTTTCACCATAAACATTAAATGTATTTTTAACCACTTCAGACGCACTATATGACCTAATATTTCCATTATATATTGGTGTAATTTGAACTGTAAAATCTTTAGCTAAATTATCAATATAATTAGGTAAATATATAGTTGTGTACATATTATTTTCTATTTGTCCTTCTCCACGATAATAAACTCCTTGCTCTGGTCCTTCTAAACACGCATGAACCAAATATTTCGAGGTATCCAGCGGATGATCTATAATAAATGTTTTAGTGGGGTTATACGCAACTTCGTTAGTAGAAGAGTTATAAATTAACACCGGGTTTAATGTGCTACTGCTTGACCTTATAGGATTTATACAACATGTACCAACTCCTTGAGAAATAAGACTTACTCCAGATGCGTTTAATACAATAGAATTTTGAAATGTATTTACAATAAAATTACCGATTGAAATCGAGTTTAAACCTTGACTGTTTTGTCCTGCTTGATACCCAATTGCTATTGATCCGGAACCTTGAGAATTTTGTCCTGCTTGATACCCAATTGCGATTGAGTTTGAACCTTGAGAATTTTGCCCTGCTTGGTACCCAATCGAAATTGAGCCAGGGGTTTGAGAATAATAACCCGATTGATATCCAATCGCAACAGACCCTGACCCTTGAGAATTATAACCTGATTGGTATCCAATAGCAATACTTCCGGTTCCTTGAGAATAATAACCTGCTCCGGTTCCAATAGCAATTGATTGTGTTCCTTGTGAAAATTGTCCTGCGTTATTTCCAATAGCAACTGATTGTTGACCTTGATTTATTTGACCGGCATTTGAACCAATCGCGACAGCATATGTTCCTTGATTTGATTGACCTGATAGATATCCAATCGCAACTGCTTGGGTTCCTTGTTGTGAATATCCAGCTTGATACCCGATTGCGACGGATTGGAATCCTTGTGTGTATTGTCCTGCATTATTTCCTATCGCGACTGCTTGGGTTCCTTGTGAATATCCTGCGTTATTTCCTATCGCAACTGAATACGGTCCTTGTGAATACTGTCCTGCAAAAACTCCGACCGCAACCGCACCTGTTGCTTGTGAATATTGTCCTGCTTGAAATCCAATAGCAATTGCTTGTGCGCCTTGGGAATACTGTCCTGCGGTATTTCCTATCGCGACTGCTTGGGTTCCTTGCGAATATCGTCCAGCATCAAATCCAACCGCAACAGCGTTTGTTCCTTGTTTTTGTTGTCCTGCTTGATATCCAATCGCAACAGCACCTTCTTGTTGTGCAGTTTGTCCTGATAAATATCCAATCGCAATAGCGTTTATTCCTTGATTTGTTTGTCCAGCTAAATATCCAACCGCGATTGCTTGTAATCCTTGATTTGTTTGAGCTGCTTGGTTCCCAATCGCGACTGCGGTTCCCGCTTGATTTGCTTGACCTGCCGCGTTTCCAACAGCAACTGCGAATTGTCCTTGATTTGTTTGACCTGCGGTTTGACCAATCGCGACTGCTTGGGTTCCTTGATTTGAGTAACCTGCTTGAAATCCAATAGCGATTGCTTGGGTTCCTTGTAGTGAATATCCTGCTTGATACCCGATTGCGACGGCTTGTGCTCCTTGCGAATAATTACCTGCTAAATAACCAATCGCAATCGAACCGGTTCCTTGTGAACCCTGACCTGCTTGAAATCCAATCGCGACTGCTTGGGTTCCTTGTGATACCTGTCCTGCTTGATACCCAATAGCAACAGACCCTGTTCCTTGAAAACTATAACCTGCTTGATACCCAATAGCAACAGACGCTGATCCCTGATTTAATTGTCCTGATTGATAACCTATCGCAATTGACCCAGTTCCTTGAGAAAATTGTCCTGATTGATATCCAACCGCAATCGCCCCAGTTCCTTGAGAAAATTGTCCGGATTGATAACCGATTGATACTGATGCGGTTCCTTGAGAAAATTGACCTGATTGATATCCAATAGCAACAGACCCTGAACCTTGAAAACTAGAACCTGATTGATATCCCACAGCAACGGATGCGTTTCCTTGAGAATATCGACCCGTTTGATGTCCTAACGCAATTGACCCAGACCCTTGAGAATATTGTCCTGATTGAAACCCGACAGCAACACTATTTAAATATTGTGTATATTGTCCTGATTGATAACCAATAGCAACTGATGCGGTCCCTTGAGAATATTGTCCTGATTGATACCCAATAGAAACATTGTATCCTGTTTGATAAATTTGTCCAGATTGATATCCAATCGCAATGGATTGGGTCCCTTGAGATATTTGTCCGGATTGACTTCCAATAGCAACTGATTGTGTTCCTTGGGAAACTTGACCTGCTTGATATCCGATAGCAACACTGTTCTCTGATTGATAACTTTGTCCGGATTGATACCCAATAGCAACTGAATTGTTTGCTTGAGAATATTGCCCTGATTGATACCCAATAGAAACTGTCGGTGCTCCTTGAGAATATTGTCCGGCCTGAATACCAATAGCAACACTGTTCGCGGATTGGTAACTTTGTCCGGATTGATACCCAACCGCAATTGAACCTGTTCCTTGTGAACTCTGTCCTGATTGATAACCAATAGCAATCGAGTTCATGTTTTGGTTATATTGTCCCGCGGAATATCCAACAGCAACTGAGGTAGTTCCTTGAGATATTTGTCCTGCGTTTGTTCCAATTGCTAATGATTGTTGTTGTTGTTGTGATTGTCCTGCCTGGTATCCGATAGCTACTGATTGAGTTGCTTGTGAATATTGACCGGATTGGTATCCAATAGCAACTGCTTGGGTTGATTGTGAATATTGACCGGATTGGTATCCAATAGCAATTGCTTGAACTCCCTGAGATATTTGTCCTGCGTTGTATCCAATAGCAACTGTTTGAAGTCCTTGAGAAAATTGTCCTGCGTTTGTTCCAATAGCAACTGATTGAGTCCCTTGTGTTCCCTGTCCAGAGTTATATCCAATAGCAACTGATCCTAATGCTTGTGAAGCTCGACCGGCGTTGTATCCAATAGCAACTGATTGGATTCCTTGTGAGACCTGTCCTGCGTTAGAACCAATCGCAACGGTTTGTATCTGCTGTGAATAATTACCTGCTTGATAACCGATAGCTACTGCGTATTGTCCTTGTGAATATTGTCCTGCTTGGTATCCAACCGCAACTGCTTGTATTCCTTGTGTATTTTGTCCTGCTTGGAATCCAATCGCAACTGCTTGTGTTCCTTGTGAACCCTGTCCTGCTTGATATCCAAGCGCCACTGCTGCGTATCCTTGTGATAATTGACCTACGTTTTGTCCAATCGCAACTGAGTTGGACCCTTGATTTGTTTGACCCGCGTTGTATCCAATAGCAATTGCCTGGGTTCCTTGTGAACGTTGTCCTGCTTGGGTTCCAATCGCAACTGCTGATTGTTGTTGAGAATAATAACCTGCTTGATAACCAACGGCAACTGCTTGGGTTCCTTGAAAAGAGTAACCTGCTTGATATCCGATCGAGACGGTTTGTGCTCCTTGTGAATAATTACCTGCTTGGTATCCAATAGAAACTGCTTGTATTCCTTGTGAACCCTGTCCTGATTGATATCCAATCGCTACTGCTTGTGTTCCTTGTGAGACCTGTCCTGCGTTAGAACCAATCGCAACGGAGTATTGCTGTTGTGAAAAATTACCGGCATAATAACCGACAGCAACTGATTGGAGACCTTGAGTATTTTGACCTGCGTAATTTCCAAGAGCAACGGAGTTTGCGCCTTGACCATATTGTCCCGCAAACCGACCAATATTTATAGTTGTAGATCCTACTACCCATGAAGAACTAATTTGATTCCAATATAAATAATCACCATAGTTGCTTCCAGAAATGTTTAATAAACCAGTTGGTCCAGTTGCTCCAGTTGGTCCAGTTGGTCCTGTTGGTCCTGTTACACCGGTTGGTCCTGTTACACCGGTTGGACCTGTTATTCCGTTTCCGGTTGGACCTGTATTACCTGTTGGACCTGTATTACCTGTTGCTCCTGTTTCTCCAGTTGGACCTGTATTACCTGTTGGACCTGTATTACCTGTTGCTCCTGTTTCTCCAGTTGGACCTGTATTACCTGTATTACCTGTTGCTCCTGTATTACCTGTTTCTCCAGTTGGACCTGTATTACCTGTAGGTCCTGTTTTTCCTGTATTTCCTGTTGCTCCTGTTGGTCCAGTTGGTCCTGTATTTCCAGTTGGTCCTGTATTACCGGTTGGTCCAGTTGGTCCTGTATTTCCAGTTAGTCCAGTTGGTCCGGTTGTTCCTGTATTTCCAGTTGGTCCAGTTGGTCCTGTATTTCCAGTAGGTCCGGTTTCTCCAGTTGGTCCTGTATTGCCAGTTGGACCTATATCTCCTGTTGGTCCTGTATAACCAGTTTCTCCAGTAGGTCCGGTTTCACCAGTTGCTCCGGTTTCACCAGTTGCTCCGGTTTCACCAGTTGCTCCTGTATTACCAGTTGCTCCGGTTTTACCAGTTGCTCCGGTTTCACCAGTTGCTCCTTTTTCACCTGTTGCTCCGATTGCGCCAGTTGCTCCGGTTGCGCCAGTTGCTCCAGTTGCTCCAGTTGCTCCAGTATTACCTGTTGCTCCTATTGCTCCTGTATTTCCTGTTGCTCCAGTTGATCCAGTATTACCAGTTGCTCCTATTTCTCCTGTATTTCCTGTTGCGCCAGTTGTTCCTATTGCTCCTGTATTTCCTGTTGCGCCAGTTGATCCTGTTTCACCTATTGTTCCGGTTGCGCCAGTTGCTCCTGTTTCACCTTTTGGTCCTGTATTGCCTATTGGTCCAGTATTACCGGTTGCGCCTTTTTCACCGGTTGCGCCTTTTTCACCGGTTGCTCCTTTTTCACCGGTTGCTCCTTTTTCACCGGTTGCTCCTTTTTCACCTGTTTCTCCGGTTGCTCCGGTTGCGCCAATTGCGCCTGTTTCACCAGTTGCGCCAGTTGCGCCAGTTTCACCTGTTGCTCCTGTATTACCTGTTGCTCCAGTTTCTCCTTTTTCACCAGTTTCTCCTTTTTCACCAGTTGCTCCAGTTTCGCCTGTTTCTCCTTTTTCACCAGTTGCACCTTTTTCACCAGTTGCTCCTATTTCTCCTGTCATTCCTGTAGGACCTATGGGACCTATGGGACCTGTTGGGCCTGTTGGACCTGTTGCTCCTGTAGGTCCTGTTGCTCCTGTAGGTCCTATAGGACCTGTATCTCCTTTAGGACCTGTTGGACCAGCACAACCAGTTACACCTGTAATTCCTAAATTACTAGGTCCAGTAGGACCAGTAGGACCTTGAAGTCCAGCAGGTCCAATAGGACCAGTAGGTCCGATTTGTCCTGTAGGACCAGTGCAACCGCAATGACCTGTAGGACCTGTAACTCCTGTGGGACCGGTTGGACCGGTTGGTCCATATATATAAACGATTCCGGTAGACATTTATAATATAATATAATATAATATTGAATTTCATACAAAAAAAATAAATATTATATTATATATTAAAAACATAATTAACCGCATAATTATGACGGTAAAGAAGAAACACACAGTTTGATTTCACCCAAACTAGCAACATTATATTTAACAACCAGAGGTAAATCGTTTTCCAGATAAACCTCAATTTGAGAGCATAAATTCGTGCACTTAATAAAATAACCCAAGTTTTTTAACGAAAATTCGCCCTGAATAACTTTTGATGAATCCGGTTTTAATGCGAATTCCATACTTCCGTCTGATTCCGCACGATGAATTTCTGCCGATGCGAATTGCCCCGAACATTTAAATATTAGTTCGTTTCCTACAGATTTAATCTCTATTTTATCTGAAATACAAGACATATCTCGAATAATTTTTTGAAAATCTGCTGATGGTAAATTAATAATAGATGAAAATTTAACATCCGGGTATTCTAATTCTTCAGGGTCTGGTTCAATAAGTCTTAATTTCTGGGTTTTACACTGTTTTATTTCACCATTTTCAAATTTTAATGCTAGATGTGATACAATGCCTTCTGCGTAATCGGCGTTTTCAATGTATATCGTTAGTGTATCATCATTATCAATTGAATTAATTAGTTTAAATAAATGAAACATGTTTACTCCAATAATGATTTTATCCTTTTTACATTCATAAAATTCAAAATTGGGTGCTGCTAAAAATAAGTGTGCTAAAATGGTATGTGATTTATCCATATTAATTATACGTATTCCGTCAGGTTGAAAAGTAATATTCGTTTCTAATAAAATATCCTTTAAAGCAGTCATTAATGTTCTAAAAGGTGCGATTTGGACGGTTTTAATGGTTAAAATGTTTCCATCAGTATTAGATTGTCTTGAAAAATTTGTCGTCATTATTAATTTATCGTTAAACCCTTTAAATATATATTAATATAATACATTTTTTAAATATTAATATAATAATTTAAATACTTACTTTTAGATTATTATATTATGACAGAACTTATAACGGTTCGTGAAAAGTGTATAAATTCAATTGATGATTTATTAAATAAATATGGAAATAATTCGTATATGTTACAAAGAATCAACAACCATATCATACATTATTTACCCAAAACACTAGAAAGCGAAATAATTAATCATGCTGAAAGAGTCGTCCGTTTAAATAATTTAATTAATGAAAAACAACAATTTATTCAGATTTTTTTAAGTAAAAATCAATATTTTTATTTGTCAACAAGTAATTATTTTTATGAATATGATGGAGAAAATTATACTATTGTTAAAGAAGACCATATTATTTATAATTTACTTTCGAATATTTCAAAAGATAAAGTATTAATGAAATGGAAACAACGAACAAAAATAAATATTATAAAACAAATAAAAGACCGTAGTTTATTTAGTTCAATACCTGAGACGAATACGATTCAAAATATTTTAAATTTATTATATCCATCCATTTTTACGAAAAAAAATCAAGCCAAATATTTTTTGACAATATTGGGAGATAATATTTTAAAGAAAAAAAATAAGTTAATTTATATTGTTACTTCAAAAACTAAACGGTTATTGACCGAATTAGATAATATATCTAGTATTACCATATGTAATACAAATATAATTTACAATTTTATGACTAAATATCATGAAACCCATAATTACGATAATTGTAGATTAATACAAATAAATGAGAATTTTTCGTTTGAATTATGGAAAGAATTAATTAGAAAAAACGGTCTTAATTTATTATGTGTTGCCGTTCATTATTCAAATAGATACGAAAATTCCGAAAAGTTTTTAGAATTTAATTCGGTCGAGGATATCAAACCTCACGTTTTGTATTTAAAAAATAATAATCAGACTGTTATATTTGATAATTTCTGTTCCCAATGTCTCCAAATATCTGCTAATAATAATTTAAAAATAGAATGGAAAAAAATACATTTTATATGGAAACATTATTTATCTAGTGTGTCACTTCCAAACATAATTTATTCAAATACTTTAAAAACATTATTAAAACAGAGGTATGATTATGATGAATCTAGTGATACTTTTTATAATATTACAAGTAAATATTTACCTGTAGTATTTGATTTTATTAATTTCTGGGACGAAACCATAAGTATACCAAATAATGAAGAAACCAATATTGAAGAGATTGAATTAGATGAACTATGCGTATTATTTAAGGTTTGGGTAAAAAGTAAAACAGAAGCAACATTCTCATCCGGAATTATTAATGAAGAAAATGTATTAAAAATATTATGTCATTTTTTTCCGAATGTAGAGATACTTGAAGATAAATACGTATTAAATGTAAGTTGTGTTTTATGGGATAAGATTACAGATATTAATAATTCATTAGAATGTATAAAAACCTTTTTCAAAACTAAACAACCGTTAAAACTATTATCTATTTCTGACGCTTATAATAGTTATTGTAAATTTGTAGGAATAACGAGCAAATTTATAGTTAGCAAACGATATTTCGAAAAGTATTTATGTATTAAAATAAAAGATTATATAGTTTATGATAATTTTATAATTAATGATTGGATATTATAATGAATTTATGAGGTTGCGTTTCCAGCCATAAATTGAAGTTCAACCCCTGACGTCTTACTAATTCCGGAAATTTGTGATGGAGATAATGCGTAATTAACCCCATTACCTCCTTTCATTTTTTTGTTGTTCTTCTTTGATTTACCCGTAACTTTAACAAATCCAAATTTACCTTTTGTGGTTCCATATCCAAATTTCAATAATCGCATATCCTTTTTAGCAGTTGCGTGTTTTGTTTTGGATACAATTCTTCCATTTTTGTTTTGAAAAAGGTTTTTTTTAGTAAGTCCTCCACTAGTTTTATACGCGGTTCCGTGCCATACTTGTGCGCGAGTTCCTGATAATAATTCGTAAACTTTTCCTTGTATATTATATTTACCATTTGCTGTTTTTGTAAACCTAGTCATTTATAAAATTAAGAGAGAAAAAAATAATAGGATACTTGTTAATTTAAAATAACCGGTTTTCCTCCTAAACTAGAAGAAATTATCCTTGCCTGTCGTAATTTGTTTGAAATGTTTGAATTATTCGGATTGAATTTTTTATTTTCTATTGACGTAAGCGCGCTTATTTGTCTTTTTTTACATACACAATATATGTTTTTACACTCGGATACTTGGGTCATTATAATGTTACATAATAATAAAATTGAAATAAAAACGAATTAAACACAAGACAATAACTAAAATACATTACATTAATAATTAAAGTATGAACGAAACTGACGCATTCCTTTCCAACAAATATCAACAAAAAACAGATAAACAGCATATATTAGATAATCCAGATACTTACATTGGTTCAGTCGAAAACATAGAATCAACTCTATGGATTTTAAATGAAACGCATGATAAAATTGTCGACAAAACCATTACATATAATCCTGGATTATTTAAGTTATTTGATGAAGGCATTGTGAATTGTCGTGACCACGTAATTCGGATGCAACAATTAATTCTTAATAATACTGAAAACACATTACCCGTTTCTTTCATAGACATTTCAATTCAAGAAGATGGAACAATTATAATGATTAATGACGGAAACGGCATTGATGTTGCGGAACATCCAGAATATAAAATATGGATTCCTGAATTAATTTTCGGACATCTTAGAACATCTACAAATTACGATAAAACAGAAAAGAAGATAGTTGGAGGTAAAAATGGATTTGGTTTTAAATTGGTTCTTGTTTGGTCTATCTTCGGGTCGATTGAAACAATAGACCACGTTAGAGGATTAAAGTATAAACAAGAGTTTAAAAATAATTTGGATGAGATTTGTAAACCTGAAATTACTAAATGTAAGGGTAAAAAACCATATACCAAAATTACATTTAAACCTGATTACGCAAGATTTGGTATTAGTAGTTTAACACCTGATATTATATCACTGTTAAAAAAACGAATATATGATGTTGCGGCAATTACCGATAAGTCTTTAAAAGTAAAATACAATTCAGGAATAATTCCGGTGAAAAACTTCCAACAATATATTGATTTATATATTGGTAATAAAACAGATGTAAAACGAGTATATGAAGAAAATGGCGAGCGTTGGGAATACGCAATAGCGTTGTCTCCAACACACGAGTTTATTCAAATCTCATTTGTAAACGGTATTCATACATCAAAAGGAGGAAAACACGTTGAATATATATTAAACCAAATAACTAAAAAATTGGTTGAGTATATTGAAAAGAAGAAAAAGGTCAAGGTTAATGCGACAAGTATTAAAGAACAACTATTCCTATTTTTAAGATGTGATATTGAGAATCCTTCGTTTGATAGTCAAACCAAAGATTATATGAATACTCCATCCTCTAAATTTGGTTCGACATGTGTTGTAAGCGACAAATTTATTGAAAAAATCGCAAAAATGGGCGTAATGGATTCGGCATGCACAATTACAGAATTAAAGGAGAATAAAATATCAAAAAAATCAGATGGAACAAAAAGCAAAAATATTCGTGGTATACCCAAATTAATTGATGCTAATTGGGCAGGAACTGATAAATCCAATAATTGTACCATTATATTCTGTGAAGGAGATTCAGCAAAAGCAGGTATAGTATCTGGTTTATCGTCTGAAGATAGAAACACATATGGAGTATATCCAATGAAAGGTAAAATAATGAATGTCCGGGGAGAAACAACCAAAAAAATTAACGATAATAAAGAGATTTGTGAAATCAAAAAAATATTGGGGTTGGAAATCGGGAAAGAATACACACAGGATAATATATTGTCTTGTTTAAGATACTCCAAAGTATTAATAATGACTGACGCTGATTTAGACGGTCACCATATTAAAGGGTTATGTATTAATTTATTCCAATCTGAATGGCCTTCCCTATTACTTATTCCTGGATTTATTGGGTTTATGAATACGCCAATATTAAAGGCAAATAAGGGAAACAAAAATCTGGTATTTTATAACGATGGAGAATATGAATTATGGAAAACCACAAATGATTTTAAAGGATGGAAAATCAAGTATTATAAAGGTTTGGGGACAAGCACAAGTAAAGAATTTCGTGAATATTTCGAAGCAAAAAAGATAGTTGGGTTTGAGCATAACGGAACCGTTAGTGATAACTCGATTGATATGATATTTAATAAAAAAAGGGCAAATGACCGTAAGGAATGGCTTGAAAATTACGACCGAAAAAGTTATTTAGATACAAATAAAACGCTTGTATCTTATGATGAATTTATAAATAAAGAATTTATACACTTTTCAAAATATGATTGTGATAGAAGCATTCCGAATTTAATGGATGGTCTTAAAATTAGTTTAAGAAAAATATTATATTCTGCGTTTAAAAAAAATTTAACAACTGAAATTAAAGTTGCTCAATTTACCGGTTATGTTTCAGAACAATCCGGATATCATCACGGAGAGGCAAGTTTAAACGCAGCAATTGTTGGTATGGCACAAATATTTGTTGGTTCAAATAACATAAATTTGCTTATGCCAAACGGACAATTTGGAACAAGAATTAAAGGTGGAAATGATAGCGCATCGGAAAGATATATATTTACTCAATTAAATAAAATAACTCGGATTATATTTCCTCAAATGGATGACAACATTTTACAATATTTAAATGATGACGGAAATTTGGTTGAACCCATCTTTTATGCTCCAATTATACCAATGGTATTAGTAAATGGAAGTAAAGGTATCGGAACCGGATTTAGCACAGAAATAATGTGTTATAATCCGTTAGAGATAATCGACTATTTAATGTGTAAATTAAATAACACCGTGTTCGAATGTAAATTTATACCTTATTATGAAGGGTTTAAAGGCACAATTCAGGAAATTACTTCCGGAAAATACTTAATTAAGGGTAAATATGAAAAGGTCGGACCTGATAAGGTTCGTATTACAGAATTACCTGTTGGGTTTTGGACTGACGATTTTAAAGAATTATTAGAGTTGTTAACTGAAACCGTAGATAAAACCGGTAAAAAGATAATTCCTATTGTAAAAGATTATGATGATATGAGTAAGGACACAAACATCGATTTTATCATAACATTAAATAAAGGTAAATTTGAAGAATTAGAGGCATCCGAAGCAGATTATGGTTGTTCTTTGTTCGAAAAAACATTTAAATTATACACAACATCAAGCACCACAAATATGAGATTATTTAACGCGCATGATAAATTAAAAAAGTATGAGGATGTAGAAAGTATCATAGATGAATATTATGATACTAGATTAAATATGTTTCAAACTAGAAAAGACTATATGATAAACACATTAGAAAAAGAACTAATTATTTTATTAAATAGAAAAAAATATATTAACGAAACATTAAATGATACGATTGATTTAAGAAAGAAGAAAAAGGACGTTGTTATCGATATGTTAAAAACAAAAGGATACGATATAATAGAGGATGATACTGAATATAAGTATTTAGTAAAAATGCCTATGGATAGTGTTACTGAGGAAAATGCCGAAAAAATATTTTCGGAATATACCAAAAAATGTAATGAATTAGATGAAATAAAAAACAGAACTATTGTAGAAATGTGGAATACAGAATTAATCCAGTTGAAAAAAGAATATGTTATTTATAAAAAGGATAGAGAAAACCATAATTCTTGTGAAAATACTAAAATAAGTTTAGTAAAAGAAACGAAACCAACGAGAAGTAAAAGGGTTAAACCCGTTTTATTATAATGTAAATGGAGTTTACACTTAAAAAATATAAAAAATAAATGTAAAAATAAATGTAAAAATAAAATTATATTATAAAAATTTTATAATATAATTTTTTATTTGTTTATTTAAAACCACGGTTTAAGAACAAGTTCTTTATCAGAATTATTTGCCATAACTGGATGTGAAATAGGAACCACAAGTGTGCTCGCATCATATAAATATTTTATATATCCCTGTGCCTCACCATATACACTCTCAATACAATAATTTAAAACCATTTTATTTAACTCTTGTATTTGTGATGTGATATTGTTTTTTTTATTTGCGGCATATTGTAAAAAAATACTTCTCATTATAATTTTTAAAGAATCATAGTCTTGTGAACCTATTATATATTGATTATTTGATTTGGTATAAACTCCAACTCTGATACCGTTTTGTATTATTTGTATGTTTTCTTTAGAAAAAAAACAATTGGAAAGTTGGGTTTCGTTCCATAATCCCAAAGTTGGGTTTCTAAATGTAGTCGGTTGATTTGCTGGGATTTTATCATACATGTTAAATAAAACAGATGTATTAGGACTTTTTAAGTCAACTCTACCATTCGAATAATTCATTTATATTACTCAAATAGAAAAAATTATATATTTATTTTATATATATAATTATGGAAACCTTTCAAAAAACACTTATAATTGTCGCAGTATTAATATTAGTAATTAGTTTGATAGTTATCGGAATAACCATTTCAAACCAAAAGGTCGCATCATGGCCTCCTATTATTGGCGATTGTCCTGACTACTGGGTAGACATTTCAGGGAATGGAAACAGATGCGTAAATGTAAAAGATTTAGGAACTTGTAAATCATCCACAACTAAACATTTAAATATGGATTTTACAACATCGGAATTTACAGGGGCAAATGGTTTATGTGCTAAATATACATGGGCAAATAATTGCGGTGTAAGTTGGGATGGTATTACTTATGGTGTAAGTAATCCTTGTAATAAAACATAATAAATAGTATTTATTATAATAATTAATGAACGACAAAAATAAAACATTAATGATATATATTTCTATGATGC
>Ga0194035_1000391_pt1 | contig 25675 bp, 35 predicted proteins | sample JunL2320m_MetaG_FD_148680 | JGI IMG/M metagenome (GOLD analysis project Ga0194035, IMG submission 148680) | Anoxic zone freshwater microbial communities from boreal shield lake in IISD Experimental Lakes Area, Ontario, Canada - Jun2016-L239-20m | ecosystem: Environmental > Aquatic > Freshwater >...
ACTATTCCCTACCCATTCTTTAAGTACTTCAGTGTGCGATTTACCTGATAATAGTTCGTAAATTTGGAGTAAGTTAGTAATTCCTGGTTGCTTATCCCAATCCCAGTTTATGTTTGCTAAACTATCGGTTTCGGCGGATTTGATTTTTTTAGTTGCTTCTGCGGGAGTGTCGGATAATTTTATTGTGCCTGCAGGATCTTCGACGCTTTTGCTCATCTTTTTATCTGGACTGCGTAAGCTTCTGATTCTGGCACCTTCTAATCTTTTGCTAAATTCTAATTGTTTTTTCCATTCGTCTGGAACGGTAAATACTTCTCCAAATTTATTATTAAACCTTATCGCTAGGTCTCTGGCTAGTTCTAGGTGCTGCTTCTGGTCGTCACCTACAGGAATGTATTTTGCGCCGTAAAGTAATATATCTGCCGCCATTAGTACTGGGTAGTCAAAGAGTCCGACAGATGTATTTGCTTGTACACCAGATTTTTCTTTAAATTGAGTCATACGGCTTAGTTCGCCAAAGTAGGCAAAGTTGTTAAGTATTACGGCTAGTTCGCTATGGGCAGGAACGTAGCTTTGTCTGTAAAGATAAAAATCTTCGTTACTTATTGGCATCCCAGCCGACACAAAAACTTTTAAGTTTTTCATGGTTTGTGAATAAAGTGTGCCGTGTTCGACCTCTGTTGTAAAGCTGTGAAGGTCTGGTGCAAACATATTAATTTGGTAGTCACCGGCGTGGGCTTTTTGTAATTGAACCATTGGTAAAATAGCACCTAGGTAGTTTCCTAAATGATAATCGGAGTTTGTTCGAAGTCCTGTTAGTATTACTGGCTTACTCATATGTATATAGTATACTTTATTTTTTATACCCTAGTGCCTACAAAATAGGGTAATTTTTCTGGAGGTTGTTGCGATGGTTGACCGTTGGCTAAAAATAGCGCCGCTCTTCCAATGTTATCCCTTCCAGCTATGTCTGGTACTATTCGGGCTTCTAATATTCTTCTTTGTAGATTTATTTCTTCTTGTTCGTGCATGATGTTACTTTCGTTTAACTTTTATAATAAAAAAACCGTCACTTTTTGTGACGGTTTAATCGATATTTTCAATATTTTATGAATACATAGAACAAACCGCCACAGTGCGTGTCGTAAACCAATACATCTTTGAGCAGGTTATTTTATTCATGATGCTACTTTAACACTAAATATATTATAAATGCAAAATAAAAAAGATTCCGTAGTATACGGAATCTTTTTTTGTTCTGATTACTCGAACTAACGCTTTGTAAACTGACGTTGCTTACGAGCACCCTTAAGACCAAACTTCTTACGTTCTTTTTCGCGGGGATCGCGACCAAGAAGATCAGCTTTTTTAAGAGTAGCTTTTAGGTCTTCGTTCATAACAACTAGAGCCTTGGATATTCCAAGACGAATAGCGTCAACTTGACCAGCATGTCCACCACCAGATACAACTACAGTTACATCGTAATTGTTATTATCAATAACTTCGAAAGGCTTTTCTAGTTCTTTAAGTAGCATTGCGCTGTCTGCAAAATAATCTTTAGCAGAAACACCGTTTACTTGAATAGAACCTTTACCATTCATTACGCGTACACGTGCTGTTGCACTTTTACGTCGTCCAAGGCCATAGAAATAACTTTTTGTTGCCATTACTATTTTTTACCTTTCCTAAGATCTAACATCACTGGCTTTTGAGCTTCGTGATTGTGCTTGTCGTCTGCATAAATCCTAAGACGTGCTAGACGTTCTGGACGTAATTTATTTACGGGTAGCATACCACGCACTGATTTTTCTATAACAACATTTGGGTTTATGTCTAATTGTTCAGTTAATGAACGTTCGCTTAAACCACCTGGGTATAGACTGTGGTGATAATAAATCTTATCAGTTAATTTTTTACCAGTTACAACTAATTTAGCTGAGTTAATAACTATAACGTTATCTCCGCAGTCGATATGAGCTGTAAATTGAGGTTTCTTTTTACCTGTTAGTAGTTGTGCAACTTCTGTAGATAAACGACCTAGTGGAATTTGACTTGCGTCAACTATGTACCAAGCTCTAACTACGTCTGAAGGTTTTGCTGAATAAGTTTTCATTATTTAGCCTCCTTTGTTACTTTTTTAACAGGCTTTTTAGCTACAACTTCTGCTTCTACGGCTTTTTCGGCCTTTTTAGCAACTGGTGCATCTGTTAAATCGTCTACAAAACTAATGCGAGCTAACATTACGTTATCTCCACGACGGCTACGTGTTTTTGTAATACGTAGGTGTCCGCTTGATCGTGCTGTTAGTTTAGGAGCGATTTCGTCCATAAGCTTGTGAGCTGCTTCTAAAGTTTGTAGTGAAGCTATAATTTGACGGCGATTATGAAGATCGCCTTTTTTAGCCTTTGTGATTAGCTGTTCTACGTAAGGCAAAACTTCTTTTGCTTTAGGAACAGTCGTTTCGATCGATGTATGAAGAATCAAACTTTCAGCTAATCCAGCCAATAGGGCTGCACGCTGATCGCGTTCTCGACCAAACTTTCTTCCTTTATATCCGTGGCGATGCATCTTATAGCTCCAACTCTGCTAGCTTTTCTTTTACTTCGTCTAGCGCTTTGCTACCAAAACCTTTAAGGTCGCGTAGTTCGGCATCGCTAAGTGAAAAAAGATCTTTAAGCGTGTGTATATCGTTATTAATAAGTGCGTTAGTTGTTCGTGCGCTTAAGTTCATGTCTTCAATTGAAGTATCTAACATTGTAGGTTCTTCGTTTGAGTCAGAAGTAACATCAGAATCTGATTTCTGTGTTGTTAAAGGTGCACTTACTTCTACGCGTGTTTGACCAGCTAGTGCAGTGTACTGATTAACTAATATAGCTGCGGCTTCTTCAAAAGCGTCACGTGCTGTAATTGTTCCGTCTGTATCAACTGTAAGTACTAGCTTGTCTAGATCTGTTATTTGACCGACACGAGTGTTTTCTACGTTGTAACGAACTCGTTGTACTGGGCTAAAAATTGCATCTAATGCAATCATGTCTGTACTTGAGCGTTTAGTCTTAGAATCATCAATCGCACGGTATCCACGACCTTTTTCTACAACGATATCGACTACAAATGTAACTTTGTCGCTGTCTAGGGTTGCAATAACGTGTCCGTGGTTTACAACTTCAACATCAGCATTAACGCTAATATCTTTTGCAGTAACAGGACCTTTACCTTTTTTGGTAATTCTTAGTGTTTGTGGTTCGTCACTAAATACTCGGAATCTAACACCTTTAAGGTTTTGCATGATGTCTACGACATCTTCTTTTACCCCTTCGGTTGTAGTAAATTCGTGAGTAACTCCTTCGATTCTGAAAGCAGTGATTGCTGCACCTGCAATACTAGATAATAGTACGCGGCGCAAGCTGTTACCAAGAGTCATTCCATAGCCAGAGTGTAGAGGTTCTATAACGAACGTTGCACTTGCTGTTGTACTATGATCAGTAACGCTTGATAAAGTTGGTGTATGTATAGTTTTAGACATCCTTTTTCCATTCTCCTTAACGTGAGTAGTACTCGACAATTAGTTGTTCGTTTATATCAGCCTCTGCATGTTCTCTTAGAGGAACAGAGGTAATGCTCAATGATAGTTTTTTGCGGTCTGCTTTAACCCAACTTGGGTTATCGCCGATTGCAGGACTAACTTCATCTAACTTCTTGAAATATTCAGTAGCTTTACTGTGATCTCGAACAGTTAATACATCTCCTACAGAAACACGTAGTGACGGAATGTCAAAACGGCGACCGTTTAGCATAAAATGACCATGTGTAACTAACTGTCTAGCAGCGCGTCGACTTGGTGCGAATCCTGCTCGGTATACTGCGTTATCTGCACGAAGTTCTAGGAATCGAAGCAAGTTTTCACCTGATTGACCGCCAGCCTTAGAAGATTCTTTCATAAGGTTACTAAATTGTTTTTCTAGTAGACCATAAAGTCGCTTAACTTTTTGCTTTTCGCGAAGCTGCAAAGAATACTGACTAGGTTTAGCTGGTCGTCTGTTTGTGCCTTGTGGACCAGGTGTGCCAGGACGCTTAATCAATGCTTTGTGTGCTTTTGGATGAAGTGCATAGCCTTCACGACGTGAACGTTTAACAATGCTAACCATATCTCGTGCCATATGCTAAACCCTCCGTGCCTTCTTAGGACGGCAACCACCATGTGGAATACCTGTCATGTCTTTAATTGATTCAACTGCGATATCTAGTCCAAGTAATGCACGTACTGCTGCTTCTCGGCCTTGGCCAACACCAGTAATAAATGCATCTACTTTAACAATTCCGTACTGCTGCTTAGCAAGTGTTGCTGCTTTTTCGGCTGCTACTTGTGCTGCATAGGCTGTACCTTTTTTGCTACCACGGAATCCACATGCTCCTGCGCTAGATGCTGTTAAAACACCACCGCTTCTGTCTGTGAACGATACTATCGTGTTATTAAAAGTTGCTTGAACGTGTAGCTGACCGTAAGGAACGGATCGCTTAGATTTTTTTGATTTTACAGCAGCTTTTACAGGCGCATCAATTGTTGCTTCTGTAGATACTGTTTTTTCTGCATCACTCATTATAAGTTAATTCCTTTCATCCGGTTATGTCTTAGAAACAGCTTTCTTTGCTGTTCCTCCTACAGTTACTTTTTTACCACGACGAGTACGTGCGTTAGTACGTGTTCGTTGACCACGGCTTGGAAGATTCATACTGTGACGTATGCCTCGGTAGGCCTTGATGTCTTTTAATCGTTTGATGTTACCAGTTACAACACGATGTAGTTCACCTTCTACAGTTAAAGTATTGTTAATAACTTCTTGGATACGTGAAACTTCGTCGTCTGTAAGGTTTTTAGTTCTTACAGTTATTTCTACTTTAGCTTCTGCTAAAATATTTTCTGCTGTTTTATGACCAATGCCATAAACATATTGTAATGAAAACAATATTTGCTTTTCGTTTGGAATCGTTACTCCTGAAATACGTGCCATATATTACCCCTGCCTCTGCTTGTGCTTTGGCTTAAGTTTATTGATCACATACAACCGCCCTTTTCGACGAACAATAATGTCGTCGGGGCTGATTTTTTTTACACTTGCACGCACTTTCATGCGGATCATCACTCCTTTACTGCTGTGGTGACACACTGCTTAATATTAAACTCACTCCTGTCATGTACCTTTTTATAGTAGTGCAGCTATGTTTAAAATACTTTGTAGCTTTTGGTTATTACTGTAAGGCAATAAATTGGGCTAGTTAATATTAAAAACTAAGTGTTCTGCTATAAAAAGGTACAATTAGGCTTTGCGGTACGTTATCCGACCCTTAGTAAGATCATAAGGAGTCAATTCTACCGTCACGCTGTCGCCAGGTACTATACGAATAAAATGTTTTCGCATTTTTCCGGCTACATGAGCTATAATTTGGTGGCCGTTTTCAAGTTCGACTTTAAATTGAGTACCTGGTAAGGTCTCGACAATTACGCCGCTCAATTCAATTACTTCCTTGTTTTTTGCCATAAATTATATATCAGCTTTAAATTATAACAGATTACCCCCTGGGGGTAAAGTTTATTTTTTTGAAGTCTTTTTTACCTTTTTGATTATCTTAGAAAAACGACCACCAAATCGGATTTTTTTGCTTGCTAAACCAGCAACTTCGTCTTCGCCGTAAAAGAAGTCAGGCGTTGAGTAGTCGTCGTAAGTTACCATCATAGCTCGTGATTCTATTTGACGTAGTGTTTCTATGGATACTGCTACAAGGATAAGAACACTTGTTCCACCTATGCTTATGTTTGTCTTTAAAAATACCTGCGCAACCATTGGAGCTAGGGCTAGTAAACCTAAACTTAATGAACCAAATAGTGTTAAACGTCCTACTACTTTTTGTAAATAGTTTTCTGTTTGTCTGCCGGAACGAACACCTTCAATAAAACCACCCTGTTTTTGCAGGTTTTCTGCTATTTCTTTGCTATTAAAAGTAATACTAGTATAAAAGTATGTAAACAAAACGATTAATAAAAAGTAAACGATTGGATAAATATAAGGTGTAAAACCAGGTTGCGCAAAAGTTTGAGCTGATGGCGTTTGGAACCATAAAGTCATTTTATTACCAATAGATACTAAATTAGCGCTACTGTTATTAACAAGTAGTCTACCAACAAATTCTGGCACGCTTAGGAACGCTAAGGCAAAGATAATAGGTACAACACCGGCTGTAATTAGTTTTACGGGCAAAACGGTCGTTACGCCGCCGTAAGTGCGGTTACCTTGTACACGTTTAGCATAATGGATTGTAATTTTTCTGGCTGCTTCGTTTAGTTTAACAACAATGAACGTAGTAAGTACTACCGCAAATATTATAATAAAAGCTATAAACAATGAATGTGCGTCAAACGGTAACTTTTTACCAAATACATGCATTGATTTGTTTCCGCCAAAAACACTACTTGCTAGGCTAATAATAGTAGTCGGCAAACTAGACACGATTCCAACTGTAATAAGAAGACTAATACCGTTTCCGATGCCTTTTTCTGTTATAAGTTCACCCAACCACATAAGTAGCATAGATCCACCACTTAATGCAGAAACCATTAGTACCCACTGAGCAATACTGGCGTTTTGAGCGATGTTTCCTACAGGAGAATACGGACTAGCAGTTTGGCTAACTAAGTACACAGCGCCAATTGATTGAATAATAGATAACGGGAAAGCGATCATACGCGTATATTGGTTAATCTTTTTGCGGCCGTATTCGCCTTCTTTGTTAAGGCTTTCTAGTTTTGGAATAGCATGAGTTAACAACTGCATGATAATAGACGAGTTAATGTATGGGCCAAGACCTATTAGCATGATTGACAAGTTAGCTAGCGCACCACCAGATAGAATGTTGAAAACACCTAACAATTGAGTTGTTTTAGCTGCTGTAAACATACCTTGAAGAACTTGCTTAAGTGTTTCTGGTGAACCAATAGGAATTGGTAAATGAGCAAGGATTCTAAAAATGATTAGCATACCTGCTACACCCAATAATCGTTTGCGCATATCTTCGGCTTTAAGGGCCTTTAAAATTAATTTCCAATTCATCTATAAACACTCCCTAGATTTTTGTCATCCAATAAAAAAACTCCTTATACTATAACAGTAGTAAGGAGTTTTCGACAAGAAGCTAACAGTTGTAAAAAACTACTCAGCTTTTGTTTTTGCTATACGCATTGGTTTTGGTGTTTTAGCAAAACTACCACCTGCAGCAACAATCATTTCGATTGATTTAGCGCTTGCAGCTTGTAATTTAACTTGTAACTTTTCTGTTACATCACCTCTAACAACAAGACGAACAGACACATAAGGACTGTCGATTAAGCCTGCTTCGAACAAAGTAAAGTTATCTACTAGTCCTTTAAGAGCATTTGCTTTGTCTGTTGTAAGTGTGATTGGTTTTGCCCAAAAAGCCGTAAATCCACGTAATTTAGGTTGTCTTTGCATTAAAGGGTTTTGACCACCTTCAAAACCTGGACGACGTCCACTACCCGTACGAGATCCTTGACCTTTAGTACCACGTCCAGCAGTTTTACCTTGTCCTGCTGAAATACCACGTCCAACTCTATTTAGTCGTCGGTGTGCTTTTAAGTTAAGTTCGTTATACTTCATTATTTAGTCTCTACTTTCGCAACTTTTTTAGCAGGTGCAGTAATTGTTGTTACCCATTCGCTTTTTGGTTTCATAGATCGAATTACGTCTAATGTAGCGTAAGCGATGTTGATTTTGTTACTTGAACCCAGTGATTTAGATAATACGTTAGAAACACCAGCTACTTCTAGGATAGTTCTTACGACGCCACCGGCAATAAGACCAGTACCAACTCTTGCAGGCTTGATCATAATGTGTGCACCACCAACTTTAGCAGATGATTCATGAGGTAATGTTCCGTTAATAACTGGAACTGTGATCATGTTCTTTTTAGCTACTTCAGCTGCTTTTGCAACTGCTGCTGTAACATCAGCGCCTTTAGCAGTTCCTACACCAACTTTATGGTTTCGGTCGCCTACAACAACTAATGCTCGGAATCTAAATCTTCGTCCACCTTTTACTACACGGGCTACACGGTCAACATGTACAACTCTTTCGTCAAAAGGACTCGGTTCTTGTGGTTGCTGGTTTCTTTGTTCGCGGGCCATATTAAAACTCCAATCCTTCTGCGCGTGCTGCATCTGCAAACGCTTTTACGCGTCCGTGATACAGGCGGCTTCCTCTGTCTAATACAACAGCTTTTACTTTAGCTGCTTTAGCTTTTTTAGCGATTTCAGTTCCTAAAATAATAGCTTTTTCTGTCATAGTTCCTGTAGCTTTTTTGCTACCAACAGTAGTTACACTAGCTAATGTAGTGTGCGTATCGTCATTAATAACTTGAGCACTGATGTGCATGTTAGTAATACGAACAGCTAAGCGTGGGCGTTCTGCAGTACCGTTAACGGTTGCACGGACTCGGTGAGCTCGTTGTTTCTGATTCTGTATTTTACGTGTTTTTTCACTCATATAACTAACCTACTTGTCCTTTCCGCTTTTGCCGCTTTTGCGAACTATGCGCTCTGTTACATATTTAATACCTTTACCCTTGTAAGGTTCAGGTTTTTTGAATGCTCTGATTTCGGCAGCAACTTGTCCAACTTGTTGTTTGCTAATACCGCTAACAGTAACAAGGTTTCCTTCGACGACTGCTGTAACTCCTTCAGGAAGTGTATAAATAACTTCATGAGAAAAGCCAAGATTCATTTTGATCACATTACCTTTAACAACTGCCTTAAAACCAACACCGTTGATTTCTAGTTGTTTTTTAAAGCCTTCTGTTACACCAAGAACCATGTTATGGATTAGTGTGCGCATTAAACCGTGTTTACTTCGGTGTTCGCGTTCGTCAGTTTGACGACTAACAGTAACTGTACTGCCATCGATTGTTACATCGATACCAGGCATCATAAATTGTTGTAGTGTGCCTTTTGAACTTGTGACAGTGACAAAGTCATTGTCGACAGTGATTGTCACACCTGCAGGTACTGCAATTGGTAGTTTTCCTATACGACTCATATTATTCCTTTACTTTTAATAAACCTTACAAATTAATTCACCACCAAGACGTTGCTTTTTGGCATCTGTACCGGACATAATTCCTTTACTTGTACTGATAACAACGATTCCTCGTCCACCTTTAACTGTTGGGATTGCATCTGCTGATGCGTACAAACGGCGTCCAGGTTTGCTAAGTCGTGTTACTTCAGTTATGTATGTATTACCAGTAGTGTTTAGGTCAATAACAAGCTGTTTGCCAATTACACCGTCAACTACTTTTACTGCACCAACAAATCGGTGAGTTGATAATATACGTGCCACAGCTTCTTTTACTTTGCTGTGTGGCATAGTTACAGATTCTTTTCTTACACTTGCACCATTACGTACACGAGTAAGCATATCTGATATAGGGTCAGTTGATACCATCATATTAATTCCTACCAACTAGCTTTCGTTACACCAGGGATTTCGCCCTTGCTGGCGTGTTCACGGAAACTTAATCTAGACAAACCAAATTGACGCATATAAGCACGTGGTCGTCCTGTTTCGCTACAACGGTTCTTTAATCTCGTAGGAGATGAGTTTCGTGGAAGTAAATGTAGACCATCAGCGTCACCTGCAGCTTTTAGTTCTGCGCGTTTAGCTGCGTATTGTGCGTGCATTTTAGCTCGCTTAGCGTCTCGGACAATTATTGAAGTTTTTGCCATGTTATTTAGTTCCTTTCTCGAAAGGCATACCAAATAGCGTCAATAATTTTGCGCTATGTTCTGGCCCTTCTGAATTAATTACAAACACAAATTGCATACCGTGTGGGTTTGATGTTTCTTCGAACGTTAGTTCAGGAAAAACAGTTTGATCTGTCATTCCTAAGCTATAGTTACCTTGCTTATCAAAAGCTTTTGCAGAAACACCATGAAAGTCACGTAGACGAGGTAGAACGATAGAAATTAATCGATCAGCCATTTCGTACATACGATCACCACGTAAAGTTACTTTTAACCCAATTTTGCTGCCTTCACGTAGTTTAAATGTCGCAATTGACATACGTGCAGTAGTTTCTACTGGTTGTTGACCTGTGATTTTTCGTAATGTGTTTGTAGCTATTTCTAGGAACTTCTTGTCGTCTTTAGCTTTACCAAGACCGATGTTTACAACTATTTTGTCTAGTTTAGGTACTTGATTGATATTAGCTAATCCAAGATCTTTTTGTAAGTTAGCGCGTTCTGCAAGATAAAGAGATTTTAGTCTTGGCACATAAGTTGTAGTTTTAGCCATTATTTTATCTCCTTTCCTGTAGTAACGTATTCACGTACTTTGTTACCGTTCTTGTCGAATGCATAACGTACTCGACTTGGTTTTTTAGTTGTTGGTTCAAGCACAGCTACTTTACTAACCCAAATTGGTTTAGTAAGTTCTACTATTCCGCCTGTTGGCTTAGCTTGTGTTGGTTTAACATGCTTTTTAACGATGTTAATACCTTCAACAGTAACTTTATTTAGCTTTGGATGTGTCTTTAATACAGTACCGGTTTTGCCTTTTTGGGCACCAGCGATCACAACAATAGTGTCACCTTTTTTGATACGAATATTAACTACTTGTTCTTGTTTTTTCATTATAGGACCTCCGGTGCTAAGCTGATTATCTTGGCGTAACCAAGGTCGCGAAGTTCACGTGGTACTGGCCCAAAAATACGGGTAGCTTTAGGTAATTTATCGTCTCCAATAATAACCGCAGCGTTGTCGTCAAAACGAATAGTAGTACCATCTTTGCGATTAATCGCTTTTTTAGTTCTAACTATTACAGCTTTAACTACTGATTTTCTTTTAACGGTACCTGTAGGGTTTGCTTGCTTTACAGTTGCAACAATAACGTCACCAACTCTAGCGTAGCGTCGCCTTGTACCGCCCAATACTCGTATGCACAAAATTTCTTTTGCGCCGCTGTTATCGCAGACGAGTAATCGAGATTCTTGTTGTATCATCTCTACTTCTCCTCTTCTTTGTCAGCAGTTACGTTTTCGACACGATCTTTTTCTGAGATAGCTGCGCGTTCTACTATTGCAGACAAAGCAAATCGCTTGCGTGCAGATAGTGGACGAGTTTCTACGATAGTAACTAGATCGCCAACATTGGCTTCGTTCTTTTCGTCGTGTGCCATAAATTTAGTAGTAACACTGTACTGCTTTTTATAAATTCGGTTAGTTTTACGTGTTTGAATAGAGATAACAATCGTCTTATCACCCTTGTTCGAAACAACTGTACCGGTAAGTGTGCGGCTCATTACATGTTCTCCTTACTTAGTTGTTCGCTCATAACGGTCATAATTCTTGCTAAATCTTTACGTTTTCCACGAAGAGTTCGAGTATTTTGTACTTCACCCATGTGTAGACGTCGTTTCATGTCAATTATCTCTGCGCGAAGATCATTACTCTTTGCAGCCAACTCGGAAACGTCGAGTTTTCGTATTTCGACTACTTTCATTAGTTTGCCTCCTTAGTAATAAACTTTGTCTTTACAGGTAATTTGTGTCCAGCTAAACGCATTGCTTCTCTGGCTACTTCTTCTGTAACTCCACCCATTTCAAAAAGTACTGTTCCTGCTTGTACTTTAGCTACAAAAAATTCTGGGTTTCCTTTTCCGCTACCCATCTTTACGTCCTGTGGCTTACGCGTAACAGGTGTATGAGGGAAAATACGGATCCAAATTTGGCCACCACGTTTTACGTGACGTGTCATTGCTTGACGAGATGCTTCGATCTGTCGGCTAGTGATACGTTCGTTTTCTTGTGACTGAAGACCAAATTCTCCAAAAGCTATAGTGTTACAACTTGTTGCAACGCCTCTGTTCTTACCTTTTCGTACCTTACGGAACTTTGTTCGGTTAGGGACTAACATTTAAAGTACCTCCCCTTTGTAGATCCAAACTTTTACGCCGATAACACCAGCGATAGTTTGAGCTCGTACACTAGCAAAGTCGATATCTGCACGGATTGTATGTAGTGGAACACTACCTTCAACAGTTTTTTCACGTCGTGACATTTCTGCACCGTTTAGTCGACCTGATACTTCGATACGAATTCCTTTAGCACCTGCACGCATTGTTGCGCCTGCAGCTGATTTTGTAGCTCGTCTGAATGCAATACGTCGTTCTAGTTGGTGTGCGATGTTTTCGGCTACTAGTTTAGCGTGCATTTCTGGCTTTTTGATTTCTTCGATATTTACACGAACAGGCATTTGATAGATGTTTTCTATAGCTGCTTTAAGTTCTTGTGCACCAGAACCACCACGTCCAATAACTACACCAGCTTTTGCTGTTTGTATTGTTACGCTTGCAAGGTTAGGTGATCGTTCGATATCAACTTTATTGATTGCTGCACGTGAACCAAGCTTTTTAGCTATCATTCTACGCACTGTAAGATCTTGAGTTAAAAACTTAGCGTAATCTTTTTTGCTAGCAAACCAACGACTTCGCCAATCTTTGTTGACCTGAAGGCGCATGCTAATTGGGTTAACTTTTTGGCCCATTATTTTGCCTCCTTCTTAGATTCGACAGCTTCTGCTTTTACAGGTTTCTTTCGAACTTCACCGTCTACTGTTACAAAAATATGGGATAGTTTACGTTGGAATGGAAGTGCTCGTCCTTGAGCTGCTGGGCGGTAACGCTTGATACGTGGACCACATGTAACGCTGATGTTTGTAATAACAAGTGAATCAGGTCGCAAGTTGTTGTTGTGTTCGGCGTTAGCTTTTGCACTAGCAATAACTTTAATTACTGGCAATGCTGCTCGTCTTGGAGTGTGTGACAAAATAGTCAACGCTTCAGCAACTGTACGTCCTCGTACTAGTGCTGCTACAACACGAACTTTACGTGGGCTCATATGTACACCTTTAGCGGTTGCATTAACAGACATACTATTTGCCTCCCTTTGCCATCTTACCACCGTGTCGACGGAACTTGCGAGTTGGGCTAAATTCACCCAACTTATGTCCTACCATGTTTTCTGTAACAAAAACTGGTACGTGGACTTTTCCGTTGTGCACAGCTATGGTACGACCTACAAATTCCGGTGGAATAGTACAGGCGCGTGCCCATGTTTTAATAATAGTTCGGGTATCGCTGCCAAGAATCTCAACCTTACGGGCGAGCTTTGGGTCGATAAATGGTCCTTTTTTAAGTGAACGACTCATATGCTACCTTTCTTATTTTCTCTTGGCCGCGTGACGGCTCTTTACTATAAATTTACTTGTTGTCTTGCGCGTTCGTGTCTTGAATCCTAATGTCTTTTGACCCCATGGAGTGACCGGAGCCCTTGCCATACGGTGACGTCCACCATCACCACCACCGTGCGGGTGATCAACGGCGTTCATTACTACACCACGTACAGTTGGTCGAATACCCTTACGGCGCATACGTCCAGCTTTACCGTACTTGATGTTTTGGTGTTGGTCGTTACCAACGCCACCAATATGAGCCATACATTCTGTGTGGATCATACGGATTTCGCCGCTTGGCATACGCACTTGTGCGTAAATACCGTCTTTAGCGATAAGTTGAGCGCTTGCTCCTGCACTACGAACTAGTTTTGCACCTTTTCCGGGTTCTAGTTCGATAGCGTAAATGCTAGCACCTGTAGGGATGTTCTTAAGAGATAGTCTGTTTCCTACTTCAACTGGTGCTTCGTCGCCACTAAGAATCTTTTGACCGATTTCGGCGTTAGCTGGAGCTAGGTTGTAATGATATACACCCTTTGAGTCTAAGATTCTGATAATACGTGCAGAACGGTTTGGGTCGTATTCGATATGTTCGATTGTGCCTTCTGTACCTTTTGCAAGGTCAAAGTTAACGTGTCGGTAAAATCGTCGTACGCCACCACCTTTGTGTCGTGTTGTAATACGGCCTTGGTTGTTACGTCCAGCTGTGATGTTTTTCTTAGATATAAGGCTTTTTACAGGCTTTTTAGTTGTAATAGCACTCATATCTTGACTTGTCATACCACGGCGCGCTGGTGTGGTAGGCTTCATTAATTTAATTGCCATATACTACTCCTTTGCACCTTTCTTGGTTTCTTTAACAACCTTAGCTGGTTTAACAGCTTTAGCTGTTTTTTCTGCTTTTGGCGCTTCTTGTTCATCAGCAGTAAATACTGGAATAGATTGACCTTCTGCAAGACGTACGTAAGCTTTTTTCATGTCACTTCGTGAACCATCTTCAAATTTACCAGCTCGGTAAAAACGAACTGCTTTACCTTTTTGAACAACGATATTTACTGAAAATACGTCTACATTAAACTGTTCTTTAACAGCTGCTGCTATTTGGTGCTTGTTTGAGTTTGTAGGAACTACAAAAACGTAAACACCTTTTTGTGAAGTTGCGTAAGCTTTTTCACTAACTCGGGGTCGAACAAGTATAAGATTATTCATTATTTGTCTCCCTTAGTAGTTTCGGCCTTTTCGGCAACTTTAGTAGTTTTTAAACGATCATGCAATATTGCTAGTGCTTTGTTTGTAACAATAATAATGTCTGCGTTAAGTGTGTTAAATACTGACAAGTAAGCAGCGTTATTAATAGAAACGTTTTGCAAGTTTGCAAATGCTCTTAAAATTTCTGGTGTTTTAGCATCTACAGCAATTATGATTTTACCTGTTGCTTTTAGTGTAGATAGCAATTTAACAGCTTCGCTAGTCTTGTTGTTGTTTAATACGATGTCTTCGATAACAACAATCTTACCTTCGGCTGCTTTTAGTGACAAAGCCTGTCTTAAAGCTGTGCGCTTTGCTGCTGCGTGTAATTTGATTGTGTAGTTTTCGTGTCCTGTTGGTCCAAAAACAATACCACCGCCACGCCAAATTGGAACACGGCTAGAACCAAAACGTGCTCGTCCTGTTCCCTTTTGCTTCCAAGGTTTTTTACCACCACCGCTTACAAGACCACGTGTCTTTGTTACAGCGATATTTGGGCGTTGGTTTGCGTCATGAGCTAAGTAAGCTTGCTTAAGTAATTCATGGTTTGTAGGAATAAGTTCAAATATTGACTTATCAAGTTTTGCTGCTGTAGTGGCTTTGCTGCCTTTACTAGTAAATGTAGGAGCGTTCATTATTTGACTCCTTTCACGATAACAATACCTTTGCGTGGACCAGGAACTGCTCCTGTTACACCAATAATGTTGTGTTCTGTGTCAACTAAAGCAATCTGAAGGTTACGTACAGTTACTTGGACATCACCTAGATGACCAGCCATGCGCTTACCTTTAAAGATTTTTTGAGGGTACATAGAACCAATAGAACCAACACGTCGGTAGCTTCTGCCACCGTGTGTTTTACGGCCGCGGTGAAAACCATGGCGCTTAATACCACCAGCAAAACCTTTACCTTTGCTTGTGCCAGTAACGTTAACAACGTCACCAATTGAAAAGACCTCTGCTGTAAGTTCTGATCCTACTGCGAGGTCTGCTTCTAGTTCGTCTACACGGAATTCGCGTACAATCTTTGGCATGCGTCCGGCGTTCTTAAAATGTCCTGCTTGCGGCTTAGCCACGTTCTTGTCTACTTCTGCACCAAGTTGAACAGCTGTATAGCCGTCAGTTTCTTGAGTCTTAAGTTGTGTAACAACAACTGGACTAGCGGAAAGCAAAGTAACAGCCTGCATAGTACCATCATCGCTGATAGTGCTTGTCATGCCAACCTTTCGAGTAATAAATGCTTTCATAGTATCCTTCCGTTTTACGGAGTTATTGCAGTGGTTCACAATGATTATGAACATGCATTAATATTATTTTTTGTACCGTCGTACAAATTAGTTATCGCGACATCAATTACTTTGCATAAAAATGCTTGGTAACTAGCAGTATTCATTTGATTGAACTTACTAATTTACCAAGTAACGATATTCCCTAAAGTGTACCAGAGTTGTTCTAAAGTGTCAATATGTAGACTTTTCTACACCTAAATTCCTTCTGTGTTGGTATTTTGGTATGGCCCTAATCTGCAACCAATTTCTAAATTATCTTTAAGATTAGTGACATACGAATAACTACATGCACTAGTACTTAGGACTATTCGTCCTACTTCATAAGCTAATACTGCGGGGCATCCGCTGCATCTTAGGTCTTCAAATGTAGAAAATTCTGTATTTATGCAGTCCAAGACTACATTTTAATTTCGGCGTCACAACCAGCAGGTAATGATAGGTTCATTAGGCTGTCGATTGTTTTAGGAGTTGGTTCAAATACATCGATAAGACGTTTGTGTACGCGCATTTCGAACTGTTCTCGGCCTTTTTTAAACACGTGTGGACTTTTTACTACAGTAAAAGTACTGCGTCTTGTAGGTAGTGGAATTGGTCCAGCAATAGTAGCACCTGTTCGAAGAGCTGTTTCTACGATTTGTTTTGCTGATTGGTCAATTACTTTGTGGTCGTAGGCTTTAAGGCGAATACGAATACGTTGTTTTTGTGCTGGTGCTGCTGCTGGTGTAGCTGCTACTTTTTTGGCTTCTGCCATAGTTTTCAAATCCTTTCATGATTTGAATAGTTGATAGTTGATAGTTGTTAGTTGTTAGTAGCTACTAAAAACTAGAACTGATAACTATAAACTATTGCTTGCGATGTAACATCTACGGTAAGCAATTAGTGCTATACCTAAGACTTTTAGTCATCTGCGATTAATTTATAGGTTAATAATACAATATTTTAACAATATTGAAAAGCCGCTTATTTATTTTAATAAAAAAACCCTAGATTTCTCTAGGGTTTTTAAAAAGGAACGGGTTGTTATTTAGTAATCTCGAGTTGTTTATTTGAAGTCTTATAAGCTTTATGTCCATGAAATAGCAACATTATCTGGCGATAAGAACCAAGTACCGCAAACAGTAAAAAAAATCCTGCATCTTTAGCATAGTATTTAAGTACTTCTAATTTAAAGATATTATTTTGTATAAATTCTAAGCGACTAATCTTTATTTCATACTTAGTATGCAAAGCTCCGTATAATTTAAAAAGATCTGCTGCTACAATTGCAAAAAAAGATATTACTATACCAATCATAATTATAAAAAGTAGATATTTGGCACCCTTTAAAGGTGTATGCCTAGCTCCTATTAGATAAAGATAAGTTGCAAGATAAGCTAACGCAAAACTAGTTAAAGAAGCCATAAAACCCATATTCCACAACAAAAGTACAAATATTACTGCAATTGGTATTGCTAAGCTTGCAAATAAAAGACCTTTAGCGACATTTTCATTCTGTACGGGTGCTTTTTGTTCCATTTACATAATCCTCTTAATGAGTAAAGTCTACTCTCCGGGTTGCTATTAAGCAACAAAATAAAAAGAGCCTGATTGCACAGACTCTTTTTATTAGCAATGTACTAGATTATTTAGTAATCTTTGTAACAACACCAGCACCTACAGTACGTCCACCTTCGCGGATCGCAAAACGAAGACCTTGGTCCATAGCGATAGGAGCAAGTAGTTTAACCTTGAAAGTGATTGTATCACCAGGCATAACCATTTCTTTGTCTGCAGGAAGTTCTACTTCGCCAGTTACGTCCGTTGTACGGAAGTAAAATTGTGGCTTGTATCCCTTAAAGAATGGAGTGTGACGTCCACCTTCTTCTTTGCTAAGAATATAAACTTCAGCATCAAATTCTGTGTGAGGTGTAATTGTACCAGCCTTACAAAGTACTTGTCCGCGTTCGATATCGTCGCGTTCAATTCCTCGTAATAGGATACCTACGTTGTCACCAGCTTGACCTTGGTCAAGGTTCTTTTTGAACATTTCAACACCTGTAACAACAACTTTACGTGTGTCACGGATACCGACGATTTCTACTTCTTCTCCGACCTTAACAACACCTTGTTCTACACGTCCAGTAGCAACGGTACCACGACCTTTGATACTAAATACGTCTTCGATAGGCATTAGGAATGGCTTGTCTAGTTCGCGCTTTGGTTCAGGGATAAAGCTGTCCATAGCTGCTACTAGTTCCATGATTGAATCTTCGTAAGCTGCGTCGCCTTCTAGGGCTTTAAGAGCAGAACCTTTGATGATAGGAGCATCTTCGTCGTAGCCGTTTTTAGCTAGTAGTTCACGAATGTCCATTTCTACTAGTTCTACAAGTTCAGCGTCAGCCATGTCCATTTTGTTCAAGAAAACAAGAATAGATGGTACACCAACTTGGCGAGCCAAAAGAACGTGTTCACGTGTTTGAGGCATAGGACCGTCTGCTGCAGAAACAACAAGAATAGCGCCGTCAATTTGAGCAGCACCTGTAATCATGTTTTTAATGTAGTCAGCGTGACCTGGCATGTCAACGTGAGCGTAATGTCGCTTTTCTGATTCGTATTCTTGGTGAGAAGTAGCAATGGTAATACCACGTGCTTTTTCTTCTGGTGCGTTGTCGATTTGAGCATAGTTTACTGCTTTGTTAACATCGCTAGGAAGTTTTTTTGCAAGCACAGTAGTAATAGCTGCTGTTAGTGTTGTTTTTCCGTGGTCAACGTGACCCATTGTACCTACGTTAACATGGGGTTTGTCGCGCTTAAAATCTGCCATTTGAGATTTGTCTCCTACCTTTTATAAGGGTTTAATGAATTTGTTATATGTTTCGCGATCCATAATTACCAGAACACTAGTAATAGCCCTCACGCGAGTTACTATGTAATTATAAGGCAATTAACTAAATGTGACAAGAGTCGGATACCCGCAAAGTCTTGTTATTTGCCGGATTTGGCTATAACTGCTTCTGCGACGTTACTTGGAACATCTTCGTAGCCGTTAATTTCCATAGTTGACGATGCACGACCTTGTGTCATGCTGCGGATGTCGGTTGTATAACCAAACATTTCGCTCAATGGTACAAAAGCTGTAACAACTTTAACGCCGTAACGATCTTCTGTTCCTTCTACTCGACCACGTCGTGAGCTTAAGTCACCAATAATATCACCCATAAAGTCTTCTGGAGTGGTTACTTCAACTTTCATGACTGGTTCTAGCAACACTGGGTTTGCTTTTTTAACACCTTCTTGAAGAGCCATTGATCCGGCGATTTTAAATGCCATTTCGTTGGAGTCAACATCGTGGTAACTACCAAAATATAGTTCAGCTTTAATACCAACAACTGGGAATCCAGCCAAAACACCGTTAGCCATAGCTTCTTTGATACCTTCTTGAACAGGCTTGATATATTCAGTAGGAATTACGCCACCCTTAATAGAGTTAACGAATTCAAAACCTTCGCCAGATTCGGTAGGAGATAAACGAATCCATACGTCACCGTATTGTCCACGTCCACCAGATTGACGAATAAACTTACCTTGAACTTCAACGTCAGATTTTTTGATGCTTTCGCGGTATGCAACTTGAGGTGCACCGACATTAGCTTCGACTGTAAATTCACGCTTCATTCTGTCTACAAGGATTTCTAGGTGAAGTTCACCCATACCAGAAATAATAGTTTGACCTGTTTCGTGATCAACACGAATACGGAAAGTAGGATCTTCTTCTGCTAGACGCTGAAGAGCGATACCCATTTTTTCTTGGTCAGCTTTAGTTTTTGGTTCGATAGCAATACTAACTGGTGGTTCTGGGAATGTAATGCTTTCTAGTAATACTGGATTAGCTTGGTCACACAAAGTGTTTCCGGTTGTTGTGCCTTTAAGACCAACAATAGCAGCAATATCACCAGCACCAACCATTTCTACGTCTTCACGGCTGTTAGCGTGCATACGTACAATACGTCCGACACGTTCTTTTTCGCCCTTGCTACTGTTATATACATAGCTACCTGCGCTTAAAGTACCTGAATAAACACGGAAGAAACATAGTTTACCAACAAAAGGATCGGTAGCGATTTTAAAAGCTAGACCACTAAATGGTTCAGCTTCGTCGGCAGGACGAGAAATTTCTTCACCAGTCTTAGGGTTTTTACCTTTTTGCGCAGGAATGTCTTTAGGACTTGGCAAGTATTGAGCGACTGCGTCCAAAAGCATTTGCACGCCTTTGTTTTTAAGTGCAGATCCACACAAAATTGGGTGAAGTTGCACAGCAATAACGCCCTTACGGATACAAGCAATAACTTCTGCTTCTGATAATTCTTCACCTTCTAGGTGCTTCATCATTGCATCGTCATCGGCTTCTACGATCTTGTCGATCATTTTAGCTCGGTATTCGTTAGCTTTATCTAAGTAGTCTGCAGGAATATCAACTGTGTCAAATTCTGTACCGTCATCTGTTTTGTAAACATAGGCAACCATTTTAACAAGGTCAATAATGCCCTTAAAGTCGCTTTCTGTACCAATTGGAAGCTGTATAGCTACACCATTTTTGGTTAGACGGTTTTCGATACGATCAAGGTCGATGTAAAAATCTGCACCAGTACGATCAAGTTTGTTAATAAAACAAATACGAGGCACTTGGTATTTGTCGGCTTGGCGCCAAACAGTTTCTGTCTGGGCCTCTACACCGGCAACACCGTCAAAAACAGTAACACCACCGTCAAGTACGCGTAATGAACGTTCAACTTCTACAGTAAAATCTACGTGTCCTGGTGTATCAATAATGTTAAAACGGTAATCTGATCCGTTAAACGGCCAAATTGCTGTAGTAGCAGCACTAGTGATAGTAATACCGCGTTCTTGTTCTTGTTCCATCCAGTCCATAACTGCTTCACCGTCGTGGACTTCACCGATTTTATGAGTCTTGCCTGTGTAGTACAAGATACGTTCGGTTGTTGTTGTTTTACCAGCGTCAATATGAGCAATAATACCAATATTGCGAACCTTGTCGAGCGATACTTTCTTTCCTGCTGCCATTATGATGTTCCTTGATTAATTATGTATAGCTTGCAATATACGAGCCAAGCGGTTGCGTATTTTACTTTCTGCTCTGTAAAATTCTGTAATTTTAAAAATGTACTTTGAAAAAACTATTTAGCAAAGTGTGCAAATGCACGGTTAGATTCTGCCATTTTATGCACATCTTCCTTCTTTTTGAAGGTTGTACCAGTTTGGTTGTAAGCATCAGCTAGTTCTGTAGCTATTCGGTCTGCCATTGGCATACCTTTTTTAGCACGTGCAGCAGCAACAAACCACATCATTGTAAGATGTTTTTGGCGTTGACCTTTACATTCAAAAGGAATCTGATAGTTAGCTCCACCAACACGTCGTGAACGAGTTTCCATAAATGGAGTGATGTTTTTCATAGCTTTTTCAAATACTTCAAGAGCATCTTCGCTTTTAACTTTAACAGCAGCTTTTTCCATTCCTTCGTAAACTAGACGTTCAGCAAGTTGTTTTTTTCCGTCTAACATTACGCGGTTAATAAGGCGCTGAACCATTTCGTTGTTGTATTTTCGGTCTGGTAGCTTTGGTCGAACCAAAGCTTTGGTAGTTTTACGAGGCATTATTTAGTCTCCTTTTTGGCACCGTATTTGCTACGGCCCTGCTTACGATTAGCTACACCTTGAAGGTCTAGAGATCCACGAACGATATGGTAACGAACACCAGGAAGATCGGGCACTCGGCCACCTTTGATTAATACTACGGCGTGTTCTTGTAGGTTGTGACCTTCTCCGCCGATGTATGCCCATACTTCATAGCCGTTAGTAAGGCGCACACGAGCAACCTTACGCAAAGCAGAGTTAGGCTTTTTTGGTGTCTTAGTAGTTACTTTTACGCAAACACCACGTTTAAATGGAGCATTACGTTCGTATGACTTAGTTTTTAGGTTGTTTACTACGCGTTGCAATGCAGGAGACTTGCTCTTGACCTTTGCAGTCTTACGCGGCTTACGTACTAACTGATTTATTGTAGGCATGAAATTCCAATTCTAATAGATTTATTATGAGTGGTAGGTGATGTGTAAGACGACAGCACTCGTTTCTTACGCATCTTGAACCTTAGTTGATACAAGTATAACAGTTTTATCCTTAAGCTGCAACTATATCTTCTTGTCGGGCATGTGATGCTGCTTCTTCTGCATCTAATGTATCTTGTCCGCCCGTACCCACTGGGATACGTCGACCCAAGATAACGTTTTCTTTTAGACCATATAAATGATCAACCTTACCACTAGTAGCAGCAGCAATAAGTACACGAGTAGTGTCCTGGAAGCTGGCAGCACTTAGGAATGATTCGGTAGACAAGCTAGACTTAGTAATACCAAGTAATAGTTGTTCGTGTTGAATAAGTGACTTCTTAGCTTTTGCTAATTCTTCGTTAGCAATAAGAACTGATTGTCTACTTACAACGTCACCTGTTACGTATTCGCTATCACCTGCGTCTTCGATCATTACACGACTAAACATTTGGTGAACGATGATTTCAAGGTGTTTGTCGGCAATGTTTTGACCTTGCGCAGCAAAGATTCTTAGAATTTCGTTCATGATGTAGCGTTGTGTTGCTTCTACACCTGCAAGTCGCATAAGTTCGTGTAGGTTAATAGAGCCGTTACTTAATCGTTGTCCGCTAGTGATTTCGTCACCATCTTTAACGGTAAGTTGCTTGTGACCTGGAATTTCGTATCTTAATACACTCTGTTTTGCAGGAGTAATAATTACGCTAGTACCAGTAATTTCTGCTTTTCCTGCCATTGGTGTAACAAGATGCTTGTGACCTTCGCCAGCTTCGGCAATAACATCACCAATCGCAACATCGCTACCACTTTTAATTTTGGCAGTTCGTCCACTTAGTGGTAGTTCTAGTTTTTCTTTATCTTTAGCAGTAACTTGTACTACGTAATGATCGCCTTCTTCCCATACATTAGCTGTTCCGCTAATATCTGCAAGAAACGCTTGACCCTTAGGTGTACGTACTTCAAACAATTCTTCGACACGAGGTAAGCCAGACGTAATGTCGTCTCCGGCTACACCACCACTGTGGAAAGTCTTTAGTGTAAGCTGAGTACCCGGTTCACCAATAGACTGAGCCGCAATAACACCAACTGGGTGGTAGCTACTTACTAGCTGACCTGTCGCTGGATCTAAACCGTAACTCTTACGAGGAATACCACGAATAGACTGAACACTTAGTACACTCATAATACGGATATTGTCGATAGTTTCGTCATCGTCTAAAGCTTTTGCAAGTTCTGGAGTAATTAGATCACCAACCTTACCAAAACCTTTAATTGCTACAGCAAGGAAACGTCCTTGCAAACGACCTGCGTATGGTACACCGATTTCTTCTGCATCTGAACGACGCATTTCGAATCCTGGGTCAATCACGTCTTCGTTAGTAGTAAATACGTCTTGAGCAACGTCTACTAAACGACGAGTTAGGTAACCAGAGTCAGCTGTTTTAAGAGCTGTATCGATCATACCCTTACGTGCACCACGTGTTGCAGTAAAGTATTCAAGTGGTGTAAGACCTTTTTTATAGTTACTTCTAATAGGAAGTTCGATTGCACGTCCTGTAGCGTCGGTTGTAACACCAAGCATACCAACGGCAGTCTTAACTTGACCGATGTTACCACGAGCACCAGAGATAACAGCGATAGACATAGAACTGTCTTCGGTAACAAACTGATCAGCAAGTGTTTTTTGAACTAAACCGTCAGTACTCATCCAGTTTTCGACTGTTAAACGGTAACGTTCTTCGTTAGTAATGAATCCTTGGTCAAACTGGTCGCTAATTTCGGCTGATTTATCTTCGGCGTTAGCCATGATGTCGTCTAAGCCTACGATTTCGCTAAAGTCGTCCATACCCATAGATAATCCAGAACGAGTTGCGTACTTAAATCCAATGTCTTTAAGGTCGTCAGCTATTTCTGCTGTTTTATCTTGGCCGTAAGTTTGGTAAACAAGTGCCATAACTGATTGAAGTTTCTTTTTGCTCATTGGTTCGTTTTGGTAAGGAAAATCTGCAGGTAAGATTTCGTTAAAGATTACACGACCCAATGTTGTAAGTCGGTTTTCTCCTCGGTAAAAAATACGTATAGGACTTTGCATACTAAGAATATCTGCATCACGAGCCATAACAGCTTCGTCGATACCACTGTAAACGCGTAGTTTTTGGTCACTATAACCTGGTCGGTCATATGTAAGATAAAAACAACCTAAAACAATATCTTGTTCGATGTGCAATATTGGTGATCCGTCAGCAGGCTTAAGCAAGTTTTTGTTGCTAGCCATGATGTCACGAGCTTCTGCCTGTGATGCTGCTGATAGCGGTAAGTGAACTGCCATTTGGTCACCGTCAAAGTCGGCGTTAAAACCTTTACATACCAATGGGTGAAGCTGAATAGCTTTACCTTCGATAAGTACTGGCATAAATGCCTGAATACTAAGTCTGTGAAGAGAAGGAGCACGGTTAAGAAGAACGTACTTGCCCTTAATTACTTCGTCTACTGCGTCCCATACAGCAGTTTCGTTAAGTTCGATCATGCGAGTAGCAGAACGTATGTTGTGTGAAAATTCGCGTTCGATAAGCCATCCAATAACAAAAGGTTTAAACAACTCTAGTGCCATCATTTTTGGTAATCCACATTGGCTAATCTTAAGTTCAGGTCCTGCAACGATTACAGAACGACCAGAATAGTCTACGCGCTTACCCAATAGGTTTTGACGGAAACGACCTTGTTTACCTTTGAGCATGTCAGAAAGGCTCTTAAGACGTCGACGTTGACCTGTTGCGGCAACTGCACGACCTGATCTTGCACTGTTGTTGTCTATTAAGGCATCAACAGCTTCCTGAAGCATACGTTGTTCGTTACGACGAATAACTTCTGGTGCGTTAAGCTCGATAAGCTTTTTAAGACGGTTGTTACGGTTAATAACGCGCCTATATAGGTCGTTAAGATCGCTTGTAGCAAAACGTCCACCAGTTAGCTGAACCATTGGTCGAAGATCTGGAGGAATCACAGGAAGTACGCTAACACACATACTGTTAGGCTTGATGCCTGCTCGTTGCATACCTTCTAGTAATCTAAGTCGCTTCATAAGCTTCTTTTTGCGTTGTCCCTTAGCATCTTCTGTTTCGGCACGCAAAGTTTCGATAAGATCATCAAGATCTACGTTGTCCAAAAGACTCTTAAGAGCTGCTCCACCCATTCCTACCTTAACTAACGCACGAAGCTCTGGAGGCATTGCTCTAAAATCTGTTTCGTTAATTAAAGCTTGTGGTTCAAGGCTGTCAAGTTGTGCCTTAAGTACTTCGTAATCTTTTGCTAGTTCGTCTAGTTCTTTAGTTTGCATTGCTGCAAGTTCTTTAACGTTAGCGCCATCTGCCTTAGCTTCTGTTTCAAAGCGAATCTTAACAGCTTCGTTTCCTGCGTTAAATTCTGCTTCTTTGTCGGCACGCATTTTAACAACTGCATCAGTGCTAACTGTAATAACTACGTAACTTGCAAAGTATGCGATTCGTTCAAGGTTTTTTACGGTCATTCCTAGCAATAGGCCAATCGCACTTGGTGTACCACGTAGGAACCAAATGTGTGCAACAGGAGTTGCAAGAGTAATGTGACCCATACGTTCGCGGCGGACGATACTTTTAGTGACTAATTCACCATTTTTATCTACCGCTGCTTCACGGCTTCGTACACCTTTGTACTTAGCGTCATGTGGGTTAATGTCTTTTACTGGTCCAAAAATTCGCTCACAA